>WNGA01009717.1_pt1 | contig 12906 bp, 12 predicted proteins | sample 5400061 | NCBI WGS metagenome assembly WNGA01 (sample SAMN13153366, study PRJNA577476) | soil metagenome | isolation source: 100 cm soil or saprolite under grassland replicate 2 | place: USA:California | collected 2016-06-15
ATTCGCCGCAGGATCCGCCGGTCGCGGACGACACCGCCACCGGCGCGGCGATACTCAAATCCGCGGCCGCGCCTGACACGCCTGATCCCAGGGGCCGAGTCGGTGGAATAGACGAGGCCCTTGTGCCGGAGCGACCGGGTCCGCAGCGGCAAGATCACCTAAACGAACAACGCCGGAGATGCCCCCACAGCCCTATTCCGTCAGCCGTGGAGCGTGCAGTCTCGGCACCCATCGCGGAACGGCTGCCAGGTAGCGCTCGTAGTCGAGACCGAATCGCTCCTTCAGCCCCGGCTCCTCGTGGAGCACGACGGCGAGGTGGAAGAAGAACGCGACCACGAGCGACCAGAGCAAGAGGGCAGCAGACCACAAGAAGGCTGTCTCGCCAAGCAGCACGGCCACGATCCCTATGTAGATCGGGTTGCGCACGAATCGGTATGGCCCGCCCCTGACGAGCATGCGCGGCGGGTCCCATGGCGCGGGCGTGCCCCGGCCGCGCGCGATGAACTCCACCCAGCACCACCCGGTAAGCAGGAGGCCGGCCGCGCCGACCACAACGCCGATGAGCCGAAGGCCGGGATTGACCACGGCGGCCGAACCCGCCAGGCCCGCCGGCACGTAGAGCACGACCGTGGCGGGCACGACCACGGTGAAGAGGACCGTTCGCAGCACGAGCATGAGCGTTTCGCGACGCGACGAGCTCACCTGATGAAGAACGCAGCTGCGGCGATGACGATGTAGGCGCCGAAAAGCTGCACCCCCTCGAGCCAGTTGCTGCGACCGTCGAGCGATATGACCGCGACGATGAGGGTGGCCAGGAACACGATCGCCACCTCGAATGCGTTGAAGACGAAATCCATCGGGTGCCCGATCGCAAGGCTGATGAAGACAAGGATCGGCGCGACGAACATCGCGATCTGTGTGGACGAGCCAACGGCGATCTCGAGCGTGATGTCGACGCGGTTCTTGGCTGCGAAGACGACCGCGGACCCGTGCTCGGCGGCGTTGCCGATGACCGGGATCAGGATCAGGCCGACGAAAAGAGGCGGGATGCGCAGCGTCTCGATGGCGGGGGTCAGCGAGGACACGAGCAGCTCGGACTCCAACCCGACGAATGCCGCCGACGCGATGAGCACCAGAAGGGACCTGCGCTGCGACCAGGTCGGGGTCTCTTCTCGATCTGGCGCGTGGAACAGATGGGCGTGCGTGACCTGCGTGAACGCGATCGCGGCCAGGTACAGGCCGATCAGCACGACGGAGACGACGCCGCTGACCACCTCCTTGCCGACGAAACCGACATCGGGCGTGCTCAGGATCAGGAGGGCGGGCACTAGCAGGCCCGCGACCGCAAGGAGAAGCGAGGCCGAGTGGACGCCGGCCGCCCGCGCGCTGAACTGCTGTTCCTCGTGCCGGACGCCGCCGACGATGAATGCGATGCCGAGCACCAGCAGCAGGTTCCCGACGATGGATCCGACCAGCGACGCCTTCACGATGGCAAAGTTGCCGGCGCTGATCAGCAGGATGGCCACGATCAGCTCGGTGATGTTGCCGAGCGTCGCGTTGAGGAGGCCGCCCATCCGCGGTCCGAGCCTGATCGCGATCTGCTCGGTTGAGCGCCCGATGAGGTCAGCCAGCGGAACGATGGCGAGGGCCGAGGTCAGGAAGACGAGCACGGGCTGGCCGAGGAAGTCGGCGACGATCGAAATCGGGATGAAGAGGAGCAGCCAATCGGTCGAAAGCCGCGGAAGGCGCCTCATGCGCCTCGCCAGCTTACGGCCTCAGGCGCGAATCACCGTTGCGGCTAGACTCGTTCAGTCGATGCATTGCCAGCGCTTCGATTCCGCACGTTTGGCGCCAAAAGCTCGTTACGAAGCATGAATTCCGCACGTTTGGCCCCAAACGCGCGGATTGCGCACCGGCTGCAGCGGACCGTATGACTGAAGCCGCGCGTCGTAACCCGCTGGGCAACTATCGCTTCCTGGGCCGTGAGGGACGGCCGTTTTCCGACGGGGTGGTGGCGGACCAAGGCTACGACCTGGTTCACGCCAGGTTCGAAAGTCCAGCGCCGCTTGACGCCGGACTGGCAGCCGCAGTACGCCATGTGACCGCTGCCGGAAGACCCGTGCAGGCGATCGCCGGCTTCGAGCTGCGCATCCCAGAGCCTTTCACTCCTCAGGACTTCGCTGCGTTCAACGAGGGCTACGTCGCCAGCCTCAGGTCGGTGGGCGTGGAGGTGGACGGCTTGATCCCCACGGCGCGCACCAACGTGGCGCCGCTGGCGGGCCACGTGACCGAGCCGAGCCTGCATGCCTTGTCCTACACGGTTCCCGGCCGGCGAACAGCAGAGGCATTCGTGATGTCGGGCGTCCCCGAAGACGAGACCGCGGACTACGCCGCCATGATGGACTCGATCATGCGGGCCCTTTCAGGTCGCATGAAGGAAATCGGAGCTGCATGGAGTGACGCGACGGAGATCCAGTTCTATGGTGAAGAGGGGCCGCGAGATTTGCTGGTGGAAAAGGTGATCGCGCACGCCGGCCGCGCTGCGGCTGGTGGGATCCACTGGTTTCCATCCCGGCCTCCCATCGTCGGCTTGAACTTTGAGCTCGATGTGAGGTCGGCGGGAATGGAGGTCGTTGTGGCGTGACTGAAGCCGAACGCCTGGAACGCTTGGCCCAGCTGGCGGTGGCAGTCGGCGCCAACGTCCAGCCCGGGCAGCTGGTCGTCGTCAGTGGCCTTGTCGAGCACGCCCCGCTGGCCAGGGAGATCGCCCGAGCCGCGTACCGGGCCGGGGCCCGGGTCGTCAAATCCGACTACTCGGACCGGCATTTCACACGGGCCCTGATCGAGCTCGGCCAGGAGCAGTCCCTCCCCTACACCGCTCCGTGGGAGCTGACCCTGCTCAAGACCCTCGATGCAGAGAAGGGTGCGTACATCCGGACCTCCGGCGACCCAGAACCGCTCCTCCTGGCAGACCTCGACGGCGCACGGGTGGGCAAGGCGCAGCCGCACGCGCTCCTGGAGGAGTGGCGCCGGATCGTCAGCTCCCGATCGGTGAACTGGACCATCGTCCCCGTCCCCAACCAGGGCTGGGCGCAGCAGGTCTTCGGCCGCCCCGACGTGGAGGCGCTGTGGCAGGCCATCGAACGAGCGGTGCGGCTCGACCGGCCGGACCCGGTCGCGGAGTGGCGTCAGCACCTCGCTCGACTCGACACCATCGCGAAGGCGCTCACGGCGAGGCACTTCGACGCGCTGAAGTATCGAGGTCCGGGCACGGACCTGACGATCGGGCTGCTGTCCAGCGCCCGGTGGGCCTCCGCCAACTTCGCCACAGCGGCGGGGGTGCCGCACGTTCCCAACATCCCGACCGAGGAGGTATTCACCTCGCCCGACCGGCGGCGCGCGGAGGGCACGCTGCGGTCGACGAGGCCGCTTCAGGTTGGAGGCACCCTCGTCAACGATCTCGAGTTTGAGTTTCATAACGGCCGCATCGTCGAGGTCAACGCAAGCAGCGGCGCCGACCTCATCCGCGCCGAGCTTGCCACGGATGAGAGCGCGGCACGCCTTGGGGAGGTATCGCTCGTGGACGGGTCATCCGAGGTCGGCAAGCTTGGGCTGACCTTCTACAACACGCTCTTCGACGAGAACGCGACTTGCCACATCGCTTACGGCAGCGGCTTTGCGTTCTGCGTCGACGACGACGCGGACCGCTCAAGCGGATTGAACGTGTCCGCCATCCACCGCGACTTCATGATCGGAGGCCCCGAGGTCGAGGTGGATGGGATCGAGCGTGGCGGCACGCGCGTGCCGATACTGCGGGGCGACGAGTTCCAGATCTCGTAGCGGTCAGGGCTCGGCCAAGGGCTCGATGACAAGTTGCGAATCCCGTCGCGCGCGGCGGGTCGCGAGCGTAGAGCCGATCAGCACCAGCCCAAAACCCACCCCCATGCCGATGGTGAACTTCTCGTGGAGCACCGCCACGCCGACCACCGCCGCCACAGCGGGGTTTACGTACGTGATGACTGTCGATCGCACCGGCCCTATCTCAGCCACCAGGGCGAAGAACAGCAGGAACGCAAGCGCAGTACAGACGATCGAGAGCACCGCCACCGACGCCAGCACCTCGGGACTCGGGACGGATCGCGGCCACTGCAGCGCCGCGACGGGTGCATAGGCGACCGCGCAGAGCGCCAGCGAATATGCGGTCACGCTCACGGCCGGAAGTGAGGCAAGGTAGCGCGACAGGATCACCGGCCCCAGGGCGTAACCGAGGACGACCACGGCGATCTCGGCCAGGGCGAGCAAGCTCGTCGCCCGCAGGTCGAAACCGACGATCGCGACCACGCCCGCCAGCCCGATCACCAGGCCGGCGATGTTGGCCGGACCCATCCTGTCGCGGCTGCCGAGCACGGGCGCGATCAACATCGCCGCCAGGGGGACCGCCGAGATCAGAAGCCCGGCCAGCGAACTGGAGATTTGCTGCTCTGCACTCGAGAGGCAGAACCATGGGATGCCGATCTCGACCGCCGCGAACAAGACCAGCACCTGCCACTTTCCCAGGAGCGCCGGCGTCCCGCCGCGCTGGACGGCGATCGGCAGCAGGATCAGCGCGGCCACCGCGGTCCGCCAGAAGACAAGGGTCGCCGGGGCCAGCTCGCCCACAGCAACTCGAATGAACAGGTACGGGATGCCCCAGATCACGCACATCGCAACGAACAGCAGCAGGCCGCGACGCGTCATCGCGCACTCACATTACTGAGTGCGGCGATCGGCACTGTTGCCAAGCCTCCCCGGCGGCGTTTAAGCTGGCTCGAGAGCAGGGCCTGCGACGCCCTGCGTAACGCAAGGGGGTGCGTATGAAGAGACGACTTCGAGCCGTCTGTGCTTTCGTGGGCGTCGGGGCCCTGGTCGTGTTGAGCCTGCCGATCCCGGCGGCTCAAGCCGCGACGACAGGAGGCACTCAGACCTATCTCGTCCTGTACAGGGAGGGGGCCTCCAGCCAGGGGGCGGACGCCCTGGTCCGGGCAGCTGGAGGAACCTTCGTCTACAACTACCAGCAGATCGGTGTCGTCATCGCCCGGTCGGACCGGAGCGATTTCCGCGACCGGCTGCTCGCCAGCTCGCGCGTAGACAGCGTGGCGGCGACGTCCAAGTTCGCCGTGAAGCTCAACAACGAGCAGCTCGACGCGAACCAAGCAGCGACCACCACGACTGTGACATCCGACGACACTTTCGACGCCCTTCAGTGGGACATGACACAGATCCATGCCCCCCAGGCCCATGCGATCACCGAGGGCAGCCGGAGCGTGCTCGTGGGTGACCTTGACACTGGCCTCGACTACACGCATCCCGACCTGGTGGCCAACATCGACTTCGCGAACAGCGCGTCCTGCGAGTTCGGCGCGCCTGACCCGAATCCAAGCATGTGGCAGGACCACTTCGGCCACGGCACGCACACCGCGGGGACCATCGCCGCCGCTCACAACGGGATTGGCATCGTTGGGGTTGCGCCCAAAGTCCGCATCGCCGCCGTGAAGACGAGCAACGATGACGGCTTCTTCTTCCCTGAGATGGTGGTGTGCGCCTTCATGTGGGCGGGCACCCACCACTTCAACGCGACCAACGACAGCTATTTCGCCGACCCCTGGTACTTCAACTGCAAGAACGACCCCGAGCAGCGGGCGATCTGGCAGGCGGAGACCCGGGCGATCCAGTTCGCCCAGCAGCAGGGAGTCGTGGTCGTGGCCGCCGAGGGCAACTTCGACGACGACCTGGCCCATCCAACGCAGGACGTGATCAGCCCTGACACGGGGTCAGGCACCACGCGGACTGTCCACAACGATTGCGCCGTGATCCCGGTCGAGGTCCCGGGCGTCATCGGCGTCACGGCCACAGGCAGCCTGGGTATGAAGTCCTACTACTCGAACTACGGCGTGGGCGTCACCCAGGTCGCGGCGCCGGGCGGCGACCGCATCCTGCAGCAGACCACAGACACCGGTCAAGGGCGGGTGCTGTCGACGTGGCCTTCCTACATTCCTTGCGTTCGCAAGGTCGTGGAAGGCGGAGCTACCTATTGCTGGCTGCAGGGAACGTCGATGGCATCACCACACGTCACGGGCGTGGTCGCCCTTATCGCCAGCATGGGCATCACCTCCCCAGGCGCGATCGCGGCGCGCATCAACAACACCGCCGACCCGATCGCATGCCCGACAGCTGAGGAGCTGGCTCTCTACGCACCATTCGTTTCGGTCGCGAACGGAGCCCCGCAGAGCTGCGCGGGCGGCACCGGGTATAACTCCTGGTACGGCCACGGCCAGGTCAACGCGCTTTCCGCCGTCAGCTGATACACAGACCGAGGGGCGGGTAGCTCACCCGCCCCTCTTCCCTGTGCAGGACTAAGCTTTTCGCGCCCGGCGCGGCCGGGCTTGCGATGAACGTCAGCACCAATCCGAGCACATGGTCGAGGAGCAAGACCCTGCGCCGGACGCGGGCCGTGCTCCAGAGCACGCTCCTGTTCCCCGGCCTGAGCACGTTCTGCCACCTCACCGTCAACGATCGCGACCGCTTCAAGCAGCTCCAGGGCGGCGCCATCTTCATCGCCAATCACTCCAGCGCCCTCGACGGGGCGGTCATGGTGCAGGCGCTGCCCGGCCGCTATCGGAACCGATCCGTGGTGGTGGCTGCCGCCGACTCGATCTTCAAGCGCAAGTGGGAGGCAGCGCTGGCGCAGGTCACGGTCAACGCGTTTCCGATCCCTCGCGGTGGCGGGGCACGGCCATACCTGGAGACCCTGAAGCAGCTTCTCCGCCAGCGATGGTCGGTCGTCATATTTCCGGAGGGCCGCCTGTCGCAGACCGGTGCCATCGGAACGTTCCGGAAAGGAGCGGCGGTGCTGGCGATCGACGCGGCCGCCCCGATCGTGCCGGCGTACATCGACGGCATGTACGAGGTGCTTCCCCGCTTTCGCCGGCGTCCACAGCCGGGCACGGTGGTGGTCACGTTCGGCGACCCGCTGCGCGGGGATCCTGGCGAGGACTACGACGCCTTGACGGCGCGAAGCGAGGCCGCCGTCCGCGAGCTCGCCGGCGACAAGGGCAAGGAGCGCGATCTTCCGGCAGCAGCTGGTGCTAGCTCGGCGGAAGGACCGAACTACTGGTACTGAGGAGCAACGCGATGCGCTTCGAGAAGTTCTCGTTCGGTGAGCTTCGGATCGACGGAGTGACCTACGAGCGCGACGTCATCATCGACCGCGGAAGAATTCGCTGGCGCAAGAAAAAGCCCTCCCGACGCTTTCGTTCCGACTACCACGGCCACACGCCGTTGTCAGCTGAAGAGAAGATCCCCTGGAAGTGCCGCCGCCTGGTCATCGGCACCGGCGCGGAAGCAAGCCTGCCGGTCATGAATGAGGTTCGCGAGGAGGCGGAGCGGCGGGGGGTGAAGCTCCTGGTGCAGCCGACGGCGAAGGCCATCAAGACTCTCGAGCGGCGCCCTCGGGATACGAACGCGATCCTTCACGTGACCTGCTGACGAAAGAGGTCGGGGCTTAGCCCTTGACGCTGCCCACCGTGACGCCCTCGATGAAGAAGCGCTGGAACGCGATAAAAAGGGCGACGATCGGGAGCACGATCAGCGTGGAGGCCGCCATCAGCAGGTTGTAGGCGACGTCGTGCTCCTGGCGGTAGAACTGCAGGCCGATCGAGAGCGGGTACTTGGTCTCCTCCTGCAGGAACAGCAGCGGGGCCAGGAACTCGCCCCAGGCGGCGACCGCCGCGAAGATCACCACCACCGCCACCGCCGGCCGTGCCAGCGGCATGATGATGTACAGGAAGATCTGGAACTCGTTAGCGCCGTCGATCCGCGCCGCCTCTGAGACCTCCATCGGCAGGCCCATGAAGAACTGCCGCATAAGGAAGATGAAGAACGGCTGGCCGAAGAAGGCGGGGACGATCATGGGCAGGAACGTATTGATCCAGCCCAGCTTCGCGAAGATGTCGAAGAGGGCGACGATGAGGGCGGGGTAAGGGACGAAGATGGTCGCCATCACGAGCCCGAACATGACGTCTCGCCCTGGCCATTTGAGGCGCGAAAAGCCGTACGCGATCAAAGGGTTGGAGATGGCGCTGCCGAGTGCGATGCCGGTGGTGAGGATGACAGAGTTGAGAAAGAAGGTAGGGAAGGGTACGACGGTGACTGCATCGTAGAAGTTCTTGAAATCGAGCGACTTTGGAAACAGCGTCGGCGGAAAGTTACTGAGCTCGGCGGTGGTCTTGAACGCCGACGTCGCCATCCAGTAGAACGGGATGAGGAAGAACACGCAAAACGCGAGCAGGACCAGGCGCGGCCCCACCACCTGGGGGATGATCTTGCCGAACAGGCGCCCCCACCGCGGAGGAAAGGGACGTCGCGCCACCCTGGGCGCGAGCGCGCCGACTTCCTGCGCGCGCTCGGCGGTCACCTCAGCTCACCTCGTAGTGAACCCAGTACTTGGACCAGCGCATGATCGCCACGGAAAGGATGATGCTGATCGCGAACAGCACCCACGCCATGGCCGAGGCGTAGCCCATGTCGCTGTACTGGAAGGCGTTCTTGTACAGGTAGAAGACATAGAAGAGCAGTGAGTTGTCAGGCCCGGAGGTGTAGGCGCCGCCGCCGCTGGTCCCGCCGGCCAGGATGTAGGCCGGCGTAAAGATCTGAAGGCCGAGGATCGTGCCGTAGATGAGGTCGTACAGGATCACCGGCGTGATCAGCGGGATGGTGATGTTCCAGAAGCGCCGCAGGGCCCCGGCCCCGTCAATGGCTGCCGACTCATAGAGGTCAGAAGGAACCGCGCGAAGGGCGGCCAGGAAGATGAGGGCAGGTCCGCCCGCGCCCAGCTGGGCGAGGATGACGATCGAGATCTTGGTCCACGACGGGTCGCCCAGCCAGTTGATGACGGGGACGCCAACCAGGCCCAGCGCGTAGTTGATAAACCCGAACCGCGGGTTGAGAAGCACGATGAAGATGAACGTCAACGCGAACAGGGGCAGGATCGAAGGCAGGTAGAAGGCTGCCCGATAGATGGCGACCTCACGGACGCGCTGGTTCATCATCAGCGCGAGCACGATCGCGATCACCAGCCCGACCGGCACGGCCAGCGCCGTGTAGTAGAGCGTGTTGTAGAGCGACTTCCAGAACAGGTTGTCGGTGATCAGGTGGTGGTAATTGGTCAGCCCAACCCCGGTTGCCGTCCCGATCCCGTTGTACTGGGTAAAGCTGAGGTAGAGCGAATACACGATCGGGTAGAGCGTGAAGGCGAAGAATCCGATCACCCACGGGAGGATGAAGGGCGCGGCGGTGCGTAGGTTGCGCCGGTCAGTCCGGCTCAGCCGGAAGCGGGAAGCGGCAATCACTGCCGCTCCCCGCGGTGTTTCCGCCTCAAGGCGGGTTCGATCCTATTACAGACACTTCTATGTGACGGGACAGAAACTCTTGAGCTTGTCGTTGGTCTTTGTGGCCGCGTCGGTCAATGGTCCTTGCGGGTCCGCTCCGCGCGTGGCCTTGTCCTGCGCGATGCTCAGCTGGTCCCAGTAGAACGCCCCCACCGGAAGCGGCGGGCGGCTGTGAGCGTTTGGAAGCTGGTCGTGGAAGAACTTGTGGTTGCCAGGGAACAGGCTGAGGTCGTCTGAGAGTGACTTGAAGGTGGGTGTGTGCTGGGTGTCAGCGACATAGACGCGCTGGCCGTCAGCCCCGGTGATGTACTTCATGAACTCGTAGCCACCCTTCCCGTTCTTGGGCCCCTTGGGGATGACCATTGACCAGCCGCCGGCCCACGTCGATGGGTTGTCGCCGGTCTTCGGGATGGGAATCCACGTGACCCCGTACTGCAGGTTGGGTACGTACGTCGCGATGTTGCCGAGCACCCAGTCACCCGTGATCACGAACCCGAGGTGACCTGTCAGGAACGGGTCCTGCTGCGCCGGCAGGTTGGGCGGGTTGTAGGAGCTCAAGAAGGTAAAGACCTGGCTGGTGCCAAGAGCCTTGGACCAGTTGGTGAACATGTCCCTGAACGCCGTCACGATCTTCGGGTCGTCAGGCGTCACCTTGCAGGCACTGGAGTCGTAGAAGCTTCCGCCATAGCTGAAGCCCCACGTGTAGTGCCAGCCCTGGTTGATCCAGGGGATGAACCCGACGACTGTGTACGCGCCCTTGGAGTCCTTCTTGTTCACCTTGTTCGCCATGGCGCGGAGCTGGTCGATCGTGATTGGCCCCTTGGCGGGGTCAAGCACGCTGATGTCCACACCTGCCGCCTGGAGGAGATCCTTGCGGTAGAAGAGCGCTCGGGTGTCGGTGTCGAACGGAAGAGCGTATGGATGGCCTTTGAAGTTCGCCTCTTTCCAGGCGAAATCAAGGTAGCTGTTGCTCAGGTCGGAGGCGCCGTACTGGCTGAGATCCTCGAGGAATCCGCCCCCTGCGCGCTCGGCGACGATGAAGCGGTCCAGCATGTAGACGTCTGGACCGGTGCCACTGCGAATCGCTGTGGTGAGCTTTGCGGTGTCGGTCTCTGAGCCCGGCACCTGCACGATCTTCACGCAGGTCGTGTTGCTCTGCTTGTTGAAGTTCGCTGTGATCTTCTTCAAGCTGTCGACGTCCGGCGGTCCGTGCGACGTCCAGAACGTGGCGAGGGTGGTGCCGGAGTTGCACCCTGCCAGCGGAGGTGCGGTCGAGGTGCTTCCGCCGCCACATGCGGCGAGGAACACACCAAAGATGACCACCGAGGCTTTCCAGCCTCGCCCGCTGAGTAATGTCATGGCGATTTCCTCCCTACTGAGAAACGCGTGCCCAGACCCCCCTCGCCTTCTTCCCGGTAGCCTGACGGGCCGGGGCGAGAGCGCGCCGACGAGGGGTCGCCAATTACTCCAACTCCTCACTATTGCCGGGATGGCCCTCGATGTCAACTCCGGTGCTCTGCCCCTCGGCCTCGGACAGATTAGGTTTTGAGTTGATGAAGCCGTTTCGGAACGGCAGTCTTCTCACCCGCCGGCGGTTTCTCGGAGGCCTCGCGGCCGGCGGCCTGGCCGCCGCCGCGGCCGGGGCGTGGTTCATACGCCGTTCTCAGCCTACGGCTTCGCTGCCCGATACGAATGTGATCGCCGCCGACGTCCGCGCCGAGCTCTTGCGCGCGTGGACCGCTTACAAGGCCCTGGCCTGGGGACATGACGAGCTGCGCCCGGTCTCTGGCAGCTTCCAGGAGTTTTTCGTGCCCGGTCACCCGGTCGGTCTGACCATCATCGAGTCCCTCGACACGCTCTACCTGATGGAGCTCGACGACGAGCTCGACCGCGGCGTGCGCTGGATCGAGGCCAACCTGAATCTCGACATCGACGCACCGTTCCAGGTCTTCGAAACGGCCATCCGCATGCTCGGCGGGTTGCTCGCTGGCCATCTCGCGACCAACAACGGCGCGCTGCTTGCGAAGTCGAAAGAGCTCGCTGACCGTCTGCTGCCGGCCTTCTCGAAGTCACCGACCGGAATGCCGTACCGATTCGTCAACCTCCACACCGGCGAGGTGAGCCAACCTGCCAATTTCGTCGCCGAGATTGGGACCAACGTGGTCGAGCTCGGCACGCTGACGAAGCTCACAGGCGACGGGCGCTACATGGACGTGGCCAAGCAAGCGCTGAAGGCGGTGTTCGATCGGCGCTCGCCGCTCGACCTCATCGCCACCACGATCAACGTCGAGACTGGAACCTGGCTCAACCGGGTCTCTGTGGGCCCGCAGCCACCGGTCGACTCCTTTTATGAGTACCTGCTCGACGGTTATCACCTGTTCGGCGACGCCGATCTGCTGTCCTGGTTCAAGACCATGACCGCGGCGCTGCAGAAGCATCAGTGGGACTCGCAGTTCGGCCACTGGTGGTACCAGCAGGTCGAGTTCCAGACCGGGGCACTGGTCAACTACGAGGAATCGGAGCTGGCGGCGTTCTAAACGAGCAACCTCGCCGAGGCGGGCATGCAGAATGAGGCCGACCAGTTCCTCGACTCCTTCAAGTCAGCCCTCGACCGCTACGGGATCTTCCCTGAGCAGTGGGACTACAGCGACATGTCCATCGGCGACCCGGGCCACCAGCTGCGCCCCGAGTATGCGGACGCGTGCCTAGCCATGTTCATCACGAGCGGCGGCTCGCAGCGCTACCGCGAGCGCGCCTACCAGCTTTACCAGGCGATGAAGAAGAATTGCCGTGTACAGAACGGTTTCAGCATCATCAAGGACATCACCACAAGGCCGATGACGCTCGGAGACCTGACCCCCGCCTACTGGTTCTCCGAGAACATGAAGTACTACTACCTTCTGTTCTCGAATACGCCACGCTTCGACTACCGCAACCATTACCTCAGCACGGAGGGCAAGGTGCTGACCGGCTTGAAGCATGCTTAGCAGGTCAGGGGGCGATCCATGGATCTGAACGGAAAGGTGGCCGTCGTGACAGGGGGCGGCGCCGGGATCGGCCGGGCGGCTGCGATCGGGCTCGCGCGCGCGGGCGCTTCGACCGTCGTGGCTGACGTCGACCTCAAGTCCGCCCAGCAGGTGGCCGGCGAGATAGCGGAGTCCGGGGGCCGCGCCATCGGCCTTGCGGCCGACGTGAGCAGCGCATCGAGCGTCGACCGGATGGTCACCTCTGCGGTCGCCCAGCTCGGAGGCGTCGATCTCCTCTACAACAACGCGGCCATCCAGATCTACGGCAGCGTCACAGAGCTCGGCGAGGCCGACTGGGATCGAACGTTTGCCGTCAACGTCAAGGGGATCTACCTGTGCTCCCGGGCCTGCATCCCGCATATGCAGTCGAAGGGTGGCGGGGCCATCGTCAACGCGGCCTCGATCCAGGGCTGGGCGACGCAGAAGCGAGTGGCGGCCTACGCGGCATCGAAGGG
>WNGA01019321.1_pt1 | contig 12906 bp, 13 predicted proteins | sample 5400061 | NCBI WGS metagenome assembly WNGA01 (sample SAMN13153366, study PRJNA577476) | soil metagenome | isolation source: 100 cm soil or saprolite under grassland replicate 2 | place: USA:California | collected 2016-06-15
TGTTCCCTGGCGGTGTCGTGGGCTTCGGCTAATCTGGCTGGGATGGAATTCGCTCGTGCGATGGTCGTGTTCGCCCATCCCGACGACGCCGAGTTCGGGAGCGCCGGGACGGTGGCATCGTGGACCAGGGCCGGGACGGAGGTCGCCTACGTTTGCGTCACCGACGGTTCGGCCGGGTCGAACGAACAGGGGGTCGTTCGGGACGAGCTGTCAAAAGTCCGAGAGCAGGAGCAGCTGGCGGCCTGCGACGTCCTCGGCGTCGCCGGATGTGCCTTCCTGGGCATCCCCGACGGGTATGTCGAGGTGACGCTGGATCTTCGCCGGGCCATCACCCGGGAGGTCCGACGGTTCCGTCCGGACATCCTGGTCGCGCCGGACCCCCAGCGGTACTGGGACGAACAGCGCTCGTACATCAACCACACGGACCACAGGGCGGTGGGACAGGCCTGCATGGCGGTGGTCAACCCGGACTCTTCGACCCGGCCGATGTTCCCGGAGCTGCTTGACGAAGGTCTCGAGCCCTTCGAGATCCGCCACCTGTGGATTCCCACCTACGAGGGGGAAGCCGATACTTTCATCGACATCACGGAGACGATCGAGTTGAAGATAGAGGCGCTCCGGCGCCACAAGAGCCAGATCCACGACTGGCCGGTTGACGAGTGGATCCGCAGGCGGGCCAAGGAGCGGGGGGCCGACCGTGGCCTGGAATACGCCGAGTCGTTCCGGACGTTCCGCCTGCGGGAGGAAGACTGAAGCGATGAGCGACGAGGAAGAAGAGTCCTTCCGCGAGGAGCCAGAGGGGGAGGAAGAGCCTCCCCGGCCCTTGTCCAGGGACGAGAAGGAGAGTGTCGAGGCCGACCTCACCGACCTCGAGTCGATGCGGGGCGTGTTCCAGCCGCAGGGAGCCAAGGGCGTGGTGATCGCCTGCACTGAATGCGGAGCCAACCATTACTACGGCTGGGAGCTGCTCCGGGAGAGCCTGGAGCACATGCTGGAGAAGGGCGAGCCGCGGATGCACGAGCCGCCCTACGAGCCGCGCGAAGACGAATACGTCGTGTGGGACTACGGGAAGGGATACGTCGACGCCCTGACCGATGCCGGCCTGGAGAATGCGACTCGTCTGGAGATCACCGCGTGTGCCTGGTGCGAGACGCCGGTCGAGGCCCACTTCTCCTTCTGCCCGCGCTGCGGCCGTTCGCTCTCGGCCATCCGGCTCTACCAGGAGCTACTGAACAAGGGGATCGACGAGCGAGAGGCCCGAGCCCTCCTGATCCGGGCCGGCTTCGAGCCCTTCTCCTGATAGCTCCCGAGCTCAGGCGGGCTCGAGGATGCAGTCCTCTGGAAGCTTGTCGGTTCGAATGCCCTTGAACGACGGAGCTCGGAGCTTTCCGATCGCCGTCATCTGGAGATACTCCACGGAACAGACCAGTTCCGGGCGCACCCACCTGGCCCCCTTGACCTTGCGCAGCTCCGGATCGTCGATGGGGGGTCGATCGGTCTGGATCTCCTTCAGCCTGGCCATGAGGTCGTGAAGCAACCGGTCCGTGAACCCCGTGCCCACCTGCCCGATCCACTTGAGCTCTCCGTTGTGGTAGGCACCCAGGAGGAGCGCCCCGAAGACCTCACTCCGTCCCCGTTGGCCGGGCGTCCATCCCAGGATTACGCAGTCCTGCGTACTGAGGATCTTTATCTTGCGCCAGTCCTCCGAGCGCCTGCCCGACTGATAGCGGCTGGCCGCCCGCTTGGCGATCACCCCTTCCAACCCGACCTTCTTCGCGGCCTCGTAGAAGCGCTTCCCTTTCTCCGGAGCCCAGTAGACAAGTCGGATCCCCTTGTCCTCCAGCACGACAGCCTGCAGTCGCTCCCGTCGCTCCGAAAGAGGGAGCTTGGTCAGGTCCTCCCCGTCCAGCCAAAGCAGGTCGAACACCACCAGCTCGACGGGGATCTTCTTCCTGATGCGCTCGATCTCGGAGCGACCGCTCAGGTTCATCCGCTGTTGGAGGAGCTCGAAGGACGTCTGACCGCGATCGTCCGTCGCAACGATCTCCCCGTCCAGGACCGCATTCACGGCACTGATGCGACGGTACACCCGGCCAAGCTCGGGATACGTCGCGGTCTGGTCCCGTCCCGTACGGGAGATCAGCCGCACGTCCTCCCCCTCCAGGTACAGCAAGGTCCTGATGCCGTCGAACTTCGGCTCGAACCACCATCCCGCGCGGTCGAACGGGTCGTAGCCCGGGGTGGCCAGCATCGGCGAGAACTGTGGCGGCCGCGCGAGCGGGGACTCCTCGGAGGCCTTGCCCAGAAGGACCAACCAATCCTTTTCGCCCCTCCCGGTCTTGACCAAGTGGAACTCGCCGCGGTGGCGGTGGCCGTTCAGGCGGAAGCTCACCTTCTTGTCCGTCCACTCGAGCAGGTCGTACGTCCCGCGATCCCAGATCCGAACCTCTCCCGCCCCGTAATGGCCCTTCGGGATGGTGCCCGCGAATGAGCCATACTCGATGGGATGGTCCTCGGTCTGGACGGCGAGGTGCCTCTCGCCCTTGACCAGGGGCAATCCCTTGGGAACCGCCCACGAGACCAACACCCCGTCACGCTCCAACCGAAGGTCGTAGTGAAGGCGCGTGGCGTCGTGCCGTTGGATCACGAAGCTGTTCCCCAGCGCGGTCGGCGCACCCCCTGCAGGCTCAGGCGTCGCCTTGAAGTCGCGCATGTCCAGGTACTGGCCGAGCTTGGGGTCGCGGGACCGAGCGATCGCTTCCTCGCTCCTGGCGGATCGAGGCCCAGACTTCACAGTTGGGGGAGAGCCAGTGCCGGCCTTCACTGCCGTGTCACTGGTACGAACCTTCGCTTCGGCAAGGCGGCTCGTCGCTTTCACCGGCCTGGGCGGGCGGTCACCGTGGCGCTTCCCTCCGTCGCCACGAACGTCCACCCGGTGGGATTCGGTGTGGGGCGACGCTGGTTGACGTTCGACCCCGACGGCCTCGAGGGCCGCGGTGATGTCCTGTGGCGTTTCGAGGACGCCTCGGAAGGGATCCTTTCTCCGTTTGAGACGCGGCCAGACGGTGGCGATGGTGAAGTCCTGCGGGCGGACCTGACCCGCCTGCACCTCCTTCCACGTGACCGGCATTGAGACCGTGGCCCCGGGCTCCGGCCGGACGGAGTACACGGCGGCGATGTTCGCCCCCACCCGGTTCATGTTGTGATCGACGAATACCTTGCCCGACCGGCGCTTGACCTCCCACTGCATGGTCACCCGCTTCGGGTCAGCTTGACGCAGGAGGTGGCCGACCTTTCCCACGAACTCCCGGATGTCCGTGTAGGTGAACCCCGTTATGACGGGCACGTACACCTGCATGCCGGTAGCCCCTGAGATCTTCGGATACGACGTCAACCCGAGCTGATCGCAGACCACCCGGACCAGCCCCGCCACGACCAGGACGTCTTCGAAGGTGGCCGGCTCGAAGGGATCAAGGTCGAAGAACAGGTAATCGGGCGAGTCGATCGAGCCGCACCGCGAGTGAAGGGGATGGAACTCGATACAGCCGAGGTTGGCCATGAACAAGAGTCCAGCCGTATCTTCCACTATGAGATAGTCGATGACCTCGTGTTTGGCCGGACCCCACCGGCCGTTCGAACCCTGGCTCTCCACGGAACACCGGGGCATCCAGTCCGGAGTGTGGGAGGGCGCCTGCTTCTCATAGAAGAACTGCCCGGTGATGCCGTTCGGCATCCGCTTCATGGTGAGGGGCCGCTCGGCCAGGAACGGCAGGATCCGATCGGCGACGTTGAAGTAATAGGCGATCAGGTCGCCCTTGGTGTATCGCTTCTCGGGCCAGAACACCTTGTCCAGGTTGGACAAACGCAGCTCGCGCCCGTCTACGGTCATCCACCAGAGCTCGCCCTCCTGCTGTGCCGGGAGGGGTTTGGGAAATTCGACCGTGAACGCTGGGCCGGAGGAGCGCTTCCGAGGCATGCACCCATGGTAATTCGGGAAGGAATCGCTGGCGGACGCCTCTCGTGTTCGCACCCAGGGCGTTCGTCGGAATCGTCGCAGGTCAGCAGTACAATGACCATCCTTTACCGGTTGGGGGATGTCTTCCCTGGAGGTGAGTGATGCCAAGAGCAATGTGGAAAGGAGCCATCTCGTTCGGCCTGGTGTCTGTTCCGGTCGGTCTGTACACGGCCACCGAAGAGAAGTCCCTCCACTTCAACCAGCTTCACGACGAGGACTTCGGCCGGATCAAGTACCAGCGCGTCTGCTCCAAGTGTGGCGAGATGGTGGACTTCGAGCACATCGTCAAGGGGTACGAGTACGAGAAGGACAAGTACGTCGTGCTGACGGACGAGGACTTCGATGCAGTCCCCGTCGAGTCGAGCAAGGCCATCGACATCGTCCAGTTCGTCGATCTGGCGGACATCGATCCCATCTACTTCCAGAAGTCCTATTACCTCGTCCCCGAGGAGACCGGGCTGAAGGCCTACACCTTGCTCCGTCGGGCGATGGAGGAGGACGGGCGCGTGGCCATCGCCAAGGTTGCCTTCCGAGAGAAGGAGCATCTGGCGGCCCTCCGTTTCAAGGACAACGTCTTCGTGCTGGAGACCATGTTCTGGCCGGACGAGATCCGGGCGGCGGACTTCGAGATCCTCGACAAGAAGGTTCAGATTCGAGATCAGGAAGTGCAGATGGCCAAGAGCCTGATCGACAACCTGACCGAGGCATTCAAGCCCGATGCGTTCAAGGACGAGTATCGCGATGCGCTCCTCGACATCGTCGAGAAGAAGGTGTCCGGCGAGGAGATCGAGGTGGTCCCGGAGCCCGAGCCCACCAAGGTCGTCGACCTGATGGAGGCGCTGAAGGCATCGTCGACCTGATGGAGGCGCTGAAGGCATCGGTCGAACAGACGAAGAAGAAGGCCGCGCCGAAGAAGGCGGCCGCGGCGGGCGGGCAGCGCCGGAGGAGGAAGTCCGCCTAGCCGCGGGCCCAACGGCCTGGACGCCGTCGTTCCCCGGGAGACCCGAGATGAAGCTGATCATGGCCGTCATCAAGCCCCACCGGCTGGACGACGTGAAGGAAGCCCTTCGTGAGGTGGGCGTTCGCGGCCTGACCTCGATCGAGGCTCAGGGGTTCGGCCGGCAGCGCGGTCACACTGAGATCTACCGCGGCGCGGAGTATCAGGTGGACTTCGTGCCCAAGGTGCAGATCGAAGTGATGGCCGAAGACGACGACGTCCAGGCCATCGTGGACACGATCTTGAAGGCGGCTCGAACCGGCAAGATCGGCGACGGGAAGGTCTGGGTGGTCCCGGCTGAGCAGGTCTACCGGATCCGTACCGGGGAGATGGGCCCCGACGCCGTCTGAGGCATCCGATCTCATCTCCCGCCTGAAGGTCGATCTGGCCAGGCTCGACCAGGAGCCGCTCGCGGGGAGAGACGGCCGGGAGCTGGCCCGCACGCGATCGGATCTCGTCGATGGGGTGATCCGGGCGCTGTGCGGAGAACTGCCGTCGGATGTCGCCGTGGCCGCGGTCGGCGGGTTCGGGCGACGAGAGCTCGCCCCGGGCTCGGACGTCGACCTCATGTTCGTCCATCTCACTGAAGGCCGGACGCACAAGCGCCACCTGGTCGACGCGATCCTGTATCCGTTGTGGGATTCGGGCTTACCGGTGAGCCATTCGGTTCGAACGCCGGCCGACTGCCGGGCCGAGGCTGCGGCACGGCTCGAGTCCCTCACGGCCCTCCTCGACGCGCGGCTCCTGGCCGGATCGATCGAGTTGGTGGGACAAGCGAGAGAGGCGGCGACGACGACAGTCGGCGAGGATGCCGAAGCATTCATCGAGGCGCTGCGTCGATCACGGCAGGAGCGGGGAGCCAGGTTCGGATCGGTCGGGCGGATGCTCGAACCGGACCTCAAGGAAGGCCTGGGAGGCCTGCGTGACATCCAGATCCTTCGGTGGCTGGCCATGCTGGGTGTTCTGGAGGAACCGATAGAGGTCGAAGCAGAAGGCTCCGCTTCTCCACTGGCAGGGGCTCTGCATCACCTTCTTCTCGTTCGTGCCGCGCTCCATCGCACCTCGACCTCTCGGTCGAACCGGCTCCTGGCCGAGTATCAACAGCCGGTCGCCGAGGCGCTCGAGATCGAAGATCGACCGGGCTGGGAGCCTCGTGACTGGCTCATGCGCGAAGTGTTTGGGCACGGTCGATGGGTCGAGCACATGACGGATCGAGCCCTGCGGACGGCCCAGCCGGCCGATACCGGCAGATCGATGGCGTCGCACGGGCTCATCGAAACGATCACCCAGAGGGACGGGCCGGCCATCCTGCGAGCCGAAGATGCGACGGGGAGGCTGAAGCGCCTTCTCCCGCAGTGGGAAGCGGTTCGAGGTCGTGCTCAGCGGGACCCGTATCACCGCTATCCGGTCGACGTTCACCTCCTCGAGACCTTCGGCGAGGCCGCCCGCCTCCTCCGCGAACCCGACGAGCCCTTCGCGGCCGAAGCAGCCACCTCGATCGGCGACCCCGCCCCGCTTCTTCTTGGTGCCCTCCTCCACGACATCGGGAAGGTCGGGAAGGGATCGCACGTGCGAACGGGGATCGATGTGGCGAGCCGGGCGCTGGAACACCTGAGGGTGCGCGGCATGGTTCGAGATGACGTCCTGTTCCTGGTCGAGGAGCATCTGCTGCTCTCGGACACGGCCACCCGGAGGAACCTCGAGGACGAGGACATCATCCTCAACCTTGCGGGGAGGATCCGGGACCAACGGCGACTGGCCCTCCTCTACTTGCTGACTGTGGCGGACGCGAACGCCACCGGTCCGTCGGCGTCCAGCCCGTGGCGGCTGGGCCTCGTCCGCGAGCTGGTGGCGAAGGTCAGCCACGCATACGAACGGGGTCTGATGGACTCAGACCGAGCGGGCCGGCTGGCGGAGGCCGAATCCGCGCTGCGGCGAACATTGGCTTCAGCCGGCGTGAGCCCCGACGAAGCCGATGCGTTCATAGCCGCCATGCCGCCGGGCTACCTTCTGTGGGCGAGGGCGGCCGAGGCCGCTGATCATCTGCCGCTGGTCATCCCCAGGCCGGGACTGGGCGAAGTCCGCACGACGGTCCGTCTGGGTGACGCACCCGGGACGTACCGGCTCTCACTGGGAGCGATCGATCGCGTGGGGCTCCTGGCTGCGGTAGCCGGCTCGATGACGCTGTCGGGACTGTCCATTCTCGCGGCGCAGGTCTTCACCACCGGGGACGGGTTGGCCCTCGACGTCTTCGAGGTACGAGGCGCCTTCGAAGAGGAGGTGACCGCGGATCGATGGCAGCGGTTCGGCTCGCTGATCAACGAGGCCATGCAGGGAATGCTGGATCTTCGGGAACGGGTCCACTCGCTCCAAGCCCATTACCGGGCGGCTCGGGGAGATTTCCCGGTGACGGTGCACATCGATCAGGACGCGTCGGACTTCTACACCGTAGTGGAGGTGAGCGCGCCGGATCGGCTTGGGCTCCTCTACGACCTCGCGTCGACCCTCTCCGAGCACGACGTCGACGTCCACGTGGCCAAAGTGGCTACGTATGGCCCCCGTGTGGTGGATGTCTTCTACGTCCGCGACTCCGCCGGCCAGAAGGTGAACGACCCGGCGCGCGCCGCCGAGCTGGAGCGCGCCCTGGTCGGGGCCGCCTCTGAGCACTGATCGCGGCGAACCACGACCCTACGTCACCGATCCCTCCGCTCCGACGATCGCCCCCAGTCGCTCCGCGAAGATCGGACCTGCGCCCTTCTCTTCATGTTTGAAATAGCAGAAGACGTCACGGTCCTGGTCGAGCGCCTGGGCGATCCGCTTGGCCCAGACTTCGAGCTCGTCGTCCGCGTAGGCCTCCTTGCGTAGCCGGAGGTAGGCGAATGGCTCGGCAGGGATCGGTTCCTCGGGGATAGGCTTCTCGTCGGTCTCGGCCAGGCACCACGCGGCGCCCTGCTCGGCCAGGATGTCCCGAGCTTGAACCCACGATGGATGGCGGAACTCGAACGCGTACCTGTACATGGGAGGCAGAAAGCCCAAGAAGTTTTCGATGAGCCCCCTGTCGAACGGGAGGTTCGGCGGGCACTGGAACAGGATGGCGCCCAGACGCGGGCCAAGCCTCTTCGCCCGGTCGAGGAAGTTCGCCACGGACTCGTCCGCGTTGGCCAATCGAAGCCAGTGCGTGATCCGCTGGTGGCCCTTCAGGGTGATGAGGAACCCCTCCGGGGTTGCCTCGCGCCAGGCAGTCAACGTCTTCTCGGCCGGCTGCTGACGGAAGGTGTAGTTGATCTCAACCGAGCCGAACCTGCCCGCGTAGAAGGGCAACATGTCCTTCTGCCTCAGATCGCTCGGGTAGAAGGGCCCCTTCCACTCGTCGTAGGCGTACCCGGAGGTCCCCAGGTGCAGCGTGCCAGTCATGGCGCGATTCTGGCACTCGAGACCGGCGCAGGCATCGCTCAGGGATAATCGCCGATGAGATGGGTGCGGCACTCGAACGATTCTCCTTTGGGGCCGAGGACAGGACGCTCTCGGGCTTGTGGATCCCGCCCCGGACCCCAGTGGCCGTGGCAGTCCTGGCCCACGGGGCGGGCGCCGGCATGGAGCATCCTTTCATGGCCGGCGCAGCTGAGGGCCTCGCCGAAGGCGGGGTGACCACCATGCGCTTCAACTTCCCTTACGTCGAGGAGGGCAGGCGCTCTCCAGACCGCCCGCCGGTGCTTCTCCAGGCGTGGCGAAGGGCGCTCGAGGAAGCACAACGTCGATCGAAGGGTCTCCCGATCGCTGCAGGCGGTAAGTCACTTGGCGGGCGGATGGCGTCGATGCTGGCCGCAGAAGAGAAAGAAGGCTTCGCCGGCGGCGCGTTGGTCTTCTTCGGCTATCCCCTCCACGCTCCCGGCAAGGCCGACCAGCCCCGTGACGCCCATCTCCCGCGCGTAACGGTCCCGATGCTGTTCATCCAGGGGACCGACGACGCCCTCGCTAGATTCGATCTGATCGAGGAGCTCGTTCAGCGCCTCGGTTCCCGGGCCCGGCTGCACACGATCAAAGGCGGGAATCACTCGTTCAGGGTACGAGGAGCGCGGAGGCCCGACGCGGAGACCGGTAAAGAGCTCGGGGCAGTGGCGGCCGAGTTCCTCCGTGAGGTACTGGTTTGATGCCACGCAAGCATCGGGCCGCCAGGGACCGTGCCACCCGCCTCGAGGCCGTCGACCGACCGCTCGGAGTAGCCCCAGTTTGGGCACAGATAGAAGGAGCCACGGTACGAGCGGTCTCCGGCGAGAAAGGAAAGACGTACCGCTGCCCGGGCTGCCATCAAGAGATCCGCCCCGGCACGCCTCATCTGGTCGTGGTCGAGCACGACGACGTAGAGGGCCGCCGCCACTGGCACACGCCTTGCTGGCGGCAAGAGCTCCGTCGCCGCGGACTCTCGTAGCCTGCAACTGCCCGAGAAACGGGCCGGTTCGGGAATCCGTCTGGCGTGCGTGTTCACCTTTTCGAGCTCCGAGGTTCCTATACGCACAGAGTGCAGGATGCTCTGGTGAGCGAGAGGTCCGATGCCAGGCTGGAGGAGCTGTATCGAGCCCATGGCGATCGGTTGTGGCGCGCCCTTCTCGGGTATACCGGCGACCGCGACATCGCGAGTGATTCTGTGGCGGAGGCATTCGCCCAGGCTCTTCGTCGCGGTGAGGCCATCCAGGATCCACTCCGTTGGATCTGGCGCGCGGCCTTCCGAATCGCGGCGGGCGAGCTGAAGACAACGCGCCGATCGACAGCGCCGGGTCGGACGAGCGTGAGCGACGAATCGCCGGATCGACGGCTCGACTTACTGGCCGCCCTCAGCAAGCTCTCCCCCAAACAGCGGGGGGCTGTGATCCTGCATCACTACGCCGGGTATCCGGTGAAGGAGGTCGCCGCCACGCTCGGCTCTACTTCGGCCGCAGTGAGGGTGCACCTTCTCCGGGGCCGGAAGCGACTCCGCGAGCTCTTGGAGGAACACGATGTCTGATCTCGATGAGCGCTTGAGGCGCCTCGATCGCCTCGACGCCCCCGACCTGTGGAACGAGATCCGGACACGGGAACCGACCCGCGGCTCGGAGCCCTGGCCGAGGCACCGCCTCGCAGTGGCGATGCTGGCGCTTGCCGTAGCGGCTGCTGGTATCGCCGGCGCCACGTGGGCGTTCACACGCAGTACCGGTCCGAAGCCATCGTCCACTCCCAATCCAGCCGCGAGCCCTGGAGTCCGAGCCTTCCAGGGCACGCTCGCCTTTCAGCGCTCGGTGGATGGGGGTAGCTTCCATCTCATCGTGCTGGACCACGGCGTCGAGAGCGACCTCGGATCTGGCAGCGAGCCGGCCTGGTCGCCAGATGGCTCCCGCATCGCCTTCCTGTGGGGTTATGGCCAAGGACAGGTGAGTCTCTACATCGTGAAGCCAGATGGGAGCGGCCGGCGGCGACTGGCGACCGTTGGAGGTTTCCCTGGCATGGGACCGCCCGCGTGGTCGAGTGATGGATCGACGATCGCAATCGGAACCGGCGACCAGGGCATCGTCATCGTGAGCATGTCGGACGGTGCCACGGCCGTCGCCGTCCACCGCTCGGGCTGTCGTGAGTTCGATCCCACCCGGTCGCCGAAGGATCACCGCCTGGCCTACGTGGCGCAATGCGATTTGGGCGTGCCGGGATCGGGGGTCCGCGTCGTGGGAGAACACGATCGCGTCATCGTGCCCGACCAACCCGGGACGTCGTACCATTCGCTGGCCTGGTCGCCACTCGGCGACGTGATCGCTTTCCAGCGCTCTGTCGTGACTGCTCAGGGCCCCGCGGAGAATCACCTGTTCCTCGTCGCACCCGACGGCTCCGGGCTACGGGACATCACCCGGGATCCGACGCTTCAAGACGGCGACCCATCATGGTCCCCCGGCGGCTCGAGGCTCGCGTTTGAAAGCGCAGGGAAGCTTTACTACCAGCTCTGGGTGATGGACGCCGACGGCAGCCACCGTGTGCGGGTCACGTTCGGTGAGGGTCAGCGAATCGAGGACTCGGCTCCAGCCTGGCGCCCCGGATCTTGACGACGGTCAGAGCAGCGAGAGCTGCCCGCCAGGGGGTGGCTCCTCGTGCTCGCGCACCCGCCGGGCCTCCTTCGGCCCGGACTGACCGATGCAGTATCGCTCGGCCAGGTCGTGGACCCGGCCGGTGATCTCTTCCTGGTACGCCTTGGGCGCGTAGGCGCAACGCGCGTAGAGCCGCTCGTAGCGGGGGATCAGGTCCGGATGATTCTCCGACAGCCACTTCATGTACCACTCGCGGGCCCCGGTCCTCAGGTGCAGAACGATCGGTGCCACGTGGGTGGCCCCGGTCTGGGCGATCTGCTTCACGGTGGCGGCGAGCTGCTGGGGCGAGTCCGTCAGGAAGGGGATGATGGGCGCCATCAGCACCCCACAGGGAATGCCCGCCTCGTTCAGCTTTCGACAGACCTCCAGGCGCTTGATGGGAGTCGGTGTGCCGGGCTCCAGCAGCCGCCACATCTCTTTGTCCACGAACCCGACTGACACGTTCGTGCCGACCTCGGCCACCTCTGCGCACTCCTGCAGCAGGGCGAGATCGCGCAGGATGAGCGATCCCTTCGTTAGGATGGAGAAGGGGTTGGCGAAGTCCCTGAGCGCCTCGAGGACCCCCTGCATCAGCTTGTAGCGCCCCTCCGCCCGCTGGTACGGATCCACGTTCGTGCCCATGGCGATGTGCTCGCCGTTCCACGATTTCCTCGCCAGCTCCTTTCGAAGCAATTCCGGCGCGTTCACTTTCACCACGATCTGCGAGTTGAAGTCCTCGCCATAGTCGAGATCGAGATAGGTGTGGGTATTGCGAGCGAAGCAGTAAAAGCATGAATGGCTACAACCTCTGTACGGGTTGATGGTCCAACGGAATGGCACCCGCGAAGCTTCGGGGACTCGGTTGATGATGGACTTGGCCCGGACCTCGTAGAACGTGATCCCGCGGAACTCCGGTGTGTCGAACCGGCGAACGACCGCGCCCTGCTCTAGGAGGGGCAGGGTCATGCTCCCCTTGCCCGGAGGCTCCACCAGCCGGAGGTTGTCCCAGCGCATCGCCGCCCTCATGCTAACTCGAACATACGTTCGAAGGCAACGCCGAACTGAGTGGGCTCGATATCATCGCGCCGTGTAAGACGGCATCTGACTGGCGACGGAGCGAGGACGTGGAGATCCGGGCATGGATGCACGAGCGGGGTGGCCGGTGGGTGGCCGGGGTCGACGGAGACCCAGCCGTTCGGGCCTCAGCTTCCACCCGCCAGCGGTGCCTCCAGAGCCTGCGGCGGGCTCTTGACCGTGGCGCCCGAGCGGAGCGGTCCACCGAGCCGATCACCCTGGTCGTCGAGGTGCTTCCGGTGCTCGCCGGCGTGGCCGAGGCGGCGGAGGTCATGAACTGGGACAAGCGCCGCGTGATCACCTACATCGATCGAGGACGGTTCCCCGAGCCCGTCCAGGCCCTGGCTTCGGGGAGGGTGTGGCTCAGGGCCGACGTCGAGCGCTACGCGGACGATTGGCGTTCGCAGCATGAGGCCCGGACACGGCGAAAGCCGCCCGGGTGAGGGCTCCTGGCCCCGGAGCGCGCTGGGAATGACCGTTCGACTACTCCTGATCAGGCACGGAACGGTCGATTTCGAGTCACAGGATTTCCGGGAGACGCGTCGCGGCCGACAGTGGGACCCGCCGCTCGGCGAAGGTGGGGAAGAGCAAGCTCGGAGACTGACTGCTCGGCTGCTCATGATGGAACCACCGGAAGGCGTATGCGTCTCGCCATTCCGGCGGTGCCGTCAGACCCTTCAGCCGTACCTGCGGGAAGCGGGAGTGCCTGCGGACGTCGAGGACGACCTCGGGGA
>WNGA01021277.1_pt1 | contig 12905 bp, 9 predicted proteins | sample 5400061 | NCBI WGS metagenome assembly WNGA01 (sample SAMN13153366, study PRJNA577476) | soil metagenome | isolation source: 100 cm soil or saprolite under grassland replicate 2 | place: USA:California | collected 2016-06-15
TCGGTCGTGTGGTACCAAGCCTTGCCCAACATGGCCCATTCGGAAAGGCCGGGCACCGCCGGTAAGAACGAGCGGACGTACTTGTTCTGGAAAACGACGCGGTAGAGCGCGGCCACTTTCAAGACCATCCGGCCGTACTCTTCGAACGCCCGCTCGGGCTCGATGTTCACGGCCCAGATTCGCTCGCCGACCAGGACGATCTCTGACCCCACCAACTCGGAAGCGAACATCGAGCTGATGCGCTCTTTGGCGTTGCACATCGCGATGAGCACCCGTTTGCCGCGCGCCGCCAGTGCGCGGCCGAGCGCAGCGGCCACCGTCGTCTTGCCCACCCCCCCTTTGCCGGTCACGAAAATGAAGCGGCGCTCGTCGGGGCTCCACATGGCGAGCAGGGCTATACCATCAAATGCCGCGGTGCAGCGGATGGTGCTAAGAGACCATGGATGCGCATCGCGCTCCTCCAGATCAATGTCACGGTGGGAGCCCTGGAGGCCAACGTCGATGCCATTCTCCGCGCGGCGCGCCGCGCGCACGAGCTAGGCGCTGACCTCGCGGTCACCAGCGAGCTCGCGCTCCTCGGCTATCCCCCTCGCGATCTTCTGGAGCGGCCCGCATTCGTGCGGAGCGTGCTCGCGCAAAACGATCGCCTCGTAGCGGCGGTGCCCCAAGGGCTCACGCTCGTTTTCGGTACGATCGAACCTACCGAAGGCGAGGGCCGGCCCCTCTACAACAGCGCGCTCGTCGCGAGCGGCGGGAAAGTGTTGGGCCGCGCGAGAAAGCGGCTCTTGCCGACGTACGACGTTTTCGACGAGGACCGCTATTTCGAGCCGGGCGATCGAGCGACCAAGGTCAGCCTGGCTTGCGGCACGATAGGTCTCACCATTTGCGAAGATGCGTGGAATGACCTCACCTGGCTCGCGTATCGCGCCTACGGAGGGCGATCGTACGTGCAGGCGGGCGGCAGAGCGCCGCGCTACCACGAAAACCCGGTGGGCGATCTCGTCGCGCAGAAAATCGACTTGCTCGTCAACCTGTCGGCCAGTCCGTTCACGATCGCGAAGCGACGCAGTCGCGGCGAGATGTTCGCCCAGATGGCGCAGCTTCACCAAGTTCCGATTGCTTTCGTGAACCAGGTCGGCGCCAACGACGAGCTCATTTTCGATGGCCGGAGCGCGCTTTTCTCACGCGATGGCACGGTGAAGGCGCGTGCCGCCGCCTTCGCCGAAGACCTGGTGATTTGCGACCTGGCCACCGGTGGACCCGTCGCGGCCGATGTTTCGTCGGACGAGGAAGCGGCCTACCGGGCGTTGGTGCTCGGCACCAAGGATTATGCGCGAAAATGCGGATTCGAACGGACCGTCGTCGGGCTGTCGGGGGGAATCGACTCGGCTCTGACCGCCACGATTGCGGCGGACGCCCTCGGCCCGGAAAACGTCGTCGGCGTCGCCATGCCTAGTCGGTACTCCTCGGAGGGCTCGCGGGCCGACGCCCGGCGCCTCGCGGCCAACTTGGGCATCGAGCTGCGGGAGATCTCGATCGAGCCGATGTTTCAGGCTTACCTGGCAGGTCTTTCGCCCGAGCTCGACGCGCTGGCAGCGACCTGTCCGGGTGACGTGACGTTCGAGAACGTGCAGGCGAGAATCCGTGGAACCTTGCTGATGGCCATCTCCAATCGGACGGGCGCGCTCCTCCTGACGACCGGCAACAAGAGCGAGATCGGCGTGGGCTACTGTACCCTTTACGGCGATATGGCGGGGGGACTGGCGGTCATCAGCGACGTTCCCAAGACCATGGTGTATCGGCTTGCGCATGACGTGAACCGGGAGCGCGAGCGTATCCCCCGGGCTTCGATCGAGAAGGCGCCGAGCGCCGAGCTCTGCCCCGGGCAGACCGACCAGGACACGCTGCCCCCCTACGAACTTCTCGACCGGGTGCTCGAGCGCTTCGTGGAAGACGGCGCCGATCGTGACGCCATCGTCGCCGAAGGCATCGCACCTTCGGTGGTAGACCGCGTGATTTCGCTGGTGCAGGGCAGCGAATACAAACGGCGCCAGGCCGCGCCGGGACTGATATTGACGAAGAAGGCGTTCGGCGTTGGGCGGCGCATGCCGATCGCGCAAAAGTTCAGGGAATGAGCATGCGAGTATCTCGGCGAGACCTGGAAAGCGTGAACGGTCGGCTCGAAGGCAAGGCGCCGATCGAGATCCTGACCTGGGTGCACCGCACGTTCGGCGATCGGGCGGCCATCTTGTCGAGCATGCAGCGAGCGGGCACGGTGCTCTGCCACATGGCCGACCGGGCCGGCCTCCCGTTCGACGTCATCTTCGTCGACACCGGCGTTCTGCACCAAGAGACGCTGCGTACGCGGGACGAGCTCGCACGCACGCATCCGCATCTTCGCGTCACCACGCTTTCGCCCGAGCGGACCTTCGCCGAGCAGACCCGCGATGAGGGGCTTCTCTATCTCACCAAAGAAGGCCAAGAAAGGTGCTGCGAGCTGCGCAAGAACGCTCCTCTTCGCGCGATCGCCGGGCGTTACCAGGCATTGATATCGGCGCTTCGACGCGGCGAAGGGGGCGCCCGCGCGCGCATCGGCGTGGTCGAGATCGATCCGGAAATGGGCGCCCTCCGGGTGCATCCCTTCGCCGGATTGACCCGTGAAGCCCTGGAAGCGTACGCGAGCGTCCACGGCGACGTCGTCCTGAATCCGCTCCACGCCATGGGGTTTCCGACGATTGGCTGCTTTCCGTGCACGACGCCGGTCCTCCCCGGCGAACCCGAGCGCGCGGGGCGCTGGCGCCATCTCGCCGGGGTCGAGTACTGCGGTATCAACCCCACCGACCGTGCGCGCGGCAGCGAACCGTTCATCGATCTCGACGACCGTTACGCATCCGCTTTGGGAGTCGCTTGACAGGCAAACCCGATTCGAGTCCGATCGGCGCCATGCAAAAGACGTCGTTTGCCCTCGCTCTGTTTTGCTTCTCGTATGGCTGCGTCCAGGCAAACCTCGTCGAGGTAAACTCCCAGGGTGCCGGCGTGAAGGTCGTGAAAGAAGACGAGAGACCGTTCGGGTGCCGCGTGGTCGGCGACGTGCGCGGCAAGTCGCGATCCGTCGACGTCGACAAAGCTCGCAGAGGCGCCGAGAACGATCTCAAAAACCAAGCTGCCAAGCTGAAGGCGAACTACGTGGTGCTCGAGATCGATCGCTCGGGCCACGTCGGGACGAGCCAGTACAGCGACGCGTTTTTGGGCGGCAAAGCCCTGCGCTGCGAGGATCGCGACAAGGAAGAGAAGAAGGACGAAAAGGTGAAGGGCTAAGCCCCCTTCACCTTGGGTACGATCAAGACGACGGTGATCTGGCTGTCCTCCACCAGCTTCTCGTTGTCGTAGCCGAAGAACAGGCGATAGTGGATGGCGCGGTGCTCGGCGCCGAGCACCACCATGTCGTATTGGCCCGAGTTCGCTTCGGCGAGGATCGGCAGTCGGTCGGGCCCGGTCTCCGATGGCTGGCGGACGATGACCCGCGTTTTCGCCTTGGTCGCCTTGAAGACCGGCGACAGCTTCTCGAGCCCTCCGTCTTTGGCGAGTGAATCGACCATGAGCATCAGGCTGTTGGCCCTTCCCCGGCCGTGCAGCGTGCTCGTGCGCTCGGGGACGATCGGCTTGGGCGGCGGCGGAGGGATCGATCCGGGCATGCGCCCCGGATCGGTCACCAGGGCTATCGTGACGACCGCCCCTTCGCCGACCCCTTCGGCGTAGCGCACGGCGAACTCGACGGCGACCCGCGAAAAAAACGTACCGTCGACGGGAACCAAGATTCGCCGGTAGATGCCATTGCCCTTGCCGCGATTTTTGACGATGCCGATGTGACAGGGGGCGGCGGCCACGATCTTCTCCAGCTTTTCGCCGCGCAGGCCGCGCCGTGACTCGCTCGCCCCGAGCATGAGCAGGTCGAATCCCTTCTTGGATTCGTTTCCGATCGTGGTGACGACGTCTCGGCTCGACTGGCGCCGCACTTCCGGAGCGGGTACGCCCGCCTCGCTCGACAAAGCTCGCATCTTCTCCAGCTGCTGCGCCAGATTCTTGCCCTCGACGCTCTCTTTGAACATTCCGAAGAACTGCCCGAGCAGGCCCGATACACGCTCGACGTAGAGCACGGTCAGCGGATGAGCCGAGCGCTTGGCGACGCGCATGGCGATACCGGTCGCGACGAGCGCGTTCGGGCCTCCGGCCGTCGGAACCAACACCCGCAATTTTTCCGGATCGAAAAGGCCCTTCGCTTCGTCGGCCGCCATGCGCGCGGCTTCTTCCTCGGTGAGGTGCACCAGGCGCATCGTGAGCCGCAGAAGAAGAGGAGCCATGAACGACGTGGTCACCGCGACCATGACGACGATGGAGTACATCTCCTGGTTCAAGATCCCGAGCGACAGGCCGATCGTCGCCACGACGAGCTCCATCGCCCCGCGCGCGTTCATCGCGACGGCGATGGAAAGGCTTTCCCCGATGGTGAGCCCTCCGAGCAGACTGCCGACCGTGCACCCGATGAGCTTTCCCGCCGTGGCGACCCCCAGCACGGTGAAGAGCATCGATCCGCTTCCCAATCGCCAGAGGTCGACTTTGAGACCGACGATGCCGAAGAAGATGGGGGCGAAAATGGAGAACGTGACCGACTCCAGCTTGTGCAGCGTGTCTTCGCGCAGGTGGGGGACCTGCCGGATCACGCAACCGGCGACGAACGCGCCGAACACGGCATGGACGTGGAGCGCTTCGGTCGCCGCCGCGCAGAGGAGGGTGACGACGATCATCAAAACGAGATCGGAGTCCTTGGACTGAAAGCGGTCGGCGGCGACGCGAAATGCGAAGCGGAGCACGGGATAGAGGACCAATGCCGACAGGACCAGGAAAAGCACCGTACCTCCGAGCGATACGGCGAGCGCGGTCACGTCTGCGTTCCCGGTCGTGGCGACTCCGGCGATGAGCGAGAGCAAGAGCCAGCCGGTCGTGTCGTCGACGACGCCGGCAGAGAGGATGACCACGCCGATGTTGCGCCGCGTCAAATCGAGGTCGAGGAGGATCTTGGCGATCACCGGCATCGCGCTGATGGACATGGCAGTGGCCAAGAACAGCGCGAAGATCGTCCGATGGTCGGGGGCGGCGACGTAGCGCTCGGGTATGACCCAACCGAGGCCGAATCCAAAGGCGAACGGCACGATCATCCCGAACAGCGACGCCGCGAACGCCGTCTTTCCCAAGTTGCGCAAGAGCCTCACGTCGGTCTCGAGGCCCGTGAGCAGAAGCAGCAGCACCATGCCCAGCCAGGAGATGATCTCCAGCAGATGGAACTGCTCGCTGATCGGAGGGAACAGCTGGACGAACGCGTGCGGAAAGAAATGACCGAACACTGTAGGTCCGAGCAGGATCCCGGCCGCGAGTTCTCCGACCACGGTCGGCAAGCCGAGCCTCTTCACGAACTCGGCGCCCAAGCGTGCGATCGTGAGCAGGGCGCTCAGCTGAAGAAGCACGAGAAGAATCGCGTGCCCCGAGATGGGCTTCAGGACCTGCTCCATCGGCCCCATTATCGACCGCGGCGGGTGCCTTTGACAGCTTCGAAATGTGTGGGGAAACTACGCCTGAACTCGGTGCCCCGCTCGCCCGATCCCGAGAGGCGAGCGCCACAATCCCGACACCGGCACGGTGAAGGGCGAGCGCGTCGGCAGACCGTCCGGCGTGAGGCTGATCAGACACGGCTCGTCCTCGCGCGAACACGTGACGATGCACGGAACCGTGTACTCGACTCCGATCACCGCGTCAGCCGCGTACAAGATCGTTCGGTGCCCGGGCGGCAGGGACGCAACGGCACCCACGACGAGACGCTCGGACGAAAGATCTTTGAGGTCGCCGGAGAGGAATCCCGAGCCAGCGGTCAGCTGCACGGGCACGCCACGGCGCGAAGGATCGATCCCGTCGATCGGCATCGGCTCACTGTCGGCGGCGACCAGCTGCAACAGCGAAAGCAACTCGAGCCGCTCTTCTTTCGTGAGCGGCATTCCGAGCGTCTCGTAGCGCGCACGAAGCTCCCAAAACCGGACCAAGAAATCGAGTTCTTCCATCACGACGGACGGCCTCCGAGCCGCCAAGGGTCAGCCTTTCAGCAAAAGCCCTCTGCCGCCGTAGAAAGTGCAGTCTTCGTGCCACCGTGCGATAACTTCAACAGGTATCGGTCATCCGACCTTCGAATGAGATCGTGGAAAAAATCGCCTACATTGGACCCGCGATCTTGTTGTCCCGACGTTGCTCATTGCCTACGCACCCAATGCCGTCCTCATCCACGCTGAATAGGTTCGTCGTGCGCGTCGTCTTACTTTCGACGCTGGTCGTGTGCCCCGCGGCCGGTTGCGGCGCGCCTCAGGTGAACCTTGCCGAGGGGCCGCGCGAATACTTGGCGACCGATTACGACCATGTCCTCTCGCGCTGGACGCGCACCGAACACTTGGTCGTGCTCTCCGAGCTCGAGAACTTGTTGACGGTCACCGCGACGTACGAGTCGTGGGATTTTCGTTGGGCGTACGTCGTGCGGTACGCAGAGGACTACCGGCTCTCCATCGAGCAGCGGCGCAAGCTTCTCGACACGACGCTGGCGGAGACGCGCGCGCATCACCAGTTCTTCGTTGCACTTCACGGTGGCAATCGCCGCTGGCTCGATCTCACCCGGCCCAACTCGGCCTGGATCGTGCGTCTCATCGACGACAAGGGAAACGAAACGGCGCCCGAAGAAATCAGCGCCATTCCCAAGCCCGGGCCAATCGAACGCACGTACTTCCCTTACGCGTCGGTCTGGCGGCAAGCGTTTCGCATCAAGTTTCCGGTGTCGACATCGAATGGGCCGACGATCAGCAAAGATGCGACGTTCGTAGGTCTGCGCTTCGCCGGAGCTCAGGGCAACGAGGAGCTCCACTGGAACTTGCGGTAAATATCGACAGCTACATCCCGGCGAAAAGCTCGAGTAGCGGCGGACAGCTCATCAGCAACTCGTGCGCAACGCCGCGTTCGCCGAAAAGAATGATGGCTCCCTTGCTGCCCGCGCGGGCCGTCGCCGGCGCCGGTTCGGCTCCCAGCACTTCGGTAGCGAAGAGAAAATCGCCCGGACCAAGGCGATCGTCCTCACCATCGTCGCCGAGCTCGACGGTCCCGACGCCGACGATGACCATGCCGGGGACCGCCATTCCGGCCGACGCGATCACCTCGTGCGGTTGGAGGATGCGTACTTCGAGCTGGTCGACGGCGAGCGCTCGCAATCCTTCGTCCAGCCGATCGCCGATAGGACCCATCATGCACCCCGCAAGCGCCTGCACGCGATCGGAAGCGCGCTTGAGCTGTGCCACCAATTCGGGCGACGAAGAAAACGCGGCGTCGATCGACTTGAGATCCCAGAGTGCGAGCTTGGTAGGCGTCGCCTCGGCGACCAGTCGCAGCGAAAGCACGTCGGGGATGGACGACTTGGCATAGATCGCCTCGTTGGCCTTGAGCACCGCGGCTGATGCGTCGGCGACCGTGGCTTGCACGGCGATCTGCCCTTCGAGAACCAGCGCGAGGCCGATCAGCGTCAGGTCTTCCTCGGCAGCCAGCGACTCGACCGCACTGCTCGCCGGTGAGATCACCCGCCGCTCGGATCCCAGCGAGGGAGAAAGGTCCGTTCGCCTCTTCTTGCGAGATGGGCTTCTCTTTCCTCGTCTCGTGCTTCTCGACGGGTTCTTCCGACGCAGGGGCCACGCTCGGACTGCCCAAATCGATCGAGCCATCCGCCGACAGCTGCAGGTCGAGAGGGGGCTCACCTTCGCGCTGATCGACGTCGGGCACGACACCGTCCGACGCGCCGCGCGGTTCGGGCATGGGCGGCGTTCCGATATCCGGCAAGATCGTCGGGGGAGGGGGCGGTTCGAGGCGCGTCGCGATGGCGGAGGGAATACGGGCACTGGTGAGCGCTTCGAGCGGCGGCGCACTGGTGGTCACCGATGACATGGGCTCGCGCATCGGCGGTGGCTCGACGTTGGTCGCGCTCGCGATCGCACCTGCGGCCGGGGGCGAAACGGCGGCAGCCTTGGGCTTCGGTAAGGGGGGTGCTTTCTGGGCCAGTGCCGGCGCGCGCGCCGCGGCAGGGGCCCCCTTGGGGGCCGGCGGCGCTTTAACCATGGGTCTCGTGAGCGACCGGTCGGGTTCCCCGCCGGCGGATGGCCGCGGAGGCGAAGGCACATCTTTGACCGGAACGGGCTGTCGGCCGGAAGGAGGTCGGGCGGGCGACGCGGGGGCCGGGCGGGCTACGGCTGAGGCAGCGGCGAGCGAAGCGATGAGGTCGGTTGCCGCCCGATTGAGCTCGTCGGCGCGCGTAGCTGCGCCGGCTTCGGTGGCGGCCTCCACCGCGCGCTTCAACCACACGATCGCATCGTACCGTTCACCTTGCCTCCAGAGCGCGGCGCCCGTCGTGAGACCCCAGGCGACGTCTTCCGGATCATTTTCATACGGGGAAGGGAATCCACTTTGCATCGGCGTTCACACGATAGCCCAGGCGCGGAATAACACCAATGCCCAGGGGGGCCGGAAGTGTGCGGCCGTCGTGCTACGGACCGAGGGCGTAGAGCCTGCCATCGTCGGAGCCGACCAGCAGTCGGCCTCCGGGGGTGATGACGAGCGGCGCATCGACGTCGCCCCCCGTTTTGAATTTCCAAAGCAGCGTGCCCTGCGCATCCAGACAATAGGCATGGTCGTCCTGGGTTCCGAAGTAGATCCGGCCCGCGGCGTCTTCCACCGGGCCGCCGTGAATGCCGAACTCCCGTGCGCCGGTGCCCGCGATCGAAAATCGAAAGCGCGGCCTGCCATCGTCGGGATGGAGCGCGACCAGCGTTGGAGTGGGCCCGTACGTACCCGCGAACACCGTGCCGTCTCGCCCGAGCGACAGGGCGCCGCGCACGTAGCCACCCACGTCGGTTCTCCAGCGCACTTCGGCGTTTTCGGCAGCGATGGCAACGACCTCTCCCTTGTCGCTGCCCACGATGACCGTTCCATCGTCTTGAATGGCTGGTGAGCTGTCGACATCGGCGCCGAGGTCGAGGCGCCATTTGACTTTGCCTTCCGGGGTAACCGCGTAAAGGTGATGATCTTGCGAACCGGCATAGACAGTGCCGTCGTCTCCTACTGCGGGGGACGAGTAGCACTTGCGCCGGGCCTGAAAGCGCCAGAGGAGGGTGCCATCGGGCTTCGAGGCATACAGCGTTTTTCCGCTCGCGAAGACGATGCCGCCCCACGGCGTGGGAGCCGCCCCGGTATCCACGTCACCTTCGGTATCGAGCCGGAACCGAATGGTTCCCGGGTTGGTGATTCCGAAAAATTTGTGAGCGTCCGATCCCACGAAGATGGCGTCGTTCAGCACCAGCGGTGAACCGTAGATGCGATCGCCGAGGTCGAGGCTGTAACGGAGCTGGCCACCGTCGGTGAGACCCATCAGTTTGCCGCTGAGCGATGTCACCACGATGGTTCCGTCGTCGAGCACGGCCGGCGCGGATTCGATCGGACCGCGGGTGTCGAAGGTCCATGCCACCTGGGGCGACGTGGGACCCTGGAAGGGACTGCGATTGGTGTGCCTCGGATCCAAGTGGAGCATGCTCGGCGGACCCGAGCTCACCCGGGCGTCGACGCCTCCAGGCGGTTTCTGTAGGCCAGCATCGGACGACTGCGATCCGAGCGCTGGTTGCGCGGGCGGACGGACCCGGTGGCGGGCGAGCGTGACCGACACCAGCGCGGCTGCAATGGCCGCTAGCGCGCTTCCTGTGAAGACCAAGTACGGCTTGACCATGGTAACGACGATATTCAGATCGACCCGATGAGAACCTCGCGCTCCTTGGCGCCGTTCGATGGCCCCACCAGCCCGCGCTTTTCCATGACCTCCACGATGCGGGCAGCTCGGTTGTAGCCCAGGTTGAGCTTGCGCTGCAGCCACGATGTCGAGCAGCGCCGGGTGTCGGCCACGATCCGCACGGCGGCGTCGTAGAGTGGGTCGAGCTCGGCGTCGTCGTCCGCGTCCTCGGATCCTTCGTCGTCGCGCGGTTTGAGGATGTTCTCGTCGTAGACCGGGACGCCCTGCGTGCGCAGAAAATCGGTGATCTTCTGAACTTCTTCTTCGCTGATGAACGGACATTGCACCCGACGCGTATCGTTCGTGCCGTTCATTTTAACGAGCATGTCGCCGCGGCCGAGAAGGTGCTCGGCCCCCTGCTCGTCCAGAATCGTGCGCGAGTCGACCTTCTGGGCAACCCGGAAAGCGATACGGGTCGGGAAGTTCGCCTTGATGATGCCGGTGATGACGTCGACGCTCGGCCGCTGGGTGGCCAGTATGACGTGCATGCCCGCGGCGCGCGCCTTCTGGGCGAGCCGCGCGACCGCCGCCTCGACGTCCTTGCCCTGCTGCATCATGAGATCCGAGAACTCGTCGACGACAATGACGATATACGCGATTCGCTCGGGGAGCTGCGCATCGCTGCCATCGGCGGCCGCTGCGACGGTGACCGGCTCGCCGTCGGCACCGATGGCGGTCACTTGCTTCGTGCGTGGAGGCTTGGCCAGCCCTTTTCGCACGCGGTCGACCCACCCATTGTAGGTGGCGATGTTCTTCGTCCCCGCGTTCGCGAAAAGCTGGTAGCGGCGTTCCATCTCGTCGACGGCCCACTTCAGCGCGTTGGCTGCCTGCTTCATGTCGGTCACGACCGGGAGCAGCATGTGCGGAATCTTGTCGAAGGGGGCGAGCTCGACGACCTTGGGGTCGATCATGAGAAGCCGAAGCTCTTCCGGCGTGCGTCGGAATAACAGGCTGGCCAGCATGACGTTGAGCCCGACGCTTTTGCCTGCTCCTGTCGCGCCCGCGACGATGACGTGCGGCATCGAGGCCAGATCGGCGAAGAACGGGGCACCCACGTGATCGCGGCCGAGCACGACCGGAAGCGGTACCCCGAGCTCGATGAAGCGCTGGTCTTCGACCAGATCGCGCAGCGACACCGGCACACGCGCCTCGTTGGGAATTTCGAAGCCGATGCGGTTCTTGCCGGGAATGGGGGCGATGATGCGCACCTTGCGCGAGAGCCCCAGCGAGAGATCGTCGGCGAGGGAGGCCACCTTGGACACTTTGGTCCCGGCTTGCGGCGAGACCTCGTACGTCGTGACCGTGGGACCAGGATGAATCTCCTCCACCATTCCCTGCACGCCGTAATCGTTGAGCGTTTTTTCGAGCAGCTTGGCATTACGGCGAAGTAGCTCACGGTCGATCTCGAGGACCGTGGAGGGGGGAGGTTCCAAGACTTGCGTGCTCGGCAGCCGGAAGCTCTGCTGCGGGGGCGGGGCCGCTGCCTTGCTCGCCTTGCGTGCGGCCATCTCGCCGCTCGTATCGACGATCGTGGGACCCTCTTGCTTCGCGCTCGGGCGGCGCCGGCTCGTGGTCGCGGCCGGCGCTGCGTCGGCGACGGGAGCTGCAGGCGTCGGCGGCGCGACCGTGGGGGACGGGGCCGGCGCTGCGATGGCGGCGGCGGGCGTCTCGGCAATGTGCAGAGGCGGCGGCGAAGGGCTCGTCGATTCGCCTTCTTCGTCGGTGAGTGCGGCGATGATCGCTTCGTCGTGAGGTGTCGCGTCGATGCGTGGTTCTCGCGCGTGACGCTGTTTTTCCGCTCGCTCACGCTCGAGATCGCGCGCCATGACCCACGCGCCAGCCACCGCGCGCGCCCCCTGCTTCGCCTTCGCGGCGGCGGCTTCCGTGCCGCGGCCCGCCCGCTCGACCCACGCGATGAACGAAAACGAAGCGCGCCCGATCAGAATCAGCCCAATCACCGTGAGCCCGATGATGTAGGAACCAAGCGTGGAGAAGAGCGAGCGCAGCACTTCGCCGAACAGCTCGCCAAAGCTTCCCCCGATCGGCATCGCTCCGAAAACGGTCGTCTGCGGCAGCGCGATGTGAACGAGCGCCGACACGATGCAGGCAACGATGACGTCGCCGCCGAGACGGGCGACGTTGGCAATGGAAGGCCTGCGACGCAAAAGCGGCGCGGCGAAGAGCGCCAGTTCGAGCGGCACCCCCCACGCTACGAGGCCGAGCAGTCCGACGGCGCCATGCGCAAAGGAAGCGCCGACGGGGCCGACCCAGTCGCTGCCTTGCAGATCCGGCTGCGCGGGATCGGTTTGAAAGCTCGCGAGCGCCAGCGTCGCGTACACCGCGGCGGCGAACAAGCTGAGCGCCGCCGCCTCGCGCCCACGGTCCAAGGGCGTCTTGGCGTCGACAGGCGAGGCTTCGCCCGCGGCGAGACGTCGAGGCGCGAAAATGGGAATCGGGATCACCTAAGCTTGACCTACGTTGACCTACACCGCGGAACGTACGGAAATGCCGAGCAAAGGGCAAAACTTTGGGGGGTCGGCTTCGATCGGCAGGCTACCGCCGTCAGCCGGACCAAGGGATTCGTTTCCGGATGGCCCATCGTGCCCAGACGCCGGTGGCCCGGAGCCCGACGCCCGGCGGGCGACGGAAGTGTAAGTGCTGGATCTTTGATGACGGAAAGGGCTACCATCGGGCGCTGAAGCGACCCCGGGGGGTGCCTCGTTCCTGGGCGACGGCATCACGGCTGAGGCGATGGTTCGCTCGACCAGAACGCACGGGGTACGACGCAGATGGCAAGAAAGAATCCTCGGCAGTTGAAGAACTTGCTCAAGGTTTCGGTCTTCGTCCTCGCTGGGATTTTCGTGGGGGGCAGCCTCGCCGCTTGTCGCGTCAACGATAACGACGTCCGACGTTGGGGGTCGACCGAGCACGGACCCGACAAGCTCGTCGCCGTGGTGACGCACGACAAATACGAGTGGCCGCTGCGCGTCGAAGCGGC
>WNGA01026870.1_pt1 | contig 12904 bp, 11 predicted proteins | sample 5400061 | NCBI WGS metagenome assembly WNGA01 (sample SAMN13153366, study PRJNA577476) | soil metagenome | isolation source: 100 cm soil or saprolite under grassland replicate 2 | place: USA:California | collected 2016-06-15
GCTGCACGGCGAGTCGCAGGCTGGTTATGGGCGTCTTGAGCTCGTGCGCGGCGACGGCGATGAACTCGTCCCGTTCCGCGACCTTCCGCGCCTCGGCGCGGCGCAGCTCGACCTCGGCCGCGGCGAGCGCCAGCGTCATCACCGCCGCGACGCCCATGAACGCTTGCAGCAGGAGCAGCGCCTCGTTCGGCGGAGCGCCCGCGAATGGGCCAAGTCCGCTGAGCGTGCTCCCGGTCGCGGCTGCGGAAAGGATGAAGAGCGCTGTCGCAGCCACTTGGGGCCCGAACCGGAAAGCGGCCCACACGAGGACCGGGAAGGCGAGGAACGTCGTCGGGTAGGCCTTGCCCGCGAACGGCGACACGCCGCCGAACACGAGCAACAGCGTGAACGCGAGCGCGAGCGTGAACGCCACGAGCTCGAGCGCACGTCCGCGGTCCAGGCTCGCGGGACGTGGGTCGTTGCTCCACACGATGAGGAGTGGCGCCACGATGAGTGCGCCGCCTGCATCGCCCAGCCACCAGGTGACCCAGATGGGTCCGAAGTCGGTCCATTGCGCGTAGCCGGTCACGCAGAGACTCGTGACGCCGAACGTCGCGCTCACGACGGGACTGAAGAGCGCCGCAAGGACCGAGAACCGGAGGACGTCGCCCAGGCGGTCGAAAGCGCGCCGCCCATTCGCGTATCGCTCGACGAGATATGCCGCGACCAGGGCTTCGAGCGTGTTGCCGACGGCGATGCCGGCCGACGTCAGCGCCGACCCGGCCGTGGTCAGATTCACCAGGAACGCTCCGATGAACACGCCTGGCCAGACGCGCGGTCCAAAGAGGAGCAACGCCGCGAGCGCGATGCCGGTCGGCGGCCAGACCGCTGTCGCGCTGACGTGCACGAATGCCAGCAAGAGACCGAGCTTGCCGGCCGCGAAGTAGATCGCGGCGAGGCCCGCGATGATCGTCACGCGAGCCCAGCCGCGGTCCTTCACTCGCTCCGCAGGATAGGCGACAGCATCGCGTCAAAACGATCAGCCCGCGGATATCATTCGTTGGGGTGAAGGTCGCCTCGCCGCGCTGACGACGACGAAACTCAGCCGACGCCGCTGGCTCCTGATCGTCACGATCGTCCTAGTCGGATTGTTGTGGCGACCGGTGCTGCGACCCGTCGGCCAGGCGGCGATCGTGCTTGCCGACATCTATAGCGAGCAGCTCGTCGGCGTGAACCTCGCGCGTCTCGTGACACCCGAGCCTCGCGTCGTCGAGACGGACGACCGCTTCGCGGACGTGCCGATGCGCGTGACGTACTGGTCCCCGGGCTGGGGTGACCAGCATCCGGCCATCATGGTCGTGCCGGGTGCCGCGCCGCGCGGCAACGACGAACCCCTGCTTCGGAGCTTCGGTGTGACGCTCGCTCGCGCTGGCTACCTGGTGATGATCCCCGAGTTCCCGTTCCTGAAGCAGGGGCGCTTCGAGCCGAACGCGACCAAGCAGCTCGATGCCGCATTCGCACGCGCGCGCGAGCTGCCTGCGACGGGTGACCGGAACGTCGGCGCCTTCGGTGTGTCCGTCGGCGGTGGCATGCTGCTCGTCGCCGCAGGTCGCGAGCCCGCCCTCGGCAAAGCCGCATTCATCGCGATCCTCGGCGGCTACTTCGACATCGATACGTATCTCGCCAGCGTCGTAGGTCGCGAGCAACCCTCCGACGGTCGGCTCGTGCCGTGGGGACCGAGCCACGAGGCGCTCGAGCGCCTACCACCCGCGGCCGTCGACCTCGTGCCACCCGGCGATCGCGACGCGGTGCGCCGCGCTCTCGCGGCGACGTCGTATCAGGCGGCCCTCGATCGCCTGCGGGCCCTCGGTCCGGGTGCGCGCGCCGCGTTCGACGCGGTCTCGCCCGAGATCGTGTGGCGCAAGATCGCTCCGCCGATCTATTGGATACACGATCCACTCGACACGTTCGAGCCACTGGCGGAGGCCGAGGCTGCGCGCGCAGCGCCGCGCGACGGTCATATGGATCTTGTAGTGCCGCATCTGGTCACGCATGCAGCGCCCGCAGGGGAAGCCGCGAAGTCCGGAGGTCCGCTGTTCCTCATCGGGGAGCTCTGGCGTCTCCTCACTTTCACGGTCGAAGTGCTTCAGCAAGCCGGCTGATCAGACTGCTCGGCGCTTATCATTTGACCTTCAGGGGGTCCGCGAACGTGCCACCACTCGGCGCTACCGCACGCGCTCGCCTGCCGGACAGTGCCTTCGCGTACATCGACTCGCAGGGGCAGAGGCGCCTGCCGATCCACGACGCGTCGCACGTCCGCAACGCTCTCTCCCGCTTCGAACAGGTCGCGTTCGAGGACGATGCCGCGCGCGAGCGCTCGCGCCAACGCCTGCTGCGGGCCGCGAAGAAGTACGGGATCGTCCCGCTTGGCTTCTTCGACGGGCAACTGCGCAAAGAGCGCGCGCAGACGCAGATCACGGCGCGGGCAAGGGATATCGCGAGCTTCCCGCGGGGGACCGTGACCTTCCTCCTCACGGACATCGAAGCGTCGACCGCGCTGCTGCGGCAACTCGGTGACGGATACGCGGCGGTCCTGCGCGACACGAGAGCGCTCATCCGGAAGAGCGTGCGCGACGCGGGTGGCCACGAGGTGGACGCCCGCGCCGATGAGTTCTTCGCCGCGTTCCGCGAAGGGGCCAAGGCACTCGAGGCGGCTGTCGCGATCCAGCGGTCGTTGCGGAAGCGCGACTGGCCCGATGGCATCGAGGTCTGCGTGCGCATCGGCATCCACACCGGCCGCACGACGCTCACCGAGACCGGTTATGTCGGTATCGCGGTGCACACAGCCGCGCGCGTCTGCTCCGCAGGCCACGGCGGACAGATCCTGCTGTCGTCCGCCGCGCGCGACCTGCTTGCCGCCGATCTGGTCGACGGCATCACCTTCCGGAGCCTTGGGCGCTACGCCCTCGCCGGTCTGACTGAGCCCGAGCCGCTGTTCCAGGTGCACGCCGCGGATCTCCGTGTGAGGTTCCCGAGGCTGCGCACGACCGCGGTCACCGGACGATGAGCCGCGTTTACTCGCCTGGCTCGGCGATCCCCTCCGAGCGCGTGCCCCGGTCGCGCGCCGCATACGCGTCGCTCGACCGCGACGGGAGGGCCATCGGTGCCTCGCGCAAGAAAGCGACCATGACGACCGCGACCACCGCGGCCGCGATGCCGAATACGAATGTGCTCGCTGCGCTCGCGCGTCAGCTGGAGCGCCGGCGAGAATCGCCTGACCGAGATCTCCGACTCCGGTGAGCCTATTCATCGCGCTGGCGCCGGAGCTCGAGAGCAGGTCGATGACCTGATTCGGCAGCGATGACGCGGCGAATTCGCGCGGCAGCTCCTCCGCCAGGCGCGAGCCGAACACGGTACCGGCGGCGGCGAGACCGACGCTGCCGCCGACCTGCTGGAACAAGGTGAGGCTGCTGGTGGCGGTCCCGATCTGACGCGGCGGTACCGCGCTCTGCACGACCAGTGTGAAGATCGCGAAGATGGGGCCGACGCCGACGCCGGTGACGAACATCCATGACCACAGAAGCGGCAGCGGCGTGTCGGCGCGCAGGTTCGACAGCAGGAACAGACCGATCGCGAGGATGACGGGAGCGCCCAGGGCGAGCGGCTTGTATCGCCCGGTCCGCGCGACGATCTGACCGGAGAGGATCGCGCTCACGATCAGGCCGCCGAGCAGCGCGAGGATCTGATACCCGGACTGCGTGGCGCTCGCGCCGCTGACGACCTGGAACCAGCGCGGCAAGAAAACGACCGGCGCGAAGAACGCCATCGACGCCATGAACATCGCGATCACTGAGATCGTGAAGGACCGGTTGCGGAAGAGCGCCAGCGGCACGATCGGGTCGGCGGCGCGTGACTCGACCCAAACGAACACACCGGCGATCGCAAGGCCCACAGCGATGAGGCCACCGACCGCGGGATCGGCCCAGTTGCCGGATTGTTTGTTGGTGAGTCCGACGAGGATCGGCACCAGCGCGGCGACAAGGACGCTCGCGCCGAGATAGTCGATCCGCGGCGTCGCTGTGCTCGGCCGCACCGACGGCAGCGTGCGCCAGATGACAGCGAAGACGATCGCGCCGACCGGAAGGTTCACGAAGAACACCCATTGCCAACCGATCGTGTCGGTGATGACCCCACCGATCGCGGGACCGATCAGCGAACTGAGGCCGAAGACAGCGCCGACGAGACCTTGGTACTTACCGCGCTCCGCCGGTTCGAAGAGGTCCCCGATGACCGCCAGCGCGATGGGGAAGAGCGCGCCAGCGCCAAGACCCTGCAATGCGCGAAAGCCGACGAGTTGCCACATCTCGCGCGAAAAGCCTGAGAGAAGCGATCCGATCAGGAACACGGCGACGGCGAACAGGAGGACCGGCCGCCTGCCGAAGAGATCCGAGAGCTTGCCGTAGATCGGCCCGCTGATCGTGGCGGTCAGGAGATACGCGGTGAACGCCCAGGTGTAGATGTCGTTCCCGTGGAGGTCGGTGACGATGCGCGGCAGCGCCGTGCCGACGATGGTCTGGTCGAGTGCTGCGAGGAAAAGGCCGAGCATGACGGCCGCGACGATCTGCATTCGTGTGCGCGGGTCAATCACGACCGTCGGTGTGCGGACAGCTGATGTCAAGGTGGTCCTCCTACGGGTGTGGGTCTGCAGATGGAACAACAGAAACCCGTGCGCGATTCGTGAACTGCGACGCAAAATGGGGACTCTGTTAGATGTCTTTCATTCGTTTTTCCGGAACAATTTCGACCAGGGATAACGCTGGAGGTGCGCGATGAGCGTCATGCCGTGAAACCGATGCCGCAGATCGTCGGGATCGCCCGTGTCGAGCTCAGCGTCAGCGACCTCGACCGCAGTGTTGCCTGGTATTGCCGACTGCTCGGCGCGCGCGATGTGTTTCGCAATCGGAACGTTGACCGTGCCTTCAGCGCCTGCGCGATCTTGGAACCCGCCTCGCGCACGGTGCTCGCCTTCACGCAACACGACGTCCGGGAAGGCAGCCAGTTCACGCCGCACCGCGTCGGTCTCGATCACCTCTCGTTCGCGTTCCTGATCGGGCTGCGCTCGACGCCTGGCAAGCCCGACTCGACGAGCTCGGCATCGAGCACGATGCGATCGACGATCAGGGTTTCGCCGTTGCCTTGAACTTGCGGGATCCCGACCGCATCGCGGTCGAGTTCTACTTCCTACCGAGACGCGGAGGGCGCGAGACGCCGCCGGCCTAGCGCCGCTCCAGTGGGTCCGGTCGAGCCGTGAGGAACGCATCGCGCCGGATCGACGTGTTCTCGACGCGCAGTGCCCTTTCCAAGTCCCGGCTGTCCGGACCGATAGCGTAGGCCAGGACATCCAACGCGATCAGGCCACCGAGGAAGATGAGGATCTCCACTTTCCGACTCCTTTTCGTGTGCGGTCAGAATGCCCTCAGACCGGTCCTCTGATAAGGTCCGCTTCGATGCCAAGAATGAGGACCAGTTCAGCGATCGAGCTCTTCCTGCCGCTGCGCCGCGAGGACGGGCGTCCGCTGCACCGTCAGCTCGAGCAGCAGCTACGCGACGCGGTCAGAACGGGCCGGCTCGTGCCGTCATCGATCGTTCCCTCGACGCGCGCGCTGGCCACGCAGCTCGGTGTGTCACGCGGGATCGTCGTCGAGGCGTACGAGCAGCTCATCGCCGAGGGGTATCTGGGCAGCCGGCCGGGTGGGACGACGACCGTCGCGCGAGCGGCCACTGCGGCGGCGACGCGAAGACCCGAGCCACAGGCACGTCGCTTCGTCGTCGAGTTCCGCTCTGGTCGCCCCGATCTCGACGAGTTCCCGCGGAGCGCCTGGCTTCGGTCGCTGCGACGGGTCTGGATCCAGCTGCCGTCGTCATCAGCTCCGGCTTCGCCCAAGGGCTCAAGCTCGTCGCGAAGGTGCTTGCCGCCTCGGGTGCGCGACGGATCGCCGTCGAGGATCCGGGTTACGCCGACGCGCGGGCGATCGTGCGGGCGGCGGGACTGAGCGCGATCGGGATCCCGGTCGACGAGTCCGGCATCCGTGTCGACGCACTCGATCGTGCGAGAGCAGACGCAGTGGTAGTCACGCCGGCACATCAATACCCGACCGGCGGCGTTCTGCCACCCGACCGCCGCGCCGCCCTCGTGGCGTGGGCGAAGCGGCAGAACGCGATGATCATCGAGGACGACTACGACGCCGAATTCAGGTACGACCGCGATCCGATCGGGTCGCTGCAGGGCCTCTGCCCGGACCACGTTGTCTATGCGGGTTCGGCGAGCAAGATCCTCGCGCCCGGGTTACGTCTTGGGTGGCTCCTCGTGCCCGCGTCGCTGGTCGATGGGATCGCCCGCGCCAAGATGTCCGACGACCTGGGATCGCCTGCGCTCGAGCAGCTCGCGTTCGCCGACTTCGTGAGTTCGGGCGAGCTCGATCGCCACCTGCGCCGGATGCGTCCGATCTACCGCGCGCGCCGCGATACGCTCCTCGGCGCCCTCCGTCGCCACCTCCCTGCGCTGCGGCCGGTCGGGGCCTCCGCCGGACTGCACGTCTTGGCGTGGCTTCCGCCGGGCGTTGACGAAAGCGCCTTCCTGCACTCGGCCGGCGAAGCGGGGATTTGGCTCGAGACGCTCGCAGAATCGTGGATCGCTGACGGCGCGGGCGGGATCATCTTCGGCTACGGATCGGTCCCCGCGACGGCGATCGACGCGAGCATTCGCCGTCTCGCTGCGGCCACGGGCTTCACAGCAAAAGCAACGCGATCCCGAGTGCGACAAGCCACATCGACCACGCGAGGTAGGCGATCGCGTTGATCGCGCCGGCCGGCCGCCAACCGGCAGGCTCGAGCAGTCCGACGAGGATCGCGGCGGTGGGCACGAGACCCGCGAGCGCAAGCACATCGGGAACGAGGCCGCTCCCTTCGAGCGCAAGCGCGACGAGGACGCTCCACACGGCCGTGAACAGGTAGCCCAGGTGCTCGCCGATCGCCATGCCGAGGAAGCGGTGGGCCGACTCGAACGTGACGGCGATCGCGTCGCGTGAGGCTTGACTCGCTCCGGTAGCGACGTACGCACCGGCGAGGAGGGGCACGAGGAACGGCCAGCGCAACAGTCCGATGAGCTGAACGACTCCCGCGATCAGCCCGAAGGGGACCGATGCGCGCCCGAGTGGATCGTCCGCGGTCAGCTCGCCGATGATCAGGGCGAGCGGAATGAACAGCACGCCGATGAGCGCGAAGGCGTACCACAGCAGGACGAGGCGTCGACCGCCGGCGGCGAAACGGCGAAGGATCTCGTCGGTCGGTCGACGAAGGATGTCCGGGTAATCGAAGACCCGTCCGAGCGCGATGAAGATGACGTTGAAGGCGATGGGCACGCCGATGAGAAGCAGTCCCGCCTGCACCTCAGCGCTCATCCCTTCACGCCACCAACCCGGATGCCCTCGATGAAGTAGCGCTGGAACGCGAAGAACACGACGATCATCGGGATCGCGGCAACGGCCGCGCCAGTCATGAGCATGCCGAAGTCCGTGTTGAACTCACCCTGCAGCGTTGCGAGACCGACCTGCACTGGGTATTTCGCGGGATCGCGCAGGATCACGAGCGGGAAGATGAACGCGTTCCAGTAGCGGTTGAAGGTGAAGATGGCGAGCACCGCGAGCGCAGGTTTCGACAGCGGCAGGATGATCCGCGTGTAGACCTGCCACTCGGATGCGCCATCGAGGCGAGCGGCCTGCTCGAGCTCGCTAGGCAGCGTCTGGATGAACTGCTTCATGAGGAACACGCCAAAGACATCGGCCAGTCCGGGAACGATGACGCCCGGATACGTGTCGAGTAGTCCCAGTGTCCGCAGGATGAAGAACACCGGGATGAGGGTGACCTGCGCGGGCACGGTCAGCGTGCTCACGACGAGCCAGAACATCAGGTTCCTTCCCGGGAAGCGCCGCTTCGCGAACGCGTAGCCAGCCATGCTGTCGAACAGCAGGTGGAACGCCGTGATCACGCCCGCGATGACGACGGTGTTAACGAGCCAACGCACGATCGGCGTCGTCTCGAAGAGGCGCTGGTAATTGCTGAGCGTGAGCTCGCGCGGCACGATCTCCGGCGGGACCTTGACGACGTACTGGGTCGGACTCAGCGACGTGAGGAACAGCCAGTACAGCGGGAACAGAGAGAGCAGCCCGGCCGCGAGCAAGACGACGTGGACCGGGAGCCGGGTCCTAATACTCGACATCGGACCGTAGCGAGCGGAACTGCACGACGGCCACGGCGACGGCCATGATGAAGAGGACGACGGCCATCGCGCTCGCGAGGCCGTAACGGCCGAACTGGAACGCGGTGCTATAGACGAGCTGAACGATCGTGATCGTCGCGTTGTTCGGCCCACCACCGTTGGTCATCACGTACACGCGCTCGAAGACCTGGAACGCGAGGATCGTGTAGACGACCAGCAGGTAGAGCGTTGTGGGCTTGAGCAGTGGGACCGTGATGTACCACCACTTCGTGAACGGGCCCGCGCCCTCGACCTCCGCAGCCTCATAGAGCTCTCTGGGCAGCGAGCCCATCGCCGCGGAGTAGAGGACGACGCCACCGCCCGGGATCGTGAGCACCGCGCTCAGGATCACCGCGGCCAGCGCCTGGTCCGAGCTGCCGATCCACCGGAGAGGCTCGAACCCGAGTGCCCCGAGGACGGTGTTCGCGAGACCGTACGGATTCGGATTGAAGATCCAGCGCCACACCATCGCGACGAGGATCGCGGAGTTCACCAGCGGGAGGTAGAACAGCGCGCGGTAGAAGATCTGGCTCTTCCGGCCGAGCGGCTGGATGAGGCTCGCGACGACGAGCGCGAGCGTCAGCTGTGCGGCGACGACGGCCGCCGAGTAGAACACCGTGTTGCCGAGCGCCTGGCGGAAGACGGGATCCTCCGCGAGCGTGACGAAGTTCTGCAGCCCGACCCACTCGCTGCTGGCGATCCGTGCGCTCTGCAGCGACAGCGCGAACGCCTGTACGACCGGCAGCAGCGTGAAGACCACGAACAACGCGAAGGTCGGCAGGACGAAGAGATACGACCAGCCGTGACGCCGCAGCGCGGCGCCCAACTTATTTGTTCGCTTCGTCCAGCAGCTTCTGCGCGCTCGGCGCCACTTCGTCCAGTGCCTGCTTCGCCGTCTTCTTGCCCTCGAGGGCCGCGTCGCGCGCCGGACGCAGGTACTTCTGGTCGATCTCCGCCCAGGTGCTGACGTTCGGCAAGACGTAGGTGAAGGAGCCCATCTTCGCGACCTTCGCCTTCGCGGCGTGGTACTCGCCGTAGATCCCGGCCGCGCTCGTGCGCGCGGCAGGTGCGAGCCAGTACTCGATCGGCGGGCTCATCTTGTTCAGGTCCGGACCAATGTCGGGACCGGTGAGGTACTTCGCGAACACGTGCGCGGCGGCCTTCTTCTCGGCATCCGCCTGCTCTCGCACGGCGATGAAGCCAACGCCGCCCCACGCGGTCTGCTCGGTCTTGCCCTTCGGGAAGTTCGCGATCTCCCAGTTCGTCCCGTACTTCCACTTCGCGTCCGCGTTGAGCACGTTGATCATCGCGCTCGGTCGCTGGAGGATCCCGATCTCACCGCTGATGAACCGCGCCTGCGAGTCGTTGGGATTGAGCGTCAGGAAGTCCGGCGGCATGACCTTTTCTTTCGCGAGCGCGACCCAACGCTCGAGCCCGCTGACGGCCTCGGCGCTGTTGAACGTCCACGTCTTGACGTCTCTGTCATAAAGGCGGCCGCCGTCGATGAGCATGAAGGCGAACTCGTCATTCGCGTGTGCGAAGCCGTAGATCTGCTTGCCATCGGCGCGCTTGAAGGTCAGCTTCTTCGCCGCATCGAGGAACTGCTCGTAGGTCCAGTTGCCGTCCGTCGGCGGGGTGATGCCCCGCTCTTTGAAGAGGTCGAGGTTGATGTACTCGAACCAGGGCACGATCCAGAGGGGATAGGCCACGACCTTGCCCTTGTATGTCGTGGCGGTGAGCGCGCTCACGTTGAAGTCGCTCCGCTCCGCCGCCGTGAGCGGTGGCTCGGAGAGCTGCCCCGCGGCCGCGTACTTGAGGACGTCGCCGCCCGTCGTGTGGAACACGTCGGGGCCCGCCTTCTGCTGGAGGATCGCGAGGTCGAACTTCTGGTCGGTCTCAGGACCGAACGGTCCACCTTGGATCGAGATCGTGAAGTTCGGGTTGCGCACGCGGAAACCCTTCACCGCTCCGTCGGACGTCACGGTCTCGGCGTTCTGCGTCCCGGGGGTGTAGTTCCGGCGCCACCATTCGATGCTCACGGGCTTCGCGACCGCGGCCGACGCTGACCCGGTGGCGAGTGGGCTCGCCGCGGGGGGCGGCGGGGAACCGCACGCGGTGGCGACGCCGACGGCCGCAAGCGCTTGCAGGAACCGCCTTCGATCCATCTTCGGTCCGGCTTCGCGCTCCATCTTCGTTCCCTCCGTGCGGATCTCGGGCTCGACTATACCTGCGGTGTGATCCTCAGCCCGCGCGCGCTCAATCGCGCACTGCTCGAGCGGCAGCTCCTGCTTGCCCGCTCCACGATCTCGGCGAAGGATGCGATCGAGCGGCTCGTCGGCATGCAGGCGCAGGTGCCATTGGATCCATATATCGGGCTGTGGACGCGCCTCGAGGGCTTTCGGACCGACGAACTCGCGAAGCTGATCACCCAGCGGCGGGCGGTCCGCATGGGACTGATGCGTGGCACCGTTCACCTGGTCAGCGCGCGCGATGCGCTCGCGATCCAGCCGGTCGTGCAACAGGTCTACGAGCGCATGTTCGTGAGCGCGAGAGACGACGTTGGCGCTCCGACCTTCACGAGCAGGCTTGCCGGTCTGGACATGAAGGCGCTGCTCGCGATGGGTCGGAAGCTCCTGGATGAGAGTCCGCGTAGCGCCGCGGAGCTTCGTCCACTCCTGAAGAAGCGTTGGCCGGACCGGGACGCCGACGCACTTGCCGCGGCCGTGCAGTTTCACCTGCCGCTGGTACAGGTGCCCCCGCGGGGCGTCTGGGGGGCGAGTGGCCAGCCGCGGCACGCGTTGCTGCAGACGTGGCTCGGACGCGATCCAGCGAGCGGCGCCTCTCCCGACAAGCTGATCCTCCGATACCTGCGCGCCTTCGGCCCCGCGAGCGTTGCCGACGCCGGGACCTGGTCGCGCGTCACGGGCCTACGCGAGGTGTTCGAGCGGCTTCGGCCGCGCCTGCGCACGTTCCGCGACGAGAAGGGTCGCGAGCTCTTCGATCTGCGGGACGGTCCGTTGCCGGATCCCGACACGCCTGCGCCACCGCGGTTCCTGCCGCAGTACGACAACGTATTCCTGTCGCACGACGACCGCTCCCGCATCGTCCGCGACGACACGCGCTGGTCGCAGAGGTCGGTGATGGAAAGGCGCTTCGGCAGCGTGCTCATCGATGGATTCATCGGAGCGACATGGAAGATGACCCGCAAGGATGGCGAGGCGCTACTGCGCATCGAGTCGGTGGTGCCGCTGGGGCGGCGCGACATGGACGCGGTCGCCGCCGAGGGCGAGCGGCTGCTCGCTTTTACCGATCCCGAGGCTTCACACGTTGTGAGTGTCGTGCAGGCGACGAAATCCAACACGCGCTCGCGCCGTACTCGGAGCGGAGACACACTTGAGAGCGTGACCAAGAAGGAGGCTTGATATGCCAACGACCAAAGAGACCATCTGGGAGACGCTCCACGTGGACGAAGAAGGCGTCGACCGCGTCATCGAGCGCATCAAGGCGCTGGTGGACGAAGGGAATGCGCGACGTCTGCTGGTCAAGACCCGTGACGGCGTCACGATCATCGAGGTCCCGCTGACCCTCGGCGTCGTCGGCGCGTTGTTGCTGCCGGTGTGGGCCGCGATCGCTGCCGTCGCCGCGATCGTCACGGACGCGGTGGTCACGGTGGAGAAGCGCACGGACGGGGGAACGAGCTAACGCGCTAGCGTTCCGGCTCGCATGACGCGACACCGCATCGCGATCGGCGGCATCCACATCGAGTCGAGCACGTTCTCGCCGCACCGCAGCGGCCCGGCGGACTTCACCGTCACGCGCGACGACGAGCTGCTCGCGCGCTACGACGACCTGCCGCGTCACGTCGACTGGCTGCCAATTGTGCATGCGCGCGCGCTCCCGGGCGGCGCGGTCGAGGGCGAGTTCTACGAGTTGGTGAAGAACGAGCTGTTTGATCTCGGCGTCCATGGATCCACACGGGAACATGTCGCGTCGCCTGGTCACCGCGGTCGATCTCGCCACCTCGCATCGGATGTCGCCGCACGAGGACGCCCGGCTCACGCGGAAGCGAGCCGTGGCGAATCTCGTCGCGTGCCTCGACGGGGGCGTGCGACCGCGCAAAGCCTGGGTCCGGGTGCCCGTGCTGCTGCCGGGGGAGAAGGCATGCACTCGAGATGAGCCCGCGCGCTCGATCTACGGCGCGCTTCACGCGATCGAGCAGCGCGCGGGGATCATCGATGCGGCGGTGTGGATCGGCTACGCGTGGGCCGACGAGCCGCGCTGCACCGCCGCCGTCGTCGTGACCGGGAGTGACGAGGACGCGATCGCACGTGAAGCGCACGGTCTGGCGGAGATGTACTGGAATGCACGTGCGCGGTTCACGTTCAGCACGTCGGCCGGCGACGCCGACTGGTGCATCGAGCGCGGCCTCGTCAGCCGCGACCGTCCCTTCTTCATCAGCGACTCGGGGGACAACCCGACCGCCGGTGGCGCGGGCGACGTCGCCTTCATGCTTGAACGTCTGCTCGCGCACCCCGCTGTCATCGCTGGCCGAGCGAGCGTTATCTGGGCGAGCGTCGTCGATCCATCCGCGGTCGCGCGGTGTGTCGA
>WNGA01009723.1_pt1 | contig 12901 bp, 10 predicted proteins | sample 5400061 | NCBI WGS metagenome assembly WNGA01 (sample SAMN13153366, study PRJNA577476) | soil metagenome | isolation source: 100 cm soil or saprolite under grassland replicate 2 | place: USA:California | collected 2016-06-15
CCTCGACCGACAGCTGCACCAGGTAGTACAAGACCAGCACCTCGCGGTGGCGCAGCGGCAGGCGGCGCATGGCCATGGCCACCGCGGTGGCGTCGGGTGACAGCTCGGGCACGTCGGCGACCGGCCCGACGCGGACCAAAGCCGCCAGCGCCCGCCGGCTGCGGCGCAGGTTGCTGCGCGCCCGGTTGAGCGCCACCCGCCGCACCCACGCCTCCGGGTCGTCGTAGCCGCAGATCCGCTGCCAACGCACCGCGGCCCGCGCGAAGGCCTCCTGCACCACATCCTCGGCCTCGCCCACATCGCCGACAACGGCGAACAGCTGGCGCACCAGGCGAGGATAGGCCGCGGCAAAGCACCGCTCGAAGTCGTCGCCAGTCGCCACCAGCCCCTCCCGCCCGCCAGCTTCGACCATCCACCCGGGACACGCCACCCGACCCCAACCGGTTCCACCCCAGATGGTCACGGTTTGGCGACACCACCGCTCGGAGGCCCCACCCCCCCCGACCGCCAGCCGCCATCCCGCGCCCACCTGCCCGTCGAACAGGCCGATCACGCCATGACCTGACAGAGTCCTACTAGTTGCCTGCTATGCTCCGGCCATGTCCACGATCCGCGAGCAGATGGCGGGCTGGAGCGTGGTCAGCGACCAGATGCGCGAGCAGCTCGCCAGCTTCGACCAGCCCCGCTTCACCCAGCAGCTCACCGGCATCGCCCGCCTCCACATCCAGGGCTCCAGCCTCTTGGAGGGGTTCGAGAGTTACCGGCGCCAATTCGATTCGATAGTTGAGCGGCTCCCTGTCACCTCTCCGACAGGCCCAGAGGAAGCGGGCCTTCCCACTGGCACCTTGCGGCACGTCAGACCACCAGCGGTCGACTGGCCGCAGGTCGGTCATTCGCCGTCCGTGTTCTTCTCGCGGCGATCACCCTCGCGCTGGCCATTGCGGTCTGGGAGGAAGGCAAGGACACCGCTCCTGCGGCGACCTTGGCGGTCATCTTTGGCCTGTTTGCGGCCTGGCACGAGATCGACAAGGACCTCTGAGAGGTTCAGGGGTCCGACGAGCAGGCGAACAGGATTGAACGCTATCGACTTCGCCTGCTCGTCGGACCCCGATCAAGCGCTGCGGCACTACAACTACGAGCGACCGCACCGAGGCCTGGCGCTTCGCCCACCGAGGGGTATCGACATCGGGGTGGCGTCTGGCGGGGTCGCGGCCGCCGTCAGCGTTGGGCGCCGGGATCGTCTCGGTGGCTTGGTTCACGAGTACTACCAGGTCGCGGCATGACGTTCGAGTTTCTGGACCGAACGGGGTCGTGGCCAGGTCAGGTCGTAGCTGTCGACGGTGACCAGGTGAAGCGGCGCAGGGCGACTGCGAGGCCGGCGGCGGCCCAGGCAGCGAGGACGGCAATGTCGGTCCACGGCACCGCGGTGCCGTGGACCGCGGGATCGAAGGCGTGATGCAGGCCGTTGGCCAGGTGCTCGACGGGGAACGCCTTGGCCACGTCCTGCAGCCACGGCGGCAGGTCGACGTTGGGGATGAAGATGCCGGAGATGAAGTAGAGGGGAAGGCTGATCGCCTGCACGGTGGGTGTGACCGAATCGACCGAGCCGATGGCCATGGACAGCGCGTAGGCCAGGCAGCTGAAGGCGATCGAACCGACCAGGGTGGTGAGCAGCACGCCCAGGAAGGCGGAGCCCCGCAGAGTGACGCCGTAGGCGAGTCGTCCGATGACCAGCAGGACCGCCACGCCGGCGAGGGAGACCAGCAGCGTGGTCACGGCTTGGGCGGCGATGAGCACCCGGGCGGGGACGGGCGTGGCGCGGCGTCGCCTGAGGATCCCGGTCTCCCGCTGGCTGGTGAGGGTGGTGACGAGGTTGGCGAAGGAGGAGGCGACGACCGCCAACGCGGCGATCCCGGGCACGTAGTAGGTGGAGGCTTTGACGTGGTCGGCGCCGACGGTGTGGTTGCCGAACACGCCGACGAACAGGACCAGGAAGATGACCGGGAAAAGGATGGCGGCGAAGAAGCCGCCTTGGCGGTTGCGTCTGAAGGGGATCAGGTTGTAGCGGACCTGGTGGACGACCAGGTACAGAGGGCCCGTGCGACCGCTGGGCGGGCCGGGCCGGCGGGCAACGGCCGACGCTGCCGCCTCTGGTGGCCTGGCGGCCCGACGGGCGCGGAGCCTGCGGTAGAGCCAGCGGATGAGGATCATCATTGGTGTTCCCTCTGGTTGGTGAGGCCGAGGTAGACGTCTTCGAGCGTGGGCCGATGGACGTCGAGGTCGGGGAGGTCGAAGCCACGGGCGAGGGCCCAGCCGGCCAGCGCCTGGAGGTGCAGGAGCGGGCGTTGGCTGTGCAGGAGGACGCGGCCGTCGGCTCCCGGCTCGGCGAGGGGACCCAGGCGGGCGGGGAGGTCACCGGCGTCCAGGCCGGCGGGGAGGGTGAAGCCGATCGCGGCTGGCATGCGGTCACGGCCGCCGAGGGACTGGGGGGTGCCGGCGGCGACGATCCGCCCGGCGGCGATCACCGCGATCCGGTCGGCGAGGTGCTCGGCCTCGTCCATGTAGTGGGTGGTGAGAAAGACGGTCTTGCCCAGGGCCCGCAGGCCGGCGATGACCTCCCAGGCGGAGCGCCGGGCGGCGGGGTCGAAGCCGGTGGTGGGCTCGTCGAGGAAGATGAGCTCCGGGTCGCCGATCAAGGCGAGGGCGAAGTCCAGCCGCCGCCGCTGGCCGCCGGATAGCTGCGCCCCGACCGTGTCGGCCTTGTCGGCCAGGCCGACCAGGGCGATGGTGTCCTCGATGTCGCGAGGAGCGCGGTAGTAGCCGGCATACAGCTGCAGGCTCTCCCGCACCGTCAGGCCGGGCTCGGGCTCGGACTCTTGCAGGACGACGCCGACCCGGTTCCGCCAGGCGCCGCTGGCCTCGGCCGGGTCGACGCCGAGGACCCGCACCCGACCGTCGGTGGGCCGACGGAATCCCTCGAGGATCTCGACCGTGGTGGTCTTGCCGGCGCCGTTGGGGCCGAGGAAGGCGAAGATCTCGCCGCGGCGGCCCTGCAGGTCGATGCCGCGTACGGCCTCGAGCTCGCCGTAGCGCTTGTGCAGGCCGCTGACGCCGATCACGACGTCGCCTGGGCGGTCGCCGGCGAGGTACGCGGCCGAGCCGGCCGCGATCGATGTCGCCATCGCGCTCATGTCTCCTTCCCTTGCCGGCCGGGTTCTTCCTGCCGGTCAACCACGGTGTGCCGCTTCAGCGTGCGGCGGCACCGGCATCGCAGACATCGGCCAGCTGGCGGATGTTAGCTGCCGGAGAGGGCCCGGACGATGGGGCCATGGAGATCCGCATCATCCTTGACCGGGTTGAGCCTCCGGCCGGCCGCCTGCGGATAGTCCCCGGTCCCGGACGCGCTCACCGCTCCGGAGCACAGCAGGAAATCCGCTTTTCCGGCTGGCTCGGGCTGCTGCGGGCGCTGTACGAGGTGACCGGGACGCCAGGTGGCCCCTCCGCTCCAGAGCCGTGACCGCGCCGCAGCCGGTTGCCATGGGACCACTCCTGACGGGCGCGCAGTAGCATCCGACTCATGGGCATGTTGGCACCGGCCCCCCGCACCCTCGGGCGCGAGGCGGAAACCCGGGCCCTGGGCGAGGCCCTCGATCGGGTCGCCTCCGGCACGCCGGCGATCGTGCTCATCGAGGGTGAGGCCGGAATCGGCAAGACTCGCCTGCTGCAGGACGCGCTGCAGGACGCGCGTGGCCGTGGCATGCAGGTGGTCGCGGGCCGGGCCGAGGAACTGGAGCGGACCCGGCCGTTCGGCCTGCTGGCCGCCGCGTTCGGGTGCGCTTCCTCGTCCCCGGACCCGCGGCGGGCGGCCATCGCGGCGTTGCTGGCCACCCATGGACGCGGCGACCAGGGCCCGATCACGGTGACCAGCGACCCGGGGCTGCGGTTCCGCGCGGTGGATGCGTTCGCTGACCTGGGCGAGGAGCTCGCGGTGTCCGGGCCGCTGGTGATCGGCGTGGACGACCTGCAATGGGCCGATCCGTCCAGCCTGCTCACGCTGGCCGCGCTGAGCCGCCGCCTGGCCTATCTCCCGGCCGCCCTCATCGGGTGCCTGCGGCCGTCTCCGCACGGCCCGGAGCTGGACCGGCTGGCCGGCGCGCTGGCGGCGGCCGGGGCCCGGCATCTGATCCTGCGCGGCCTCGACAAGGATGCCGTGACCGATCTGGTGACCGAGGCGGTCGCAGCCGTGCCCGGCCGGGGCCTGCTGGCCGGGATCTCCGGCGCGGCGGGCAACCCGCTGTTCGTGACCGAGCTGCTGGGAGCGCTGGCCCAGGAGGGCGCGATCAAGACCTCTGGCGGGCGGGCCGAGGTGGCGGAGACAACGCTGCCGCCATCGCTGCGGCTGACCATCCTGCGCCGTATCAGCTTCCTGCCCGACGACACCCTGCAAGCGCTGCGGGCCGCCTCGATCCTAGGATCCAGCTTCACCCTCACCGACCTAGCCACCGTGGCGGGCCGCTCGGCTCTAGAGCTGTCGGTCGCGCTAGCGGAAGCTGTCAGGGCGCACGTCATCGAAGACGACGGCACCCACCTGCGCTTCCGCCACGACCTGATCCGCGACGCCATCTACGAGGACCTCCCCGGCAGCGTCCGCCGCGCGCTGCACCGCGAGGCCGGGCAGCGGCTCGCGCAATCAGGTGCCCCGGCGCTGCAGGTCGCCGAGCACCTCGCCCGCGGAGCCAGAACAGGAGACGCCGAGGCCATCGGATGGCTGACCCGGGCAGCACGGGAAGCCGCGGCCACATCGCCAGATGTCGCCGCCGACCTCCTGGAACGCGCGATCGGGCTGACGGGCCCGGCCGATCCCGGCCGCGACCGGCTGCTCGCCGAACAGGCCAGCAGCCTGATGTGGGCCGGGCGCATCTCCGCCGCCAAGAACATCTGCCGCACGCTGCTAGAGCGCGGCCATGACCCGAGCGCGGAAGGACCCGCGCGGCTATGTCTCGGGTATGCCCTGGTCGCACAAAGCCGGCAGCGCGACGCGCTGCCGGAACTGGAGCAGGCCGCCGAATCCCCGGTGCTGACAGACGCCGAGCGAGCCAGCGCGCGGGCATGGGCGGCTTACGCCCGCCTGTCCCTGGTAGACCTCGAGGGCGCATCAGCCACAGCCAGGGAAGCCCGCTCTACCGCACCAGCCGATCCCCTGGCCACAAGCGTCGCCATGGCTACCCGCGCCCTGGTCTCTGTGCACCGCCGGCACCTCACCGGCGCGCTTGAGAACATCGACGAGGCCGTCAGCCTGGCAGACCGGAGCCCGGGCAGGCAGGGTCACCGCTTCCCGATCCACGCCACGCGGGGGGTCATCCTCACCGAGCTCGACCGGCTCGATGAGGCCAGGTCCGCGCTCGACGCCGGCAGGCGGATCAGCGAGGAACTCGGCACTGGCTGGCAAATACCCAACTACCAGATGTTCAGCGCCGTCACGCGCTTCCTCGCGGGCGACTGGGATGACGCGATCGCCGAGGTCGAGGCAAGCCAGGAACTGGCTGACGACACCGGCGAAAGCTACAGCCTCATCCTCGGCCACAGCGTGCTGGCCATGATCTACATTCACCGTAACGACCTCAGCCGCGCCGAAGAGGCAGTCCGCGCGGCAAGGCGCCAGGTGGGCGAGCCCGGCCCCCCCTACCGGGCTCTGTGGGCGATGTGGGCGCACGCTTGCCTGCTCGAGGCTGGCGGAAGGGTCGCCGACGCTTTTGCGCTCCTGGATGAGTACCGGGATCGGGCCGCACAGTCGGGGCTCACGCTCGAGTCCCGGGCCTTCGGGGTTGACCTCGTCCGTCTGGCTCTCGCCAGCGGCGAACGGGAACGGGCGCGGAACGTGGCAGCAGCCGTGGCCGAGATCGCGAAGAACAGCGAGATCCCCTCGCTGACCGGCGCGGCGCTGCATTGCCATGGGCTGGTGGAGGATGACGCCGGGATCCTGCACGCTGCGGCCACCGCCTACGCCCACGGCTCGCGGCCGCTGGAACTCGCGCTCGCCTCCGAGGACGCGGGGACAGCCGTTGTGCGACAGGGCATGACCGGCCAGGCACGGCCACTCCTGGATCAGGCGATTGAGATCTATGAGCGGCTCGGCGCCGCCCGCGACCTCGCCCGCGCCGAGGCGGTGCAGCGCGGCGCGGGCATCCGCCGCGGCCGCCGCGGAACCCGCGGCCGGCCGCAGATCGGCTGGGACAGCCTCACCCCCACCGAGCACACCATCGCGGTCCTGGTCGCCGAGGGGATGTCCAATCCCCAGATCGGCGACCGGCTGTACGTATCGCGCCGGACGGTGCAAACGCACCTCGCACACGTTTTCGCCAAGCTGGACATCACCTCCCGGGCCCAGCTCGCAGCTCTGGTGAGCCAGCATCGGGGCGGCCAGCCGGGCTGATAGCGCCAGCTGTACCGGGCACACGCTCCCGCCGAAGCCCTCACCCGGCAGAGACCAGGCCACGAGATCACGAAGTCGCGCTGAGCCCGCGGCAGGCGGCCTGGCTTCCCCACCGGGCCGTGTGATCGCCACCGTTGCCCATATCGGCCAGCTGGCGGATGTCTCGGCAGCGGGCGCGCCCCCACCCTGGAACAAGCCAAAGGCCCAAAAGGGCGGTGGGAGACCCCTGCGCCCGAGAAGCTGAGGAGATGTCATGTCCGCTGCGCAATCGGTAGCTGCGCGCCCGGCCGCCCCGGGCGGCGCGTCCGGAGGCGGTGGCCGGCGTAACCTCGGCATCGCGCTGGTCGTCATCGCCACTGCGCAGCTGATGGTGGTGCTGGACGCCGCGATGAGCGGCGGCGGCGCCGCGGTCGGCCTGGTCGCCGGCGGCCTACTCACCACTTACCTGTCCTGGCGGTGGGTGCTGTTCGTGAACGTGCCGATCGGCGTCCTGGTCGCCGCCATGGCGCCGCTGGTGCTCGGCGAGTCGGCCCGCCGCCGGGGGCGTTTCGACCTGGCCGGGGCGGTCACCGGCACCGCCGGGGTGGCGCTGCTGGTGTACGGCCTGTCCAACGCGAGCACCGATCAGGCCGGCGTCTCACACTGGGCCGACCCCAAGGTCGTCGCCTCGCTCGTGGCGGCAGTGGCGCTGCTGGTGACCTTCGTGGTCATCGAGCGGCGGAGCCGGCACGCGCTGATGCCGCTGCGCATCTTCGCCAGCCGCAGCCGCTCGGGCGCCTATCTGATCATGCTCGTGCTGGCCACCGCGATGTTCGGCATCTTGTTCTTCCTCACGATCTTCGTGCAGACCGTGCTCGGCTACAGCGCGCTGACGGCGGGCGTGGCGTTCCTGCCGTACGCCGGGACGATCGTCGTGGTCTCGGGGATCGTCAGCCAGCTGGTCGCCCGCACCGGCGCCCGGCCGCTGATGCTGGCCGGCGCGGCGGTCACCGCCGGCGGCATGTACTGGTTCTCCCGCATCGGCGTGCACACCACCTACCTGGGCGGCCTGCTCGGCCCGATGCTGGTCACCGCGGCCGGCCTGGGCCTGCTGTTCGTGCCGCTGCAGCTGGTGGCGCTCGCCCGGGTCCGTGACGAGGACTCCGGCCTTGCCTCCAGCCTGCTCAGCACCGGCCAGCAGGCCGGCAGCGCGATCGGGCTGGCCGCGCTCGGCACCGTGGTCTGGACGGCGGTGGCGAACAGCGTCCGAAGCCAGGCGGCGCACGCCACAGCAGCGGCCAGGTCCGGCCACGCCCTGGCCAGCGTCCAGGCCCATACGTCCATCAACCACAATGCCCTCGCCGCGGGCATCACCCGCGGGTTCCTGGCCGCATCGGGAATCGCGCTGGCCGCCCTCGTGATCGCGGTGATCGCGATCCGGGTCCGGCGCGAGGACCTGGCCGGCCCGGCCACAGCCGCCACCGGCCAGCCAGCCAGCGCAGACACCGTAAAGGAGCCAGCCAGCTCATCACCGCTGCTCGCGGGAGGCGTAGCTGGCCGCGGCGGCCAGCAGCGCGTCCGGCTCCTCCGGCCTGAACACCCTGTACCCCAAGAAGGAGAATGAAATGACCACCACCCCGACCAAGAGCGCCGAGATGACCACCGGCGCTGTCGTCTCCAAGGACGGGACCCGCATCGGCTACCTACGGCTCGGCCAGGGCCCGGCGGTGGTGCTGCTGCACGGCAGCAACGAGTCCGCCCGCAGCCACACCCAGCTCGCGCTGGCGCTGGCCGACGCGTTCACCGTCTACCTGCCCGACCGGCGCGGCCGTGGCAGGTCCGGCCCCCACCGCCCCGACCACGGCATCCGCACCGAGGTCCAGGACCTACAGGCCGTGCTGACCGAGTCCGGCGCGCACCGGGTCTTCGGGGTCAGCAGCGGCGCGCTGATCGTCCTGCAGGCCGCCCGCACCCAGCCGGCCATCCGCCGGGTCGCCGCCTACGAGCCCGCGCTGCTGCTGGAGCGGTCGTCGAGGTACACCGGATGGGTGGGCCGCTTCGACCGCGAGATGGCCCAGGGCAAGGTGGCGGCCGCGCTGGTCACCAGCGTCCGCGGGTTCGACCTGGCCCCGCCGGCCTTCCGGCTCCTGCCGCGACCGCTGGCCGAGGCCCTCACCGACAAGGTCATGGACGGCGAGGACACCAAGGCCAGCGGCGACACCGTCACCATGCGCAAGCTCGCCCCGACCCTGCGCTGGGAGGGGGTGCTGCTGGCCGAGCTGGCCGGCACCCTGGGCAGCTTCGCCGACGTGCCCGCCGAGGTGCTGCTGCTTGGCGGCAGCATGAAACGGCCGGCCTTCGTCAAGCCCGCCTTCGACGCCCTGGCCCGGACCCTCCCGCACAACCGGCGGGTGGAGTTCCCCGGCCTGGACCACGGCGGCTCCAGCGACGTCGGTCCGGCCAACCGCAACGGCAAGCCGGAAATCGTCGCCCCCGAGATCCGGTCGTTCTTCGCCGGGCGTTGAGCACAGAGGGAGACCCCATGGACACTCGTGGCAAGACCATCCTCGTCACCGGCGCCACCGGCAACCAGGGCGGCGCCACCGCCCGTCACCTGTTCGCCGACGGCTGGCACGTACGCGCCCTCGTCCGCGACGACACCACATGGCACGCCCGCCGCGACAATCTCGCCCGGCACCGTTGACCACCGATGCACGCCGACACGAAAGGCTCGACCACCATGTCCCGACAGCTCACGATCCCGACCGCAGACACCCAGCTCCACACCGTCGACACCCCGGGCGGCACCCCTCCCCTGCTCTTCCTCAACGGCGGCTTCGGCAGCCTGCGGAACTGGGACCGCGTCATCCAGCGCCTCGCCGGGAAGTACCGCACGGTCCGATTCGATGCGGGGGCGCGCGGGAAGTCGGGCACATCGGCCGACTACTCCGTGCGCGGAGCGGTCGACGACATCAGCCGCGTCATCGAGTCGACCGGAATCCAACGCCCGATCCTGGTCGGGTGGTCCCACGGCGCCACGATCGCGGTGCGATACGCGGCACGGCACCCCGAGCAGGTCGGCGGGCTGGTGCTCATCGACGGCGCCTATCCGATCGCCATGTTCGACGAGGCGGGCAAGGAGAAGGTCCGCGCGCAGTTCCGCCGCCCACTCGGGCGCCACCGAGGAGGAGATGCGCACGATGCGCGGTGCCGCCGCCGAGGCCGAGGCAAGCAACAAGCGCGTGTCCGTGTTCGCGACGACGCCCTACAACCACGTGCAGATCCTGGACAAGGCCCCCGACACCGTGGCCGCCGCGATCGAGGACGTCATCCACCAGTCTTCCTAACAGCATTCGACCACCAGGGTGCGGGCCCGCCAGCACAGCAGGCTGGGTGAAATCCTTGAGCCCCTTGACGTGTAGTCCGTTCTACAGAGGAGCGTCCCAGTGGACCAGCACGAGGGTGACCAGCACGCAACCACCCGGCCGCCGCAGGCCCCAGCGCCGACCCGCCACGCCCGGTCTTGGCTGGCGCGGCTGCTCGCCGAGCCAAGCGTACGGATCACCGTCATCGCCTGGCTGGCAGCCAACGTGGCCGTCGTGCTCCTCGCCCGGGGCCACCTGCCGTTTCGGCGTCCCTTGCTGCACGACACCCCGTACGCGACCCAGCTGCTGTCCCCCAACCTCGCCATGCTCGAGGTGCTCGGCCTGATCGCGGTCACCTTCGCGCTGACCAGCAAGCGTGTGATCCCCGACGTCGCCGCCCGCGCACCCCAGTCGGCGGTCGCCGTGCGGGAGACCCTGGCGCTGGTGGGGTACGGGGTCGCCGGCCTTGCTGGCGGCCTCATCCTCGGCACCGCCCTGGGCTTCCACCCGATCAGCTTCCACCTTGCCGGCACCTTGGTCGGCACCGACCAGCCGGTGACCCGGGCCGAGGTTGGGGTCTGGGCGGCCTGGAACTTCGCCGTCTTCGCCTTGGCGCCCTACTGGTACTTCCGCCGCCGGTACTCGCCGACCCAGTTGAACCTCAAGTCGACCAACCTCCGCAACGACGTGCTGGTCATCGTGGTCATCTTGGCGATCGAGAGCGTGGTGGAGCTGCTGGGGGTCAGCTCGGCGATCTTCGACCTGACGCTGCGGCAGGTGGCGCTGGGCGCCCCGCTGACGTTTGCGGTCTACCTGGTCGGCACGGTGTTGCCGACGATGCTGTTCATCCAGTGCGTCCTGGTCCCGCGCTACCTGCGGCTCACCGGGTCGGCGGCCACCACCGTGATCCTGGGCGGCGTCACCTACACGCTGCTGCACTGCTTCGACGGGTGGCTGGCCTATACCACCCCAACCGCCGTGGTGTTGTCGGTCATCTTCCTGTTCTTGCAGTACCTCGGCCCCGGCATGATCAAGACGGTCCTGACCCTGCGCACCGGCAACGCCTGGGTCCACGCCTGGGCCTACCACGCCGTCGCGCCCCACACGATCGTCGACACCCCACTGATCGTGAAGATCTTCCGGATCGGCTGACCGACGCCGCAGGGTGGTACCGGCCGATCGCCAGGCGCTGATGCCGCTCCCAGTGCCGGGTGCGTCGCGGAGATCACGCAGAACGGGAGTGAGTGTCATGGTCCATTGGCCGGCTGACAGGCTGAAGATGCAGCGTGCGGGGCGCGCTCATCGGCTGCCATCGATCGGGCCACAGCGATTCCGGCCACCGGGCCTGGTCGCCGCGAGCCTGGTGACCGGCGGCTACGGACTCCTGTACGCGGTCTACCGCGCCTATTACGGGTTTGGCGGAACTGTCGGCATGATCGGCAGGCCAGCTTCGCAGGCCGAATGGCGGGTCATCAATCTCACCGCCGCAGCCATGCTGCTCGTGGCCGCGCTGCTGCCGGTCGCCGCGCTTCCGCTGTGGCGGCGTCCGCGTCTGCGGCGCGTCCTGCTGGTGGTGTGCTGGGTGCTAGCGGTCGGATTCGTCATGCACGCGCTGATCCAGGACACGCAGCGGGTGCTGAGCCTGGCCGGCGCACTGCGCATCCGTTACCCGGCTTCGTTTTGGGCAACGGTGAACAGGCACACTGCCGATATCCAGGACCTGGCCTTCAACGAGACCTGGTTCCTGATCGAAGGGCTGCTGTGGGGCATGCTTGCGCTGATAGTCCTCGGCGCGTCATCGGCCCGCCGTTGGTGGACCGGCACCGCGCTCGCCGCGATCGCCGTGCTGACAGCAATCGGATTGCTCAGCGCGTTCGACGTCATCGGCAACCTCACCATCATCTTCTGACAGGTCCCGAGAACCACGGCGTTCACCGTTCATGCTCGAACCGCATCGTGGACGAGCCCGGCCGACTTGGATGCCGAGGCCCGCCACCGCCGACGCTACTCAGCGAGCGGCAGCCCAGGCTCCTCTACTGTTTGTCCGATCTGACGAACCCGAAGCTCGGTCTTGCCGACAGGGCCTCGGCATAGTACGGAATTGTCTGGATAGTCAGGTGGGAGAGCCTATCTAAGGCAATGTGGGACAGGCGCAGACACTGGCTGGGCAGGCCTTGCCGCGAGGGGAATTGGCGGTGTGCGCGTCCCCTGTTCTCTTTGGCGCGGCGATGCGCTGGATCCGGGCGATGCTGGAACGCGGCGCCGCGGTGATCCTCGACCGCGTCGGGCGGCAGCAGCCTGGCGGTCCTCGGCCGACCGGCGGGCTGCTCTCGTTACCGTGGCGGGCGGAAGATCGTGACCAGGACCCGGAGGATCAGCACGGCACTGACCACGAGCAGGTTGTAGCCGAGCAGCTGAAACAGGCTGACAGCAGGGGTGACGCTCGGCCCGCCGGTGCTGCTGAGCAGCACCACGGCCATGATGCCGGTGGCGGCGCCCAGGAACGCCAGCAGGATCTGGTGGACGAGGGTCGTCAGGAACCGGCGGTCGCGTGGGTCGGCGAACAGCCGCACGCCCAGGCCGAGGCGGCCATGCTCGAGGGCGTTGGTGATGCGGTCGGCGCGGCGCGGGAGGCGGCGCAGCATCGGCAGCAGCGTGGGCAGCTCGTCGTTGGCCGCCTGCCGCAGGGAGGTGGGCTGCAGCTGGCCGCTGAGCTGGGCGGCCGCGAACGTCCGCGACTCGGCGAGGATGTCGAAGCCGGGGGCGAGCTGGCCAAGGGTGGCTTCCAGGGTGGCGAGCGCCCGGAACACGGCGGCGACCTCTGGCGGCACCATGAGGTCGTAGCTTGCCACCAGCCGGAACAGATCGGTGAACAGCTCGACGTCGGGGGCGGCGCCGGGGCTGAGGTGGCGGGCCATGAACTGGCCGAGGGCGCGTTGCAGCCGCTGCTCGTCGAGGTCGTCGGGCCGGACCATGACCTCCAGCAGGGCGTCGTACAGCCCGGCCGGGTCGCCGCGGTCGATGGCGAGCAGGAACTGCTGCAGCGCCGCCCGCAGCAGCGCATCGAGCCGGCCGACCGAGCCGAAGACCAGCAGGCCAAGGCGGCCGTCGTCCAGCAGAAGGA
>WNGA01009726.1_pt1 | contig 12900 bp, 13 predicted proteins | sample 5400061 | NCBI WGS metagenome assembly WNGA01 (sample SAMN13153366, study PRJNA577476) | soil metagenome | isolation source: 100 cm soil or saprolite under grassland replicate 2 | place: USA:California | collected 2016-06-15
CGGGCGGCCCGGACGTGCTGACGCCGGTCGAGCGGCGGCAGCCCAAGCCAAAGCCGAACGAGATCCTCATCAAGGTCGCCGCTGCCGGCGTCAACCGGCCCGACGTGCTCCAGCGCAGCGGCAACTATGCCGTGCCGCCGGATGCTTCCGATCTGCCGGGCCTGGAAGTCGCCGGCTCGGTCACGTCCATCGGCAGCGCAGTTTCGATGTGGAAACCGGGCGACAAGGTGTGCGCGCTGGTGCACGGCGGCGGTTACGCCGAATATTGCGTCGCGCCCGAAGCACAGGCGCTGCCGGTGCCGAAAGGACTGTCGCTGGTCGAGGCGGCAGCGCTCCCCGAGACCTTCTTTACCGTCTGGGGAAACGTCTACGAGCGCGGCGGGTTCGCCCCGGGCGAGACGCTGCTGGTACAGGGCGGCAGCTCCGGGATCGGCGTGAGCGCGATCCAGATGGCGGCGGCGACCGGCAACCGCGTATTTGCCACCGCGGGCTCGGACGAGAAATGCGCGGCATGCGTGCGCCTCGGCGCCGAGAAAGCGTTCAATTACAACACCCAGGACTGGAGCGCTGAAGTCCTCGCCGCCACCGGCGGCAAGGGCGTCGACGTGATCCTCGACATGGTCGGCGGCGACTACGTGCCGCGCGAGCTGAAATGCATGGCCGAGGAAGGCCGCCTGGTGTTCATCGCCTACCTGCGCGGGGCGAAGGCCGAGCTCAGCATCGACGTGGTAATGCGCCGCCGCCTGACCATCACCGGCTCGACGCTGCGGCCGCGGCCGGTCGAGTTCAAGGCAAGCCTGGCGAGGAAGCTGCGCGAGAGAATCTGGCCGCTGATCGAGGCCGGCCGCATCAAGCCTGAAATCTACCAGACCTTCCCCCTCGAGCAGGCGGCCGAAGCGCACCGCCTGATGGAGAGCTCTCAGCACATCGGCAAGATCGTCCTGACGACGGGGTGAACGCGGTTCTCGGCGTAGCTTCCCAGGTATTCGGCTTTCAGCTTCACGTTTCCCTCAAGAGGCGATGCTTTACATTCGAAAAAACGGTCGAAGCCGCGCTTGATGTCGCCGCCGCCTTCGCGCACCAGGCCGCGCAGCACGCTCGCCAGCGGCGCGGAAGGCAGATCCATCATCCGCGCGTCGTGGATCATCACCACCTGGCGGCAGCGGAAATCCGGGTCGCGCTCGGCATCGTTGCCGACGATGACGAGATGGCGACACAGTGCGTCTTCGGCAACGCCAAAGCGCTCGCCAACCAGGCCGTAATCCTTGCCTTCTCCTGCGCAGATGCCGTCTTCGCGTCCCAGTACCACGGAAAAGTATTCAAGCAAACCGTGATCGCGCAGAACCCGTCTCGCGTATGCGCCGATCGCGGCGGTCGTCACGACGTGCGTGAAGTCGCGCAGCGAATCGAGCAGCGCCGCGATGCCGGGCTTGAGGCGCGCCGGCCCCATCGCCGCCGGCGCCGGCACGCCGAGAAAGCCGAACTCGAGCGGCCGGAAGTAACCCAGCGTCTCGTCGAAGTCCCAGCAGACGACCGTATTCATTGCCGCTATTCCTCCCGCGCCGCTTCAGCCTTGAGCCAGCTTACGAACTCTACGACTTCCCTGCGGCCTGCGGCGCTCTTCGACACTATAACGAAGTAGGCGCGCGCCGGGTCGGCCTTGCTCTTGAAGGGCGCGACGAGGTCCCCCGCGGACAACAAATTTTTCACGAGCGGGCTCCTGCCGAGCGCCACCCCGTGCCCGGCGATCGCCGCCGGGATGATCTGCTCGTAGCCCGAGAAGGAAAGCGTGCCCGCGGGCTTCAGGTCGGCGATGCCCTCGACCTCGAGCCAGGTCTTCCAGTGCAGCCAGGGATGGCGGCCGTACGGATCGTCGTACTGCAGCAGGACATGCTGTTTGAGATCTGCAGGCAGGCGCAACGGGCGGGATTTGTCCTTGAGAAGCCTCGGGCTGCACACCGGGAATACGCGCTCGCCGAACAGGCGCACCGCTTCGGGGCCGGCCAGCGATGCGGGGCCGTGGCGCAGCGCCACGTCGAGTCCGTCGCGCTCGAGATTCTGCACCCGCGTCTCGGCGGTGATGCGCACGTCGATCCCGGGATGCGCGCGCGTGAAGCCCGCGAGCCGCGGTATCAGCCAGAGCGAGGCGAACGAATTCGTCGTCGTGACCGACAGCGCCCTGCTGCGGCCGGCCTGCGCGCGCAAGCGCTCGGTCGCGGCGCGCATGGTAGTGAGCACCTGCGCCGCGGCGGCGTAGAACTGCTGCCCCGCCGCGGTGAGCGATAGCGCGCGGTGCCGGCGCTCGAACAGCGGCGCGCCGAGCTGATTCTCGAGCTCCTTGATCTGCCGGCTCACCGCCGACTGCGTGAGATAGAGCTCCTCGCCTGCCTTGGTGAACGACAGGTGGCGCGCCGCCGACTCGAAGCCGACCAGCAGGTCGAGCGCCGGAAGGCGCGCCAGCGAGGCGCTGCTCGCATTCCCATTACGCATGCATGTCCTGAGTATTTACCGTTTGAAGTGACTGTGCCAAGGATGCATCCTGCGCATGCAAAACGCAACCCATGAAGCGAAAGGAAGCGTCATGAACCTCACCCTGGAACGCTATCGCAATGACCCCGGCCTGCGCCCGGCGATGGAAGCGGCGGCGCGCCGCGAGCGCGCGGAAGCGATCGCTCGGCTGATTTTCGCTCCGCTCAAGGAGCTCTTCCGGCAGCAGCCGCTGCGCGCCTCGCGCATGCTGCACCGCTCGGCGATGCGCGCATGAGCATTAGCTTTTTTCATCGATCGCTTGAGAATTTAGCGTTTGAGGCCGCGGTGCCCGGGACGCATCCTGAGCGGGTCAAAAACAAGGAGCACGCTATGCGCATCGAATTCAGATCCGGGGCCGTCAGGCTCGGCCCCAACCAGACACTGAAGGTGGTCGACGGCGCCGGCAGCACGGTGTGCGCGGTCGAAGGCTCGGTGTGGATCACCGAAGAGAACCAGGCCAAGGACATCGTCCTCGAGCCAGGCCGCTGTTACCGGCTGCGCCAGCGTGGCGTCGCCGTCGTCAATTCGCTGGGCGGCACGGCGGCGGTCTCGTTCGCCTGACTCTCGCGCCCCCGGCGCCCTTAGAATACGCGCTCCACTCCCCGGAGCGCGCATGTTCAAGGACGGCATTCTCAAAGGCAAGCGCATCCTCATCACCGGGGGCGGCACCGGGCTCGGCAAGGAGATCGCGGCCAAGTACCTTTCCCTCGGCGCAGAGCTCTGGCTCGCCGGCCGGCGCGGGCCTGTTTTGGAATCTTGTTCACAAGAACTTATTTCAAAATATGGAGGAATGGTGCGTACCCACGCGGTCGACATCCGCGATGCGGCGGCAGTCGACGCGATGGCGCAGCGCATATGGAACGAAAGCGGCCCGCTCACCGGCCTGGTGAACAACGCCGCCGGCAACTTCATCAGCCCGACCCAGTCGTTGACCACGAACGGCTTCAACGCCATCGCCAACATCGTGTTCCACGGCACGTTCTATGTGACGCAGGCGGTCGGCAAACGCTGGATCGAGGGCAAGCACAAGGGCTCGGTGGTCTCGATCCTGGTGACCTGGGTGCACACCGGCTCGCCCTATGTCGTGCCCTCGGCGATGTCGAAGGCCGGGCTGCACGCGATGACCAAGTCGCTGGCGGTCGAATGGGGCCGCTTCGGCATCCGGCTCAACGCCATCGCGCCGGGACCCTTCCCGACCGAAGGCGCAGCGAAGCGCCTGCGCCCCGGCGCCGGCGGTTTCGAGGACACGACCCACATGAACCCGATGCGCCGCATCGGAAGAATGGAGGAGCTGCAGAATCTCGCCGCCTTCCTCATGGCCGACGGCTGCGAGTGGCTCACCGGCGAGACCATCGCAGTGGACGGCGGCGGCTACCTCGCCACCGGGTCGGGCGGCTACTTCCTGCAGCTCGACAAGATGAGCGACGCCGACTGGGAAAAGGCGCGCGCCATGATCAAGGCGCAGAACGACAAGGATCGCGCCGGCCGCACCGCCTGATGGTATTGGTTCCGCGTCCCGCGGCGTCCCTCATCCTGCTGCGCGACTCGGCCGCAGGACCCGAAGCGCTGATGCTGCAGCGCACGCCGAGCGCAGTATTTCTCGGCGGCGCCCATGTCTTCCCCGGCGGCTCGCTCGATGAAGCCGATGCCGATCCGCGCGTCCTGCGCCGGCTCCTCGACCTCGACGCCAAGGACCCGCCTGCGCCCTACCGGGTTGCGGCCGTGCGGGAATGTTTCGAGGAAGCAGGGATTCTTCTGGCCTGGGATGAAAACCGAAAACAAATCACGGCGCAGCGCGCGGATTCGTTGATGCGTTATCGCCATCGGCCGCTCATCGAGCTGCTCGAGGCCGAAAACCTGTTCATCCCGGCGAGCGCGCTCGCCTATTACGGCCACTGGATCACGGCGCCGGGACGCGCGCGACGCTTCGATACGCGTTTTTTCGTCGCCGTCGCGCCCGAGGGCCAGGCGGGCTCGCACGACGCGGCAGAGACCGTGCACGACATCTGGATCAGCCCGCGCGAGGCGCTCGAGCGCGGCGCGCGCGGCGAGCTCGAGCTGGTGTTCGCGACGCAGCACACGCTGCACGAGCTGAAGAGCTTCTCGAGCGCCAGGCAGGCCTTCGAGCACGTGTTCGCGCTTCCCGAGGTCGAGGTGAACCGCGCCTGCTGGGCGCAGGGCAAGGAGGGGGCGAAGCTGTTCCGCCGCGCCGACGCGGCGTATTTCGAGATCCACTGGAGCGACCCGGACGAGAGCGGCGAGACGACCTACGACCTCGCGCCGGGCGTGCCGAAGCGGCTCGATCGCTGGGTACAGCGCATCATCGCGCCGAACCCCGGAGTGATGACCGGCCCCGGCACCAATACCTACCTCGTGGGCGAGCGCGACCTCGCCATCATCGACCCCGGGCCCGCGATCGCTTCTCACATAGAAAAGATTTTGCAGTTCAAAAACATCAAGTGGATCCTGTGCACGCACACTCACATGGACCATTCCCCCGCCGCGGCTGCGCTCAAGGCGGCGACCGGCGCGCAGGTGCTCGGGCGCCCGGCGCCCGAGGGCCAGGACGCCACCTTCAAGCCTGATTTCGTGGTCGAGAGCGGCCAGCGCATCCAGCTGGGAGAAGCGAGCGGCTCGATAAGCCTGCGCGCCATCCACACGCCCGGGCATGCGTCGAATCATCTTTGCTACTTCCTCGAAGAGACGCGCATGCTGTTCACCGGCGACCACGTCATGCAGGGCTCCACCGTGGTGATCAATCCGCCCGACGGCGACATGCGGGCGTATCTCGCCTCGCTCGAGAAGCTGCTCGCCGAGGAGCTCGCGATCATCGCCCCGGGGCACGGCTATCTCATCGGCGCGCCGCACAAGGAGCTGCGGCGGCTGATCGCGCACCGCCTCGGCCGCGAGCAGAAGGTGGTGCGCGCGCTCGAGCAGCTCGGCGACGCCTCGGTCGAGGACCTGCTGCCGCTGGTCTACGACGACGTGCCGGCGCGCATCCACCGCGTGGCGGCGCGCTCGCTCACGGCGCACCTCGAGAAGCTCGCTGCCGACGGCGCGGTGCGCGCGGCGGGCGAGCGTTACGCGCTGGTAAAATCCCGCCGGGCTGGCTAAGATCGCTGCTCGAGGAGGTTTGCGCCATGGCTAACGAAGAGAAGACGCTGCGGATGGTCACCAATCTCGATCGCGGCGCGATCGAAGCCAAGCTCGCCGAAGTGCGCAAGACGGCGCAATCGAAGAGCCTCGCAGAGCTCGCCTCCATGTTCGCCGGGGTCGAAGGCATGCCGCGCGCGCAGATCGAGACGCGGGTCGGCAACGCGCTCAAGTGGCTCGTCGACAAGCCCCAGCACCAGAGCATCACCGCGCAGCTCGAGCTCGTGGAGCTCAACCTCAAGAACCTGAAGTAAACCTGAGCTTCGACTACGACCTCTTCACCATAGGAGGCGGCTCGGGGGGCGTGCGTGCAAGCCGCGTCTCCGCGGCATACGGCGCGCGCGTCGCGATCGCGGAGCCCGGGCATTTCGGCGGCACCTGCGTCAACCTCGGCTGCATCCCCAAAAAGCTTTTTTCCTACGCGGCGCACTGGCGCGAGGAATTCGAGGTGGCCCGCGCCTACGGCTGGAACGTAGGAGGAGATGCGGGCGAGCCGCGCTTCCACTGGCCGACGCTGCTCGCCAACAAGAACCGCGAGATCGCGCGGCTGAACGGGGTCTACGAGCGAGCGCTCACCGGTGTCGGCGTGAAGATTCATCGCGCGCGGGCCAAGGTCATCGATCCTCATACCGTGGATATCGACGGCCGCGCCTTCACGGCAAAGCACATCCTGATCGCCACCGGCGCATGGCCGAAGCTGCCGCCGATTCCCGGGCACGAGCACGCCATCAGCTCGAACGAGGCGTTCCATCTGGAGCGGCTGCCGCGGCGCGCAGTGGTGGTCGGCGGCGGCTACATCGCGCTCGAGTTCGCCTCCATCTTCCACGGTCTTGGCGTGCAGACCACGCTTTCGTACCGCGGCAAGCGCCTGCTGCGCGGCTTCGACGCCGAGCTCGGCAGCCGCATCGCCGAGGAGATGACGGCGAAAGGCATCGCCATCTGCTTCGGCTGCGAGCCGGCCGCGATGCGCAAGCGCGCCGACGGCAGCCTGCAGATCGAATTCACCGACGGCAGGCTGCAGGAGGCAGAGCTGGTGATGTTCGCCACCGGGCGGCGACCGAACGCCGCCAAGCTCGGGCTCGAGAGCGCGGGCGTGAAGCTCGCCGCCGACGGCGCGGTGATCGTCGATCGCTTCTCGCAAACTACCGTCGACTCGATCCACGCCATCGGCGACGTGACCAACCGCCTCAACCTCACGCCGGTCGCCACCGCGGAAGCGATGTGGCTCGCAAGAACGCTGTGGCGCGAGCCCACGCCCGTCGACCACGATAACGTGCCGACCGCGGTGTTCGCCAATCCGAACCTCGCCGCGGTGGGCTTGAGCGAGGAGCGCGCGCGCGAGCGCCACGGCGAGGTCGACATCTACAAGGCGTCGTTCCGCGCCCTCAAGCTGACGCTCGCCGAGAGCAAGGAGCGCACCTTCATGAAGCTGGTGGTCGACCGGGCGAGCCAGCGCGTGGTCGGCGTGCACATGATCGGGGCCGACGCCGGCGAGGTGATCCAGGGCATGGCAATCGCGGTGAAGCTCGGCGCCACCAAGGCGCAGTTCGACGCCACTCTCGGCATCCATCCGACCGCCGCCGAGGAGTTCGTCACTATGCGGGAGAAAGCCGCCTGATGAGACGGGCGTTTCTTCTCGTCCTGCTGGCGCTGCCCCTGCTCACCGGCCTCGCGGCGGCCGCACCGCCGGATCGACAGCTGGTGGAGGACCTGGTGGCGGCGAACCGCATCCTCGCGATGGAGGGCGTGCTCGACGGCTATGGGCACGTCAGCGTGCGCCACGACCAGGACCCCAGCCGCTACCTGATGTCACGCTACATTGCGCCCGCGCTGGTGACCGCGGCGGACATCGTCGAATACGATCTGGACAGCAACGCGCTCGAGCCGAAAGGCGCGCCCTCCTATACGGAGCGCTTCATCCACGGCGAGATCTACAAGATGCGAGCCGACGTGAAGGCGATCGTCCACAACCATTCGCCGGCGCTGATCCCCTTCGGCATCAGCGGCGTACCCCTCAGGCCGGTGTTCCACATGAGCGCCTTCATCGGGCAGGGGGTGCCGGTGTTCGAGATCCGCGAGTCGGGCGGCATGACCGACATGCTGGTGCGAAGCGCCCCGCTCGGGCAGGCGCTCGCTCGCATGCTCGGCAATCATCCCGCGGCGCTGATGCGCGGGCACGGCGCGGTGGTGGTGGGCCCGACGTTGCCGCTCGCCGTCGGGCGCAGCGTTTATCTCGAGACCAACGCCAGGCTCCAGGCCCAGGCTGCGGCGCTGGGCAGCTCGCTCACCTTCCTCGACGCCGAGGAAGTGCGCAAGGTCGAGGCGCGGCAGGACTACAAGCGCGCCTGGGAGCTCTGGAAGCGCAAGGCGATGACGAAATAAGAGCACCGGTCCCGGGGCCGGCGGCTGCCTTCAGCCGAGCGCACGCCACACCAGCGAGCCGCCTGAGGCGAGCAGCAGCAGCGCAATCACCCGCATCAGCACGTCCCTCGAGATCCTCAGAAAAATCTTTCTGGCAAAGGCTATGCCTGCGAGCGCGGCCGGCACCACCGCGACGGCGGTCAGCCAGACCCGCGCATCGAGCAGCAATCCGGTGAGAAGGAAAGCGAGCACTCTGAGGGAGATGCTGGTCATCGTGGCGAAGCCTAGCGTGGCGCGGAACTGCTCCTTCGAGAGCCCGCGCTGCGAAAGGTAGATCGCGTATGGCGGACCGCCGGCGCCGAACAGCGTGCTGGTGATACCGCCGGCGAATCCGGCGAGCCACGCCCAGGCGACGCAAACGGGCTTCAGGTGCTCGTGGCGCATCAGCGCATAGACGGCATAGGCGGCCACAAAAACCCCGAGCAGCAGCATCCCCGCCTCGCGCGGCAGATTCACGAGCAGCGTGACGCCGAGCGCAGTGCCGGCGACGATCATCGGCATGAGGCGCAGCCATTCGGCGCGCACCGCGTTCCTCGGGTTCTCGAAACCCACGCGCAGGGCCATCGCCAGGTCCGAGATCGCGAACAGCGCCAGCGCGAACTTGAGCGGCACGAGGTGCGTGGCGAGCGGGATCGTGACCAGCGCCGCGCCGAAGCCGGTGATGCCGAAGACCAGCGCGCCAAGGAAGGCAATGCCGCAAAGCAGCGTCACCTCGCCCCAGGGAATGAGAATTTCTGTCAGAGGGAAATAAGCAGCTCGCGCGCAGTAGAGCGATTCATGGCCCGCAAGCGCGAAACGTAACGGGTGAAGGGCAGGCCGAAGCGCGCTTCGAGCCGCTCGGCGCGGCGGCGCAGCGCTTGCCATTCGAAGGCCGGCGCAAGGCCCTTGAAAGCAAACGCGACGATGTTCGGATCGTAGAGCGCGGGCATGGCGAGCACCGCGCCGCCGAATGCGGCCTCGAGGCGCTGCAGGGTCTGGTCGAACCCCGGGTCGTCGTCCATGAAATTGACCACCATCGCGCCGGGCTCGGCAAGCGCGAGGAACGCGGCGGCGTAGAACTCGGCGCTCGCGAGCTTCGGCACGTGCTGCTCGTCGTGAAACGCATCGACCACCAGCAGGTCGCAGCATTCGGGCGACAGGGCCTCGGCGCCATCGCCGATCTCGACCGAGAGGCGCGCGTCATCGGGCGGCAGCCCGAAATGCGCGCGGGCGGCGGCTACGACGCGCGCATCGAGCTCGACCACGCGCACTCTGGTTTTTCTGAAACGCTTGAAAAAAAACTTCGCCAGCGAACCGCCGCCGAGACCGATCATCAGCGCCTCGCGCGGCTCGGGATGGAACAGCAGGAACGCCATCATGCAGCGCGTGTACTCGAGCTCGAGCGCGTACGGGTCGGCAAGGCGCATCGCGCTCTGGATCGCCTCGCCGCCGACGTGCAGCGTGCGCACGCCGCGCGCATCGTTCACTGCTACCGATGCTTTTTGCTTGCCGATGGCTTGCTCCTCATTGCAATGCCCCCCTCGCAGTGATAGGCCAGAGCGCCTCGACGACGCCGGCCCGCACGCAGACATAGCAGTCGTAAAGATTGACGGTGGGGTCGCAATGGCCCGGCACCAGCAGCAGCTTCTCGCCGAGCACCGGCGCCGCGGCGCCGGTGGCGATTTCGATCTTGCCGTGCTCGTCCGACGCCTGAACGTAGTCAAGCCCCGATTTATCCCACACCGTGGGCATGCCGGAATCGACGCTCGATGCCTTGAGTCCGGCGTCGACGATGGCGCGGTCGGGGCCCGGGCGGCTCATCACGGTGCTCAGCACGAAGAGCGCATGCGCGAAGCGCGGCAGCGGCGCCGCCCATTCGTTCTTCGCGTAATCCGCGTCCATGAAAATATACGAGCCGGGCTGGATCTCGTTCCAGACGCCCGACTGGACTTCCAGCATGTAGGTGCCGCTGCCTGCGCCGGTGACGATCGGACAATCGATTCTGTTTTTCTCCAACAGGGCCTTTGTCTTTCTCACGGCAGAAGCGGCGCCATCTATTGCTGCGCGGCGCTCGGCGACCGAGCGCACGTGCTGCGCGCGGCCGTGATAGGCCTGGAGCCCGGCAAAGCGCAGCGGCCTGGAATTCATGATCACTTTTGCCAATTCCACAGCGGCCTGGCCGGGTTCGACGCCGCAGCGGCGCATCCCGACCTCGAGCTCGACGTAGACGTCGAGCTTTGCGCCTGAAGCCGCTATTTGGCGGACATTCTCCGGGTTGTCGACGCACACGCCGATCTGAGCCCGTCGCGAGAGCTCCGCGAGGCGCGCGATCTTCTGCGCGCCGACCACTTCGTTCGAAACCAGCACGTCGCCGATCCCGCCCTCGACCATCGCCTCGGCCTCCGACACCTTCTGGCAGCAGACGCCGACCGCGCCCGCGGCAATCTGGCGCTTGGCAATCTCGGGGCATTTGTGCGTCTTGGCGTGTGGACGCAAGCGAACGGCACTGCCCTTCAAGCTGTTTTGCAACGTGAAAAGATTTTTCTCGAAAGCATCGAGATCGAGAAGCAAGGCGGGTGTGTCGACCTCCTCCAGCCGCTGGCCGATGGACGCCGGCACTCTCATGGCTATGCTGCGGCGGCCTTCCTGAAGCGCTGGTGCAGCGCGTAGGCGCCGGTCGCGGCCGCGATCAGGCCGACGATCGGAGCCGCGACCAGATTGACGCGCTCCCAGCCGCCTGCGGTCACGGTGAGCCCGGAGGTGAAGGAGGAGATCGCCATCATGATGAAGATCGCCTGGTCGTTGGCGCCTTGAGCCTTGGCACGTTCCTCCGGGCGGTAGGTCTCGGTGAGCAGCGTCGTGCCGCCGATGTAGAGGAAGTTCCAGCCCACGCCGAGCAGCACCAGCGACCACCAGAACTGCGCCACCGAGATGCCGGAGAGCGCGATGCCGATCGAGCAGAGGTTGAGGACGGCGCCCGCGAACATCACCGGCAGCACGCCGACGCGCCGGATGAGCGGGCCGCTGACGAACGAGGGCGCGAACATGCCGACGACGTGCGAGGAGATGATGAAAGCCGCGTCGCCGTAGGGGTGACCGCAGGCCTGCATGGCGATCGGCGTCGAGGTCATGAGGAAGTTCATCACCCCGTAGCCGAGCGCGGCCGAGAGCACCGCGACGATGAATTTCGGCTGCGCCACGATCTCGGCGAGCGGCCGGCCCGAGGCGGCCTGCTCGGCGGCGCTCGGGCTGGGGATGCGGATGAAGCGCAGCAGCACGACCGTCACCAGCGCAAATGCGATCAGCGACAGGTAGGCGCCCATGAACCTGGGTCCCGCGAGCTCGACGGTGAAGCGGCTCACGCTCGGCCCGAGAACGCCGCCGACCAGCCCGCCCGCTAGGACCAGCGAGATCGCCGTCGCCTTGAAGTCCGTGCTCGCCGCATCCGCGGCGGCGAAGCGGTAATACTGACCGTAGGCGTTGTACACGCCCCAGACCAGCGTGCCGAAGCACAGCAGCCAGAAGCTCTGCAGCGCCATTGCCGTTGCGCACAGCAGCGCGCCGGCGATTCCCCACAGCGTGCCGAGCGTGAAGCCGCGCTGGCGCCCGGCGCGCTTCATGTGAAGCGACGCCGGCATCGTGCCGATCGCGCCGCCGAGAATCCAGCAGGTCACCGGCAGCGTGGCGATCCCCGCGTACGGCGCGAGCGCGAGGCCGGCGAGGCCGTTGATCGCGATCAGCGTCGCATTGTTGGTGAACAGCATCGCCTGGCAGGCGGCGAGCAGGCCGACATTGCGCTGGGTACTGGTCATTTATCCAGCTTGTATACTTGACATAGCTTGGTCAGGGCAGGATGATCCGGCCGACAGGCCGGTATCACAGCGCGGCTACTTGCTGCGCTTCTTCGGGTGCGCTCGCGCCTTCTTCGCTTTGTGTGGCTGCGGCGGGGTGTTCAGCATCCGCCGCACCACTTCCTCGAAGGCTGGCGCTGCTTGCTTACGTTCGGTCATGGCTTGGGTTGAGAATCTTGTTCCAAGGGAACCGCTTTTGCATCCGGTTCAGTTTTTCGATCACAGCCCCGCCGACGGCAAAAACAGCAAATGCGAGAAATAAAACAGCGCCATATGTCTCGTGCACTATGGTTTTCGCCATCATGCACGAACCCAGTGCCAGGAGGAGGCTGATTACTGCCATGGCATTCAGAAACGTACTCATTATCGAAGGAGTCTAGGCCGTGTCCGAGATCAACGCAACGCTATGCCCCGAGACACAGGCGCTCAAATCTGGCGATGACGCCGGTGATAACCTCCGAAAATATTTTCAGAGATTGGATGATCGGCTCGCCCTCAAAGGGCTGTCCGTCTGCGAACGCTATCTGGATTTTGGCCTTGAACTGCTGGCCGATCTTGAGGTTGTGACCGGCAATCAAAGTCACCATTTTTGCGCCATCATCAAGCGCGCCGCGCCAATGGTTATCGCCAAATACAAAGATGTTGGTTGTGTTCGGATCGGGTTTGGCGCTGTAGACCAAATTTTTAACACTACCGACAAATCCGATAGGCATGAGCAGCTTGTGCTTGTCGATGATGTCCAGGTCGTGGACAGCTCGAAGCGCGTCATTCCCTCCACGATACGGCTTGAGCAATCGGATCTCGTTGATGACTTTCTCGGCAGCCCGGTCTATATGTCGCTCCTTGATTTTCGCTTCAAGGTCATCCGCCGACGCGCAGAAAGGGAAGTAAACGTCCTTTGTGGGCTGCCCATTGAGCGCGACCAAATCAACGGCGAGGTAATCGAGCGCCGTTCTGAGGTTATGCA
>WNGA01009727.1_pt1 | contig 12900 bp, 14 predicted proteins | sample 5400061 | NCBI WGS metagenome assembly WNGA01 (sample SAMN13153366, study PRJNA577476) | soil metagenome | isolation source: 100 cm soil or saprolite under grassland replicate 2 | place: USA:California | collected 2016-06-15
GCAGCAGGCCGGACGCGACGGTGACCGGCTTGATGAACCGGGTGTTCAGGTCGAGCGAGGTGTAACCGACACCCGCGGGCAGGGTCGAGTGCACGGTGCACCCGGTCGCGGTGTCGAGCAGCGTGGCGATCACGCCGCCGTGCACGCTGCCGAGCGGGTTGTAGTGGAACTCCTGGGCCTGCAGCTCGACCGTGACGCGACCCTCCTCCGCCTCCAGCCGGTGGAAGCCGATCAGCTGCATGATCGGCGGCGGCGGGACCTCGCCGTCGCACATCAGCCGCAGCACCTCCAGGCCGCTGAGCCGGCCGAGCAGCGCGGCGTGCTGTCGCGGGTCCGACCAGGAGAACGTGCGGGTGCGGGTCGCGTCCTGAGTCTGCGTCATGGATCCAGCCTCACAGCAGTTGCCTGGGTCTGTCAATGAGACTTAGCCTGTGATCATGATCACCGCGTACGACGCCCTCGACTGGTCCGTGGAGAACTGCCCGATCGGCCGCGCCATGGAGATCCTCGGCGAGCGGTGGACCGTGGTCGTGCTGCGCGAGGTGTTCAACGGCATCCGGCGGTACGACGACATGCGGGTGCGGACCGGGATCCCGCGGCAGGTGCTGGCGAACCGGCTGGCCAAGCTCGTCGAGCACGGCATCCTGCGGCGCACGCCGTACCAGGAGCCGGGCAGCCGGCAGCGGTACGAGTACCGGCTCACCGAGAAGGGCCTCGACCTCTACCCGATGCTGGTCGCGCTCCGCGACTGGGGCGACAAATACCTCGTCGACGCCGACGGCTCGCCGCTCAGCATCCTGCACCGCGACTGCGACGCACCCGTGCACACCGAGCTGCGCTGCGACGCGGGCCACGCCATCGCGTCACCGCGAGAGGCCGTCCCCAGACCTGGCCCCGGCGCCCGCTCGCGCCGCTAGAACGCCGCTAGAACAAGGCCTCGGCCAGCTCCGCGTGCTTGGCCAGCAGGTCGTCACCGGGACCCTTCAGGACCTGTACGACGACGTGGTCGGCGCCCGCGTCGAAGTGTGCGCCGAGCCCCTTGGCGATGGCCGCCGGGGTGCCGTGCAACGCCAGGTCGTCGATCAGCCGGTCGCTGCCGGACCCGGCTACGTCCTCGTCCGTGTAACCCAGCTTGCGCAGGTTGTTCACGTAGTTGACCAGGCCCAGGTACGGCTTCGACACCCGTGCCCGGCCGAGCTCCCGCCCGCGCTCCGGGTCGGCGTCCACGACCACCTTGTGCTCCGGCGCGAGCAGCGCGTCCGGACCGAGGATCTCGCGCGCCCGGCGGGTGTGCTCGGGCGTCACCAGGTACGGCAGCGCGCCGGCGGACCGCTCCGCCGCGAGCCGCAGCACCTTCGGCCCGAGCGCCGCGAGTGCGCGCCGGCCGGCCGGCACGCCGGCCGCGTCCAGCGCGTCGAGATACTCCACGAGCTTGTTGTACGGCGAGGTGTAGGCGGCGCTCTGTTCCGGATGCCCGATGCCGATCCCGACCATGAACCGCCCGGGGAACCGTTCCTCGACCCGGTGGTAGGACTCCGCGACCAGCTCCGGCGCGTCCTTCCAGACGTTCACGATGCTGGTGCCGACCGCGATCCGGGTCGTTGCCTCCAGCAACCGCTCGGCGAGCCGCAGGTCGCCCGACGGCGACGACCCGATCCAGACCGTCCCGAAGCCGAGCTTCTCGACGCCCGCCGCCAGTTCCGGGCTCAGGTTGTGCCCGCCCTGCCAGATCCCGAACCGTCCGAGCTCCACCGTCATGGCCGTCCTCTCGCTCGTCCCCACACCCGTTCGAAGCCGTCTTTGCCAGAACGCGTCGGCGGCCGCGCGCATTCCGCCACGGGGCGAGGACCTAGCGGGCGGCAGCCGCCCAGGTGCGTTCCTGGTGCCGCATCATCGCCGGGTACACGATCAGGTGCCGGAACGGCTTGATCGCGGCCATGTAGGCCCGGCCGAACAGCCCATTCGGCTTCACCAGCACGGCCAGCTGGGCGTGGTACCCGCCGAACTCGTCCGGCACCCAGCCGATGTGCATGACCCCGTGCACGGTCCTGTTCGCCATCTCCGCCGCGAACTCGTCCTCGAGCAGGTACAGCGACCTGAACGGGAGGGCGGCGAAGTCCGGGCCGGGCGGGGCGTCGCGCAAGTCCGCGGGCATCCGGTCCCGCAGCGACGCCACCCTGGCGCCGATGTCGGTGTCCGGGCGGTCCCAGCCGAACAGCGCGCCGAGCTTCCAGCGGACGTCCCAGAGCCACCGGGCCGGGCCCTTCCAGCTGCGCGACGGGTCGCCCGCGGTCATCAGGTTCACCAGCTTCTCGAGGTCGTGCGGGCCTCCGGGCGTCGGCAGCGTCCACACGTCCTCGACCTCGAAGTCGCCGGCGAGCTCGTGGATCCGCCAGGGCCGGCCGGTGTGCGCGGTCTTCGGGAGTCTCATGGTCGTGAACCTCGATTCATACGGTTACGTATAGATCGAGGCTAGCGCGATCTATACGATGGCGTATAGATGCGAGGGATGTGAGAGGAGAGACAGATGGCCGCCGTCACCCGCACCCCGCGCGACAGCTGGATCGAGGCGGGCCTGCGGGCGCTCACGGCAGGCGGTCCGGATGCCGTCCGGGTCGAGTCTCTGGCGCAGGCGCTGGGCGTCACCAAGGGCGGCTTCTACGGTCACTTCGCCGATCGGGCCGCACTGATCGACGAGGTGCTGGACCGGTGGGAGCGTGAGGGCGCGCATGGGGTGATCGAGCGCGTCGAGGACCAGGGCGGCGACGCCAGGGCCCGGCTTCGGCGGCTGTTCGAGATCGTGGCGACCGGTGACGGCCGGACGACCGACCTCACGACCGACCTCGCGGTCCGCGCGTGGTCCCGGCGTGACCAGAAGGTTGCCGAGCGCCTGCGCCGCGTCGACAACCTGCGGATGGACTACCTGCGCTCGCTGTTCCGTGGCATCTGCTCCGACGCGGACGACGTCGAGGCCCGCAGCATGCTCGTGTTCGCCTCCTGGATCGGCAGCCATTTCGTCGCCGCCGACCACGGCGGCCGCAGCCGCGCGGACGTGATGAAGCTGGCGATGGACCGGCTCCTCGTCTGACCGGCCATCAGAGCGGCGCCGCGATCTCCTCAGGTGTGTCGTGCACGGGCTCAACCTCGCTCAGTGTGATCGTTGGCTGGACAGGACCGATGATGGGGGTAGACCACCCTCGCAGGTGGTATGACGGGGGCGCACAGCGTTTCTCGAGAGAAGGGCGTGACGTGAAGGTAGGAGTGCCGAAAGAGGTCAAGAACCACGAGTACCGGGTGGCGATCACCCCCGCCGGCGTGCACGAGTTCGCCCGGCACGGGCACGAGGTTCTGATCGAGCGCGGGGCGGGCAACGGCTCGTCCATCACCGACGACGAGTACGTCGCCGCGGGCGGTCGCATCATCGAGGCGGCCGACGACGTCTGGGGCGACGCCGAGCTGGTGCTGAAAGTCAAGGAGCCGGTGGAGGAGGAGTACCACCGGATGCGTCGCGAGCAGGTGCTGTTCACCTACCTGCACCTGGCCGCGAGCCGTGACTGTACCAGCGCGCTGCTCAAGGCGGGGATCACCGGCATCGCGTACGAGACGGTCCAGCTTCCGGATGGATCGCTTCCGCTGCTCGCGCCGATGAGCGAGGTCGCCGGGCGGCTCGCGCCGCAGGCCGGCGCGTACCACCTGATGCGTTCCGGCGGCGGCCGCGGCGTGCTGATGGGCGGCGTGTCCGGGGTGAACGCGGCCAAGGTCGTGGTGATCGGCGCGGGTGTGTCCGGCATGAACGCGGCCACGATCGCGCTCGGCATGCAGGCCGACATCAAGCTGCTGGACCGCAACATCAACAAGCTGCGGGAGGCGGACTGGATCTACCGCGGGCACCTGCAGACCATCGCGTCGAACGCGTTCGAGATCGAGGGCGCGGTGCTGGAGGCGGACCTGGTGATCGGCGCGGTGCTGATCCCCGGGGCGAAGGCGCCGACGCTGGTGAGCAACGAGCTGGTCAGCCGGATGAAGCCGGGCAGCGTGCTGGTGGACATCTCGATCGACCAGGGCGGCTGCTTCGAGGACTCGCGGCCGACCACGCACGCCGATCCCGTCTACAAGATCCACAACTCGCTGTTCTACTGCGTGGCGAACATGCCGGGGGCGGTGCCGAACACGTCGACGCACGCGCTCACCAACGTGACGATGCCGTACGCGCTCGAGCTCGCCGACCGCGGCTGGCGGGACGCGCTGCGCGCCGATCGCAGCCTCGCGCTCGGCCTGAACACGCACGACGGCCACCTGACGTACGGGCCGGTCGCCGAGGCGCACGACCTGGAGGCGCTCACGCTCGACGAGGTGCTGGCCTGAACCGGCCGGTGGCGGGGGCGGTCGGGGCGTACCTCGACCACCTCGCGGTCGAACGCGGCCTGGCCGCGAACACGCTCGCGTCGTACCGGCGGGACCTGCGCCGGTACGACGCGTTCCTCGCGGGCGAGGGGATCGACGGCCTCGACGCGGTCCGTGAGGCGACCGTGAGCGCGTTCCTGATGCGGCTGCGCGAGGGCGACGAGAACCATCCGCCGCTGAGCGCGACCAGCGCCGCCCGGACCGTGGTCGCCGTCCGCGGGTTGCACAAGTTCTGCCTGCGCGAGGGCCTGACCGCGACCGACCCGGCGGCGGCGGTCCGGCCGCCGTCGCCGCCCCAGCGGCTGCCGAAGGCGCTCTCGGTGGACGAGGTGACCCGGATCCTGAACGCCGCGACGGGCGCCGAACCGGGCGTGCTGGACACCCGGGACGCCGCACTGCTGGAGTTCCTGTACGGCACCGGCGCCCGGATCTCCGAGGCCGTCGGCCTGGACGTGGACGACCTCGACCTGGACGCCGGCGAGGTGCTGCTGCGCGGCAAGGGCAGTAAGGAGCGGGTCGTCCCGGTCGGCTCGTACGCACGCGCCGCGGTGTCGGCGTACCTGGTCCGTGGCCGTCCCGACCTGGTACGGCGAGGGCGCGGCACGCCGGGACTGTTCCTGAACAACCGGGGTGGCCGGCTGTCCCGGCAGAGCGCCTGGACGGTGCTGCGCCGGACCGCCGAGCGGGCGGGCATCGCGAAGGAGATCTCGCCGCACACGCTGCGGCACTCGTTCGCCACCCACCTGCTCGACGGCGGCGCCGACGTCCGCGTCGTCCAGGAGTTGCTCGGGCACGCCTCCGTGACGACCACGCAGGTCTACACCCTGGTCACGGTGGACAAGCTGCGCGAGGTCTACGCGGTGTCCCACCCGCGCGCCCGCTGACCGGATTCCGGATACCGGGCGGTGCGGCGGCTCGCCGGGGGGCTGCTTGCTGGTGGGTTGAGCGACCGCCTACAGTCGCTGCGATCGCGGATATCGGTAGAAGGGTTTGACGAGTTGTGAACGAGTCGACATTTCCTGGCACCCCGCAGACCCTGCCGGACCTCGACTCGACGACTCCCGCGGCCGAGCCGGTCCGCCGGGCCGTCGCGCCCAAGCAGTATGCCGAGATGCCCCGGCCGACCGCAACGGTGGAGAAGGCCGACCTGGAGGCCCGCAAGAACGGCACCAAGCCGAAGGTCGGGCCGACGGGCCGGCCGATCCCGGACCTGCCACCGATCCAGCCGCCCACCAGGCGCGGGCCGGCGCAGGTGATCGCGATGTGCAACCAGAAGGGTGGCGTCGGCAAGACCACGACGACCATCAACCTCGGCGCCGCGATCGCCGAGACCGGTCGCAAGGTGCTGCTGATCGACTTCGACCCGCAGGGCTCGGCCTCGATCGGCCTCGGCGTGCAGCCGCACGACCTGGACACCTCCGTCTACAACCTGCTGATGCAGCGCGAGGTCGGGTACGACGAGGTGATCCGCCCAACGCGGGTGGAGAACCTCGACCTGATGCCGGCCAACATCGACCTGTCCGCCGCCGAGGTGCAGCTGGTCCAGGAGGTCGCCCGCGAGTACACCCTGCAGCGGGTGCTGGAGCCGCTCATCCCGCTGTACGACGTGATCCTGATCGACTGCGCCCCGAGCCTCGGCCTGCTCACCGTGAACGCGCTGACCGCGTCGAACGGGATCATCGTGCCGCTGGAGTGCGAGTTCTTCGCGCTGCGCGGGCTGGCGATGCTGACCGACACGATCGGCAAGGTCCAGGACCGGCTGAACCCGAAGCTGGAGATCATCGGCATCCTCGGCACCATGTTCGACGGCCGTACGACGCACGCCCGCGAGGTGCTGGACCGGGTCGTCCAGGCGTTCGACGAGCGCGTCTTCCACACCGTGATCCGGCGGACCGTGAAGTTCCCCGAGACCACGGTCGTCGGCGAGCCGATCACCACCTACGCACCGTCCTCCGCCGCCGCGACCCAGTACCGCGACCTGGCCCGGGAGGTGCTGACCCGTTGTCCCGCCGGGTAAGCCTGCCTGGTGCCAGTGAGCTGTTCGGCGGTGCGGCATCAGCGCGAGCCCGGCCCGTCGTACCCCCCGAAGTCGGGACCGTTGCCGAGGCAGGGCCTGCCGCCGTCACGCAGGTTCCGCCTCGGTCACGAAACGGCCGCCACTCGAAGTCGGCGGAGAGCCGCTCCAGCGGCCGCGTGAAGCACGACACCAAGATCACCGTCTACGTCACCGAGGAGGAGTTGCTGGGCCTCGAGCAGGCCAGGCTCGCGCTGCGCGCCGAGCACGGGGTGGCCGCCGACCGCGGCCGGATCGTCCGGGAGGCGATCGACGTCGTGCTCGCCGACTTCGTCGAGCGTGGCGTTGACTCGGTCCTCGTGCAACGACTGAAAGCGCAATGACGGAGACACCCACTGAGCTGCCCATCGACGTCTCCACGCCCGCCGGCGCGGGGGCTTCCGAGGAAGTTGCCCAGGGCAAGGGATTCAGCGTCCGGCTGGACAACTTCGAGGGCCCGTTCGACCTGCTGCTGCAGCTGATCAGCAAGCACAAGCTCGACATCACCGAGATCGCGCTGTCGCAGGTCACCGACGACTTCATCGGGCACATCAAGGCGATGGGCTCGGACTGGGACCTGGACCAGACGTCGGAGTTCCTGCTGGTCGCGGCGACCCTGCTGGACCTGAAGGCGGCCCGGCTGCTGCCGCAGGGCGACGTCGAGGACGCCGAGGACCTGGCGCTGCTGGAGGCGCGCGACCTGCTGTTCGCCCGGCTGCTGCAGTACCGCGCGTTCAAGCAGATCGCCGCGCTGATCAACGGCCGGATGGCCGAGGAGGCGAAGCGGTTCCCGCGCGCGGTCAGCATCGAGCCGAGGTTCGCCTCGCTGCTGCCCGAGGTGCTGCTCGGCATCGACCCGGCCGGCCTCGCCGCGCTGGCCGCGCAGGCGTTCGCGCCGAAGCCGGTACAGGAACTGTCGCTGGCGCACCTGCACGCGCCGCAGGTGACGGTCCGCGAGCAGGCGACGCTGATCGTCGACCGGCTGCGATCACACCGCAGTACGACGTTCCGTGCCCTGATCGCCGACTCGCCGGACATCGTCACCACGGTGTGCCGGTTCCTCGCATTGCTGGAGTTGTTCCGCGAGAGCGCGGTCGCGTTCGACCAGATGACGCCGCTGGGCGAGCTGACCATCCGCTGGACCGGCGCCGACACCGGCGAGATCGAGGTCGGCGAGGAGTTCGACAACCCGGAGGGTGCCGGTTCGGACTCCGATGAGGACGAGGACGCCGACGACTCGGCCGAGGATGCGGAGGACCTCGGTACGACGTCCGGCGACGGCGCAGACTCAGAGCCCGGCGAACTCGCGGGCGACGTAGCGAACGAGGACGAAGAGTGACAGACGAGTACGCCGGTGAGCCCGGCGACGCGACGACAGTCGCGGTCACCGACACGGTCGACGATTCCGCGGGAGGCTCGGTATCCGCGGAGACGGCGGCGACCGACGACGCGGATCGCGAGGTTCCGGTCGCGCCGGGGCAGACGACGATCCCGGTGGAGCCCGAGGAGGTGATCGACGACGCGACGATGCGCCGGGCGCTGGAGGCGATCCTGATGGTCGCCGACGAGCCGCTGCCGTCTCTGACCCTGGCGCAGGTGGTCGGCCGGCCGACCCGGGACGTCGCGGACGCGCTGCACGCGCTGGCGGCCGAGTACACCGAGCAGGGCCGCGGCTTCGACCTGCGCGAGGTCGCGGGCGGCTGGCGGTACTACACCCGCGAGGACTCCGCGCGTTTCGTCGAGCTGTTCGTGCTCGACGGCCAGCAGGCGCGGCTCACCCAGGCGGCGCTGGAGACGCTCGCGGTGGTCGCCTACAAGCAGCCGGTCAGCCGGGCACGGGTCTCCGCGATCCGCGGCGTCAACGTCGACGGCGTGATGCGCACCCTGGTCACCCGCGGCCTGGTCGAGGAGGCGGGCTCCGACACGGAGTCGCAGGCGATCCTGTACCGGACCACGTCGTACTTCCTCGAGCGGATGGGAATGCAGAGCCTCGACGACCTGCCCGAGCTGGCGCCGTACCTGCCCGAGATGGACGACATCGCCGACGAGCTCGAAGGAGCCGCCACATCGGCTGCAGCCGCTGCCGCGCCGGATGCGTCCGAGAGTGATGAAACCGGAGATCACGAGAGCGGTTCTGCGGAGGAGACTGCCGCGCCGGACGGGACGTCGTACGAGATGGGTGTGGCGGGCGGCGAGCCTGAGGCCGAGCACGGTCATGGGTGAGCCGATCAGGCTGCAGAAGGTGCTGGCGCAGGCGGGCGTGGCGAGCCGCCGTACCGCCGAGCACCTGATCGAGCAGCGCCGGGTCGAGGTGGACGGCCAGGTGGTGATGGAGTTCGGGTTGCGGGTGGACCCGGAGGTGTCGGTGATCCGGGTGGACGGCAAGCGGATCCCGCCGGTCAGCGCGCACGCGTACCTGGTGCTGAACAAGCCACGCGGCGTGGTGACCACGATGTCCGACCCGCAGGGCCGGCCGTGCATCGCGCAGTACGTCGCGGACCGGCCGGAGCGGCTGTACCACGTCGGCCGGCTGGACACCGACACCGAGGGCCTGCTGCTGCTCACGAACCACGGCGAGTTCGCGCACCGGCTCGCGCATCCGTCGTACGAGGTGTCCAAGACGTACGTCGCCGAGGTGGACGGAGCCGTGAAGCCGGGAACGCTGCGGCGGCTGCTGGACGGGATCGAGCTCGACGACGGGCCGGCGCAGGCCGACACCGTGAAGGTGATGTCGAAGGTGCCGGGCCGGACCCTGGTCGAGATGTCCCTGCACGAGGGCCGGAACCGGATCGTGCGGCGGATGTTCGACGCGGTCGGTCACCCGGTGCTGCGGCTCACCAGGACCGCCATCGGCCCGGTCCGGCGCGGCAACCTGCGCACCGGTGAGCTCCGCGAGCTCGACCAGAGCGAGCTCGGCGAGCTGCTGGACCTCGTCGACCTCTAGCTAGGTGTGGGTACGGCGGTGCTCGTCGTCGAGCTGCTCGGTCCACAGTGGGCCCGCGTACGACCGGATGGTGCCGAGCACCTCGTCGCGCGGCGCGGACCAGTTGTCCAGCCCGGCGATCGTGAGCAGGCCGCACTCGGCGTCCCAGCTCAGCGCCCACCGCGGCGAGCGGCGCCACGGCTCGACCGGGCGCACCGCCAGCAGCCGGGAACCGCGCAGGCCGACCAGGCCGACGGCGGTCAGGTCCGCCCAGGGCAGCCGCAGCGGCCGGGAGCCGAACGGGCCACTCACGGTCAGGGCCTCGTCGTCCACCTGGAGCTGGAACCAGCTGCGCAGGGTCAGCGCCAGCAGGCCGATGGGCACCAGCGCGAGCAGCTGGCAGACGATGAACAGCGTCATCCCGACGATCGGCGAGAGCGCCAGCACGGCCAGCACGCCGAGCAGGATGGTGATCGCGCTCAGGGCCGGGAAGGCGATCAGCGCGATCCCGACGGCCGCCGAGCTGGGCCGGAAGACGACGGGTTGCGTCACGGTGACCAGCGTATTTCGGGTCCGGCACGGATCGTTGTACGCCAAGCGCGCCGAGTGTCGGTGATGCACCGTAGGGTGGGGATGTGAACCGGCGGATCTTCGGACTCGAGAACGAGTACGGCGTCACCTGCACGTTTCGCGGTCAGCGACGGCTGACCCCCGACGAGGTGGCGCGGTACCTGTTCCGCCGGGTCGTGTCCTGGGGGCGGAGCAGCAACGTGTTCCTCCGCAACGGCGCCCGGCTCTACCTCGACGTCGGCTCCCACCCCGAGTATGCGACTGGCGAGTGCGACTCGGTGATCGACCTGATCGCGCACGACAAGGCGGGGGAGCGGATCCTCGAGGGGCTGCTGGTCGACGCACAGAAGCGGCTGCACGACGAGGGCATCTTCGGCGACGTGTTCCTGTTCAAGAACAACACCGACTCCGCCGGGAACTCCTACGGCTGCCACGAGAACTACCTGGTCAGCCGGCACGGCGACTTCGCCAAGCTGGCCGACGTGCTGATCCCGTTCCTGGTCACCCGGCAGATCATCTGCGGCGCGGGCAAGGTGCTGCAGACGCCGCGCGGCGCGGTCTACTCCGTCAGCCAGCGCGCCGAGCACATCTGGGAGGGCGTGTCGTCCGCGACCACCCGGTCCCGGCCGATCATCAACACCCGCGACGAGCCGCACGCGGACGCCGAGCGGTTCCGCCGGCTGCACGTGATCGTCGGCGACTCGAACATGTCCGAGACCACGATGCTGCTCAAGGTCGCCAGCACGGACCTGGTGCTGCGGATGATCGAGGCCGGCATCGTGATGCGCGACCTGACCCTGGACAACCCGATCCGCGCCATCCGCGAGATCAGCCACGACATGACCGGCCGCCGCGAGGTCCGGCTGGCCAACGGCCGCGAGGCTTCGGCGCTCGACATCCAGACCGAGTACCTCACCAAGGCGCGCGACTTCGTCGACCGGCGCGACCTCGGCACCCCCGCGGTCAACCGGGCGCTGAACCTGTGGGAGCGCTGCCTGAAGGCGATCGAGTCCGGCGACCTGTCGCTGATCGAGCGCGAGATCGACTGGGTGATCAAGTACCGGCTGATCGAGCGGTACCGGGCCACCCACAACATGGGCCTGGCCAGCCCCCGGGTCGCCCAGCTGGACCTGGCGTACCACGACATCCACCGCCCGCGCGGTCTCTACTACCTGCTGGAGCGCAGGGGCGCGGTGACCCGGGTCGTCGACGACCTGAAGATCTTCGAAGCCAAGTCGGTGCCACCCCAGACCACCCGGGCCCGCCTGCGCGGCGAGTTCATCAAGCGTGCGCAGGAGCGCCGGCGCGACTTCACCGTCGACTGGGTGCACCTGAAGCTGAACGACCAGGCCCAGCGGACGGTGCTGTGCAAGGACCCGTTCAAGGCGCATGACGAGCGCGTGGAGAAGCTGATCGCCAGCATGTGACCTCGGGGCTGTGACAGAGCCGTGACCGGGCGCGTCTGGTTCTCTCAGGTTCGTTGGCTAGGGTGGTCCGCATTGCCCGCCCACATCCGAGATTATCGAGGTACCCGTGCGTAAGCTGTTGAGTCTGGTCGCCGTACTCGCCCTGGGGTCGTCACTCGTCGCCTGCGGCATTGAGGGCGGCAACAAGTCGGGCGGGGGCGACTTCGGAAAATCCGGTATCAAGGTCACCGAGTCCTTCGGCAAGAAGCCGACCATCACGCACCGTGACGGCGACCCGGACAAGTCGCTGGTCACCGAGGTGCTGTCCGAGGGAACCGGCCCGGAGGTCAAGAAGGGCGACCTGCTGCTGGCCAACTACATCGGCCAGATCTGGCGTGACGGCAAGGTCTTCGACAACTCGTACGACCGCGGCGCCCCGGCGGCCTTCCCGATCGGCGTCGGAGGTGTGATCACCGGGTGGGACGAGGGCCTGGTCGGCAAGAAGGCCGGCAGCCGCGTGCTGCTCTCCATCCCGTCCGACAAGGGCTACAAGGAGCAGGGCAACTCCCAGGCCGGTATCCAGGGCACCGACACCCTGATCTTCGTGGTCGACATCGTCGCCGGTTACAGCAACACGACCAAGCTGGACGCCACCCCGGTGGCGGACGCCAAGACGGGCGGCCCGGTCGTCACCGGCGGGCTCGACACCGAGCCGACCGTGACGGTCCCGAAGGGCACCAAGCCGCCCGCCACTCCCGGCGCGCCCATCGTGCTTGCCAAGGGCAACGGTCAGCCGATCGCCAAGGGCAGCCAGCTCATCGGCCGCTACGTGATCTACGACTACGCCGGCAAGAAGCAGTTCAGCACCTGGGTCGGCCAGGCCGGCCAGCAGGGCCAGCAGGGCCAGCAGGCCGGTCCCACCGGTCAGCTCCAGGTCGGTGCGGCCTCGGGCCAGAAGAGCCCGCTCGACGTCCTCGTCGGTACGACGGTCGGCAGCCGGGTCCTTCTGCCCCTTCCGGCCCAGAAGGACGACAAGGGCAAGACCGTCAACGGCTTCGCCGTCATGGACATCCTGAACGCCTTCCCGGCCCCCAAGCAGTAGCACGTATCGCTGGTCCCGCCGCGGGCGAGTACTCGCCCGCGGCGGGACCGTAGCGCTTTCCGAGCAGGCCTCGCTGTCGCCGGACGTCCTTCGCGTACGACGCGCACGCTCCCGGTCGCCGGACGTCCTGCGTGTGCGACGCGCGCTCGCGGTGCTGGACGGGTATCCACAGCCGCCTGTGCGGCGGGTGATTCTGTCCGAGGAGTGCGGTAGAGTCGCTCACATGTTCGATCGTGATGTCGCGGGGCTGGATGCGGGGGCGGCGCTGGCCGCCGCCGCCGAGCTGCGCGCGATCGCCGATCGCGCCGAGGCGAAGCTGTTGGAGGTGGCCGCGCACTTCGCGGACCTGCATCCCGAGCCCGATCTCGCCGCGGACACCGACTGGCTGCCCGGGATGGAACGCGCGAGGGAGTTCGGTGGCCAGGGCTGCCCGGAGGTGGCC
>WNGA01012485.1_pt1 | contig 12900 bp, 9 predicted proteins | sample 5400061 | NCBI WGS metagenome assembly WNGA01 (sample SAMN13153366, study PRJNA577476) | soil metagenome | isolation source: 100 cm soil or saprolite under grassland replicate 2 | place: USA:California | collected 2016-06-15
CGACGCCGAGGGCTTCGAGCGCATTGTGTTCAGCTCCGCCAGATACCCCGTCTATTTCCGTGACGACCGATCGCAACACCGGACGCGCCGCCGCGGCGAGCGCAGACGCCCCGCCCCCGACGCCGGCGCGCGGCGCATGCGCTTTTTCAGCGGGCCGCAGGGCGACCGCATGGAGCTGGCGAAGGAACATGACCGCGTGCGGGACCACGAGGTCCGGACCGCCATCGTGCTGATCCACGCCGAGCAGTTCCTGAACTTCATCGGAGCGCGGCGCGAGCTGGCCGAGACGGTCGCGGAATGGATCGAGGCGAGCGGGAACGGCAACCGCTGCCTCCTGCTCTTCAACTCCCTGAGCTGGGACGAGGTGATCTGGTGCGTCGAGCGCCTCGGCCACATGGACGCGCTGCGCGCCTTCCTGAAGCGCCAGCAGACCCGGCGGGCCGGCCGCAGCGCCAGCCGCATCGAGGAGCCCGACCTGGCCGAGCTGGAGCGGCTCGTCCATCTGGCCCGGGTGCGCTTCGGGCTGAGGCTCGAAGACTGGCGCGAGCTCCAAGCGGTCGTTCGGGTGATGGCCGCGCAGCAGGGAGTGGGGGCGCGTGCGTGGTTGGACAGGCTGCGCTCGCTCGCCGGCAGGGACGACGGCGTGCCGCTCAGCGTCGCCGTCCTGCGTGAGCGCGGGCTGGTCGACGCCGCGCTCACGGACGGGCGCAGCGCGTGGGACCGCCTGAGCGAGCTCGTCGGGCTCACCGTGGTGAAGGGGCACGTCCGCCGGTTGCAGGGGCGGGCAGAGGCCGAGGCGGCGCGTCGCAAGCGGGGGCGCGGGCCTCGGCGCGACCCGCCCTCGCTCCACCTGGTCTTCAGCGGCAACCCCGGCACCGGCAAGACGATGGTGGCCGAGCTGATCGGCGAGCTGTACCGCGATCTCGGGCTGCTGCGCAGCGGGCACGTCGAGGCCGTCGAGGCCCAGCACCTCGTGGCCGACGTCGTCGGGGGGACCGCGATACGCACCAACCAGGCCGTGGACCGGGCGCTCCACGGGGTGCTGCTGATCGACGAGGCCTACCGGCTGAGCGACCAGCGCGCCGGCTTCGGCCAGGAGGCGGTCGACACGCTGCTCACGCGGATGGAGCACGACCGCGACCGCCTGGTCGTCATCGCCGCCGGCTACCCCGCCAAGATGCGGCAGTTCCTCGAGTCCAACCCTGGGCTGGAGCGGCGGTTCCCCCAGGCGAACCGGATCGACTTCCCCGACTACGAGCCCGAGGAGCTGCTGGCGGTCCTTCTGGCCATGCTCGGCGAGCGGGAGCTCGCCTGGGACCCGGAGCTCGAGGCCCGGCTGCGGGAGGTGACCGCCGGGCTCTACCGGACGAGGGACGAGCGGTTCGGCAATGCCGGCGCGATGCGCAACCTCGCCGACGAGCTGGAGAGCCGGTGGGCGGAGCGCGTCGAGGGCGTGCTCGACGAGCCGCTCCGCCTCGAGGACCTCCCCGACTGGTGCCTCGCCCACTTGCAGCGCCCGGTCCCGACACCCCAGGAGATCCTCACCGAGCTGGACGAGCTGGTCGGGCTGGGATCCGTCAAGGACGCGATTCGGCGGCTGGTGATGCGACTGCAGCACGAGCGGCGCCTGGGGACCGGCGGCACAGCAGCTCCCCACATGCTGTTCCTGGGGCCGCCGGGCACCGGCAAGACCACGGTGGCGCGGCTGATGGGGCGCGTCCTGCAGTCCCTCGGCCTGCTCAACAAAGGGCACGTGGTCGAGGTGACCCGCCAGCACCTCGTCGCGGAGTACGTCGGGCAGACCGCGCCGAAGACCGCGGCCAGGATCAGGGCCGCGCTCGACGGCGTCCTGTTCATCGACGAGGCGTACAGCCTGGCGCGCGGCGGCGAGCACGACTTCGGCCAGGAGGTCATCGACACCCTGACGCCGGCGATGACCAACCAGCTCGGTCGCCTGGTCGTGATCGCCGCCGGGTACCCGGAGCCGATGCGGCGCTTTCTGGGCCGCAACGAGGGCCTCGCGTCCCGCTTCACCTGGCGGGTCGAGTTCCCGAGCTACAGCGGTCCGGAGCTGCTCGAGATCCTGCGGCGCACGGCCGCTCAGCGGGGCTACACCCTGACGCCGGGCGCCGAGCGACGGGCGCTGGCGGTGCTGGAGGCCGAACAGGCCCGCGACCCGGCCTCCTTCGGCAACGGGCGGGCGGTGCACTCGCTGCTCGAGCGGTTGCAGGAGGGACTCGCCCAGCGCACCTTCGACCTCCCCGACGACACCGACCTCGCCGTTCTGACCCGCTTCGAGCCGGAGGACGTCCCCGATGTCCCCGGCTGAGCGCCCCTGCTGCCCGGTGTGCGCCTGGCCGTCCAGCGGCCAGGCGGTGTGCCCCGAGTGCTGCTGGGTGCTGCAGAGCGGCTACCTCGTCGGTGAGGCCACCCCCGAGGACGAGGAGGCGTTCCGTCGGCGCCTCCGTGCCGCCTGCCGGCGCTTCGACCTGCGGGCAGCGCTGCGCGCCGCCGGGCCCGCGGGCGACCGGGACGAGGACCTCCTGAAGCGACTGGAGCGCTTCGTCCGGGCGCTGCCCCCTTCCCTGGGCGAGATCGAGGCGATCGGGCGCGAGGTCGACCACGAGCAGGCGGCCATGGCGGACGGTATCGAGAAGATCGTCGACCCGGCCCTGGCCCGGCTGGTCGACGGTCACCTGGAAGCGTTGGCCTTCGTCGATCTCGGGCCCGACGCCATCGCCCTGCACACGGTGACCGTCGACGACCTCGGGATCCCCCGGATGGTCGAGCCGGCGCCGCGCGAGGACTGGAAGGCGCTGGTCCCGGCCCTCCCCGATGACGTTGCGCAACGGCGGTTCCAGTTGGCGGGCGGTGCGGGAGCGCAATCACCCGACCGCGAGGCGATGGACCGTGCGCTCAAGCAGAGCCTGCTCCGCCTCCCCTTGCCCGAAGGGCGCGTCCATCTCCTGCTGCTGTCGCGCACCACCGGCTGGACGGTCCCCGAGCGCGCCGCGCGGGTCCTCCAGGCGCGGGTCGTCTCGGCAGCGCGCGTGCGCCTGGCGCCGAGCGCCGGCGACGCGCGCGAGACGGTCGAGCAGCTCGTCAGACGGGCGCCCTTGCGCCACCCCTACGACCTGGCGCTCGCCGTCGTCGCCGGCGACGGCGGTCCCGTCGACGTGACGACCCGGGCGCTGTTCCCGGCGGGCGCGGCCTTCCGGCCGGACCGGCCTCCGGTCGCGGAGATCGAGCTGTTCGCTCCGCCGGCGCCCACCGAGCCGCTGGCGCTCCCGGTGGTCGTGCGCCAGGGGACGACGCCGCGCGACTGGCGGGTGGTGCGGCTGGGGAGCGTCGTGCTGGCGCCCATGGCCAGCACGACGCTGCGGATCGCGCTGGAAGCGCCTGGCCGGCTCCGCTTTGTGGAGCCGCCGGGAATCGGCGACGACACCCGTCGCTGGGACGAGCTGCTGGACCTGGTACCCCCACAGGTGGACTTCGCCGACTCGCCCCTGGTCGACCTCGTCTGCGCGGTCGAGCTGGTCGGCGACCAGGCGACGGTCGGCGCGCGGCTGGCGCTGCTGTGCGAGACGGTCGAGCTGTTCCAGGTCAGGTGCCCGGTCCCCGGCTCCCTGCGGGTCGGGCTGCTCGGCTATGGCGACCACGGCTACGGGGTCGATCGCCAGCGCGGCCCAGCGCCCGAGGAGCCGGTCGACGCCGTCCCGCTCAGCCGGCCCGACGCCGCGCGCCGGCACCTCGAGCGCTGGGCGCCCCGCGCCAGGGGGCACGACTTCGCCACGGCGGTCGAGGACGCGCTCGTCGCGCTCGGCCGGCTCCGCTGGCGGGACGGCAGCCGCCGGCTCCTGCTGACGGTCGGGAGCCGGCCCCCGCACCCGCCGGCCGGGGAGGACAATCCGACCCTGCCGTGCCCTGGCAGGCACGACTGGCGAGCGTTGCTGCGCGCCGCACGGGAGCGGCTCGGGATCCACTGCCTGGCGGTGCGGGGACTCGTGCTGCCGACCGCGTGGCGAGCGCCTGACCACTGGCTCGCCCGCCGGGCCGACGACGCATGGCGCGCCCTCGGCGCGGACGGGCTGTTCACCGACGACAACGTCGACGCCGACCGGCTTCTCGCTGCCGCCGGCGTCGGCCCACCAGCAGGCGGGCCGCTGCCACTCCCTCTTCTGGAGCCCATCGGCCATCGTCGGCCGCGACCCCAAGGAGTCCCATGAACGCGAAGAGCCTGCAGCCCGTGATCCGGATCGGGCTCTGGGGGGCGCCCGGCAGCGGGAAGACCACCTTCCTCGCGGCGCTGAACGCCGCGATGCTGCACGCTCAGAGCTCGGGGAACGGGACGTGGACGGTCAGGGGCGCCGGGGACGCGGACGAGTTCCTGGTCAGGAACACCAACATCCTGACGATTCAGCGCCGCTTCCCCCCGGCTTCCCAAGTGATCACCCAGATGAGCTGGAGGTTCAACGGCGACCTCGGCAACAGCCGCCTGGCCGGGCGGGTACGGGTCCCACTCGGCGGCACCAGGTACGTCGAGTTCAGGCTCGACCTGCAGGACGTGCCCGGAGGCTACTACCGCGACGACGCCTTCGGCGGCTGGGGGGACGCCGGGCAGGGCGCGGGGCTGTCGGAGGTGGACTGGGAGCACATCGTGCAGCACCTCGCCAGGTGCGACGCGCTGGTCTACCTGTTCGACCCGGTCCGCGAGGCGCGCTACGGGGACAGCTTCGAGTTCTTCCAGGGCACCCTGCAGCGGGTCGCGCGCCGGGCCGACGAGTGGGGACGCCTGCGAGGGCCGCGGCTCCCGCACCACCTCGCCGTGTGCGTCACCAAGTTCGACCACCCGACGGTCTTCCACAGGGCGGTCAAGGCGGGCTTCGTCACGCAGGACTCGGACGACCCGATGCTCCCCAGGGTCGGCCACGGCCACGCAAGACAGTTCTTCGAGCGGGTCTGCAAGGACCTGCCCGGCGCCACCGCCGAATTCGTCAAGCTCGCGATCGAGACCAACTTCGACGCCGCCCGAGTCGCCTACTTCGTCACCTCGTCGGTCGGGTTCTGGGTCGGCCAGAGCGGCCGTGTCGATCTGGAGGACTGCTTCAACGTCAACACCGTCGACGGCGAGGAGCAGATCCGGGGCCGCGTGCGGCCCATCAACGTCCTGGAGCCGCTGGTGTGGCTGCAGACGAAGGTCAGCTCGGCGGCTGGCAGGTGATGAGCGTGGTGGACCGGATCCCGACGCAGTGGGCGCTGATGAGCAAGCGTCCCGGGAGCAGCGACGACTACCACGTCCTGGAATGCAGCCAAGGCCCGCTCCAGCGCGCTGCCTTCGACCGGGTCATCCGCCGCTTCCTGCCGGGCACGCCCTCAAGGACCCCGAGCCCCAGCCCCGACTCCCTGCCGTGGGTGACGTTCGGCCCCACCGGCGACGGGGGCACGGCGTACGCCGGGGTGGCGGTCCTCGAATGGTCCGACCAGGTCGACTGGTCCGGCCGGCCGGTCGCGCCCACGCGCTACTTCTGCCTGCCCTTCGAGGAGCTCGCCGGCGTTCGGGCGAGCTACGCCGGCCTGTACGGGGCCGTCGCCGGCCTGCCCCTGCCGAGGCCCGACCCCGGGCCGCTCAGCCTCCGGCCGGCCGGGCTCGACCTCGACGAAGCTGCCGAGCGCATCGACCAGGAGCTGGGCTTCGCCTGGGCGGCGGGTGTGGCGGCCCTCCTGCTGGACGGCCCGGTGGTGCTCGTGACCGCCGGGGCCCTGCCGCTCGGCGACCGGCTCGACTGCCTCGACGCCGTCGCCGCCCTGCTCCCGTACGGCTTGCGTTCCGACCTGGCCGCCAGCACGTGGGCGGACAGCGGCGTCGCCCACCACCTCCGCCTCACGTTCGGCCGGCGGGCCCGGGACGGACAGCAGGCGGTCGCCTGGCGCGCGCCGGCCGCGCCCGAGGCGGGCACCCTGCTCGCCAGGGAGTACCTGTCGCTGCTCGTCCGGCTGCACGGCCGCCACGGCACCGCGACCATCGCCGAGCACCTCGCCGGCTGCGGCGCGCCCGCGAGCTTCGCCTCCCCGAAACGGGCCGTGGAGGACCTGCGCCGGCTCGACCGTCCTTTCGCGCTCTGGGACCGCGTCCACGCCGGCGGCGCCGCGCCGGACGAGGTGCGGGAGCTGTTCGCGACGGGCCGGCACGCCTCCCTCCGCCCGGCGGAGCGGATGGACCTGCTCCGGTACCTCCTCGCGCAGAACGATCCGGAGGACCTGGCGACCGTGCGGCAGCACTGGACGCCGGAGCTGCTGCCCTGGCTGGTCGAGGCAGCCCACGGGCTGCTCCTGCGCGGGGCGGACCGGCCGCTTTTCACGCGGTACATGGAGATCGCGGACCGCTCCGGCCAGAAGGAGGCCTTCCTGCTCGGCCTGCTGGACGGCGCCGGAGCGCCCGGGGAGGCCGCGGCCCGCAGCGCCGTCATCCAGGTCCTGCGGGCGGAGGGCGTGCCGGCCCACGGGAGCTGGACGCGGCTCCGCGACCGTCTGGGCGCGCCGGAGCTCGCCTACGAGCTGCTCGCCCAGGAAGTCGAGCACGGCGCCGTGGGCCGGCTGTCCGCGCTGCTGGGGTGGCTGCGGGGAGAGCAGGACGGGGCTGCGCTGCGGCCGTTCGAGGTGGCCGCCGGCACGAGCCCCCAGCCTGAGCTGAGCGAGGCCGAGCTCGCGGCGGTCGCCGAGCAGGGCGGCGGCTATGCCATGGCGCTGGTCGAGGCGGCCAGCGGCTTCCAGAGGATCGACGCGGTGCTGCCGGCGCTGTCCGCCTGGCTCGCGCGGACGGCGGCAGAGCTGCCGGAGCCGGAGCGGTCGGGGTGGGAGCGCCTGCTCGGCAGCTTGCCACCTGCCGGCCCGCCAGCGCGGGCCAGGATCGATCTGCTGCTCCTGCTGCTGGGGGCGCGGCCGGGCGTCCCCCTGCGCCGGTCGCTGCTCGACGAGGGCGCGACGGCGGCCGGCGCGTACCTGGAGGCGTTCGAAGCGGCCCTGCGCGCCCCGCACCTGGACCGGCTGCGCCCGCTGCTGGCTCGGCGGCTGGCGGAGCGCGTGGCGGGCGAGCGCTGGGCAGCGCCGACCGCGTTGGCCGCCAACGTGCTCGCCCTGCTCGGCATCGCCGTGGCACAGCAGCCGGCCCCGGTCGCGGAGCCGGTCGCGGCCGTGGTGGCCGACGCGGTCGCCGCCGACCCCGAGCTGATCCGCCAGCCGCAATACGACGCGTGGTGGAGGGCGGTCATCGCCCGCTATCCCGTCCTGGCCTCCCGCACCCGAGCCGCCGAGCTCCGCCGTGAGCTGGCGGTGGTCTCCTCCGCGGCGCAGGCCGCCGACCTGTGCGCGGACGCGCTCCTGACAGGGTGCGGCAAAAGGGACGTCCTCGGGGCGCTCGCCGGCTGCCCCGTCCTGGACGGCCCCGAGGCGGTCCACGACTTCCTGCTCGCGTTGCTGCGCCGCCTGCTGCGCGAGGGGGACGACGAGTTCGCCTGGTCGACGCATTCCTCAATGGCCAGGGCCGTCCTCGGGAACGCACTGGGCGCCCGGCTCGCCGACTCGTACCGGGCCTGGCTCGCGGCGCGGGCGCCCGACGAGATCCGCTGCTGGGTCTCGCTCATGGAGCTGGTGGGGGACGCGGTCGACCGGCAGCGGCTGGCGGGCCTGACCGAGACGGCGCAGCGGCTGCGCCAGCTCTCCTTCAGCCGTGGTCAGGGGAGCCGGCGGCGGTGGCGGTGGCGGTGATGGCACACGAGAGGAAGACGGTGAACCTGGGGCTGGACTTCGGCACGTCCTATGCAAAGGTCGCCGCCATGTCCGCCGGCGGCGGTCCGCGGTTGCTGCAGGCGCCGCGCGAGACCGGGGACGCGCTGGTCCCGACCGCCGTCACCTATGCAGGCGACCACTGCCGCATCGGCTGGGCGGCACGGGACGATGGGCTGAAGCGGCCGGACGACCTGCGGTGCGAGGCGTTCAACGCACTGCTGCCGCTCGGGACGCCAGAGGAATGGGCGGCCAACGGCTGGCGCTGCGCCAAGTCGCCGAGCGTGGTCTGCCGGGACTTTCTGGACCGGCTGCTGCCGGCATCGCTCGACGGGCTGGTGGTCGCCGTCCCCGAGCAGTGGCGCGGGCGGGGGAGGCCGGGCACGGCGGCGCTGGGACGGATCCTCGTGGAGGACCTCGGTCTCCCGCTCAGGGCGCTGGTGAGCGAGCCGGTCTGCGTCGCAGCCCACCTGGTCGACCGGTACCTCCGGCAGCAGCCGCGCCCCGAGCCCCTTGCCCGCCTGCTGGTCTGCGACGCCGGCGGCGGCACCTTCGACGTCACCCTCTGCGCCGTGGCCGGGACCGTGGTCCAGGTCGTGGACACCGACCGGAGCGATGCGGCGGGCAGAGCTTTCGACCGTGCCGCGGTCCAGCTTGCCTACGCACAGGCGCACGGGCACAGCCTCGATGCGTCGGGGCCGGAGCTGGCGCGGCTGCTGCCGGTCTTCGAGCGGGCCAAGCGCCGCGGCCAGCGGCGTGCCGCCGCCGTGCTGGAGAAGGCACGGACGGATCCCCGGTACCGCGAGGCCATGGCGTTGCGGTTCGGGGACCGCTACGAGCTGAGCGCCGAGCAGGTGGAGGGGTGCCTGCTCCCGGTCGCGGCGGGAATCCGGGAGGCGACCGGCCGGCTGCTCGCACGCCACGGCGCGCTCGACGCCGCCACCGCAGTCGCCGTCGTCGGCGGCTTCAGCCTGTGGCCCACCGTGCGAGCCGCGGTCCTGGAGGCACTCGGCCGCGGCGACAGCCAGCCGGAGGCCGAGGTGCCGCTCGACGAGGACGGTCGGGCGGGGGCGGTCGCCTACGGCGCGGCACTGATCGCCGAGGGGGCGATCGATCCCAGGGCGTACTACCCCCACACCGTCAGCCTCAGGGTCCGCCAGATTCGCGACGGCCGGCTCGTGACCGACCGCGTGACGCTCGCCGCGGCGGGCACCGTCGAGCTCGACTCGCACGCAGCGGCCGTCGTCGAGCCCGACCGTGCGCCGCTGGTGGTCGAGGCCGACGGGGATGCCGGCCGCCCTCTGGCCGTGGACGTCCAGCCGCACGGTCGGGGCGAGCACCAGACGGTCGGGCTCGGGCCCGCGCCGCTGTCCAGGGGCGCCTACCACGTCGGGTTCCAGGTGGACGGCTCGAGCCTGGCCACGGTGGTCCTCCGCCCGACGGCCGGCGGCGAGCCGCTCGTCTACCCCATCGGCGACCCCGATGCACGCGACCTGGAGGAGCGGCGATGAGCCACGGTCCGAAGCCCGATCCGAGGCCCGACCCGAGGGAGGAGCTCGCCGGGGTGCTGTCGGCCGCCGACCGGCCCGCCGCGGCGCTTCAGGCGCTGCGCTGGGCGTTCGTCTGGTCGCTCGAGGTCCTCCAGGAGATGTCCGCCGACCCCGGCGAGGCGTTCGCCGTCACGGTCGAGCTGGACGAGGCCCTGCGGCAGGGCGAGGAGCTGGGCCGCGTCCTGCCGGCGGTCCTGGCCGTCGCCGAGCCGGGGAGCAGGGTCGAGGCCGACCTGCGCGACCGGCAGCGGCAGCTCGCACAGAAGCGAGCGGAAGTGGCCGAGCTGCTGCGGCACGTGGAGGAGCGGGCCCGCGACGAGGAGGAGCTGCGGGCGCGGATCCTCGAGATCCAGGAGCTGGCCGGGCGCGTGCGGGAGCTGGAGCGGCTGGACCGCCTGTCCCAGGGGCTCGACGAGCTGCGCGCCCATCGCGACCAGCTCGAGGCACGCCTCAAGGGTCTCGCCGACGAGGCCAATGCCGAGGAAGATGCGCTCGCGTTCGCCGCGGCACGGTTCATCCGGCTGAGCGAGGACCGCCTTGCCGACCTGCGCTCGAGCACCCAGATGCTCCTCGACCGCGCGACCGCCAAGCAGAAGGAGCTCGCCGAGGCGGTCAGGAACAAGCGGCAGGGCACCGAGGAGCTCTCGTCCGAGACCAGGCGGCTCGAAGAGGAGCTGCGGGAGACGACCGAGCACTACCAGCGCCTGGAGGCGGAGCGCGCCTCGCTGTTCGAGACGGTCGAGCGCTACGCCGAGGCCGACCGCCAGATGGTGAAGGCACTCGAGGAGGTGTCCGGGCTGCCGGTCGGCGAGCACCTTCGGCCTGGCGTCGAATGGGCGAACCGGGCACTCGACCAGGTGGACCGGCAGCTTCGAGCGATCGACGAGGCCATCGGCCGCGCGCTGGAGGAGCACGGGCGGATCCTGCGGCGGGAACGGCGCGTGCGCCGGCTGGGAGGCGACTGACAGGTGAGCGATTCCGCCCCGGGACCCCCGACCGACGTGCTCGCCCGCGTCGACGGTGCCCGGGTCCTGGTGAGCTGGAGGCCTGGCGCGGGCGGCGAGGCCGACCGCTACCGCGTGGTCAGGGCCACCCTCCGCCCCGACGCCCCGGAGAACGGCACCGCGCTCGGCGACACCACCGGCACAGACCTGGTGGACTTCGACCCTCCCGTGGCGGAGCCCGTCCGCTATAGCGTGGCCGCCCGCGTCGTGGGAGGGTGGTCGCCGGTCGTCTCGTCGGAGGCGGTGACCGTGCTCCCCGAGGTCCGCAACCTGCGCCTCACCGCCGACGACCGCTCGGTCGCCGCCTCCTGGCGGCCGCACCCCCGCACCGCGACGGTGGAGGTCCACCGGACGGAGGGCCAGCCGCCTGCCGGTGACATCGCTGGGCAGCCGCTGGGTGAGATCACCAGGACCGGGTTCCGCGACACCGCGGTCGTCGCCGGTTCCACCTATTGCTACCGGGTCGCCGCCGTGTACCACCTGCCGGACGGCTCGCGCCGCGTGACCCCCGGCCAGGTGGCCAGCGCCACGGCGGAGGCCGCGCCCGACCCGGTCCGGGACCTCCGCGTCACCGCGCTCCCCGACAAGAGCCCGTTCCGGCTGCTGGTGACCTGGACCGAACCGCAGGCTCACCGCGGAACGGCTCGGGGCCACCATCCGCCTCGGCTGGGCCTGGCAGGGGGAGAGCACCTCGGCGCGGGTGCGCTGGTGGCGGCCGGGAGCCCCCCGTGACCGGCCCCTGGGGGAGGCCACCTGCTCCCTGCGGCAGTACATGGACGACGGCGGCTTCGAGGTCGAGGTGGGGCCGGAGGCCGTCACGCTCACCGTCGAGGCGGTGATGGACGCACCCACCGGCAGGGAGCCGTCAGTGCCGGTGCAGGTGGAGGTCGAGGGGACCGGCTGCACGGTGCGCTACTCGCTGCGGCGCCAGGGACGCGGCCGGCGGTCCCGGCGCAGGCGGCTGCTGGTGCTCGACACCGACGCGTCCTGCATCCTGCCGCCGCTGGTGGTGGTGCAGCTTCGCGGCGTCGTCATCCCGCTCGGCCCCGAGCAGGGCGAGGTCGTCCTGCGCCTGCACGAGCAGCCGCTCGACCCGTGGGCGCCGTGCTCGGTCGAGTTCGACCTCCTCCCCATCCGCCCGTCCCGGCTCGGGTGCTTTCTCGCCGCCGGGAGCGCTGCGGGCATCACCCTGGTGCCCCTGCGCGCCGACCAGCTCAAGGTGGACTAGCCCAATGAGCCTACCGATGAACCGTTTGGCGAGCCGGCTGATGAAGCGACTCGTCTGCCCCTACTGTTACGCATCGTTCAGCCAGCGGGAGATCGCGTTCCGCTGCACCGGCCTGACCAGCCGCACTGGCAGGTCGTGCACCCGCGTCATCGACGAGCCGCTCCAGTTGCGGATCGGCGTCGGCGCGGCGCTGCCTCCCGCGTTCCAGGCCAACGGCCGCAAGCGCCTCGCGATCTGCCCGAAGTGCGAAGAGGAGACTAGCTATCATCTTTGTCCAGTATGTCACAGTCTGCTCCCGATCCACTTCGCGAAGGTCTCGAGCCGGCTCATCGCAATGATCGGTGCGAAGCAGACCGGCAAGACGGTGTACATGACCGTGCTGATCCACGAGTTGCAGAACCGGATCGGCGAGCGCTTCGGCGCCGCCGTGGTCGGCTCCGACGACGTCACGTTGAAGCGCTTCAGCGAGGACTACGAGCGGACCCTGTACGAGAAGCGCGAGCTGTTCTCCTCGAACCCGTCCGCCAGCGCCCAGGCCGGCGTCGGGCTGCTCGCTCCACTGGTGTTCAGCTTCACCGCCAGCAGGGAGCGGCCCTGGCTGTCCAACGGTGGGTCCCGGCGGCCACGCAGCGCGCAGACGCTGCTGTCGTTCTTCGACACCGCCGGCGAGGATCTCAACTCCCAGGAGAGCGTCGAACGCAACACGCGCTATCTCGCCGCGGCGGACGGGATCATCCTGCTCCTCGACCCGCTCCAGATGCCGGGGGCCAGGCCGCTGGCGAAGCCCGGGACAGTGCTGCCCGAGACCGAGTCGGGAGCCGACAGCCCGGTCAACGTGCTGACCAGGGTGACCCGGATGCTGCGGGACCGGCTCGGCCTGCGCCCTTCCGGGCTGATCGACAAGCCGTTCGCGGTGGCGTTCTCCAAGCTCGACGCGCTCTCGTGGCGCTTCCCCCCGGGCAGTCCGCTGCGCCAGCCGGAGCCCGGCGCCCCGAAGTTCGACACGCAGGACAGCAGGGACGTGCACGACTATGTCCTCGCGCTGCTGCGCGATTGGGACGGGATGCAGATCCACCAGGTCGTGCACCACAACTACCGCCGCTACCGCTACTTCGGGCTCTCGGCGCTGGGTGAGAGCCCGACGGACAAGCGCCTGGTGTCCGACCGGGGCATTCGGCCCTACCGCGTCGCCGACCCGCTGCTGTGGCTGCTCAGCGAGTTCGGCACGGTTCCTCGGTCCAAGCCCGGGAACGGGCACGAAACGAAGGCCTGAGATGGCGTTCAAGCAGCTTTTCTACACCTCCTGCAAGCGGGGGCTCTCGGGCTATCCCGGCTA
>WNGA01011424.1_pt1 | contig 12896 bp, 7 predicted proteins | sample 5400061 | NCBI WGS metagenome assembly WNGA01 (sample SAMN13153366, study PRJNA577476) | soil metagenome | isolation source: 100 cm soil or saprolite under grassland replicate 2 | place: USA:California | collected 2016-06-15
GCGAACGGCAGCTCGAGGGCCCCGGCGCAGGCAAAGTCGGCGCGCAATCCGCTCTGCGGATCGATCAGCACGCTCTCGATGCCGTCGGGCTTGGGCAGGGCGAGCGGCTCCGGATTGAGCGCAGCCATCATCTCGCCCCACACCGGCAGCGCGGCGCCCGCGCCCGAGAGGCGCGCCGCGCGGTTGTCGTCGTAGCCGATCCACACGACCGCGAGCCGGTCGCCGGTGAATCCCGCGAACCAGGCGTCGCGCTGCTCGTCGGTGGTGCCGGTCTTGCCCGCGACGGCGCTCTCCGGCGGCAGCCAGTTCGCGAGGCCCCGCGCCGTGCCTTCGCGCACCACGCCCTGCATCGCGGCGGTGAGAAGGTACATCGGCTCGGGCGGGAACGCCTGCTCCACCGCGAGCGGATAGCGCTTGAGCGGCCGGCCTTCCTGCGTGGTGACTTCGCGGATCGCGCGCAGCGGCGTGCGGAATCCGCCGCTCGCGATCGTCTGGTACATCTGCGCCACTTCGAGCGGGCTCATCTCCGCGGCGCCGAGCAGAGTGGACGCGAAAGGGTTGAGTGGCCTCTCGATGCCGAGCCGCTTCACGGTCGCGAGCACTTTTTCGACGCCGAGCTCGGTCCCCAGGCGCGCCGTCGCGGCGTTGTAGGACTGCGCGAGCGCCGTGCGCAGAGGCACCATGCCGTGGAACGTCTTGTCGTAGTTCGTCGGCTCCCAGTCCGGCGCGCCGCGGCTCTTCCACACGAAAGGCCCGTCGTCGATCGGCGTGACCAGGGTGTAGCGCGTAGGCTCGGCGAGCGCCGTGAGATAGATCGCGGGCTTGAGCAGCGATCCCACGGGCCGCGCGGCGTCCAGGGCCCGGTTGAAGCCGCGGTAGCGCACGTCGCGCCCGCCGATCAGCGCCTGCACCTCGCCCGTCTGCGTGTCGGTGACCACGACCGCGCCTTCGAGGCCCGGCGCGCCGAAGCGCTTCTCCTTGTCGAATTGCGCGATCCTGCGCTCGAGCGCCCGCTCCGCCGCGCCCTGCACGCGCGGGTCGAGCGTGGTGAACACCCTCAGGCCTTCGGAGCGCAGGTCGGCTTCGTCGTATCCCTGCCGCAGCTGCCGGTGCACGAGCTCGAGGAAGGCCGGGTGCGGCGAGGTACCCATCGAGGCCTTCTGGTTCACCCCGAGGCCCGCCTCCCGCGCGGCCGCGTATTGCTCCATCGTGGCGTAACCCCGCTCCTTCGTCTCGCGAAGCACGACGTTCCTCCGCTCGAGCGCGCGCTCCGGGTGGCGGTAGGGGTCGTAGACGGCCGGGCCCTTCACCATGGCGACGAGGAGCGCGCTCTCGGCGAGCGTGAGATGCTCGACGGTCTTGCCGAAGTAGTAAAGCGAGGCGAGCCCGACGCCGTGGATGGCGCGGTCGCGGTCCTGGCCGAGGTAGATCTCGTTGAGATACGTCTCGAGGATCTCGTCCTTCTCGTAGTGGATCTCCAGCAGCACCGCCATCATCAGCTCGGTGATCTTGCGCTGGAGCGTGCGCTCCGGGCTGAGGAAGAAGTTCTTCACCAGCTGCTGCGTGAGGGTGCTCCCGCCCTGGAGCCCCCTCAAGCGGACGAAGTTCACCGCGGCCCGGGCGATGCCGCGCAGGTCGAAGCCGTGGTGGGAGTAGAAGCTGCGGTCCTCGTTCGCAATGAGCGCCTCGACCAGCGGCTTCGGCACCTCGGCGAGCCGCACGAGCACGCGGTCCTGGTTGTTCGCGGGATAGATGCCGCCGATCGGCAAGGGCTCCAGGCGTGCGAGCGGCAGGTCGCGCCCTTCCGCGTCCTGCACCGCCTTGACCGCGCCGCCGTCGAACGCCACCCGGACGCGCTTCGGGCCTTGAGGCCCGTCCCAGAACACGAACGGCCGCACCGCGACCTCGAGCCAGTCGTTGTCGCGCAAGAACCAGCCCGACTCGCCCTCGCGCGCTCCCTCGCGGTAGCCGGCCTCCTGCAGCTCGCGCGTCACGTCGATCTGAGCGATGCGCAGCCCCGCGTGCAGCTCGAGCGGCCGCGCGTAGATGCGCGCCGGCAGCGCGAAGCGCCGCCCCTCGAACTCGCTGCGCACGCGAAAGTCGAGGTACAGCGTGAACCCGGCCATGAGCAGGGCGACCGTGAGGAGGGCGAAGCGGAGGGTGCGCCAGAATTTTGCGCGGTCGAACATCCGGCGGATTTTACTTTGTTACGGGGCGTTGGCGGGCTATCGCGACGGGGTGAAGCAGGGAAAGCGCCGGCCGCGATGCTCGAGTGTCGCTCTGCGGCGACACCGGCGGTGCCGGTCAGACGAGCGGTTGCAGCAGGCGCGCGGCCTCGGCGTGGTTTTCGCCCAGCCATTCGAGGGCGCGGCGGGCGCCGGCGCGGACCTTTGCGCGCATCGGCTTGCCCATCGCGCCGATCGCCTCCTCGAGCAGGAAATCCTGTTCCGGCGCGATCGCCGCGGCAAGCGCGGCGGCGTGGAAGGCGTCCTTGTCGCGTTTGGGATTGTCCGAGCCCGAGCGCAGCGCGTACACCGCAAGCTTGTGGACGCAGTATCGCCCCGCGTGGGGGACCGCGATGGGAACCACGCGGTCGCGCCCGATCAACACCGACTGCGTGGGCTGCTCGAGCAGGAATCCCAGATACGGCAACCCGACCGCGTGCGCCTTCAGCTCCGGGATTCTGACCGAGCGATAGGGCTCGCCCTTCGCCGGCACGAGCAGATCCACCTTGAGGGCCCTGCCGCGGACCTTGTAGGAAGTGGGCGGCGCGCCGCGCTTCAGCTGGGGCACTTCGTGAAACGGCAGACCCGTCTCGCGCAGCAGGCCCAGAAAGCCGTCCTTCGGCAGCGCCGCGACCTCGATCCGCCCCGCGCGCGCGATGTCCACGTCCTCGGTCATCGGATGCGGCACCGTCGCGCCCAGCTCGTTCATCAACGCGCCGAAAGCGTGCGAGCCGACCAGCAGCGCGCCGCCCCGGAATATGCCGGCGTTGAAGAGCCGCGCCACGGTCACGAGCGTCGAGTTGTCCGCGCCGTAGAAGCCGATCTTGCGCAGGTCGCGGCTCGCGCTCGAGAAAGCCGCCGCCGCGCGGATCTCGTCCGACACGGCCTCGAGGCGCGCGTTCGTCTCCCGCTCGCCTTCCGGGCCCAGGTAATCGGCGAGGCGCTTCCCGGCCGCGTCGTAGCGGTAGCGGTAGACGAAGCGGGAATTGCCGCGCCGCTCGACCTGGATCGCGCCCGGCGTCGCGAGCGGCACCTCGCGCTGCGCGAGCGCGAGCTCCTTCGCCTGCGCGTAGGCGGTGCGGAACGAAAGGCCGAAGCGCTTCAGACGGATCGTGGCCATGCGGGCCGGGGGTTGTGGAACAGAATCATATTCTATTCCACAAAAGGATTGGGCGCGAGCCCAGGCACTGGCCGCGATGCTCAAGTGTCGCCCTGAGGCGACACCGAAGGATCACGCGCTTCCGGGGATGGGCTGGGTGCCGGATCCGGCCGCGGCGGGGCGCTTCAATCTGAAATAGCACACCCTCTTGACAATATATGTAGATACATGTAAAGTGCACAACATTGACTGAATTGAAACCTCCCAAATGGCCTTGAAGCTCCCCTGCTATTGCGCCTCGTTGAGGCAAGCAACGAGGGCGATTTCTCAGGAATACGATCGAGCGATGCGTCCGCTCAATCTGACGGGCACTCAATTCACCCTTCTGAGAATGCTCAACGAGCTTCCGAGTGCGCGCGTCAATGATCTCGCGGAGGCGCTCGCGATGGACCAGACCACCGTGTCCAGGACACTCGCCCTGATCAAGGACGCCAAGCTGATAGAGCGACAAGCCGGCGAAGACCGTCGCGAAGCGCGATGGGTGCTGACCGCAGCGGGACGAAAGAAGCTGCGAGAAGGCTCGCCGCTTTGGGAGTCGGCTCAGAGGCGCGTCGAGTCGCTCATAGGCGCGGATCAAGCCGAACGACTCAAGGACGCGGCGTTTCGGCTAACTCAAAAACTCGCCCGATAAAATTTTTTCCGCATAACTATGCATATACATATACCTTCTACTATGAATACTTTCTCCGAACCCAAACGAACCGCCGGTCTCGCCGCAGTCTTTGCGCTGTCCTTCTTCCTGGGCATCGGCTCGATGCTCGCCGGCTGCGCGAAAAAGCCCGAGGCATCGGCCAAACCCCGTCCGGTCAAGGCGGTTCGAATTGCAGCGGATGGTGACGCTACCCCGCTGACCTTCTCGGGCGAAGTTAGGGCGCGCTACGAGACGACGCTCGCTTTTCGCATCCCCGGAAAAGTCCTGTCGCGCCATGTGGACGTGGGCAACTCGGTAAAGAAGGGCCAAGTGCTTGCCCGGCTCGATCCGAGCGATTACCGGTTGGCGGCGCAGGCGCTCGCCGCTCAGCTTTCGGCCGCGCGAAAGGACAGGGACTTCGCCAAGGACGACCTCGATCGCTATCGCGATCTCCTCGAGCAGAAGCTCATCAGCCGGGCGGAGTATGACCGGCGGGAAACTTCATTCCATACCGCCAACGACCGGGTTGCCGCGCTCGAAGCGCAACTGAAGCAGGCGGAAGACCAAGTGGAGTACGCCGCTCTGCTTGCCGACCGGGACGCTGTCGTGACGGCCCTCTACATCGAGGCGGGACACGTCGTGACGGCCGGACAGCCGATCGTGGCGCTCGCGCAGCTCAACGAAAAGGAAATCGCAATCAGCGTCCCGGAGCACCAGCTTGCCGGAATCCGGGGTGAAAAAGATGCCACTGCGACTCTCTGGGCCGAGCCCGACAAGCCGCTGCCCGCGAGCGTGCGCGAGGTAGCGCCCAGTGCCGATCCTGCCTCGCGCACCTACGCCGTCCGAGTCCGTCTGAAAGATGCGCCTGCCTGGGTGCAGCTCGGCATGACGGCGTCCGTGTCTTTTAGAGGCACCGCCGCACCCCGCACGACGATACCGCTTCCAGCCTTATTCCAGCCGCAGGACCGCCCGGCCGACAAGCCGCGCGTGTGGGTCGTCAACGAGCAGACGCATACGGTGACCTCCGTACCGGTCCGCGTCGGCGAGATGGTCGGCGAGGAGCGGATCGTCGTCGAGGGCCTCGAGCGCGGGCAGCGTGTCGTCGTTGCAGGCGCAAGCAGGCTGCGCGAGGGGCAGTCGGTACGTATTCTGGACGAGGGCAGCTCGCTGACCTACGCAAGGCGAGGAAAAGGAACCCCGGCCCAGGCGGAAGCCGTCGAGGTGCCCACGCCGCCGCTCCAGCCCACAACCACTCGCGTGGCGCAAGAACGATGAATCGCTTCAACCTCTCCGAATGGGCGTTGCGGCATCAAGCCTTCGTCGGGTTCATGCTCGTGATGCTGATACTGGGCGGCGTCTTCGCGTACCTGCGCCTCGGTCAACGCGAGGATCCCGAATTTACGTTTCGCGTAATGGTAGTGAAGACGCTCTACCCCGGCGCCACCGCAAAAGAGGTCGAGGAGCAGGTGACCGACCGCCTCGAGAAAAAGATCCAGGAGTTGCCCTATCTCGACTATCTCCGGAGCTACTCTCGGCCGGGAGAATCGGAGATCTTCGTCACGCCGCGTCAGGACGTTCCGCCGCGGGAGATTGCGGACCTCTGGTACGAAGTGCGGAAGAAAATAGGAGACATCAAGCATACGCTGCCGCCGGGTGTGGTCGGCCCGTTTTTCAACGACGAGTTCGGCGATACCTACAGCGTCCTCTACGCCTTCTCCGGCGAAGGCTTCGGCTACGCCGAGCTGAAGGACTATGTGGATGAAGCTCGGCAACAGCTGCTTCGCGTTCCGAACGTCGAGAAGTGCGATCTCATCGGAACACAGGACGAGAAGATCTACGTCGAGTTCTCCGACAAGAGGCTTGCGCAACTCGGGCTCGACTCGGTGCAGGTCGGTGCGGCGCTCCAGGCGCAAAACAGCGTCGTGCCCGCGGGCACCGTTATCACGCCTTCGCGCAATGTCCCGCTGCGCGTGTCGGGCAAGTTCAACTCGATCGCCGAGATCGAAGCGCTCCCGCTTTATATAAACGGCAACACGTTTCGCGTCGGCGATGTCGCAAACGTGACTCGGACCTACCAGGACCCGCCCGAGTTCAAGATGCGGTTCAACGGAAAGGAGGTCATCGGGCTCGGCATCAAGATGAACAAGAAAGGCGACGTGCTCGAGCTCGGCAAGAACCTCGAATCGGCGATGGCGCGCGTTCAGGCGGAGCTGCCCGTAGGCATAGACGTTGAGCAGGTCGCAAACCAGCCGCGGGTGGTCAGGACCGCGATCGGCGAGTTCCTCCGCACATTCTCCGAAGCGGTAGCCATCGTCCTGGCGGTGAGCCTCATGAGCCTCGGATGGCGGACCGGGGCGGTCGTCGCGCTCACCGTGCCGGTCGTCCTCGCCGGGACGTTCCTCGTCATGTTGCTTGCGGGGGTCGACTTTCACCGCATTTCGCTCGGCGCGCTGATTCTCGCGCTGGGGCTCCTCGTCGACGACGCCATGATCGCCGTGGAGATGATGGCGAGAAAGCTCGAGGAGGGTCTCGATCGAATCAAGGCCGCGAGCTTCGCTTACGCTTCGACGGCCTTTCCGATGCTGACGGGCACGCTGATTACCGTCGCGGGCTTCCTGCCGGTCGGGCTCGCCCGGTCCTCGGCCGGCGAATATACCGGATCGATCTTCCAAGTGGTCGGGATTGCGCTGATTCTTTCATGGATAGGCGCGGTGATTTTTACGCCCTACCTGGGTTATCGCATCCTCAAGGCGCGATCGCCAGACGCCTCGAGGTCGAGGGACGTGTTCGACACGCCCTTCTACCATCGCCTGCGCCACGCCGTCGATTGGTGCGTCGAGCATCGACGGCTGGTGGTCATTGCGACGCTTGCGCTCTTCATTGCCGGTATCGCCGCATTCAGGTTTGTCCCGAGACAATTCTTCCCGCTCTCCAACCGGCCCGAGCTGATCGTCGACATGTGGCTTCCGGAAGGAGCGCGCTTTGCCGAAACCGAAGCCGCCGCGAAGCGCTTCGAGAAAGTCCTGGCAAAGGACGGGGAGGTGCTGCACTACGCCACCTACATCGGCGGCGGCACGCCCCGGTTCTTTCTTCTCATCTCGCAGCAGCTGGCGCTCACGAACCTCGCCGAGTTTGTCGTGATGACCCAGGACAACGAGGCGCGCGAACGCGTGTTGCATCGGATACGCGCGGCGTTCTCGGACGATTTTCCGGGCATCCGGGGCAGGGCCATGCGGCTCAATGTCGGTCCTCCGTTTGATTATCCGATTCTATTTCGCGTGATGGGCGAGGATCCTGCTGTCGTGCGCCGGATCGCAGGCCAAGTCGCCGATGTCATGCGCGCCAACCCGTCCGTCATGGAAGTCGACAACGATTGGAACGAGCGCATCCCGGTGGTGAATCTCGAGCTCGCGCAGGACAAGGCACGGGCCCTCGGAGTGAGCTCGGCGGCCCTCGGGCAGGCTCTACAAGCGCATTACACGGGCCTCGCCGTGGGGCAATACCGCGACGGCAACAAGCTCGTCGATATCGTCTGGCGCGCGCGCCCGGATGGACGCGGGGCTCTGGATCAGTTGCCGAACGTCGCCGTGCGAACAGCGAACGGACATGCGGTGCCGGTTTCGCAGCTCGTCAAGCTCCAGACCGGATTCGAAGACGGAATGATCTGGAGACGAGACCGTTTCCCGACGATCTCCATGCGCGCCGACATCGTCGACGGCGTTCAACCGCCGGACGTTTCCGCGCAGATCGAAAAACAATTGATCCCGATTCGCGAGGCGCTTCCCGCGGGCTACTTCATCGAGACGGGCGGGCCTTATGAAGACAGCGCCATCGCCCAAAAATCCGTTCTTACCTGGATTCCGCTGGTCGTCGTCGTCACCCTGATCCTTCTGATGGCGCAGCTGCACGATCTGCGGCGCACGCTCCTCGTTTTCATCACGGCGCCCATGGGGATCATCGGCGCGGCGTTCGCTCTATTAGTCACGCGTGCCCCGTTCGGCTTCGTGGCTCTGCTGGGGCTGATCGCGCTTGCCGGAATGATAATGCGCAACTCGGTCATTCTCGTCGACCAGATCGAGCAGGACGAAGCGGCCGGCCGGGACACATGGACCGCGATCGTGGAATCCGCGGTGCGGCGCTTTCGCCCGATCATGCTCACGGCCGCCGCGGCGATCCTGGCGATGATTCCGCTCGCGAGGAGCGACTTCTTCGGCCCGCAAGCGATCACGATCGGCGGCGGCCTGCTGGTGGCGACCATCCTGACGGTGTTCTTCGTGCCGGCCCTGTATGCAGCCTGGTTCGGCGTGAAGCGTCCACGAAATGCCGCATCCGGTGACCTGCCCGAGCCGGTGCCCGCGCTTTCCGCACGTCTCGCAGCGAGGGGATCATGACGCGCTCGCTCGACCTAAGGCAATTTACTCTCGCATCCGCCCTCGCCGCGGCGCTCGCCTCCGCCGGATGCACGGTGACCCGGGTGAACGACGAGGTCGTCCTCCCGGTTCCCGACCGCTGGGAAAACGCAGACGCCTCGGTCCGGCCGATCGGCCGCGAGGATCTCGCGCAATGGTGGACGGGTTTCGGCGATGCCGATCTCGACGAGCTCGTCCGCGCCGCCTTGTCCGCCAACCACGACCTGAAGATCGCGCGCGAACGGGTGCGCGAAGCCCGGGCGGGAGCCGTGGTCGCCCTGTCACAGCTGTTTCCGACCCTAAACCTCGCCGCGAGCGGCAACCGCAGCAAGGACCTTACTCGCCCGGCGCCGATCGTGGATACCGCAAACGTCGGGCTCGTCGCCTCCTGGGAAATCGACCTTTTCGGCGGCAATCGTCTCGAGGCCGAGGCGGCATCGGCTCAGGCGCAGGCCGCGGAGGAGGCGCAGCGGGCGGTGCTCGTCGGCTTGCTCGCGGACCTCGCCCGAAATTACCTCGAGCTTCGCGGCGTGCAGCGGCAGATCGAGATTCTCGATCGGAACATCGCCGTGCAGCAGGAAACCCTCCGCCTCGCTCAGGGACGCTTTCGTTCGGGGTTGGCGACCGATTTTGACGTGACGCGCGCCATCACGCTCCTCGAAACCACGCGATCGAGTCTGCCGGCGCTGCAATCCAGCGCCGCGGCGAAAATCCATCGGCTGGGTGTGCTGACGGGGAAGCAACCCGCGGCGATCGGAAAGGAACTGGCCTCGCCGAAGCCGCTGCCGGCTTCGGTCCCGGCCATTCCGGCGCTGGTGCCCTCCGAGCTGCTCGCGCAGCGCCCCGATCTGAGGCGCGCAAGAGCGCTGGTCTCCGCCGCTGCGGCCGGAGCAGGCGCGGCGAAAGCCGATCTCTTTCCGACGTTTCTTCTTTCGACCAGCGCCGGAAGGCAATCGGCGCAGATCGGGACCCTGCCGAGGCGCACAGGCGGCGTCTTTGCTCTCGGCCTCGGGCTCGTCGAGCCCTTGTTCAACGCCGGGCGGATCCGCGCGGGCATCGACGCCGCCGATGCCCGATTCACCGCGGTCACCGTGGCCTACGAAAAGGCCTTTCTTGAAGCGCTCGAAGACGTGGAAAACGCCTTCGTCCTGAACAGGGCCAGCCTCGAGCGCCGCGAAAGACTCGGCGCGGCAACCGAGTCCGCCAAGCGCGCGGAACGGCAGGCAGGCGTCCTGTACGAAAAGGGCGCGGTCGATTATCTCGCGCTTCTCGATGCCCAGCGCGCCGCGCTCGCAAGCGAGGACGGACTCGCCAGAGCACAGACCGACGTGGCGCTGTCATTGGTCGGGCTTTACCGGGCCTTTGGCGGAGGCTGGGCGATGGAGAACGATCGCGTTTCCGAGGCAGGAACCTATGCCCCGCTCGGTCACGCTCAACCTTTGGAAGGAACTCCGCATGTCCAATAGAGCAACGCTCCTGGAAGGTCCGATCGCCAAACAACTTCTTGCGCTTTCGTGGCCCGTCTTGGTGGTGCTCGCGCTTCAGACGTTCGTAGGCGTGGCCGAAACGTACTTCGTGAGCTTCCTCGGCACCGACGCACTGGCGGGCGTGGCGCTCGTTTTCCCGGTGTTCATGCTGATGACGATGATGTCGAACGGTGGAATCGGTGGCGGTGTCTCCTCCGCCGTCGCTCGGGCGATCGGCGCGGGGCGAAGGCACGACGCCCAAGCTCTGGCCATGCACGCCGTTGTCGTCGGATCTGTCTTCGGCGCGATTTTCACAATTGGCGTTTGGGCAGGGGGTCCCGCCCTATTCACGTTAATGGGGGGTCAAGGCGACACACTTGCCAATGCGCTCCTTTACGCAAACGTGCTCTTCCTCGCCGCGATTCCCGGCTGGATATCCAATCTCCTTGCTTCAGCCCTTCGCGGCGCCGGAGATGTCCGCGTGCCGGCGATCGTCACGGCAGCCGGGGCGGTGATCACGCTCGCGCTTTCTCCGCTCTTTATTTTCGGCTGGGGCTGGGTGCCCAGGATGGGCGTGGCGGGTGCGGGGCTGGCGCTCATTTGTTTCAACGTCGGCTCCGTCCTGGTGCTCGCTCTCTATATGCGTTCCTCACGCAGCCCGATCCGCCTCGCGCAGGCCCGGCTCGAATGGCGGCTTTTCGAGGACATCCTGAAAGTCGGACTGCTTTCGGCCATCGGGACCGTCGTCGCGAATTTGACGGTGGTGCTCACTACCGGATTGGTGGGTGCCTATGGCCGCGACGCCATCGCCGGATACGGGCTGGCGTCCCGGCTCGATTACATCCTCATCCCGCTTCTTTTCGCGCTGGGGACGGCGTCGGTCACGATGGTCGGCACCAATGTAGGGGCCGGGCAGCAGGCGCGGGCCCGCAAGATCGCGTGGACGGGCGCGCTCGTTTCCGCCCTGGCGACCGGGGCGATCGGCTTGGCGGCTGCGCTCTTCCCGCAGGCCTGGATCCATCTCTTCAGCCGCGAGGCGCAGGTGGTGGAGTTGGGATCCGCGTACCTCGCGCGCGTGGCGCCGCTCTATGCCTTCTTCGGCGTCGGCATGTCGCTTTATTTCGCGAGTCAAGGCGCAGGGAAAATGGCGTGGCCCTTTGCCGCGGGTGTCGTCCGCCTTCTCGTAGTGTTCGCGGCCGGGGGCTATTGGATGAACCCATTGCACGGCTCGTTGAACGGCCTCTACTGGATCGTCGCCGGGAGTTATCTGCTTTTCGGCGCGATCAATCTGTTTGCAATGGTAAGCGGTCTCGGATGGGAACATCGGACTGCGCACCGCGAAAGCTTGGAGCCGGCCCGATGAAATCAGCCCAAATTTCGACGGCAGCCCTAATGCTGATGGTGGTCAACGGCCTCTCTGGCTGCGCAACGCCAAGCCGCGGCGAGCATACGTCTCGATGGAGCTCCGAAGCCCGGACTGAAACCGTCGAGGTGCAAAAAGGGCTCACCCTTCGATATCTGCGGGTCGGTCAGGGGCAGCCCTTGGTGCTGCTGCATACGATCAGAACGCAGCTGGACTACTTCCAGAAGCTCGTGCCGCTTCTGCAGGACCATCACACGGTCTACGTGGTCGACCTTCCCGGGCACGGCCAGTCCACGATTGCGCGCGTCGATTACACGGAAAAGCTGTTTCGAGAAGCGGTCGCGCTGGCGCTCACCGTGGCGACCGAGGTGCCGGATCGAATTACTCGCGTCATATCGATCAATCCTTACGACTACGGTGAGTCTTTTGGCGGCGGGATTCGCCGAAGCAGCGGCGGCTGGATCGTCGGCTTCTTCTCGATTTTCGGAAGCTACACCATCGAACCGCGCTTCCTCCTCGACACGGTGCTCGAAGGAGGTTTTCACGATCCGGAGAAGTTGCCGGCAGAGCTCGCTCGCGAGCTCTATCGAACCGGACTGCGCGAGGATTACCGCTGGGTCGAGTATTCCGTATTCAAGAACTGGCGCACATGGGTGGATGCGCGCGAGCTGTACCCCAAGATCAAGGCTCCGGTCACTCTCGTGTATTCGCACTACGACTGGTCTACTCCAGCCGAGTGGTTCCGCAACCAAAAAGTGATTCCCAAAGCGGACCTCGTCCAAATACCGGATGCAGGGCACTTCTCGAGTCTGGAAGTCCCGGTCGAAATTGCGAATCTGATCCGGGGTCGTACTGGAAGCGCTCGGTCGACGAGCGACTGACCGAAAAGGAGTGCATATGGCAGCCGTCAGGCGCTGCTGTAAAGCCCCATATCGGCCCGCACTCCCAGTCTCTGCATGAATAATGTCGGGCCAGGCGCTTGTCGCCGCTCCTCAACTCGGCGCAAGCCAGCGTTTCACCTGCGCTGCGACCCACGGCCCGTCGTCGAGCGCGAGATCGTGGCCAGCGCCGGGATGCACCGCGATCGGCGCGTTCCAGCACCGCGCGAGATTCTCGGAGCAGCGCGGGTCGACGAGGCGGTCGCCGGCTCCGGCGAGCACGAGCACGGGCACCTCCGGCGGCTCGGGCGGTGCGCGGTAGCGTGCCGCCGCGACAAGCTGGCGCAGGGCGTTGCCGCGCGACATGGGCTGCTCCTCCGCGTAGCGCGCCCACGCCGAGACGATGTCGGTCTTCAGCTCGCCCGAGCTGGTGAGCCGGTAGATCGCGGTTTCGCGCGCCCGTGCGTCGCGCTCGAACAGCACGCGCAGAAGAGTCGCGTAGTTGCGCGGCCGGATGCGCTCATAAAAAGCGCTGAAGGGCCGCAGGCTCGTGTTCAGCACGACGCAGGCCGCGATCTCTTCGGGATGCCGCGATGCCCAGTCGAGGCTCACCATGCCTCCGAGCGAGAGGCCGAGAAGGTGGTAAGGCGCCGGAGTGCTCCGGGCGCGGAGCCACTCCCGCGCGTGCTCGACCATGGATTCGACCGTCAGCAGGCTGCGCTGAGCGTAGAACCGCCCGCCGCCGGGCGGATCGAGCTCGACGAT
>WNGA01009731.1_pt1 | contig 12895 bp, 6 predicted proteins | sample 5400061 | NCBI WGS metagenome assembly WNGA01 (sample SAMN13153366, study PRJNA577476) | soil metagenome | isolation source: 100 cm soil or saprolite under grassland replicate 2 | place: USA:California | collected 2016-06-15
CGACCTGCTCGCCGGTGCCCGACTCGGCGGCGAGATCGCCATCCACGTCCCGCCCGGACCACCGCCGGGACACCACCCACCACCCGCACCCCCGCGGTGACCCAACAGCCGCCAACGTCCAATCCGCTCCGCCCGGCGATGTCCAGGTGGGTGGTCATGGTGAGAGTCCTCAGCTGGTCAGTCCGGCGTCGTGGGCGAGCAGCGCGATCTGGGTGCGGTTGTTGAGATCGAGCTTGGTGAGTATCGACGACACGTGGGCTTTGACGGTGGCCACGCTCATGAACAGCTCGTCGCTGATCGCCGCGTTCGACCTGCCCCGACCCACCGCCGTGGCGACCTCCCGTTCCCGTTCGCTCAGCCTGGCCAGCATGGTCCGGGCGTGGCGCTGCCGGGCGTCCGCGCCGGTGGTGCCGAGGTGGGCGATGAGTTGGCGGGTGACCGCCGGCGACAGGATCGGTTCGCCGGCCGCGACGCGGGATATCGCGTGCAGGATCTCGGTGGGCCGGGTGTCTTTGAGCAGGAAGCCGCTGGCCCCGGCGCGCAGCGCCCGGAGCACGTGCTCGTCGGCGTGGAAGGTGGTCAGCACGATGACCTCCGGCGGGTCGGGCCGGGCGCGCAGCAGTTCGGTGGCGGCGAGGCCGTCGAGTTTGGGCATGCGGATGTCCATCAGGACCACGTCCGGGGCGTAGGCCTCGACCGCCGGGACCACCGCGGTGCCGTCGGCCGCCTCGCCCACCAGGGTGAGACCGGGTGCGGCGTTCAGGATCATCGCAAGACCGGCCCGCACGAGCGGGTCGTCGTCCACGACGAGGACCCGGATCGCTGCACTCAGGCCGGCCACAGCAGCCACGCCCAGAGTCGGAAGTCACCGGCGGGGGTGCGGCCGTGTTCCAGGCGCCCACCGGCGAGGCTGGCCCGTTCGGCGAGCCCGATGATGCCGCTGCCGGCGCCCGGGATGGCCGTGGTGCTGGCGGCCTCGAGCGGCCACGGGTTGCGGATCTCGACGGTCAGGCCATCGCCCCGGCTGCCGCGCGCGGTCACCGACACCTCGGCGCCGTGGGCATGTTTGCGGGCATTGGTCAGTCCCTCCTGCACGATTCGGTACGCGCTGCGTCCGACCGCCACCGGCACGGCCGCCGGATCGGCCACCCGAGTCTCCAGCCGGACCCGCATCCCGGCCCGCCGCGACTCATCGACCAGCTCAGGCAGGTCGACCAGCGTAGGCTGGGGCCGCTCCGGCGCATCCTCGGCGCAGTCGTCACCAGCCCGGTCCGCCCGCAGCACGCCGATCACCTCGCGCAGGTCCTCCAGCGCCTGATGGGCACTGTCGCGGATCACCCCCGCGGCGCGGGCGATCTCCTCGGCCGGTCCATCCGGGCGCAGCTCCAACGCCCCGGCGTGCAGGCTCAGCAGGGAGATCCGGTGGGCGAGCACGTCATGCATCTCCCGGGCGATCCGATGGCGTTCGTGCTGGCGGGCCTGCGCGACCCGTTCAGACTCGGCCCGCCGCGCCCCTTCGCGCAGCGATTGGGCGAGCTGGCGTCGGGCCCGGACGAACATCCCCCACGCCAGGACCGCTGCGACGCAGACGATGCCGAGTGCGGCCTGCGACCAGTTCGGCACCGAGGTGTCCGGCCGGGGGCCGCATGCCCCAGCCGACCGCTGGCATCGTCATGATCAAACGATACGGAGCGCCAGGTCCCGCCGCATCCCACCAAAGTAGGTCGCAAACCTAGCCCTTGGTTGGCCGATCCCTACCTTCGACCGAAGCGGTGCACCTGTCCCCAGCGCCATGCTGGCCCACGTGATGAATGAATCGGACAAGAGCGTTCTGCGATGCGGCGGCCTGGCCAGCATCGGCGGCGGCCTGCTGTTCCTCCTCCTCTTCGCCTGGGTCATCATCTTCGCTGGGCCCGACCCGGCAGGACTCGCCGGGCCAATCACCAGATTCCCTGAGATCAAGGCCGTGCGTACCGTGGAGAACGGCCTGTATCTCACCGTCCTGGTGTTGTGGGTTCCCGTCTACCTTGCCATGTACCGCCACCTGGAAAGGACCCGACCCGCGCCTGCCCTGGTCGGCAGTGCCCTGGGGACTCTCGGTCTGGGTGTGCTCGCCGCGGGTGCCATTCCACACGCCGCCACGTCCCGGCTCTCCGACCTCTACCACGCCGCCGGGGCGACGGCTGAGGATCGGGCCACGCTCGTGCTTGTGTGGCAGGGGACCCAGGGCGTCTTCGACGCGCTGCTGCTGGCCGGTCTGCTCCTCACCGCCACCGGCATCGTCCTCCTCGGTGTGGCCATGCACACCGACCCCGCCTTCGGCAAAGGGGCCGCCCGGCTCAGCATGCTGCTCGGCACCGCCGCGCTCGCCGCCGGAATAGTAGTACTCATCGATCCCAAGTCGTCGGTGGCCGCGCTTGGCATCTTCGCACTCATCGGCTTCCACCTCATCCTCGGGTGGAAGGCCTACCGACTGTCCAAACTGGTCTCATCGACTCACGGCCAATGGGCCGAGCCGGGCACCACGAACCCTGTCTCATAGGCCGCGATCACGGCCTAGGTCGCGGACGGCGAGTTCATGGGGAGTGCGGCGACGTGGGATTTGACAGCCTGCACGGACACCACCAAGCTCCTGTGCGATTTCTGAGTTGGATATGCCGGCCGCGAGCAGGCGAAAGACGTCATAGATCACCGAGCCGTGGCGGTTGCCCGGGACCCGCCTGCCCGGCTCACCGGGCGGAAGCGCGATCTCGACGACGGCCTGCTGCAGCGCGGTCCCTTCGCCGCATGCCCTGCCGATGGTGGCGGACAGGGTTGAGACCACGTCCGGCCGCCATCGGCTCAGCACACTCCAGTCGGCCGGCGCCGGACCGGGCGCGGTCGGCGTACCTGGTTGCTGCGGGACGGGCATCGTGGCTCCTCCGTGCGGTCAGGACTCGGCTGGGCACGCAGGCGTGCGGGGCGGCGGCGGCCTGCGGCGGCCAGACACGTCACGACCCTGGCGGGCCGTGACGCGATCCTGGCTTCCCGCTACGGTGCCGTTAGCAGTTGTCGCCGCCGCCGGGCGCGTTTCGGGTGGTCCACCAGGCCTACCGGCTCCAGCCGGGCGAAGGCGGTGGCGTCGCCCGCGAGCAGTCGCTCGATGTCATCGACGAGGAGGGCGGATGTGATCGTCTTGGGTCTCCTTAGGTCATCGGGTGTGGTGTCAGATCGGCGGCCTGACGCGGCATCGGGCCGGTTCCAGCGGTCGTGCCGGCGCCCCACGGGGCCCGGGCCACCAGGCCGGCGGAGCGCGCGCCCGCGGCCGCCACACTGCCTCCGGCACCTGCGCGACGGTCACGGATCACGCCCGAGGGCCGGTGGTGCGCCGCCGCTGCAACAGATCCATCTGCACGCCTCCGGAGGGTGTTCGACTCGACACCCTCTGTACGGCGATGAGCCGGGCGAAGTTCGCCCCCAACCTGCCCCGACTTCTGACCGCCCGGCAGCCATGCGGCCTGGGCGGCTCGCAGGACGCCGCTGAGACGCGGCTCTGCACGAGGAGATGTTGGACATGATCAAGGTCGCGTTCGCACTGCGGCGCCGCGCGGACCTGTCGCTGGAGGAGTTCCAAAGCTACTGGCTCGAACAGCACGCCCCGCTCGTGCGGCGCCATGCGCAGACGCTGGGAATCCGGCGGTACGTGCAGTCACACACGGTGATCACCGAGATCGACGAGCCGCTGCGTGCCGCCCGCAGCATGGATCCCGAGCCGTTCGACGGCCTGGCCGAGCTCTACTTCGACGGTGTCGAGGCGCTGGTGCGGGTCCTGTCCACCGAGGAGGGCCAGTCCATCGGCGCCGAGCTGATCGCGGACGAGCAGAAGTTCGTCGACCTTGCCCGCTCGCCGATCTGGATCACCGAGGAACATGTGATCGTCGGGTAGCACGGGCCCAGCCGGACCCGACCGCTACTCACCCGACGCGGCGTGGTGCTCGGCGACCCACGCCGCGATCTGGGCCCGCGAGCTGAACCCCAGCTTGCCGAGAATGTGGTCGATGTGCGCCTCGACGGTGCGCTGGGAGATGACGAGGGCGGCGGCGATGTCCTTGTTGGTGAGGCCGCGCGCGGCGAACCCGGCGATCTCGGCCTCGCGACGCGTCAGCCGCGCCTGTGCGCTCGCCGCGCCGACCACCCGGGCGGTTTCGCCGGCCTGCGGCGAATGGTCCCGCAGGGCCTCGGCGACGGCCGCGTCGACGGCGAGCCGGGCGCCCTCGCCGAAGGCCGCCTGAAAGCAGGTGTCGCCGAGAGCTCGGCGGGCCAGCGTCTCGCACCGGTCGTGGTCGGCCATCAACGGCCGGAAGCCGAACATCGGCTCGCCGGTCGTTCGGGCGATGGCCTGGGCGCTACCGAGCAGGCGCGCGGCCCGCTCGCTGTGGCCTTCGGTCTGCGCGATCCAGGCCAGCACCTCGGCACACAATGCGATCCCTCGGCTGTCGTCGAGGGACGCCTTGACCCGCAGGCTGTCCCGGACCAGCACCCCGGGCCGCTCGGTCTCACCCTGCCGCCAGCGGGCCATGCCCTCGCCTAAGGTCAGTTCGGACAGGTGCCACGACTCGCCGTTCTGCTCGCCCGCCGCCCGGCTCTGCTCGTACCGGAGGGTCGTGCTGGCGGTGTCCCCGCGCAGCGAGGCGACCAGCGCCTGCTGGCCCAGATCGAGTTGAACGCCGGCTCGGTCGCCGACAGCACGGTGGCCGGCGAGCGCCTCGTCGAAGCACGCCTCCGCGGCGGCCAGGTCGCCCCGGAGAGCGGCGGCGAGCCCGGAAACGTGCGCGGCGTAGGCCAGTCCGGAGGCGTCGTGGAGCTGTCCGGCCAGCAGCCGGCTGTCCGCCGCGAGACGCACGGCCGCCTCGGCGTCGCCGGAGAACGCGGCCAGCCAGCCGGCGGCCCACAGGGCCTTGGCCCGTACCCGGCTGGGGCCGGTCGGCGACCGCAGAGCGCGGTCGAGCCAGCCCCGGCCCTCCCCGATCAACCCGCAGGCCGTCCAGTAGATCCACAACGAGCTGGCGATGAGCAGCCCGGCCTCGTCCCGGTCGGGCGCGGCGAGGCTGAGCTCCAGCGCTCGTTGCAGCTCGGCGTGCTCCAGCCTCAGTCGGCTGAACCGGCGCAGCTGCTTCGGGCCGTACCACTCCGCCTCGGCACCCGCCACCAGGCTGAGATACCAGTCCCGATGGCGTTGCCGCAGGGCTGTCGCCTGACCCGGTTCCGACAGCCGGTCGTGGCCGTACTGCCGGATCGTCCCCAGCATCCGGTACCGCACCCGCCCGCTGCGCTCCAGCACCGTCAGGATCGAACTGTCCACCAGGGCGTCCAGCAGCCCGGGCACGTCGCCCGGCGCAATGCCGTCCCAGCCGCACACCGCCTCGGCGGCGGAGGCGTCGAAGGTATCCGCGAACACCGACAGCCGCGGCCACAGCACCTGCTCCTCCGGCGAGCACAGGGCGTAGCTCCAGTCCATCAGCGCCCGGAGCGTCCGGTGGCTGTGCGCCCGATGCGATCGGCATGAGGTCCACCTCGGCCGCGACCGCTCCGCCCGGCCTGCCAAACTCTGGCGACTTGGCCATCCCCCGGCCGGCCGCCGCAGCCGCCGCTCCGTCGAACGCCCGGTTGAGCCCGACGGCCCCGTCGATCAGCCCACCGAAGGCCGCGCCGATCGCCGCGTCCATCTTCAGCTGGTCCCAGTTCGGCTCGTACGCCAGACCGAACTCGGCGTGGGCGATCGCGCTGCTCGCCACGCGGATCGCCACGTTCGTCGCCGCGCCGGTGATCCTCGCCCGACGCCGGCCGGTCGGGCGTCCACAAGGGCAGCGCCGCCCGAAGCCGTTGCGGACCTCATCGCCAGGCACCATGATGGCGGCGTCCGGGGACCGGTAACAGCCTCGTTGCGGTCGGTGACGCGCTGCCCGCCACCGGGCTTGGGGGGCGACGGTGTCAACGTGGACGCCTTCGGCTGCGTCGAGCCCTGCCGGCGGTTTCCTGCCGGTGGCGACGCTGCCGAAGGGTGGATTGGCCGCGCACGGGCTCGGCGAACGGTTCGGGGTGCAGGCCCGCACCGGCGGCTGCTCGCTCAGCATCCCGTTCGCCACCAGCCCGGGGCGGGGCGCGAGTGCGGCCGAGGTGGTGCTCGGCTACTCCTCCGGCGCCCGCCGCTCGGTCTACGGCTGGGGCTGGGACATCCCGTTGCAGAGCGTCGTCCGGCGGACCACCACTCACCTGCCGACGTACACCGACGCGGACACCTTCGGACTGTCCGGGGGCGAGGACCTGGTGCCGCTGCTGGTCCCGGCCGGCGGCGGGTGGCAGCCGTACCGGCAGCCGGCCCTGATCGACGGCGTGCCGCACCAGGTGGAGCGCTTCCTGGCCCGCACCGACGACACCCGCACCCGGATCGAGCGCTGCACCGACCCGGCCACCGGGGAGGTGTTCTGGCGGAGCGTGGACGCGGCGAACGTGACCCGGACGTTCGGCCGCTCGCCCGAGGCCAGGATCCACGACCCGGCCGACCCGACCGGCCGGCTGCGGGTCTACCAGTGGCTGCTGGAGGAGGTCCGCGACGACCGCGGCAACGTCGCGGTCTATGAGTACAAGCGGGAGGACACCGCGGGGGTCGCCGGGCAGCCCGGTGAGCAGCACCGGCTGGCGCCCGGCGCGCCGCCGCCGGCCAACCGGTACCTCAAGCGGATCCGGTACGCCAACGCCGCGGCCGGCGACCCGGACAGCACCCGGATGTCGGTGGTCTTCGACTACGGCGAGCACGAGCTCACCCCGGACCAGACGCACCCCTGGCCGGCCCGCCCGGACGCGTACTCCGACCACCACGCCGGCTTCGAGGTCCGCACCTGGCGGCTGTGCCGGCGGCTGATGATGTTCCACGACTTCGGCGCGGACCTCGGCGACGGCCCGGTGCCGCGGTTGGTCCGCACCCTGGACCTGACCCACGACAGCGACCCGACCTCGACCCGGCTGGTCGCGGTGACGCAGGTCGGGTACCGGTGGAACGGCGCGGGCTACGACACCGCCGCGCTGCCGCCGCTGGAGCTGACCTACTCCACCGCGCGGCCGGCCACCACGGTCGCCGGTCTGGCGCTGACCGACGTCCCGTCCGGGGCGCACCTGCAGTTCGTCGACCTGGACGGCGACGGCCTGCCGGGTGTGCTGTCCACCGCCGCCGGCGGCTGGAGCTACCAGCGCCCGCTGGGCGGCGGCGCGTACGCCGCGCCGGTGGCGGTCCCCGAGCTGCCGCCCACCGGCCGGGTGGGCGGCGCGGCCGGGCTGCGCGACATCGACGGCAGCCAACGGCTGGCCAGCGTGGCCGAGGGCGGGCCGCCGCTCGGGGTGCCGGTCGGGTCCGCGATCCGCCGGCCGGACGGCACCTGGGAGCCGATGCGGCCGTTCCTGGCCCGCACCGGGCAGGACCTGGCCGATCCCGGGCTGGACCGGGTGGACGTGGACGGCGACGGCCTGCCGGACCTGCTGCGGCGCGGGCCGGACGAGCTGGCCTGGACGGCCAGCGCCGGCCGCGAGGGGTACGGCCCGACCCTGCGGGTGCCGACCGCGGCGACCGACGCGGCCGGCCCGCGGCCACCGTCGGCCGACACCGGGCACGAGTGGTTGTCCGCGGACATGACCGGCGACGGGCTCGCCGACCTGGTCCGGGTCCGCAACGGCACCGTGGAGTACTGGCCGAACCTCGGCTGGGGCCGGTTCGGCGCGCGGGTCACGATGGGCAACACCGGCCCGTTCGACAGCGCCGAGCAGTTCGACCCCCGGCGGGTGCGGCTGGCCGACACCGACGGCACCGGCACCGCCGACCTGCTCTACCTCGGCGACCGGGACCTCATCCGCTACACCAACCGGTCCGGCACGAGCTGGTCCGACCCCGAGGTGCTGGCCCCGGCGCCGCCGGTGGGCGCCCTGGACGAGCTGCGGGTGCTCGACCTGCTCGGCGCCGGCACGCCGTGCCTGGTCTGGACGACGTCCGCGCCGGCCGGCCCGCGGGCCCGGTACCTCGACCTGGCCGCCGACGGCCGGCCGCTGCAGCTGAGCCGGTTCGTGAACAACCTCGGCGCGCAGACCGACATCGGCTACGCCAGCAGCGCCCAGTTGCAGCTCGCCGACCGGCGGGCCGGTGCCCCGTGGCGGATCCGGCTGGCCGGCACGGTCGGTGTGGTGGCCGAGGTGCGGACCACCGACGGGGTCGCCGAGACCAGCGCGGTCACCTCATACGCCTACCGCGACGGGTACTTCGACCCGGCCGAGCGGGAGTTCCGCGGCTTCGCCCGGGTGGAGACCACCGACGCGCAGGCCCTCGCGGCGGGCGGCAACGAGCTGGACCTGCCGCCGGTGCGCACGGTGGAGTGGTTCCACAACGGCGGTCCGGACAGCGAGCCGGACCAGGTGTTCGCCGGCGACCCGGCGGCGCTGGCGCTGGACGGCCACGACCTGGCCGGGGTGACCGGCCCGGTCGAGTTCCGCCAGGCGGTGCGTGCGCTGGCCGGGCAGCTGCAGCGCAGCGAGCTGTACGCCGAGGACGGGGTGAGCGCCAACCCGGTCACCGCGACCAGCACCCGGCTGCGGGTGCGGCAGCTCCAGCCGTCCTGGGCCGGCCGCCCGGCGGCGTTCCGGGTGGAGCCGCTGGAGTCGCTGACCGCGCACTACGAGCGCACCGCCGACGACCCGCGGGTCACCCACGTGCTGACCCTGGCCACCGACGCGCACGGCGCGGCCACCTCGAAGGCCACGATCGGCTACCCGCGCCGGGTGCCGGAGATCGCGGAGCAGGAGCAGGTGCTGGCCGGCTGGTCGCTGGCCGACCTGACCAGCACCGACGACCCGGACGTGCACCGGATCTCGGTGCCGACCGGGACGCAGGAGTACGAGGTCACCGGCCTGGCGGTGCCGCCGGCCGGCCGGTTCACGCCGGCCGGGCTGGCCGCGGCGCTGGCCGGGCTGCCCGACCGCGACTACGGCGAGCCGGCCACCACGGGCCTGGCCCAGCGCCGGCTGGTCAGTGCCGACCGCACCGAGTTCTGGGACGACGCGCTGGCCGCGGCGCTGCCGGCCGGTCAGCTCGGCCGGCGGGCGCTGCCCCGGCGGCTGCTCCGGTTCGCGCTGACGCCGCAACTGGTGGCCGACGTCTTCGCCGGCGAGGTCACCCCGGTGCTGCTGTCCGGCGCCGGCGGGTACGAGCTGTCCGGCGGCCGGTGGTGGGCCAGCGACGGGGTCCGCGGCTACGACGCGGCGCACTGCTACCTGCCGGTCAGCCTGACCGACCCGTTCGGCAACACCGCGTCGGTGGACTACGACGGCCACCACCTGCTGGTCACCGCGGTGCACGGGTCGGGCACCGCGCCGCTGTCGCTGAACGCCACCGCGGTGGCGTGCGACTACCTGACGCTCACCTCGGCGACGCTCACCGACCCGCACGGCGTGCGGCACACCGTCGCGTTCGACCCGCTGGGCCGGGTGGTCGCCGAGTGGTCGATCGCCCCGGACGGCAGCGGGGACACGCTGCCGCTGCCGAACACGCTGCACACCTACGACTCCGGCTCGTGGGCCGCCGGTACCGGGCCGGCCTGGTCGCACACCGCCCGGCGGGAGCGGCACGCCGACGCCGCCAGCCCGTGGCAGGAGCAGCGGCTGTACGTGGACGGGTCCGGCCGGGTGGCGATGACCAAGGTGAAGGCGGAGCCCGGCGAGGCGCTGGCCGACGACGGGGCCGGCGGCGTGGTGCTCATCGACACCACACCGGACCCGCGCTGGGTGGGCACCGGCCGGACGGTGTTCAACAACAAGGGCCTGCCGGTCGAGCAGTACGAGCCGTACTTCGCCGCCGACGCCGGCTTCGACACCGCCGACGCGCTGGTCAAGCGCACGGTCAGCCAGGTCCGGCGGTACGACCCGCTCGGCCGGGTGGTCCGGGTGGACTACCCGGAGGGGACCTTCGCGGCGATCGAGATCGGCCCGTGGCGGCAGACCGATGCCGACCGCAACGACACCGTGTTGGCCAGTGACTGGTACGCGACCAGGACCGGCGTGGGGGTGCCGCCCGCCCAGGCGCGGGCCGCCGCGCTGGCCGCCGCGCACGCGGACACCCCGGCGGTGTCGCTGTGCGACCCGTTCGGCCGGGTGGTGCGGATCCGCGCCGACAACGGGCCGGACGGCAGCTACGAGACCCGGCTGTACCTGGACAGCACCGGCACCACGGTCGCCGTGGACGACGCCCGCGGGGTGCGGGCCGCCGAGCAGCTCAACGACGCCGCCGGCCGGGTGCTGCGCACCCGCAGCGCCGACGCCGGCGAGCAGCGGGCGCTGGCCGACGCGGCCGGCCGGCAGTTGCGGCACTGGACCGCGGCCGGCCACCTGGTCAGCGTCCGGTACGACCCGCTCGGCCGGCCCACCGAGCTGGCGGTGCGCCAGCCGGGCGCGGTGGCCGACACGCTGGTCGAGTACACGGTGTACGGCGAGGAGCACCCCCAGGCGCCTGCCCGGTACCTCATCGGCCAGGTCCACCGGCGCTACGACGCGGTGGGGCTCTCGGCGGCCGACCGGTACGACCTGGCCGGCAACCTGGTGGCCGGCTCGCGGCAACTGCTGCTCGACCCGGGCACCGCGGACTGGGCCGCGCTGGTGGGCCAGCCGCTGGCCGCCCTCGACGCTCTGGCCGCCGGCGCGCTCGACCCGGAGACGTTCAGCGCGAGTACGGCCTTCGACGCGCTGCGCCGGCCGGTGACCCAGACCCAGCCGGACGGCACCGAGGTGGCGCTGGGCTACGGCGGCGGCGGGCTGCTCGGGACGGTCTCCGCCCGGGGCGGCGGTGCCGCGGTGACCGCGTTCGTCACCGGCATCGACCACGACGAGCACCGCCGGCGGACCGCCGTCCGGTACGGCAACGGCGTGGTCAGCGGGCTGGACTACGACCCGGCCTCGCAGCTGCTGACCGGCGTGTCCGCCCGGCTCGGCCCGACCGTGCTGCAGGACCTGGCCTACACCTACGACCCGGTGGGCAACGTGGTGCAGACCGACGACCACGCCGCGCAGGCGGTGTTCTTCGCCGGCGCCGTGGTCGCGCCCGGCGGGCAGTACAGCTACGACCCGATCTACCGGCTGCGCACCGCCTCCGGGCGTGAGCACGCCAGCCTGGGCATCCAGCCGGACGCCGCCGACCCGGTGATGCCGCCGCTGCCGCACCCGAACGACGCCAACGCGCTGCGGACCTACACCGAGACCTACAGCTACGACGAGGTCGGCAACATCACCACCTTCGCGCACGCCGGCCCGACCAGCGGCTGGACCCGCCGCTACGCCTACGCCGCGGGCTCCAACCGGCTGGCGGCGCACAGCCTGCCGGGCGATCCGGCCGCCGGGCCGTTCACCGCGGTGTTCGGTCACGACCCGGGCGGCAACGTGGCCAGCATGCCGGGGCTGACCGCCCTGGTGTGGGACCACGCCGGCAAGCTGGCCGGCGCCGACCTCGGCGGCGGCGGCACGGTCACCTTCCACCACGACGGCGGCGGCAACCGGGTGCGCAAGGTCTGGCAGCGCAACGGCGGGCTGCGCGAGGAGCGGGTGTACCTCGGCGACTACGAGCTGTTCCGCCGCTACCGCAACGGCTCGCTGGTCTTCGAGCGGCGCACCCTGCACGTCTCCGACGGCGACCGGCGGGCGGCGCTGGTGGAGACCGTCACCGTGGACGCCGACGACCCGGGCTTCGACGACACCCCGCGGCTGCGGTACCAGCTCGCCGACAAGCTGGGGTCCAGCGCGCTGGAGTGCGACGAGACCGGGGCGGTCATCTCCTACGAGGAGTACCACCCGTTCGGCACCACCGCGCTGTGGCTGGCCCGGGGCGCGGCCGCGGTCAGCACCAGGCGGTACCGGTACACCGGGAAGGAGAAGGACGAGGAGACCGGCCTGTACAGCTTCGGGGCCCGCTACTACGCCTGCTGGCTGGGCCGGTGGCTCAGCCCGGACCTGGCCGGGCTGGCCGACGGCGTCAACCGGTACTGCTACGTCCGGAACAACCCGCTGCGGATGACCGACCCGACCGGCCTGATCGGCGAGGACGACGCGCAGATGTGGTTCAGCGAGGCCAAGGCGCTGTGGGCCAGGTGCAAGGCGACGGCGACCAAGCGCGGGTTCACCGAGCCCCTGGAGACCTACCTGGAGAAGGTCCACGACCTGTGGGGCGGCCCCGCGGAATGGGACATCGGCCACAAGGAGACGCCGTTCGCCCTGCTCAAACCCGGTGAGGAGTCCTCGGTCGGTATCGAGAACCGGGCCTGGAACCGCAGCGAGGGCGCCTCCAAGGTGAAGGAAGCGGTGGCCAAGGCGGAGGCGGCCGGCCAGCCGGTGCGCGAGTCGAAGACCGGCTACTACCCGGGCGCCAAGAAGGGCGTCCGGTACGACCAGCCCAAGCCGGGGCCGGTGGAGGGCATCAAGCCGACCTGGCCGGAGGGTTCCGGGCCCGGGACCGGCGGCACCAGCGGGGGCACTACGGGCGGGGGTACCGGAGGGACCACCGGCGGCACCGGCACCCCGGAACCGCCGCCGGCGGCACCCAATCCCGGAGCCGCCGCCGAGGCCGCGCCGGCTGAGCAGCTCAGCCTGAACCTCGACAAGCCGGCCGAGCCGGCGGGTGCGGCCAAGCCGGCAGACCCGGCCGCCGCCGCGAAACCTGCCGACCCGGCACCGGCCCCCCCGAAGCCGGCCGACCCGGCACCGGCCGGCGGCGGTACCACCCCGGTCGAGAACCCGCCCCCGGTCAAGCAGGCGGCGGCCGGCGCGGAGGACGCCGCCGCGGCCGCCAAGCCGAGCTCCGCGAGCTCCGCGAGCTCCGCGGTGGCCCAGGACGCCG
>WNGA01032612.1_pt1 | contig 12895 bp, 8 predicted proteins | sample 5400061 | NCBI WGS metagenome assembly WNGA01 (sample SAMN13153366, study PRJNA577476) | soil metagenome | isolation source: 100 cm soil or saprolite under grassland replicate 2 | place: USA:California | collected 2016-06-15
CAGAGGTCGCTGCAAACTGCATGTATCGAGGTAGACTTTCATAAATAACTCACCGCCGCGCCTTCGCGTTTTCGCGCGCGGGCGTGGCTTTCGGTTGAGGCGCCTCTTCATTCAATAATCCGAGGCCCTTCGCTTTCACCAGCAGATTGCCCGCGATCGGCGCCGAGGTGCGCGCGCCGTATCCCCCGCCTTCGACGACGACGGCCCAGGCGATTTTCGGGTTCTCAACCGGCGCAAAGCCGATGAACCAGGAATCGATCCGGTGTTTCTCTTCCATCTTGGTCCTGGTCCGCCCGCGCGAATCGACGTAAGTGACGGGCTTGCCGGTCTTCGGGGCGATCATCGGGACGTCGCGCTGGGCGGTCCCGGTCTTTCCTCCCGCCGTCAGACCGGCTTTGCGGACCATCGTCCCGAACGTTCCGGCGGCGGTTCCGCGCTCGACTACAGAGGCCATCAGCGTGCGCATCTTCGCGGCGGTCTCTGGGGACATCGCCTGGCTGAGCGCGGCGGGCTGGCGTCCTATTTCAATCGTGGGGCGCATCGTCTCTCCTCGCGAATTGGCCGCCCCCGCCGCGACCATCGCCATCTGCATCGGGGTCAGTTGCACGTAACCCTGCCCGATCGATTCGAGCGCGAGGTCGTATTTCGTGATCTTGCGGCTCGCGACGAAGGTCGAGATGAGAGGCGCGAGCACGTCGGAGAGGACTTTGTTGCCGGTGTTCCAAAGGTTGTGAAACGCGCCCACGCCGATCGATTCGGCGCCGGTGTCGTAAACGCGGAGGCCGAAACGGGAGGCCGCTTCACCCATCCGCTGGCGTTCGACCTCGACGCCGAGTTGCGCGAAGTACTGGTTGCAGGAGCGCGTGTAGGCGTCGAGCAGGTTGAGCGAGCCGTGCGATTCGCCTTCGTCGTCGCGGATCGGGCGGTTCGAGCCGGGCGGCGTCCAGCCTTCGCCCCGGCAGGTGAATGTTTTATCGTCAAGTCTCGCTTCAATCGCGGCCGCGGCGGTGACGGTTTTGAGCGTCGAGCCGGGCAGGTAGTATTCATCGAGCGCCCGGTTGAGCAGCGGTTTGCGCCCGGCGTCGTTCCAGATCTCCTGCCACTTCACGTCGTTGTCGACGTCGCCCGGGTCGAAGCTCGGCGCGCTGGCCATCGCCAGAATCTCGCCGCTCTGCGGGTTGAGCATGACGACCGCGCCGCGTTTGCCTTCCAACTGTTCCGACGCCGCCTTCTGCAAGTCGTAATCGATCGTCAGGACCATGTCCTGGCCGACCGGCGGGCGGGCGGGCTCGCCGTCGAATTCGGTGAGCTTTTGCCACCAACTCTTTTCGGGTTGCGACGGGCGGGCCGCGGCCGCCGCCCGTTCGAGCAAGGCCTCGCCGCGCGTGAGCGTGCCGTAACCTACTATGTGCGCCGCGCCGGGCCCCAACGGGTAATCGCGGATGATCCGGCCGTTGAGGTAGCGATATTTCGCCAGCGCACGCCGCGGGTCGTGATGACGGTCGTAGATCCATCCCCGCAACGCGCTCTCGGCCTCGCGGCGGTTGCGCTGGTCACGTTTGTTCTTCAAGGCCGCGAAGACCGGGCTCTCGCCGAGCGGCCCCGACGCGAACAACCCCCAGTAGACGTGAAAGCCGAGCGCCGCCACCACCATCAGCGCAAACGCCCAACGGACGTAGCGCAGACGGCGGCTGGTCAGCCGCGGCCCGAAGTCTTCGGGAATTTTGGCCTCGGCCTGATCGAGTTTGGCCGCGCGCGAACGATAACGCCACGTCGAGGCGCCCAGCGCGAGGATCAATCCCGCCATGCCGATCAGAAGAACAATTGTCGCAATAAACGGAAACGCCCAGCGCGAGGATCAATCCCGCCATGCCGATCAGAAGAACAATTGTCGCAATAAACGGAAAGTTCATATTCCTTTTCACCACAAAAAGCACAAAGAAGAACACAAAAGCCACAAAGTAGACAAAGAGTAGAGAGTCAAGCCCGGAGAATATTTGTGGCTTTTGTGTTCTTCTTTGTGCTTTTTGTGGTGAAACAGATTTCTTCTTGTGCTCAACCGATTGTCAGCGCCAAACACTCCTGATTATTGACTCACTTTCAAGGTCGCTTCGACGTCGCCGAATTTCAGCCGGTCGCCGTCGCGGACGATAATCCTGCCGCCGGTTTCGAGCGCCACGCCGTTGACGAAGGTCCCGTTGCTGCTGGCGCGGTCCGCCAGGAGAAGATTGCCGTTCGCGGAGAGCGGAAATTCGAGACTGTCGAATCGTCGATGATCAGGGCGTTCGCGCTGTTGCGCCCTATTCCTACCGGTTCGGCGTCGCTCGCGACGCGCACCCGCAGAATTCGCGAGCCGCCTTCGATTTGAAGAACGACCTCGACAGTTGCGCCCGTCGCCCGCCCCGTCGCCTGCCCCGTCGCCTGCCCCGTCGCCTGCGCCTCCGCGGGCGCGTTCTGCGGGACGACGGCGGGTTTGGGTTCGCCGAAGCCGGTTCTGATCTCGAGGCCGCGCGTGAAAGCGTCGTAGGCGATCCTGACCTGAACCTCGCCGAGCGTCGCGTAGCGGCGGTTGTAGATGTATTCGTATATGTTCGCGTCCAGCTCGCTTTGCAGGAATTCGCGGCGCGAATCTCCCATTCGCGTGTAGGTTTCGTAATCGTAGCGAAGCTCGATCAGGTTCGGCGCGAGCAGGCGCGAGTCTTCGCGCTTCAGGTCGTCTTCGATCGCCCGCTCGATGAGCGGCCCGAGCGAGGCCAGATCGGCGCGAGCGCCGCCTTCAAACCCGCCGCCTCTGCGCAGCGCGAAATCGATCGCGGCGCCGATGCGCTCGAATAACCGCCGCGCGAAAAACTCCAGGCGGCTGGAGAAATCAGCGTCATTCGTATTACGTTCCGCCATATTTGAAATCCTTGGGAGTGGGCAGTGGATAGTGGATAGTGGATAGTGGGCAGTGGATAGTGGGCAGTGGATAGCGGACGGATATTCTATATCACAATAATCCAACTGCCCACTGCTCACTATCCACTATCCACTGCCCACTATCCACTATCCACTCCCCATTCCTCGTCGCTGCCGGGCCGCTTCGAATAAGATGACGGCGGCCGCGGCGGCTATGTTCAAAGATTCGACCGGGGCGCGCAACGGAATACGCAAACGCTCGTCGCAACGTTCCAACAACTCCCGTCCGACGCCGCGCGCCTCGTTGATATGGTTTCGCCGCCGGCTGTCGTCGCCACCATTCTCATTTTTGCGGCGCTGCTCGCGAGCGCCAAATCTCCGCCCTCGACTCCGGCCACGACTGGCAATCGGAAAGCCGACCCCATCGAACTTCGTAGCGTCTTCGGCGCAAACGCGTCGACCGATCCTTTCGTCGCCACCACTCCGCTCGCCCCGGCCGCCTCGGCCGTCCTGACTATCGTCCCGAAATTGCCGGGGTCTTGCGCCGAATCCAGACAGACGAGGAGCGGCGCGACGCCGTCTCGCGCCTGCAAAGCGCGGATGAGATTGAATTCGGGCCTTTCCGCGATCACGATCAGCCCCTGGGTGTTGACGGTGTCGCCGACCGTCTCAAGCGCGATGCGAATCGCCGGGTAGAGAGGGCAACCCCGGCTCGCCATCTCATCGATAAGTCTTTGGGCCAGCGGAGTCGGGTCAGCCTCGTGGAAACATGCCCTCAGCTTCAAGCCCGATTGCAAACATTCCTGGACCAAACGGGCGCCCTCAACGAACATCAAATCCGGCTCGCACCCGTCGCGGACGCGGCGAGCGTGTTTCAGACGTTCGTTGGAAGGACTCGTAATGACCATGTCATTTTCCATATTACATTCGCCATTCGCCATTTGTCATTTGCCGTTGGTCAATGGTCGTCCGCCATTCGCCGTTGAGTTCATGCGCGACTCAACCAATGACAGGCGCCGAAATCTGAAGGAGCCACTTTCAATGTCAATTGAGTTTGGCTAGTATTAGCGGCGGTTAGTAGGATTGCGGATTGCGGACTGCGGATTGCGGATTTGAAAAGAAAGCAATTACTGGGTTTTCAAATCCGCAATCCGCAATCCGCAATCCCACTCCCCGTGGTTTTTCACCTTCTTATGCGCTTAGGAGGCGCCTACTAATGATAAGTAAGTGGCGGCGGTTCCCGGTCATTGCCATTGCGGTCGCGGCGTTGATCAGCTTCGCATACGTTCGCCCGCAGGCGATCGTGGATGACAAGTTGGCGTTGGATCATTTGAGCCGCGACTATGTCGCGGCGATCGACCTGATTCGTGAAAATTACGTCGAAGAAGTCGAATACGAAGCGCTAACCACGACGGCGATCCAGGGCATGCTCCGGACGCTCGACCCGCACTCGAATTATTACGACCGCAAGGCGTTCGAAGAGATGAGGATGGAGCAGCGCAGCCAGTATTACGGCATCGGCGCCTCGATCCTGGGGCGGCATCGCGGCGTTTACATCATCGAGACCTTCAAGGACACGCCCGCCGCCGTAGGAGGGTTGCGATACGGCGATCAGATCATCGCCATTGACGGAAAGAGCACGGAGACCTGGAACTCCGATCAGGTGCGTGACAATCTGCGCGGCGAACTCGGCGTGGAAGTCAAAGTGACCGTCCGCCGCGCGGGGGTGGCCGAACCGCTCACGATACGGCTGGACCGGGCCGCCGTAGACCTGCCTTCGATCTCCGGTTATTACATCGTCAAGCCGGGCGTGGGCTACGTCGCGCTCTCGCGCGGCTTCCATTCGACGACGAGCGACGAGCTGACCTCGGCGATCTCCGCTTTGAAGGCGCAAGGGATGAATTCGCTGCTGCTTGACCTGCGCGCGAATCCGGGCGGTTTTCTCGAACAGGCGATTAGGGTCGCCGACAAGTTTTTGCAGCGCGGTCAGGTCATCCTCTCGGTTCGTGGGAGGGGGCGCGGGGGCGACAGGGACTGGCCGGCCGAATCGGGAATGCCCGAAACTTTTCCGATGGTAGTTTTGATTGACGACGGCTCGGCTTCGGCCTCCGAGATCGTGGCCGGGGCTATTCAGGATCACGACCGCGGCATGATCGTCGGCGAACCCAGTTTCGGCAAAGGGCTGGTGCAGACGATCTATCCGCTATTCGGGGGCGCGGGGCTGACGCTGACCACGGCGCGGTATTACACGCCGAGCGGACGTCTCATCCAACGCGATTACTCGAACGGGTCGAGCTACGAATACCACTTCCGCCGCACCGCGAACGGCTCCAATACGGCGCCTGCGCCTCACAACGACATGCGCCGCACCGATACGGGACGCGCGGTTTACGGCGGAGGCGGCATCGACCCCGACATCAAGGTCGATGCCCCGACGTTCAGCGACGCCCAGGGGACGATCTGGACCACCGGGCTGTTCATGTTCGTGCGCGAATTGATGGCCGGGCGCGTCGCCACAGCCCCCGGTTTCAAGCGCGAGTCGATCGAGTTCGATCACCAGCCGCAGCCCGGCGAATTCGTCATCGACGATCAGATCATGAAAGCCTACCGCGATTTCATGGTCGATTTTCTGGCGAAGAATCATGACGTCAGTCTGACGATGAAGGCGGTCGACGAGAATTTCGAATGGGCGAGGCAGAAAATCCGCGAAGAGGCGCTGATCGCGGCTTACGGCGTCGACACGCAGAGGCGAATGACGGTGGATATCGATACACAATTGCAGCGCGCGATAGCCGAGATCCCGCAGTCGGCCCAACTAGCCGAGCGCGCCCGCAAACTGACGCGGTCATCGAAGAAGTGATCGTCTCCGGGAGAATTTTGAATAGGACTTATAGGTCCTATAGGTCCTATAAGTCCTATCAGAATTAGAGCGTAAACCTGTGAGCCAAGGAACAAAAAATAAAACCGCAAAGGCGGCTGAGAATATCTCAGCCGCCTTTGCGCCTATTGAACCTGGAAAATGAGATCGGTTATTTACGCCAAGAGAAAGCAGGTTCTGTTTTGCGCCGCCGCGATTCCTGTGTTCTTCTGTTGCGCGGTTTGGGGCGCCGGAAGTTTTTTGAGCCGCCCGGCCAATCATTCAGTGGGCGCGCTTCCGGCTCATTTACAAGGACGTGATGTAGAATTTGAGAGCGGCTCCGGCTCGAAACTGCGCGGATGGTTGATTCCAGGACGCAAGGGCGCGGGCGCGCTCATGTTAACGCATGGTTTCCGCGGCGACCGGCGGCAGATGTTGGGGCGCGCGTCGTTTCTGAGCGAAGCAGGCTACAGCGTTCTGCTCTTCGATTTTCAGGCGCACGGAGAAAGTCCCGGAAAACAGATTACAATAGGCTACCTCGAAAGCCGCGACGCGCAGGCCGCCGTGGAGTTCATGAGGAAGAATTGTCCCGGCGAGAAGTTGGGCGTGATAGGACTTTCGATGGGAGGCGCCGCCGTCGTGTTGGCGTCTCCGGCGCTTGAAGTTGACGCGATGGTGTTAGAAGCGGTCTATCCGGACATCGAGCGGGCTACGGCGGACAGGATGGAGAAATATTTTGGCGCTTGGGCGCGCGGTTTGGGGCGGTTGTTAATTATGCAATTGCCATTACGCGCGGGAATCGAGAAAGAGGCGTTGCGGCCGATTGATCGCGTCGGCGCGATCAAAGCTCCTAAACTTTTCATCGCCGGCGCGAAAGACCGACACACCAAATTGGATGAATCTCGCGAGCTTTTCGCCGCCGCGGCCGAGCCGAAGGAATTTTGGCTGGTTGAAGAAGCGGTGCATGTTGATGTACATCAAATGGTGAAAGAGGAGTACGAGAGGCGCGTTCTGGATTTTTTTGAGAAGCGGCTGAGATAAGAAATTCGACATGTTTCATAGGACGTTGAAAGTGGACGACGATTTCTTTTACCAAGTAGGCGCAAAGGGCGGGGAAGCTTCCCGGAGAGGAAGATTTCGATTCTCACGCAAACGATTAATTCTCGCGTCACTTATCATCTTGTTGTTGTCGCTCGCGGTGGGCGCATGGATTTACGCGCGCCGCCCGAAACCGGTGGTCATGGCGTCCTACGCGCCCGAAACTGCGCTCGGCTATCTTGAAATCAACAACTGGCCGCAATTGATCGACAACCTGACCTTGACCGAGGCCTGGCGCGAACTCGCGCCCGCTTACGGCATCCCGAAGGAGTTGGATTACTTCGGCAAGATCGGCCTGTGGCCTTTTGGAGATTGGATCGCGCGGATGACCGGCAGGGGGGAGGCGGCGATGCTCGCCCGCTCGCAATTCGCCCTGGTGATCACCGGGCTTGAAGTTCGCGGGGAGCAGGTGAAGCCCCGAATAGCGTTGATCGCCGAGACGCACAGCGACGCCGATTTCCTGCGCGAAGTCGCCGGGAAGAGGCTGCCGCAGTTCGCGGAGCGCGCTTTCGGGCGCTTCGTCAAAGAGGGCGGCGAGTACGCCGGAATCCCGTTCGAGATCTGGCGCGCCGGCGATTCGGACAAGCAGTTATTGACGGCTCAGATCGATGGAGAGCTGATCCTGGCCAATCACCCCGAACCGCTGCGCGACTGCATCGACACGCGGCTCGGGCGCGCGCCTTCGATGGTCAATAACTTTCACTTGCGGAACTCGCGCCCGCTGGTCGAGCCGGCGGGCGCCGATGGCGCGATGTTCGGTTTCGTAACGGGCGAAGGCGTGACGCGGCTGCTGCGGTTCTGGACCTTTCTGGTTTCGGGCGACACGCTGAGCAAGGCGGCGACGGCCGGGATGATGGGCGACGTCTTCACCAATTTCTCGTCGCGCGCGACCGACGGCATAGCTTACGGCGCGAGTTTTGAAAACGGCGCCGTCGTCGACCGCTATATGTTGCTCTGCAAACCCGATTTGGCGGACGCGCTGAGGGCCGCCGTAAAACCGGCCGGGCCGCAGCGACCGAACTCGGGCGCGCAACGCGGCGCCGAGATAATGGATGTGATCCCGGCGGAGGCCAGGGACGTGACGTTGATCGGCGTCGAAAACCCGATCAAGGCGCTCGACGGAATAGAGGCCGCGATCTCGGCGCGGGTCGGCGTGGGGCATAGCATCGTGCTGCATACGTTCATCATCGGCGCGCTCGACGTTTTTCTAGGGATAAAAGAGAACGACAAGGCCGACGGCGCAATTGGCGACGAGATCGCCAATTTCAACATGACCGGTGAAGCGAAGGATCGCGTCTGGCTGATCTCGCAGCGCAACGAGGCTTTCGTCGAGACGCTGATCGAACGCGTCTTCACGGAGCGCGGCGCGAAACTTTTGCGCGAACAATACAAGGGGCGCGAGATTTTCACTTCGAGCGACGCGCGCCACGGGGCGGCGGTCATCGTCGGAGACTTCCTCGCGCTCGGCGCGCGCGAGCGCCTGACGCAGTTGATCGACGCGCGTCAGAGCGGGCGGAGTTTCAACGACTCGCCGCATCTGGCCGCCGCGGACAAGACGCGGGGGCCGGCGGCGGTCAAAAGCTTCACTTCGGCGAAGGAAGAGACCGGCGAAATGCTCTCCTCGATCGCGCGTTGGGCGGGACGGGCGCCGTCGAGGCCGTCCGCGCTCGAACGGCTGCGTCTGGCGACGAGCGCGACCACGTTTAATGAACGAGGAGTTCACGTCGAATCGCATTCGCCGTTCGGCAACTTCCCGTTTTTCATCTCGCTGGTCGACGGTTTGATGAAAGCCGGATTCAGGTCGCGCGGAGAAGGTCGTCGTCTTTCGCGACCTCAATCTGGAGGTGGCGCGCGGCGAGATGGTCGCCGTCACGGGCGAGTCGGGGGTGGGCAAATCGACGCTGCTCCACCTGTTAGGGGGGCTGGACCGGCCCACTTCGGGGAGCGTGAAAATAGGTGAGTTTGACATCGCAAAAAACGCTGAGCTAGACTTGGCATGCTTTCGCAACCGGCGCATTGGATTCGTTTTTCAGTTTCATCACTTGCTCCCTGAATTCTCTGCGACAGAGAACGTGATGATGCCTTTATTGATCGGCGGCGCGGCGAAACGCGACGCCGCCCATCGGGCCGACGTCCTGCTCGATCGTGTCGGGTTGGCCGGGCGCGCCAGCCATCGCCCCGGCGAGCTTTCGGGGGGCGAGCGGCAGAGGGTCGCTTTGGCCAGGGCGCTGGTCTCTTCGCCCGCGCTGCTCCTGGCCGACGAGCCGACCGGAAATCTTGATCAGCGCACGGGAGATGAGGTTCACGCCTTGATCAGGCAGTTGCAGAGAGAAGAGCGATTGACCGCTGTCATCGTCACTCACAACGAGAAATTGGCCGGCTTGTGCGACCGCGCCTTGCGGTTGGAAGGCGGGGCGCTCAGAGCCTATTGAGGTCGGATTTTAAGATGTTCGAACGATATACGGAAAAAGCGCGTCGCGTCATTTTCTTTGCCCGCTACGAAGCGAGCCAGTTCGGCGCTTCCCAGATCGAAGCCGAACACATTTTGCTGGGACTGATCCGCGAGGACAAGAATCTCACCGCGCGGTTCTTTCACCGCTCGCACGCCAACGTCGAATTGATCCGCAAGGAGATAGAAAATCGGACGGTCGTGCGCGACCGCATCTCCTCTCAGATCGACCTGCCGCTTTCGGGCGAGGCGAAACGCGTGCTGGCGTTCGCCGCCGAGGAATCCGAGCGGCTCGGCAACCGACACATCGGCACCGAGCACCTGCTGCTCGGCTTGCTGCGCGAAGAGAACTCGGTCGCCGCCGAAATCCTCTACGAGCGCGGCCTGAGACTTTCCGACATCCGCCAGGACCTGATGCGCCAGGCCAACATGGAGCGCAACGCCCATGCCCGCAAAGAGACGCCGCACCTGTTCGAATTCAGCCGCGACCTGACCGAATCCGCCCTCGAAGGCAAGCTCGACCCGCTGGTCGGGCGAGAAAGAGAGATCGACCGCGTCATTCAAATCCTCTGCCGCCGAACGAAGAACAACCCGGTGCTGGTCGGCGAGCCGGGCGTCGGCAAGACGGCGATCGTCGAGGGGTTGGCGCAGCGGATCGTCAACGGCGACGTGCCGTCCTTCCTCGCCGACAAGCGGATTCTGGGGCTCGACCTGAGTCTGGTCGTCGCGGGGACGAAATATCGCGGGCAGTTCGAGGAGCGCATGAAGACGATCATGCGCGAACTGACCGACAATCCGCAGTACATCATCTTCATCGACGAGTTGCATACGCTGATCGGCGCCGGTTCGGCCGAAGGCAGCCTCGACGCGGCGAACATCCTGAAGCCGGCGCTGTCGCGCGGCGAGATTCAATGCATCGGAGCGACTACCACGGCCGAGTTCCGCAAATCGATCGAGAAAGATCGTTCACTGGAGCGCCGGTTCCAGGCCGTCAAAGTCCCCGCTCCGAACGAGTCGGAGGCCATTCAAATCATCGAAGGGATCAAAGACCGCTACGAGTCGTACCACAACGTCCGCTACGCGGAGGACGCCATCGAGGCGGCGGTCTATCAATCGGTCCGCTACCTGCCGGAGCGCTTCCTACCCGACAAAGCCATCGATGTGATCGACGAGGCCGGCGCCCGCGTGAAGTTGCGCGTCCAGCGCGAGAGCGGCTACGTCCCGCCCCCGCCCCGCTGGCAGCAGAGGGATTACCGTCCGGAGACGCGCGATTACGGAAATTACCGCGACCGCGACCGGATCTATTCCTCCAACTCGCGCCGCCCGCCGCAATATTACGAGCCGCAGGATTATGAGAATTTCGCCGCGCTGGTCAACAAGCAAGACATCGACGACGTGATCGCGAGCTGGACCGGCATCCCGGTCGCCTCTCTGCAGGAAGAGGAAATGGTCAAATTGCTGCGGATCGAGGAAGAGTTGCACAGGCGCGTGATCAGCCAGGAATCGGCGATCTCGGCGCTCTCTCGCGCCATCCGCCGTTCGCGCGCGGGTCTGAAGAATCCGCAGCGGCCTGTCGGGTCGTTCCTCTTCCTGGGGCCGACCGGCGTGGGCAAGACCGAGGTCGCGCGCTCATTGGCCGAATTCCTCTTCGGCTCCGAACGCTCGATGATCCGACTTGACATGTCGGAGTTCATGGAGAAACATTCGGTGTCGAAGCTGATCGGATCGCCTCCGGGTTACGTCGGCTACGACGAGGGCGGCCAGTTGACCGAGCGCGTTCGCCGCAACCCCTATTCGGTGCTCCTCCTCGACGAGATTGAAAAAGCGCACCCCGACATCTTCAACATATTGCTCCAGGTCTTTGAAGACGGCATGCTGACCGATTCGGCCGGCGCCCAGGTCGATTTCAAGAACGTGATCGTGATTATGACCTCGAACCTCGGGGCGAGGTTCATCAACAAAAGCGCGAGTTTGGGCTTCCAATCGTCCCACGATCATGGCGTCGCCATGAACGAAGACCGCGTGATGGCCGCCGTGCGCGAAACCTTCAACCCGGAATTTATCAACCGCCTTGACGAGATCATCATCTTCGAGCCGCTGACTGACGACGACCTGTTGAGGATCGTCGGCTTGCTCGTTGATCAACTCAACCGGACGCTCCAACGGCGCAAACTCGAAATCCGGTTGACCGAAGACGCCAAGCGCTGGGTCGTCGACCGGACATGCGCCGATCGCACCTACGGCGCGCGCCCCTTGCGCCGCGCTCTCCAGAAATACGTCGAAGACCCGCTCTCGGAGGCCCTCATTCAAGGGCGCGTCGGGTCCGCCCCGCTGATCGAAGTCTTCCTCGACGGCGACGCGTTGAATTACCGTTCGGTGAGCGGCGTCGCGCTGCCCGGAAATCTCGCCGAGGAATTGAATGACCCCGATGAGGTGTTGGTCGGGTAGACTATTATCCAAATGATCAGGCCTCAAAGTATCCACCTGACTGCTTAGTATTTTCGTACCCCCCGATGAAATCCGGAGTGGCGCGCCTGGCGGACGTTCGCTTGGGCGCGCCGGAAATCCCGACTTTGGAATCTGACTATTCAAGCGCGGAGTATTAGCGTATAATCCCCGTTCTTGAATTATCGCTGCAATCTTGGCAATGCGGATCGTTCATGACGACGGCGGTGTTTGTGGCGCGTCGGAAATGAGACCCCGTTCCCGTTCGCCATTCGCTGTCAATCACTTCCAAAGCGGCTGGTGATTTCCTCCAAAGTTTAATCCATGACCAACTCCATGATCGGATCAACATTGTTCAATGGGAGAGCTTTCATGACCAGAGGCGTTTTCTTACTGGCAAGCGCAATAATCATTGCGATAGTTTCCTTCGTTTCGGTTAGGCCCGCTCTGGCGCAAAGTCCTCAGGCGTCGGAGGCCTTCGTCGAAGAAGTGGAGATCCGCGGCAACCGCCGCATCCCACGCGAATCGGTCCTTTACTACGTCCAGAGCAAGCCGCAGGATAAATTCGACCTGAGCCTGGCGCAGCGTGACCTGCAGTCCATCATTCAGATGGGGCTTTTCGACCCGCTCGCCACCAAGCTCTTCGTCGAGGACGGCCCGCGCGGCGGCAAGATCATCATCTTCCAGGTCAAGGAATACCCGATCATCCGCGCCATAGATTATCGCGGCATGAAGTCGGTCACCGCGAGCGAGGTCCTGACCCGGTTCAAAGAAAAGACCGTCCAGGTCAGCATGGAGTCACAATTCGATCCGGCGAAAGCCAATCGCGCCCGCCTGGTCTTGCGTGAGCTGCTGGCCGAGAAGGGGCATCCGAACGCCGAGGTCAAGGTCGAAGTGGAGGAGATTTCGGCCACCACGGTGGGTTTGGTCTTCGACGTGGACGAGGGCAAGCGAGTCCGCGTCAAGGAGATTCAATTCATGGGCGCGCGCGACGGCTTCTCGCAGCGGAGGCTGCGCGGGGCGATGAAGCTGGTCAAGGAGGCGGGCCTCTTCTCGAACTTCTCGTCGAAGGACATCTACTTCAAAGACAAGCTGATGGACGACCTGGAGCGGGTGCGCTACTTCCTGGGGACGAAGGGCTATCTGCA
>WNGA01015328.1_pt1 | contig 12894 bp, 12 predicted proteins | sample 5400061 | NCBI WGS metagenome assembly WNGA01 (sample SAMN13153366, study PRJNA577476) | soil metagenome | isolation source: 100 cm soil or saprolite under grassland replicate 2 | place: USA:California | collected 2016-06-15
TTTCCGTCGTCCACGCCGTATCTCTATTCATCCTACGACGAGGAGAACGAGTCCGCGCCGTTCGGCGAGCAGGGCATCGTGATTCTCGGCAGCGGTCCGAACCGCATCGGGCAGGGGGTCGAATTCGACTACTGCTGCGTGCGCAGCGCGCTCGCGTTCCGCGAGCTCGGGTTCAAGACGATAATGATCAACTCGAATCCCGAGACGGTGTCGACCGACTTCGACATCTCGGACAAGCTGTACTTCGAGCCGCTGACGTTCGAGGACGTCATCGAGATCACGCGCTTGGAGCGGCCCAAGGGGGTCGTGGTCCAGCTCGGCGGCCAGACGCCGTTGCAGCTCACCAAGCCGCTCGAGGCGGCGGGCGTGCCGGTGCTGGGCACATCGCCGGACGCGATCGACATCGCCGAGGACCGCGAGCGCTTTGAGGAGCTGGCGGACAAGCTGGGCATCACGCAGCCGCCCAATGGGATCGCCCGCTCGGTCGACGAGGCCGTCGGGGTCGCGCAGCGGATCGGCTACCCGGTTCTGGTGCGGCCGTCCTACGTGCTCGGCGGCCGCGCGATGGAGATCGTGTACGACGACGGCTCGCTCCGTGATTACTTCGTCAAAGCGGCGCGCGTCGCACCGGAACACCCGGTGCTGATCGACCGCTTCCTGGAGGACGCGTTCGAGGCGGACGTAGATGCGATCGCCGATGGGACGCGCTGTGTGATCGGCGGGGTGATGCAGCACATCGAGGACGCGGGGGTGCATTCGGGCGACTCCGCCTGCGTGTTGCCGCCCTATTTGATCGGCGATCGTCAGGTGGACGAAATGCGGCGCCACACCCAGGCATTCGCCAAGGCGCTCGGCGTGGTGGGGCTGATCAACGTGCAGTACGCCATCAAGAACGGCGTTGTCTACGTGCTGGAGGTCAACCCGCGGGCGTCGCGGACCGTGCCGTTCGTGAGCAAGGCCACCGGGGTCCCCCTCGCAAAGCTTGCAGCGGCGGTCATCGTGGGGCGGACACTGGACGATTTGGGCCTTCCCGATGAGCTTCCCGTCGCCGGGGTAGCCGTGAAAGAGGCCGTCTTCCCCTTCACGAAACTGCCCGGTGTGGATACAGTGTTGGGGCCGGAAATGCGCTCGACCGGCGAAGCGATGGGTCTGGCGGACAGTTTTGGCATGGCGTTCGCGAAGGCGCAGATCGCGGCGGAGGGCAGCCTGCCCCTCGAGGGCACGATCTTCGTCACGGTGAACGACCACGACAAGCCGACGGTGTTGCCGATCGCCCGCCGCTTCCACGAGCTGGGGTTCCGCATCCTGGCGACGGAGGGGACGGAGCGCTATCTCCGGGGCCGCGGTGTGCCGGCGGAGCGGGTGCTGAAGGTGCACGAAGGACGCCCGAACGCGATCGATCTGATCGTGTCCGGTGAAGTGCAGTTGTTGATCAACACGCCGCTGGGGAAGTTCACGCAGGTGGACGACTACGCCATCCGGCGCGCCGCGCTGGTGCATCGGGTGCCGTACACGACGACCATGTCCGCGGCGAGTGCCGCGTGTGATGCGATCATTGCGCTCCGCAGCCGCACCGGGAGCGTTAGGAGCCTACAGGAATGGCACGAAAAAGCGAACGGCGAAAAAGCGCGGACCGGCGGGCAGATAGCGGCAGCAAACGCGTAGCCAAGCCGGCCAAAGGGGCGAAGGTCGCGAAGGCCGCGCCTCCACCCCCGCCCGCGCCAAAAATCAAGTTCCGCGGCAAGCTGCTCGAGAACGAGCCCCTGTCGCGCTATAACACCTGGCGGATCGGCGGCCCGGCGCGCTACCTCGCGATGCCCGCCGACACCGAGGACGTGGCCCGCGCCCTGGAGCTGGCCCACGACCGCGGGCTCCCCTGGCTCGTGCTGGGGCTTGGCTCGAACGTGTTGGTCAAGGACGGCGGCTTCCCTGGGGTCGTGATCCGGATGGGGAAGGGGCTGGACCGCTTTGAAATGAAGGGCGCGACGGCGATCGTCGGCGGCGGCATGCCGACGCCGATCCTCGCGCGGCGCACTGCCGAAGCGGGGTTCGTCGGCGTCGAGCGCTTCATCGGAATCCCCGGCACCGTGGGTGGCGGCATCTACATGAACGCCGGCTGCCACGGCGCGGAATTCGCCGAGATCGTCACCGAAGTGACGGTGATGGATCCCAAGGGCAAGGTCAAACAGCTCGCGCGTAAGCAGATCTCGTTCAAGTATCGCTCGAGCAATATCGAGGGCATCGTCCTCGAAGCGAAGCTGGGACTGGGCGAAGAATCGCCCGCGAAGCTGAAGGAGCTGCAGTCCAAGTTGCTCCGCTGGCGCAAAGCCGGCACCCCGTTCGATCAGCCGTGCTGCGGCTCGACCTTCACCAATCCCAGCGGCACCAAGACCGCCGGGATGTTGATCGATGAGTGTGGCCTGAAGGGCTTCACGATCGGCGGCGCGCAGGTATCCACGCTGCACGCCAACTACATCATCAATAAGGGCACCGCGACCGCGAGCGACGTCCTCAAGGTGATCGAGCACGTGCGCAAGACGGTCGCGAAGAAGACCGGCATCACTCTGGAGCTCGAGTGCAAGATCATCGGCACGTGAGCTATTTCGCGCACGAGTCCAGCTATGTCGATGATGGAGCGGTGATCGGCGACGGCACGAAAATCTGGCACTTTTCGCACGTGATGCCCGGCGCCGTGATCGGCGAGCGCTGTAACCTCGGCCAGAACGTCGTCGTGATGCCCGGCACGAAAATCGGCGACAACGTCAAGATCCAGAACAACGTGTCGATTTACGAAGGCGTCGAGCTGGAAGACGACGTGTTCTGCGGGCCGTCCTGCGTGTTCACCAATGTCATGAATCCGCGCGCGCACGTGTCACGCAAGAACGAATACCGGCGCACGCTGGTGAAACGCGGCGGCTCGATCGGGGCCAACGCGACGATCGTCTGCGGCGTCACGCTGGGCGAGTACGCGTTCATCGGTGCCGGTGCGGTCGTCACCTCCGACGTGCCCGCGTACGGCTTGATGGTCGGCGTGCCGGCGCGCCGCGTGGGCTGGATGTGCCAGTGCGGCGAGCGGCTGCAGCCGACCGGCGATCAGGCCACCTGCGCCGCCTGCGGCGCCAGCTATCAGGAGTCGGGAGGCGCGCTGCGCCAGATCAAGCCGGCGAAGGTGCGCGCGTCATGAACGTACCGATGCTGGATCTCGTCGCGCAGTACTCGACGATCAAGGACGACGTGCTCGCCGCCATGATGAAGGTGGTCGAGACCCAGCTGTTCATCATGGGCCCGGCGGTGCCGGAGCTCGAAACCGCCGTCGCCGGGCTGTCGCATGCCAAACACGGCATCGGCTGCGCGAGCGGCACCGATGCGCTGCTCTTGCCGCTCAAGGCGTTGAATCTGAAGCCGGGCGACGAAGTCATTACGACGCCGTTCACCTTCTTCGCGACGGCCGGCACGATTCATAACGCGGGCGCCACGCCCGTCTTCGTGGACATTCAGCCCGATACGTTCAACATCGATCCCGCCGCGGTGAAGCGTGCGATTACGCCGCGCACCCGCGCGATCATGCCCGTGCACCTCTACGGGCAAATGGCGGACATGCTCGAGCTGATGTCGATCGCCCAAGCGAAGGGCCTCAAGATCATCGAAGACGCCGCCCAGGCGATCGGCGCGCGCCGCAAAATGGACGGCGAGTGGCGCATGGCAGGAGAGCTGGGGTGGGTGACGGGCTATTCGTTCTTCCCCAGCAAGAATCTCGGCGCCTGGGGAGACGGCGGGATGATGGTCACGTCGGACGATGCGGCAGCCGATCGGCTCAAGAAGTTGCGGCTGCACGGCGGTGCCAAGCAGTACCATCACGACGAGGTCGGCACCAACTCGCGGCTCGACACCCTTCAGGCCGCGGTCCTGCTCGCCAAGCTGCCGCACCTCGCGCGGTGGTCGGCCAAGCGCCGCGAGCACGCCGCGTACTACACGAAGGCGCTGACGACCGTGCCGCAGGTCAAGCCGCCCGTCGTGGATCCAGCGAACGAGCACATCTTTCATCAATACACGCTGCGTGCCGAGCGGCGCGACGCGTTGCAGGCGCATCTAAAGAAGGAAGGGATCGGACACGCGGTGTACTATCCGATCCCGCTGCACCGCCAGCCCTGTTTTGAGCACCTCGGATACAAGGACGGCAGCCTGCCGCAGGCGGAGCAGGCGTCGCGGGAGGCGATCTCGCTCCCGATCTACCCGGAGCTCACCCGCACGCAGCTTGACCGGGTGATCGATGCGATCCGCGGATTCTATCGGTGAAGCGGCTCAAGATCGGCGTAGTCGGCGCCGGGGCGTGGGGGCGCAACCACGTCCGGACGGTCGCCGGGCTTGCGGACGCGGAGTTGTCAGCTGTGTGCGATACCGACGCGAAGGTGCGCGAACGGCTCGCACGCCAGTATCCTGGGGCGCTGGTCACGGCAGATGTCGCCGCCCTGCTGGGGGTGGTGGATGCCGTCATTGTGGCGTCCCCGGCGGCTACCCACGCGTCGGTAGCGCGACAGGTGGTCGAGGCCGGGAAGCCCGTTCTGGTCGAGAAACCGTTCGCGCTGAGCGTTGCGGATGCAGAGGCGGTCGCCCGGGCGGCGGCCGAGCGCGGCGTACCGGTACTGGCTGGCCACCTTCTGGTCTACCATCCGGCCGTCGAGCGTTTGCGCGAGATGGTGCAGAAAGGCGAGCTGGGCAAGGTATTCTATCTCTACGGGCTGCGGGTGAATCTCGGCCAGGTCCGGAAGGACGAAAACGCGCTGTGGAGCTTTGGACCGCATGATGTGTCGGTGGCACTCTACTTGCTCGATGAGCAACCTGTACGAGTCGCTGCGCATGGCAAGAGTTATCTGCAGCCCGCGATCGAGGACGTCGTATTCTTGACGATGGAGTTTGCGAGCGGGGTCCTGGCGCACGTCCAGATGTCGTGGCTCGATCCTCACAAAGAACGGAAGCTCACGGTGGTAGGCGCCAAGAAAATGGTGGTATTTGACGATATGGAGCCGCGCGAAAAGCTGCGGATCTACGATAAGGGCGTGGACCGCCCGCCCGAATACGGGTCGTTCGGCGAGAGCCTGGCGATTCGTGAAGGTGATATTTTCATCCCCCGCATCCCGGCCGTCGAACCGCTGGCGGCCGAGCTGGCGCATTTCGTTCGCGCCGCGCAAGGCCGTGAAACGCCGCGCGTGAGCGCCGAGGACGGCGTCCGCGTCGTCCGCGTACTAGAGGCCGCCTCCCGCTCGCTCGCGCGCGGCGGCGCTCCGGAGACCCCATGACTGCTGTCGCTGCACCCACGATCGTCGATACCCTGCTCGCGAAAGCCAAAGACCGCACGGCCGTGTTCGGCGTCGTCGGCCTCGGCTATGTCGGACTCCCGCTCGCGATGGAGCTGGTACGCGCCGGCTACCGCGTGCTCGGCGTGGACGTCAACTCGCGCGTCGTCGATTCCCTGAACGCGGGCCGCTCACACATTCAGGATGTCCCGGCCGCGACCGTCGCGGACGCCGTCCAGGCGAAGAAGTTCTCCGCCACCGCCGACCTGACCCGCCTGAAAGAGCCCGACGTCATCTCCATCAGCGTGCCCACGCCGCTGTCCAAGACCAAAGATCCCGACGTGAGCTACGTGCTGGCGGCCACCGAGTCGGTGAAGCGCGCACTCCGCAAGGGTCAGCTCGTGGTGTTGGAGTCGACGACCTATCCTGGCACCACGCGCGAGCTGATGCTGCCGGCGCTCGAGTCCACGGGTCTCAAGGTCGGCGAGGACTTCTTCCTGGCGTTCTCCCCGGAGCGCGTCGATCCGGGCAACGAGCGCTTCAACACTCGCAACACGCCCAAGGTGATCGGCGGCATCACGCCCGCCTGCCTGAAGGTCGCCATGGCCTTGTACCAGGGGGCCATCGATACGCTCGTGCCGGTCTCGTCGCCCGAGGCGGCGGAGCTGGTGAAGATCCTCGAGAACACGTTCCGCAGCGTCAACATCGGGCTCGCGAACGAAATGGCGATCGTGTGCGACAAGCTCGGCGTGGATGTGTGGGAAGTCATCGAGGCCGCGTCCACCAAGCCGTTCGGCTTCATGAAATTCACGCCCGGTCCGGGCGTGGGTGGGCACTGCATCCCGCTCGATCCGCACTACCTCGCGTGGAAGATGCGGACGCTCAACTACAAAACCCGGTTCATCGAGCTGGCCGGCGAGCTGAATGCCGAGATGCCGGAGTTCTGGGTCGGGAAGATCGTGGACACACTCAACGACCAGGGGAAAGCGGTCCGGGGCAGCCGAGTCTTGCTCGTGGGTGTCGCGTACAAGAAAAACATCGACGATATCCGCGAGAGCCCGGCGTTGGACGTGATCCGGCTGCTCCATCTGCGCGGCGCCGAGGTGTCCTACCACGACCCGCACGTGCCGGTTCTGAAGGAAGACAACATCGGGCTCAGCTCGGTGCCGCTCACGGCGGAAACGCTCAAACAGGCCGATTGCGTCATCATCGTCACCGATCACGCGGTCATTGATTACAAGCTGATCTCGCGGAACGCGCGCGCGGTGGTGGACACCCGGCATGTGTTGCCCAGGGCGGGTCCCCGCGCGTGAAGGTCGCCGTCGTCGGCACCGGATATGTAGGTCTGGTCGTGGGTGCCTGTCTCGCCGAGACGGGGAATGACGTCATCTGCGCCGACGTCGACGCGGGCAAGATCAAGAACCTCAAAGCGAACATGCTTCCGATCTACGAGCCCGGGCTCGAGCCGATCGTCGTCCGTAATCAGCGCGAGGGTAGGCTGATCTTCACGACCGACGTCGGTAACGCCGTCGAGCGCGCCGGGGTCGTGTTCATCGCGGTGGGGACGCCACCCGACGAAGACGGGTCGGCCGATCTGCAGCATGTGCTCGCCGTCGCCACGACGATCGGCGAGCACATGAACGCGCCCAAGGTCGTCGTCACCAAGAGCACGGTCCCGGTCGGCACGGCCGAGAAGGTGCGGGCGCAGATCGCCGGCAAGACGGCGACGCGGTTTCACGTCTGCTCGAATCCCGAATTCCTCAAGGAAGGCGCCGCGGTTGAAGACTTCATGAAGCCCGATCGCGTGGTGGTCGGGGTCGACTCCACCGGTGCCGCTGCGGTGCTCGAGGAGTTGTACGCGCCGTTCGTGCGCACCGGGAATCCGCTGATCTTCATGGACATCCCGTCGGCCGAGATGACGAAGTACGCGGCCAACGCCATACTCGCGACGCGCATCTCGTTCATGAATCAGATCGCGCAGCTGTGCGAGACGGTAGGGGCGGATGTGACGCAGGTGCGGCGCGGCATCGGTTCGGACCGGCGCATCGGCCAGGCGTTCCTGTTTCCCGGCCCGGGGTACGGCGGTTCGTGCTTTCCGAAAGACGTCCAGGCGCTGATCCGCACCGCGGAGGAGCGCAAAGTCCCGCTCGACATCCTCAAGGCCGTCGAGGCAGCGAATGGGCGCCAGAAGCGGCTCCTGTTCGAGAAGCTGGAGCGGCATTTCAACGGACAAGTGAAGGGCCGCGCTATCGCCGTGTGGGGGCTCGCCTTCAAGGCGGAGACCGACGACGTGCGGGCCAGCCCGGCCCTCGTCCTGATCGAGGCGTTGCTTGCGGCCGGCGCGACGGTCCGCGCGCACGATCCCGCCGCGCGCGAGACCGCGCGGCGTCATTTAGGAGATCGGGTGTCGTACGCGGACCACGCGTTCGATGCCATCACGGGGGCCGACGGGCTCGCCATCGTGACGGAGTGGCTCGAATACCGCAACCCCGATTTTCCACGGATGAAACAGCTCATGCGGCGGCCGCTCATCGTAGACGGCCGCAATCTGTACGACCCGGCCCGCCTCGCCAAGCTCGGCTTCACGTACGACAGCATCGGCCGCCGGGTGACATGCGCATCCTCGTAACAGGAGCCGCCGGCTTTCTGGGATCCCACCTCTGCGACCGGCTGCTCGCGGCCGGGCACACGGTCGTGGGCATGGACAACTTCCTGACCGGCAGGCCCGGAAACCTCACCCACCTCGAGGGCAACGCGCGCTTCAAGGCGCTGCGTCACGACGTCTCGAAGTTCATCGACGTCCCGGGACCGCTCGACGGTATCCTGCACTTTGCCAGTCCCGCGAGCCCGATCGATTATCTCGAACATCCCATCCCGACCCTCAAGGTCGGTGCGCTCGGCACGCACAACAGCCTCGGTCTCGCCAAGGCGAAGGGCGCTCGGTTCCTGCTCGCGTCGACGTCCGAGGTGTACGGTGATCCCCAGGTCCACCCGCAGCCCGAGTCGTACTGGGGCAACGTCAATCCGGTGGGGCCTCGCGGCGTGTACGACGAGGCCAAACGGTTCGCCGAAGCGATAACGATGGCGTACCACCGCTACCACGGACTCGACACGCGAATCGTGCGCATCTTCAACACCTACGGCCCGCGCATGCGCCCGAACGACGGGCGCGTCGTGTCGAACTTCATCGTGCAGGCGCTGCGCGGTGAGTCTCTCACCGTCTACGGCGACGGGTCCCAGACCCGCTCGTTCTGCTATGTGGATGATCTGATCGAGGGGATCATGCGGTTGTTCGACCGCGGCAGCGCGGACCCCACCAACATCGGCAACCCGCACGAGTTCACCGTGCGGCAGCTCGCGGAGCGTGTGCTCGCGCTGACGGGGAGCAAGAGCAAGATCGTCGAGCGGCCCCTGCCGGTGGACGATCCGCAGGTGCGCCAGCCGGACATCACGCGCGCGCGCAAGACGCTGGGATGGGAGCCGGAGGTCTCGCTCGACGAAGGGCTCCGCCGCACCATCGAGTACTTCCGTGAGGTCGTGAAGCACGAGGGAGTAGGGCAGGCGTGAAGCAGGGGATTCTGGTCACCGGCGCGGCGGGTTTCATCGGATCGCATGTGAGCGAGGCGCTCATCGGGCGCGGCCACGAGTTGACCGGTGTCGATAACTTCGATCCGTTCTATGCCCGCGACGTCAAAGAGCGCAATCTCGCGGGCCTTCGCAAGCTTCCCGGATTTCGCTTCGTCGAAGCCGATGTCGCTCGCGATCCGATGCCGTTGGACGGCATCGAGGCCATCATCCATCTCGCGGCAAAGCCCGGCGTCCGGCCGTCTCTCGAAGATCCCGGCTCCTACATGGAAGCGAACGTCACAGCGACCGCGCGTCTGATCGATGCGGCACGCCGAGTGGGATTGTCGCGAATCGTGTTCGGCTCGTCGTCGTCCGTGTACGGGAACGCGACGCCCGCGCCATTCGCCGAGAATTCGCCCGCCGTGTCGCCGATCTCGCCGTACGCGGCCAGCAAACGGGCGGGGGAGCTCCTCGCGCACGCCTTTGCGCACCTCTACCCGCTCAAGATCATCTGCCTGCGGTTCTTCACGGTCTACGGCCCGCGGCAGCGTCCCGATCTGGCGATCCACACGTTTACGGACTTGATCACCCGAGGACTCCCGGTGCGGATGCATGGGGATGGGTCGAGCGAGCGCGACTATACCTATATTACCGACTGCGTGGATGGTATCCTCGCCGCGCTCGAATGGACCGCTGCCATCGCCACGGCGCTCGGTCGGGAAGCCCGCATCGAGCGCCAGCCCGATCAGCCGGGCGACGTGCGGTTGACCGATGCCGATCTGGCCCACGCCGGCCGCGTGCTGGGCTTCAAGCCGCGCGTCGGCATCGCGGACGGCATCCGCAAGTTCGTAGACTGGTACGAGGAGGTTCATGGACGTCAGTCCCGAGCGCCTAGTCGAGCAGGCTAACGAACGGTTTCAGCTGCAGGACTACTACGGTGCGATTCATCTCCTCGAGGAGGTCATCGCGACCGGCCGCGCGTTTGCGGACGCGCATCATCTGCTGGGTCTGTCGTACTCCCTCGCGGGACAGTCCGACAAGGCGCTGGAACAGCTCGATCGCGCCCTCGCGCTCAATCCGAACTACATCGAGGCCTTGATCCATCGCGCGCTCGTGCTGAACGAGCTGGGTCGCGAGGAAGAGGCGAACGCGGTGCTGCGGCGCGCCCGCCAGGTGACCTCGGAGCGGCGGGGTGGATTCCACGGCCACGTTGCGGCGAAGCTCGCCAATCAACATGCGGCGCTCGCGCAAGCGTATTACGAAGCGGGTGGACTGAACGAAGCGGTCGCACAGTACGAGGCGGCGCTGGAGCTGGGCCCCGGCTTTCACGATCTGCGCTATAAGCTGGGCCGGGTGCTCCTCGAGGCCGGTCGCGCGTTGGACGCGCACGAGCATTTCCAGATCATCGTGCGCGAGCGCCCGTCCTTCCTCGATGCCGCCGCGATGCTGGGGCTGGCGTGCTACCTCGCTGGTGATGGGTTGGCGGCGCGCACCGTGTGGGAGGAGCTGCGAGCGCGACGGCCGGAAGATCCGAGGGTAGAGGCCTACCTCGCACTCCTTTCCCGTTCGGACGTGACCCCTGTTGGCGCCGACGGAGGCGGGGGCGCGGATGGGGGCGGTGGCGGGGGCGACGCGAAACCCGACCGAAAGAAAAAGAAAAGGTGAAACGGCTCGCGGTGGTGTCGCTCGTCTTCGTGCTGGCCTGCACCCGTTCTGCCTCGAATCACGAGGAGCTCGGCGATCGTGCGTATGCGGCGGCCTCCTATGTCGACGCGCTGGCGGAATACCAGCTGGGACGCAAATCGGACGCGGGCAGCGCGGCCCTGCTCGCCAAGGTGGCCGCCGCGGCGATGCATGCCGAGGACTATGGGGTGGCGGCCGAAGCCTACGGCTCGCTCGCCAAGCGAGACCGCTCACGGGCCGACGAAGCTGCTGACGGGTTGGAACGGGTCGCGCGGGCCGCGCTCACCGCCAACGACCGCACCGCGCTGGCGAGCGCCCTCACGGGGCTGCGCGAGGTCGCGCCCCGCCGGCCGCTCGGGCGGTACGTCGTGCTCGCAGCCCTCGATGCGGTCGACCGGGGCGATACGGCCGAGGCGCGCGCCCTGTTGCCGGTTGCAGCGGCCTCGGCGGTCGACGCCGCGCGAGCCGACTCGCTACTGTTCGTCTACGGGCTGACGCTGGTCCGGGTCCGCGACTGTAGCACGGCGGTGCGCGTGTTTGAGGGCGTGGTCAGGCGACAGCGGGCGGCCACGGTGGTCGAGCAGGCGCGCGAGGGTTTGGGGCTCTGCGCGCTCGTGGAAGGCCAGATCGCGCTCGAGCAGGGTCGCCCGGCCGACGCCGAAGGGTGGTTCCGCCGCGCGACAGCACCCGGGGCATCGCCGGATGTCGTGCGAGGCGCGTTCCTGGGACTCGGCGACGTGCGCCTCGCGCAGGGCGACGTGGCGGGGGCGATGGAGAGTTATCAGCAGGCGCTCGCCGGCGGGACGCCCGGAGATACGATTTCGCAGCGCGCGCAGGAAAAGCTCAACGCGTTAGGAAAGGCTGAACCGGAATGACGATGCAGCGGACGATCGGGATGTTGGCAATCGCTGTGGCCCTGAGTGGACTGGGAGGGGCCGCGTGTCATCCGCGCGGCCGCGTCCCGCGGGCCGCGCCGGTAGTGCCGGCCGACGTCGATCTCCGTCGTGCGATGGATCTGTTCCACCGCGGCGATTTTCGCCGCGCGCAGACGATTCTGCAGCGCGTCAGTTTCGAGCTCATGCCTGGGACGCCCGAGCTGGCGGAGGTGCGGTACTACCTCGCCGAGTGCTGGTTTCAGCTCGGCGACTTCGTGCAGGCGGCGAGTGAGTTCCGGAAAGTCGCCGACGAATTCTCGACTTCGGAGTACGCGCCGCTGGCGCTCCTGCGAGCCGGCGACGCGAACCTCCGTCTCTGGCACCGGCCCGAGCTCGACCCGTCGTACGGCGAGACCGCCCTGGCGATCTACCAGGAGCTGGCGGGACGTTTTCCCGACAGCGATGCGGCCGGGCGCGCCCGCCTGCACGTGCGGCGCCTCGAGAACCAATTTGCCGAGAAGACGTACAAGACGGGCATCTTTTATCTGCGGCGCAAAGCGTTTGACTCGGCGATCATCTATTTCAAGGACGTGATCGCCAATTATCCCACCGCGCAGCGGGCGCCTGACGCGCTGCTGCGGCTGGTGGACAGCTATCGCGCGATCGGGTACAAGCAGGAGCTGCAGGAGACGTGCGAGCACCTGCGCCGCTTCTACCCGAACGCGACAGGGCTCGCCCGCACGTGCCCAGCGGCGGCCGATTCCAGCGCCACCCCGTCGACCCCCTCCCCCTCCACACCCTGACCGGCGTGGCCGGGGGGGCGCTGTTCGGGGGCTCGTTCGACCCCGTGCACGTCGCACACTTGATCGTGGCAGAAGCAGCGGCGGACGCGCTGGGGTCGAACGTGCGGTTCCTCCCCGCGCGCGAGCAGCCCTTCAAGCGCGCGGCTCATCAGGCGACGCCGGAGCAACGGGCCGAGATGCTGGACTTGGCGGTCGCGGGGAATCCCCGCCTGGGTGTGGAGCGCGTGGAATTGGGGTTGCCGACACCCTCCTACACGGTCCGGACCCTGCGGGCCCTGGGCGACCGCGAGCCGGGGAACCGGTTCACGTTATTGCTGGGGGCGGACGCCGCGCGAGATTTGGCGGCGTGGTGGGAAGTTGAAGCTCTCCCGCGACTTGCCGACATCGTTGTTTTCGCCCGGCCGGGGGCGAGCGTGGTGCGCCACCCCCTGATCAAGCGGGTCATCCCGGTACCCATGATCGACCTCTCCGCGACGAAGGTGCGGGAGCGCGTCAAACAGGGGCTTTCCATTCGATATTTAGTGCCCGATTCGGTGCGCGAATACATCGGCGCTCACGGGCTGTATCGCTAGGAGTGTAATGGCTAATCGCTGGTTCACGCGAATCTTCGGAACACGGTTCGATCGCGAGTTGAAGCGCATCCAGCCGATTGTCGATGCTATTCGCGGGCAC
>WNGA01009735.1_pt1 | contig 12892 bp, 10 predicted proteins | sample 5400061 | NCBI WGS metagenome assembly WNGA01 (sample SAMN13153366, study PRJNA577476) | soil metagenome | isolation source: 100 cm soil or saprolite under grassland replicate 2 | place: USA:California | collected 2016-06-15
CGGCCCGTGTCGTACAAGCCGGTCACGAACCAGCGAAGGTTGCCGTCGTCCTGTGCCGCGACCGCCGCCTCGTAGGCGTGCTGGTGGACCGGCTGGCTGATGAGCACGCCGCCCAGGGCCATCGGCACCTTCACTTCCGCTCCTCGTCCAGCTTCGGGAGCTTGAGCAGGACGCCGAGGAGCAGCCAGAAGTAGACGTTCATCGGGTCGATGTCCAGGTATTGGGCTTTGATGTTGAACACCAGGTTCCAGAGCAGCAGCCCGATCAAGCTGGCCGAAACGGCCTTCAGCCCAGGATCGCGCAGGCGGCCGTGCTGGCTGAGCGCCTTGGCGACGAGGGTGCCGAACAGCAGGGCGAGGATCACGAGACCCGCGACGCCGAGCTCCAGCAGCGCCTTCACGTACCAGCTCTCGTACCAGGTGCCGTCGACGCCGACGAATCGATCGGTCTGGCCGAAGGCAAATCGGGCGGCGTTGGTGTCGACCCCCGTGCCAAGGCCCATGAGCGTTCGCGACAGGGCCTGCCGGAAGCCGTCGACGAACACGTGGCCGAACTCCTCGACGCCGACCTCGGTGGCGTGCCCGAGCACGCCACTTGCGGTGGTGCCGAGGACCGCCGCGGCGAGGCCGAGGAGCAACATGGCCGGCGCCACCAGGCGGGCGGAGGCGAACCGCGCCGTCCGTCCCTCCAAGGTCAGGATGAGCGCCATGAGGAGGGGGAGGAACAGGAAGGCCGCACGGGCGCCGGACAGGAGACCGGCCAGGAGGAGCAGGAGCCAGACGGCGCATCTCGTTGTGCTCCGCGTGCGCGTCGGCGTCGCGCGCCACCAGGCGTAGGTGACGGCGACCATGGCGGCCGTAAAGGAGAAGTACTGCGCCACGAACGAGAACGTGCTGGGGACCCGCCGCAGCGAGCCCCCACCGCTCAGGGTGAACTCGGTGAAGCCCTGGGTCACGGATTGGGCTGCTCCCCCGTACCATCCGTAGACCAGGTCGTAGCGTCCGGAGCGGAGGAGCATGGCTTCGACGATACCGACCACGGTGGGGACGACAGCGACCACGCTCATGAGCCGCAGTAGTCCGGCGAGCTGGCAGCGGTCCTCGACCAGGTGGTAGCCGAGATAGCAGAGCGGGACGTAGAGCAGCCACACCTTGGCGCCGATGGCGCCGACCAACAGACCTGGCGACCCTGGGTTGAAGATCTGCACCACGACGAGCGTGGCGAACAGGGCGAGGAGGACACCTGGGATCGTGCGCTCACCGACGCGGCGGCGACGCGAGGCCGCGTACGCGACGAAGCCGGCATAGGCGGGAAGGACGAACAGCGCGTCCTTGAGGAGCGTGCTGGCGCGGGCGTCAGGAAACAGGAGCACGTACGGAATGCCAGAGAAGGGCAGGTACAGAAGGAGCCCGTACACCGGTCTGCGCCAGTCGGTCATGCCGACGGCGAACGCAAGACCCAACAGGAAGACTGCCGCGACCGTGACCGAGCGCCCGACGCCGATGACGGCGCCCAGGAGCGGCGCCAGGACGGCAACCTGGAGTGCGAGGACAGCATCAGGTACTGGCCTCGCGATGGTCAGCCGGCGCAATGCCGCGGTCGCCATCATTCCGGTCCACCGCCCGGCCGTCCGATCGGGCCACGCGTCGGCGCGATCCTGGGAGCGAGCGCGAGCAGCTCCCGGTCCGGCAGCAGCAGCGCCCACGGCGAGACCCCGAGGGCTCGCGCGAGGCGCACGGCCATCCAGCCCGCGCCCAGCACGTAGGCGCCGAGCGAGCTGAGCGCCGCTCCCATCAGTCCGAGGAGCGGCAGGAGGACGGCCAGGCCGAGCACGGTCGCGCCCAAGGCCACCAGCTCGGCGAGTCCGGCGTCCAGCGGCCGCCCGACCGCGCGGAGCACCGCCCCGAGCGACCGGCCAACGCTGAACGCGACGGCTGCGGCCAGGAGAACTCGTCCAGGGTTGACGGCACCGCGGTAGGCGACGCCGAAGAACACGTCGACCAGTGTGGGAAGGAACAGCAGGACCGGGCCGGTGACCGCGAGGGAGCAGAGCAGCGTCACCACGATGAGGCGGCGAGCCTTTCGTAGCTGCTGCGGCCCTGCCGGTGTGCTGGCGACAGATGGGAGCGCCACCAGTGCGGTGGACGTGCCGACGAGGCTGGTGAGCGAGGTCAGCGTCACCGCGACCACGTACAGGCCAAGGCTGGCCGGCGCCAGAAAGACCGAGATGAGGAGCTGGTCCAGCCGTTCGTTCAACGTGGACGAGACGGTGCCGCCGTGGCTGCGCGCCCCGAAGGCCAGCAGGCGGCGGATGAGGCCACGGTCGACCCGTGGTCTGGTCCGCCAGACGCGAAGCGCGACCGCGGCGGCCAGGGCCGTGGCCAGGTTGGCGACGAGATAGGCGGCGACCGCGGTACGCACCGTGAGCATGTCGGCCGCGGCGACGACGACAACCCCGGCCGCCGACAGCAGGATCACGAGCATGCGCAGCGCCTGGAACGTCCCGTACCAGTGCAGCCCGCCGATGATCGCCATGAGGTACAGCGCCAGGAAGTGCAGGGGAATGTACGCGAGGTACAGGTACGCCGAGCTCACCGCGGCGGGACCATAGTCGCCGAGGACTTGCGGCACGACCAGCGCCCCGGCGCCGGCGAGGGTCGCCGACTGCACCAGCCCGAGCGCGAGGCCGCTCCCCACCAGGTGATGCGGCGGCGCGGCGGCACGGGCCGCATGGTAGGTGATCGCCTCCACGATGCCGAGACTGCCAACGACCGCGAGCAGATTCGGCCAGAGCATGACGGCGGTCAGCTCGCCGCGGCCGTGGGGGCCGAGGGAGCGGGCGAGGAGGATGCCGGTGACTGCGTTGAGCGCCTGGATCGCGACCGAGGCGCCGAAGCTGAGCGAGATCGCCCGACGGTCACCGACATTGCGTGCCGGGCTGCGAGGCCAGCGCAGCCGGGTCACGGTGACACCGTCACCTCCTGGTCCGGGGCCGTACGGGCGGCGACCGCCGCGACCATGGACTCCAGGCCGGCGAGCGCCTGCCCGGCGGTGAGCATGGCGCGCGCATAGGCGATGCCCGCCCGGCCGAGCTGCCTTCGGCGTTCGAGGTCGGCGGCGAGACCGAGGAGCGCGTCCAGCAGCGAGCGCGGGTCGTCGGGGGAGACGACCATCCCGGCACCTGCGGCGTGGATCTCCCTGGCGGTCTCGCTGCCGGCTGACACGGCGGCCAGGACCGGTTGACCGGAGAAGAAGTAGGAGGTGAGCTTGCCGGGGAGCGACATGTTGGTCACCGAGCCGCGCTGGTTGACCAGGAGCACGTCGGCCGCGGCGAGGATGTTGGAGAACAGGTCGGCCGGCTGGATTGGCAGGAACCGGAGGTTCGGAAGCCGGTGGCGCTGTGCGAGGTCGACCAGGAGGGGGCGCTGGCTGCCGTCCCCCATCAGGACGAAGAGCAGGCGAGGGTCGACGCTGGCGGCCATCCGGGCGCACTCGACAACATTGGAGAGCCCCTGCTTGTGCCCCATGTTCCCGGCGTGGAGGCAGATCACCGCCTCCTGAGGGAGATCGAGGCGCCGCCGGACGGTCACGCGATCGAGCTTCGGCTCCTCGACGTGGATCCAGTTGCGAACGCGGTGGATCCGGTCTGGCTCGACGCCGAGCGATTCCAGGTAGGGGCGGAAGCCCTCGGCGATGACTCCGACGGCTGTGGCGCCGCGGGCCGCCCAGCCCTCGGCGGCGCTGATGGTCGCCGATGCCCTCCTGCCCCCGGCGACCCCACTCTGGGTCGCGGCCGGTCCGGTCAGGTCCTGGAAGACGAGCCCATAGGGCGCGTCATGGCGACGGGCGGCAAGGCGTGCGAGCAGCCCACCGCTGAGCGCCGGCACGACCCCGAGGATCGCGTCGGGCTTCGGTAGCGTGAGCGTGGTGAGGCCGCCGAGCAGAAAGCTTGCCTCGTAGAGGCCCCGCTGGAGGACGGACTGGGTGCGTGGGACGTAGTTCCTCACCCGACGCACGTCGACGCCGCCGAGTCGCTCTCGGCGGCGGAGCATGCCGCGATACCCGGGGTAGACCAGCCATTGCGGGTAGCTCGGCACGCCGGTGAGCACGGTGACCCGATGGCCTCTGCGAGCCAGGTGCTCGGCCAGCCCGGTGGTGTACGGGGCAATGCCGGTCTCCTCTGGCGCGTAGGAGATGCCAATCATGAGAATGCGCATCTGTCAGGGGGACCCCGAGCGGAGGCGGCGGTGGCGGGACGCCCGATCAGGCTCGACCGGGCGACGAACGCCGCCGTTGCTGGCGATCAGGTTCAGGGCCACATCGGTCACGGCGTCGGCGCGCTGCCGTTCGGACTCGCCGTAGTAGGCGTAGTAGGCCGGCTGGTCGCCCTCGGTGACCGCGGTGGCGTTCAGCACCGTGCCGAAGATCATGGCGCCGGCCTTGGCGCAGGCGGCCTGTGCGGCCTGCGCCTGGTCGCGGGTGGTCTTCCCGGCCCGCGTGATCAGCAGGATCCCGTCGGTGAAGCGGGAGACGACCATCGGGTCGGTGACCGGCAGGAGTGGGGCGCAGTCGATCAGCACGATCTCGTAGGTGGCGCGCAGCTCGGTGAGCAGCTCTTCCATGCGGCGCGACCCGAGCAGCTCTGACGGGTTCGGGGGGGCCTGGCCGGAGGTGAGCACGGCCGGTAGCCCAGGACCGGGTTGCTGCATGGCGTCGTGGACGCCGGCCTGGTCGAGGAGGACCGTGGTCGTGCCGACCCGCTGTTGCAGGCCGAAGAGTCTGTGCAGCGACGGCCGTCGCAGGTCGGCGTCGACCACGGCGACCTGTTGGCCGGCTTGGGCGAGGGCGATGGCGAGGTTGGCGGCGACCGTCGACTTGCCGTCGGCCGCCGACGGCGAGGTGATCACGCAACAGAGGCTGTCGCGGTCCACGCCGAGGAAGGCGAAGTTGGTGCGGAGCTTCCGAAAGGCCTCCGCGGCCGCGGTCCGGGGCTGCTCGGCAACCGGGACCGGCTGCTTTGCGGCCTTGAACGGCGGGATGGTGCCGACGACGGGGGCGCTGACGGCGACTTCCAGCTCCTCGGGGGTCTTCACCGAGCGGTCGAGGAACTCCCGCAGGCACGCGAGCCCGACGCCGAGCATCAGCCCCAGCAGCAGACCGAGGGCGACGTTGAGCCTGGTCCGCGGTCGGATCGGGGCGGTCGGCGTGAGGGCGGGCTCGACCAGGCTGACCCTGAGCGCCGAACCGCTCTGGAGCCGTGGAACGGCGGCGATGAACGCCCGGGCCACGCTGTTGGTGAGGCGCTTGGCCCTGGCCGCGTCGATGTCCTCGACGGTCAGGTCGATGAGCAGCGTGTCGGTGACCGGTTCGGCGTGCACCCGCGCCTGGAGTTGGCGAGGCGTGAACGGCTGCGGGTCCAGGCGGAGGGCGGCCTCGGCGGTGGCGCGGGACTCGAGGATCTGCGCGAACGACTTGACCAGTTGCTGCGAGAGGAGTGTCCCCTCGTAGGCGGAGGCGGTGCCGCCACCCGGGTCGGTCTTGCCGACCACGAGCAGCTTGGCGGTGGCCTGGTAGACGGGGATGGTGGCCTCCGACGAGACGAGCGCGGCGGCGGGGCAGAGCAGGCCCGCAAGCACGATCAGCCAGACTCGCTTGCGGATGATCCGGAAGTAGTCACGCAGTTCCATGCGGAAGGTCAGACCCCTGACTGGCGGAAGACGGCCGGGACGGTGCGGAGGAGGACGAACAGGTCCATGGAGAGCGACCAGTTCTCGACGTAGAACAGGTCGTAGCGGACCAGATCATCGAACGGCAGGCTGTGGCGGCCGGCGACCTGCCACAGGCCGGTCACGCCGGGCTTGACGCGCAGGCGGGCGCGGGCCCACGGATCGGCGAGGTCGACCTCGTGCGTCACGAACGGGCGGGGACCCACCAGGCTCATGTCGCCCCGGAGCACGTCGAAGAGCTGTGGGAGCTCGTCCAGGCTCCAGGCGCGCAGGATCCGCCCGACCGGGGTGACCCTGGGGTCGCGGCGCAGCTTGAACAGCGGTCCCTCGGCCTCGTTCTGGCTGGCTCGAAGGGCGGGCTGGCGGTCCTCGGCGCCCGCGACCATCGACCGGAACTTGTGCACCTGGAAGATGGCGCCGCCCTGCCCGTAGCGCTGTTGGCGGAACAGGATGGGGCCCGGCCCGGAGAGCCGCACGGCCAAGGCGCAGGCCAGCAGGACCGGCGAGAAGACCACGACGAGCAGCAGGGCCACGACCAGGTCGAAGGCGCGCTTGACCACGCGCTGCCAGGGCGTGAGCTCGGCGCGGCGAAGGCCGAGGACGGGGACGTCGTCGAAGCGCTGCACGGCGACCCGGCTGGCGGCCACGCCCAGCACCCCGGTCGACAGGTGCAGGTCGACGGGGACCTCCTGGAGGTCGCGGTAGACCCGCTCGGTGGTCTCGGTGGCGACCGAGCCGCCGGCGACCAGGACCGCGTCGGCCCGGTATGCGCCCACCGCATCTCGGACCATGGAGGCGGGGCCGACCACCTCGGGCAGGCCGGCGGCGACCGGGCCCGGCGGACACCCGTCGTCCAGGAACCCGACGACCTCGAAGCCGAGCCAGCGGGCGCGGGTGACCACCCGGCAGAGGTCACGGCCCTCGCGGCCGGCGCCCACGATCAGCAGGCGGCTCACCAGCGTCCCGGAGCAACGCATCGCGCGAAGGATCAGCCGGTAGACGCAGCGGGTGGCGAGCACGGCCACGGTGCAGCCGATCCAGGTGGCGAGCACCCACGATCGCTGAGCGGGGACCTTGAGCACGAATGCGGTGAAGGTGGCGGCGACCGTGCCGGTGGCGACCGCCTGGAGGATCAGCTTGAACTCATCGGCGGCGTTGACCAGCCGGCGGGCGTCGTACAGGCCGGCGTTGGCGAACAGCGCCAGCCAGATGAGGATCGCCAGGCCGTTGAACACGGTCACAGGTCCGAGGGGTTGGACGAGGCCGCCCAGGGCCAGCAGGGCCTGCTGGATGCCCTGGGCGACCATCAGTCCGAGCAGCAGGGCGCCGACGTCGCCGATGAGGCGGCAGGCGAGCACCCGCAGGCGGATGTCCTGTTCGGGGACGGCCGTCCGCCCGGCTCCCGCGTGTGGCGGGAGCCGGGCTTCGCTGAGGGCGGCATCGGGGTACCCGGTGGCCATTGTCCCCAGCCGACCGGGGCTAGACAGCGACGTTGCTGCGGCGGCGCCGGACGGCCAGCAGGAGCAGGCCACCGGCAACGATCAGGCCGGCGCCAACGGCCAGCCCGGGACCGACGTCCGTGCCGGTGAACGGAAGGCCGCCGCTGGCGGCGACGACCCGGAGGGTGGCGACGCTGAGCACCTCGCCTCCACTGATGGCGCTGAGGGTGTAGACGCCCGCGTCGAGCCCGGACGGGATGGTCACCGTCGTGCTGAACGACCCGTCGTCGGCGGCGGTGGTGCGGCCGAGGATGACGGTGCTCTGGGCGAGCGGCCGCGTCGTGGCCACCAGCCGAGCCAGGGCAGGCCCGGCGGCGACGACCATGTGACCGGTGCCGAGGCTGGACGAGGAGCGGGTAAGGGTGATGGTGACGGTCGCCCCCGGCTCGGCGCCGTCACCGGAGACGGTGATGTCCTGGCCGGGGGTCACGGTGGACTCGGAGACCGTGAGGCCCTGGTCCGAGCCAGGCGGGTAGTCCTGGGCGTTGGCTGGGCTCGCGAGCAGCGTCAAACCGGCCGCGACGGTGAGCGCGGAAACAAGCTTCCGCATGCAGGTTGTCCTCCTTGATGACCGGGACCGTGGTCCCCCCTGGGGCGACGGCCGGTGTGGCTCCGCCACCTGGTTCCGGTACAAGAACCTCGGCACCTTACAGGCAGATCTTCAGCCCGACAAGCGCGAAACTGTCAAAACTGTCATGGCCGGGCCGACGGGAGTTCGTCAGCCCCGGACCAGCTCGAACCCCAGCTCGCGCTCGCCGTCCAGCATCCCGGTCCACGTCGAGGTTGCGCCATCGACCCGGGCGCCGGCCGGCAGGACCGCGAACCGCCAGCCGCTCGGCGCCGTCACCGCGACCTTGGCGCTGTCCGGCCAGACGGTCGCCTGGGGGCGGAGCAGGACCCGGTAGCGGAGGCGGTCCTCGCCGAGCCGCTGGGCGGCGGTGGGCCGCGTGAGCCGATAGGCCAGCGTCACCGAGTCGCCGGCGGGCACGCCGACCGATTGAGTGAGGGCGAGCCCGCCGAAGTCCTGCTGGGCTTCCGCGCTGACCCGGCGTCCGTCGAGGCTGGCCTTGGTGAAGCCGTAGCCGCCGGCCACGTAGAGGGTCTGGATCTGCTCATTCACGCCCTTGCGGAAGCGGGCGTCGTAGGGCCCGACGACGTTGCGGGGCAGCCCGGCCACGGCCACGTCGTTGCGGAGGGTCAGCGAGGCGGTGGCGGTGGCCGACCCGTCCGCGGCCAGCCGCACCCGCCAGTCCAGGGCTCGGTGCAGGTACGCGTCCAGCTTGTTGCCGCCGGCGTTGACCCCGACCGCCATCAGGTAGTCGGCGCCGGCCGGAGCGGCCGCGCTGCCGCCGACGCCCAGGCCCATCAGGGCCTTCTGGCTGGCCGGGTCGCGGCTGTAGACCTGCACGTGGCGGCCATGGGCGGCGCCGGCCAGGCCGCGCAGCAGCTCCACCGGTTGCGTGGCCAGGGCGCGCCGGAACGCCTCGAAGGTGGCCCGCGCGACCTGCTCGAGGAAGCGCCGGCGGGCCGGGTTGTCCGCGGCGTAGCGGACGTAGGCCTGGACCAGGGTCTCCTCGGCGATGTTGTCGGCGGTCAGGCGCACCCCGCCGGCCCGGATCGGCCCGCTGGCCCGCAGCACCTGGGCGACGGCCAGCGGGTCGGCGGCGATCACCCCGTCGATCTGGTCGCCGGTGGTCTGCAGGTAGAGCTTGCTGACGATGCGGCCCACGGTCGGCATGTCGGGCGGGATGTTCACCGCCGACCAGGCGCGGTCGACCGCGAACCGGCCGTAGCGGCTGGCGACCTTCCGGGGCAACTCGACGCCCTCCCTGGTGCGCAGATCCAGCTCTTGGTAGTGGTCGACGGTGGTGAGCTTCGGCCCCCGTGGGCTGGACTCGAGGATGCCGTACTCGCCGATCAGGCCGCCGGTGCCGCGCAGCTCGGCGGGGTTCTGGAACGCCAGGAACCACCTGGCCGACCCGGGCGGGCCGTACAGGGTCGCGGCCAGCTTCAGGCCCTGCCCGACCCGCTGCGCGGCCTTGGAGGCGCCCGAGGCCGTCTCCAGGTAGCCGGCCTTGGCCGACCCGGTGGTGAGCGCTCGGGTCGAGCGGACCCGCTCGAGGTCGAACTCGAGCGTCCGGCGCAGGTCGAGCAGGGCGTCGGCTGCCTCCAGGATCGTGGTCCTGGTGGGCGGCCGGGTCTGGAGCGGCTGCAGGGCGGTCACCAGCCGGCGGGTGCCCTTGATCGTGCTTCTCGCCGAGGCGGTCAGCGCCCGCGCGACCCGCACGTCGCGGCCGAGCACGGGCAGGGCGCCGAGCTGGCGCAGCGGCGCGCCCCGCAGCCGCGCCTCAGCGGTGGCCGCGTGCGCCTCGGCCTGGTCGATCAGGTCCAGGCGCGCCGCGAGCTTGCCGGCCTGGAAGCCGCCGGCCCTGGCCAGCAGCGTCCTGGCCGCGGCCAGGTCGTCTTCGACCAGCAGGGCCTGGTTCCTGGCGTGCCAGGTGAGCAGGGCCCCACTGCCCACGACCAGGCCGAACAGCAACGTGACCAGCAGACGTCGAAGCACGAGCCCCCCCTTGCCGCGATCCGCACCAACGGCGCGAACATTACCTCGCCGCGGCGTCCACCTCGACCTGCACGCCGCCCTTGTCGAGGGACTGCTGGGCGGCCTCCAGGGTCGCGACCACCCGCACGCCGTTCCAGGCGTCGGTGCGGGGCCGCGTGCCGGTCCGGCAGCAGTCGAGGAAGTGGTCCAGCTCCAGGGCGAGCGGCTCGGTCAGGTCGGTGCGGGGCACGTGCAGGTCGCCGCGGCGCAGCCGGAACTGGAACTCGCCGAAGCCGCCGGCGACCGGGTCGGCGCCCTTGTCGTAGACGCGCAGCTTGGCCTCGGAGTCGAGGTCGTCGAAGACCACCATCCGCCTGGAGCCGACCACGGTGGTGCGGCGCAGCTTGGAGGGGTCCAGCCAGGAGACGTGCAGGTGGGCCAGGACGCCGCCGTCGTAGCCGAGGGTGGCGAAGACCACGTCCTCGACGTCGGCGTGCAGGTAGCGGGCGCCGCGGGCGGCGACCCAGCGGGGCGCGGCACCGACCAGGTAGTTGGCGATCGACACGTCGTGGGGGCCGATCGACCACAGCGCGCTGATGTCGCGCTGGATGCGCCCGAGGTTGACCCGCTGGGAGTGGATGTACCACAGCTCGCCGAGCTCGCCGGCGTCCAGCAGCTCGCGCATGCGGGTCACGGCCGGGTTGTACTCGAAGGTGTGGCCGACCAGCAGCACCCTGCCGGCCCGCTCGGCCGCCTCGGCCAGGGCGACCGCCTCCACCGTCGACAGCGCCAGCGGCTTCTCGACCAGCACGTGCTTGCCGGCGCCAAGGGCCTCCTGGACCAGGGCGGCGTGGGTGCGGGCCGGGGTGGCGACCACCACCGCGTCGACCTCCGGGTCGGCCATCGCCTCGGCCGGGTCGGCCAGCACCCGCACCCAGGGGTAGCGGTGGGCGACCTCGGCCCGCCGCTGGGGGTCCGGGTCGACGCAGGCCACCCACGCCCTGCCCAGCCGCAGATGCAGGTTGCGGGCCAGGTTCGGCCCCCAGTACCCGTGCCCGAACAGGGCGACCCGTGGCTCGTCGATGCCGTTCACCTCCAGCCGTTCATCGGAATCTACGCATCTGTAAGTGTGGAGATGCGAGTCCGTTCCTGCTTCGCCGAGAGCAGTTTCACTAACAGGCTGGCGCCAATAGGCGCATCAGGGGCGACGCTGAGGGCGACCTTGCCACCGGTAGTGGGTCCAGGCTTGTCGGACCAGGCGGCCCAGGATAATGACCGCGTGCGCGAGTGCGACCCAGAACTCGACGACCCGTTGGTGCCGCTCGGTGCACCAGCGTAGCTTGCCGAAGTTGTTGCTGCCCCAGGCGTGGGTCCGCTCCACCGGCCACCGCCGGCTAGTCTGGACGGGAGCGGGCAGACCGCGCTGGGCGATCCGCTCGACAAGGCCGCGGTCGGCCAGCGTGGTGCGGGTCTTGCCGCTGTCGTAGCCGCGGTCCAGGTGCACGGTGGGCTGAGCGGGCAACGGTCCCAGCTTGTCGAGGGTGGTCAGGGTGGCTGCCAGCAGGAGCGAGTCATGGGTGTTGGCGCCGGCGACGACGGCGCCCAGTGGGATGCCCTTGGCGTCGGTTGTGACCGACCGTTTCAGGCCTTGCTTGCCACGGTCGACGGGGCTTGGTCCGGCGGTCTGGCCGCAGGGCGCTTTGGTGATGCACCCGTCGACGGCCAGGTCCGACAGCTCTAGGCCGAGCATGCGGTCGTAGGCGTCAAGGACGATGCATTCTAGTCGCGGCAGGATTCCGGCGGTCAGCCACTCGTCGCGGCGGCGGCGCAGCGTAGTCGCCAAGCAGGTGTGGTCGGCGATGCGGCGGTAGCCACAGCCGAACACCAGGACCTGGATGAGCTTGTCGAAGGCGACTCGGTCGGGGATGCGGGGGCGGTGGCAGCCCAGCGGGTGGGATGCCTGCCGGATGGGCAGCAGGGCGGCGAACTGGGCCCAGAGTGGTTCAGGACCGATGCTGGAAGGGCAGGCACGGCGGACTCCTGCTCTGGTTGTGCTGGCGCACCTAATCGGGTCGGAGGGTGCGCCACCAGGCCAGGACGAGGAACAGCGCGGCGACCACAAGATACAGAGCGGACCGGGCCAATCCGAGCTGCCAGGCGCGGCCGGCGGGCTGGTAGCGGTCGACGCGCTGGATGCCGTTGGCGGTAAGGCAGCGGTCGACCGCCTGCCCGCCGCTGCCAGGGCACAGCCGGTCCACCGCCTGGGCCGACAGGTCACGGCCGGTGCGGTCGCGGTAGCCGCTTGAGAGCACCTGGTCGTCCAGGCCGGCGCGGGGGCTAGGTTGGCCGGCCGGGTAGGTGATGGTGAGCGGCCGTGGGGGCAGCCAGGACTGGGCGGCGAGGCTGAGAGCAGCGGCCACCACTAGGACCGCGACCAGGCCGACGGCCAGGGCGGGCACGACCCGGCGGATGAGGGCGCCAGCGGCGGTGGCGATCGCGAACGCCAGCATGGCGGTGGCGACCGGGACCAGGCCCCCGCGTTCCAGCGCCGCCCGGCTGCTGATGCCCAGCTGGTCGAAGCGCCCCCACCACCACGACAGCAGCAGGGCGGCCACCGCAGCCACGACGACCAGCACGCCGGTGGCCATGGTGAGCCGGATGCCGAGCCAGTGGCTGCGGGTGACGCTCTGGGTCCAGGCCAGCCGGTGGGTGCCCTGCTCGAACTCGCGGGCCAGCAGCGGCCCACCAAACAGCACGCCAAGGGCGACCGGCAGCAGCGCGCCGAACAGCGAGACGGGCTCCAGGATCGGACCGTAGCGGTTGGCGAAGGCCTCCGCGAGGATCTGGCAGTCTGCGCCGGAGGCGACGCACGCGGCCAGGCCGCTGTCGTGGGCGAACGAGGTGACCTGCCAGCCGCTCAGCAGCAGGACCGGGCCGGCGACGGCCAACAGCGCGAGGGCGGCAACCGTGGACGGTCGCTGCTGGCGCCAGGCGACCCAGGTCATGCCGACACCTCCTTGGCGTCGGCCGGGACCGCCGCCAGCGCCGGCCGGGGCAGGGCGGTGGTCTCCGGGTGGCGCATGTAGGCCAGCACCAGCTGCTCCAGCCCGATGTCGTGCACCGTC
>WNGA01012431.1_pt1 | contig 12892 bp, 11 predicted proteins | sample 5400061 | NCBI WGS metagenome assembly WNGA01 (sample SAMN13153366, study PRJNA577476) | soil metagenome | isolation source: 100 cm soil or saprolite under grassland replicate 2 | place: USA:California | collected 2016-06-15
CCGTCAGAGTATAGTGTGCGGTTTTGCTTCCGCGCTGCTGGCGCCGAACTTACTATTTTATGGAACGCATCCATTGAGTACCACTCAAAACGGTGAATTCTGGCTCCCAGCCATCGAGTACCATCAGGAGACATACTATATGGCCGTCATCCATCTAGTATCTATCTTAGATGCGTGCTATACGGCTACCATCCATTTTTGTCTAGGTACTAGACCGCATTGTTCGTATAACACAGCTTCACGTCGTGGATTCTGGCTTTCATCCATCTAGCACTAAAGGCTGTCTAGCGGAATAGACATGGTATTTGACGGCCAGCGACCGTCTGCTATACTGCACATATGTTCAAACTACAGGCAGCGCCTTCAGTGTTGGCCACCCCTGAGGAACACTCGCTGACCTTGGTCTGCGAACGTGGCCATCGCAGGGATCCCTCCTGAAGAACGCCAGAGCCTCGCGCGACCTTGGGGAAAAGGACCATGACTTATCCCCCTGAGAGGGCACTGTTGCAAAGCATAGAATGGGAGAGCCTATGGAGTCAAAAACAAAATTGCTGGACCAGATGCGACTTGTCTTGCGCCTCAAGCACATGAGTATCCGGACCGAAAACACGTACGTACACTGGGTCCGCCGTTTCATCTTGTTTCACCACAAGCGTCATCCGAAGGACATGGGCGCCACGGAAATACGCGCCTTTCTCTCCCATCTCGCTGTTCATGTGCAGGTAGCGGCTTCCACACAAAACGTGGCGTTGAACTCCCTCGTCTTCCTCTATCGTCACGTACTGAAGCAGGCTTTCCCAGACCTCGAAGAGATCGAGCGAGCAAAACGTCCAGGGAGAATACCAGTCGTGTTTACCCGCGAGGAAGTCTCTCGCGTGCTAGCGCACTTGCAGGGCACGCCTCGCCTCATGGCAAGCTTGCTGTATGGCGCTGGACTGCGCGTCATGGAGTGTGCACGCCTGCGCGTCAAAGACTGCGACTTCGCCTACCAGCAAATCACCATCCATGACGGAAAAGGCGCGCAAGATCGGGTGACTGTGCTCCCACAGGCATTGATAGGCCCTCTACAACGGCATCTCGCCAGAGTGAAGGCATTCCATGAGGACGACCTGGCGGAAGGTTATGGTGCAGTCTATCTCCCATACGCCTTTGAGCGCAAAGATGTCAGCGCCGCTACCTCCTGGGAGTGGCAGTATGTCTTTCCCGCCTCGCAGCGCTCTATTGATCCACGCTCAAGGCAAGAGCGTCGCCATCATCTCTCGGAAAGCATGCTACAAAAGGCCGTGAAAAGGGCTATTCGTCAGACGGGAATCCCCAAGCGCGGCAGTTGCCACACCTTGCGGCACTGCTTTGCGACGCATTTGCTGGAAAATGGCTATGATATTCGTACGGTGCAGGAACTCCTGGGCCACAAGGATGTCAGCACGACGATGATCTATACCCATGTGCTCCAACGTGGCGGCAAGGGCGTGCGTAGTCCGCTTGATCCATGCTGAACCGCGCTGAGGTTACAGTCTTAGGCGTTCGTTGCAGCGCGTAAATCTCCTAGGAGCCGCTCATACTGCGCTGCTCCTCCTTGTTCCCAGGTCGTCAGTAAGACCGTCCCGAGAATCCCCATGTCTGCCAGGCCGTGTAGACACCGCAGGTCAGCACTGGTGCGGAGGCCAAAACCCAGGGCCAGAGGCAAGGAGGTGGCACGGCGGCAGCGGGCCATAAAGGCCTCCAGACTGTCATCGATAGGCGTCTGCTTGCCGGTGACGCCTTTCCGCGCAACGCAATACACAAAGCCTCTGGCGTGGCGAGCAATCTCCTGCAAGCGCGACATGGAGTTGGTGGGAGTCATGAGGACAATGGGTGACAGGTGATGGATATCGGCGTGCAGGAGGAGGTCACGGGCCTCCTCAGGGGGGAGGTCCGCTACGATGAAGCCGCTCCCGCCATGCTCGGCCAGGCAGGCACAGAACGTGGCATGCCCCATTTGGAGCACGCTGTTGTAGTAACCCATCATGAGAATCTTCAAGTCAAAGGCGGTGCTCGCACGCTGCATGAACTTAAAATAACGCTCCCAATTCATGCCAGCTGCCAGGGCGTGTTGATTCGCCCGCACAAATACCGGGCCGTCGGCAATAGGCTCGCTGAAGGGGAGTTGTAACTCCACCACATCGACATCGGCGCGCTGCATGGCTTCCAGCATCGCCATATTGGCCTCCAGCGACGGATAGCCAACCACCGCATGGGTCATCAGTAACAGTTTTTTGCGCTGCAGGCGCTGGCGCATATAGGTCTCCAAAGGCGTCATACGCGCTCTCCTCCACGCTCCCAGGTGGCGACTTTGTCCCGCAGAAAGGCCCGCCAGCGGGCGTCGCCGAGGGCGTCGGCAATGGTAAAAATATCTTTGTCGCCACGCCCTGACTGGTTGATCAGGATGACCTCATCTGGGGACAACTGGGGCGCCTCTTGCAGTGCCGTGACAAACGCATGGGCACTCTCCAGCGCCGGAATAATGCCTTCGCGACGCATGACTAATGTTAACGTCTCGAGGACTTCCGCGTCGGTGGCAGCTTCGACGCGAATCCGGCCAATCTGCTGCAGGTAGGCCAGGATCGGCCCCACGCCAATGTAATCCAGGCCAGCGGCCACGGAATGCGTCGGCTGCATCTGCCCCTCGGCGTTCTGCAGAAAACAGGTTTTGTAGCCCTGGGCGACCCCTAGGCGGCCCACGTGCTGGGCGAGACGGGCGGCGTGCTGGCCGGTATGGAGTCCCAGGCCGCCGGCTTCGACGCCGATGAGTTCAACCTCAGGGTCGTCGAGAAAACCGGCGAAGATGCCTGAGGCGTTTGAGCCACCACCCACGCAGGCGTAGACGCGTCTGGGCAGCTGCTTGGCGGATTGCAGCATTTGCTCACGCGCTTCGCGACCGATAATGGACTGAAAGTAGGTGACCATCTGTGGGAAAGGATGGGGGCCGCAGACGGTCCCCATGACGTAGTGCGTCGTGTCCATGGACTCCGACCAGTCGCGCAACGCCGCATTGATCGCGTCCTTGAGCGTCTGCGTGCCGTCTTCAACGACCACCACCGTAGCGCCTAACTGCTCCATCCAAAAGACGTTGGGGCGCTGCCGTTGCACATCTAAGGCGCCCATATAGACGGTACATTCAAAGCCCATGCGGGCGGCCATGGTGGCGGTGGCAACGCCGTGTTGGCCGGCACCGGTCTCCGCGATGACGCGGCTTTTCCCCATGCGCCTGGTTAGTAGTCCCTGGCCCATCACATTGTTGACCTTGTGGGCCCCGGTATGATTGAGGTCTTCGCGTTTGACGTAGAGCTGCGCCCCCCCAAGCTGCTGGCTGAGATTTTCCAGGTGGGTGAGTGGTGTCGGACGGCAGGAATAGCTGGTCATCACACGCACATACTCATCCCAAAAGGTGGGATCAGCCTGTGCCGCCGCGAAGGTCGCTTGCAACTCAGCGATGGTCTCGTGCAGAATTTCTGGGATAAAGGCGCCGCCAAAGGGCCCGTAATAGCCCTCGTGCCCCGGTGTAAACTGAAAGAGTTCTTTGTACATGCTGCCTGTGGTCCTTTGTTGCTGAGGAATGGCTCGCCCTCCGGTGCGAGGTATTGTCTAAAAACGGCATGATGGGCGCAAGGGTTCCGTGCTCCAGGGCAGGCGTGCTGCTCTCTTGCGCTCTCTCGCCCGTATGATAGCATGAAGAGCGAGACATTACCGATGTGAGTATAGGTGGTACGCAGAGGAGTGAGTCCATGCAGACGTTGCGAGACCAGGCGTGCATCGTAGGCGTCGGAGAAACGGCATACACGCGAGGCGCACAGAAGTCCGTGCTGCGCTCAGTCCTGGAAGCCTCGCGTCACGCCATTGCTGACGCTGGCTTGAGCACACACGATATGGACGGGTTTGTGCTGCCTGGCCCGTATCTCTTTCAGGAACAGTTAGCGGCGAATCTGGGGATCAATGATTTGCGCTACTCGACGTACATTCAGATGGGGGGAGCCAGCCCGGTCACTGCCCTGCAAAGCGCTGCCATGGCTGTTGCCATGGGTATCGCCACGCACGTGCTCGTGCCCTTCGGCTGGAACGGCTACTCCGAAGCGCGGGTCAGCCGCCGTGAGACGCCACAGGCGGTGCTGCGTCCCACAGAGAACGCCATGAGTCGGGCGGTACGGAATTTCTATGCCCCTTATGGGGCTCTGGCACCGGTGCAGTATTATGCCTGGTTGGCCACGCGTCATCGCGCCCTCTATGGCACCACGGACGAGCAGATGGGCGAGGTCGCTCTGACCTGCCGAGCCCACGCCCAGCACAATCCCCTGGCCTATATGTATGGCCGGCCGCTGACCATGGCAGACTATCTGCACTCGCCGATGCTGGCTTCGCCCTTTCGCCTGCTGGACTGCTGCCTGGAAACCGATGGGGCCTGTGCCGTGGTGGTGACGACGCCAGAGCGGGCCCGCCACCTGCGGCACGATCCCGTGTACATCATGGGCATTGCCGAAGGCCATCCCTACCCTGCCGATGCTATCCCCAACCGTGCCGACTTCTTCAAAATTGGGCTCAGCTTCGCTGCCCCCCGCGCCTTTGCCATGGCCGGGGTGACCCCGCAGGACATCAACTTTGCGGAAATCTACGACTGCTTTACCTATGTGGTGCTGCTGCAACTGGCAGCGCTCGGCTTCTGTGCCCAGGGTGAGGTAGGGGGCTTTGTGGCCGGCGGACGCCTGCGTATTGATGGCTCCCTGCCCTGCAACACCCATGGTGGACTCCATTCTGAGGCCCATGTCTGGGGGCTCAATCACGTCGTTGAGGCGACACGGCAGTTGCGCCACGAAGCGGCCCTACAGGTGCCTGACTGCGCCCTGGGGGTGGTCACTGGCTGGGGAGATTTTGGCGATGGGAGTCTGGCGATTCTACGGAGGTAAGATATGAGCGACTACGCAAAACCCCTGCCACGCGGTGAAGATGTCAATGGGGAGTTTTATCAGTTCTGTAAACAACACGAGTTGTGTTTCCAACGTTGCCAAGACTGTGGTGCCTGGCGCCACATGCCGCGTGAGAGCTGTGCGGCTTGCGGCTCGTTCAACTGGAGTTGGGAGCGCTCCAGCGGCAAGGGCCAGGTGTTTAGTTGGACGGTGATTCACCGGGCTATGCATCCCGGCTTCGCCCCTGATGTGCCCTATGCGACCGTGGTGATCGAGCTGGCCGAAGGCGTGCGTCTGGTCTCGCAGGTGCTTGATCTTGCTCCTGAGCAGTTGCGTGTAGGGCTACCTGTGGAAGTGGTCTTCGACGATGTGACTCCCGAAGTCACCCTGCCGAAGTTTCGCCCGCTATCCGAGTCGGCTGGGGTATAAGCAATGAGACGGTTGGACATGCGGACCCACTGCCCCACAGTGGACATGACACGGTAAAGACTCGCTAGGGGGACTCATGATTGTCATAGTTTCTGGCCTGCCGCGCTCGGGCACGTCATTGATGATGCAAATGCTCCAGGCGGGAGGGATGCCACTCCTCATAGACGATCGCCGTCCGGCGGATGCAGATAACCCGAATGGCTATTGGGAGTATGAGCCGGTCAAACGCCTGCAGCAGGATAACTCCTGGATGCACCAAGCCGAAGGCCAGGCGGTGAAGGTGGTATCAGCCCTCCTGCAGTATCTGCCTCCCCAATACACCTACAAGATCATCTTCATGCAGCGGCCTATGCCAGAAGTGCTGGCTTCTCAGGCAACCATGTTGGAGCGGCGCGGTGCACCGAGTGGCCAGGCGGAGGAGCAGACGCTTGGGACCGTCTTTGCGCAGCATCTCGACTATACAGAGCGCTGGTTGGCGATGCAGCAACATATGACGATGCTGCCAGTGCATTACCACGAAACCATTATCGATCCTGCAGTAATGGCGCGCCGTGTAGCGCAATTTCTCGATCTGCCGCTGGCGGTGGAAGAGATGGCCCGTGCAGTCGATCCACGCCTGTACAGGCAGCGGCGCTAGGGCAGGATGACACTATCCCGCTGTTGCCAGCCTCTCCCCCACCCACACGGCTCCCGCACGGGCGGGGATCGTGAGCCCTCGCACCGCACCCTCTATCACGCTGTGCTGGGTGCTCCCCCACTCTTCGTGGACGGTGGCCCCATTCGGTAAAAGGCGATGCACGTCCAGATCGAGCCGCACCGCACTCGAGCTGGCGTTCACCCCGACGATGACCGTTTGCTCATGGCGCTGGCGGGCAAAGATATACACCTTCCCCTGCGCATAGAGGTGTGCGTAGGTGCCCTGCCGCCACAACGCCTGATATCTTTTGCGCAGCGCGATGTACTTTTTTATGGCCGTGTGGAGGTCGTGATTCCACCTGGCCGGCTCCCAGATCATGCCGCGGCGGCAGTCTGGGTCGCGGCCTCCTGCCATGCCCACCTCATCGCCATAATAGAGCATGGGGGCACCGGGATAGGTCATCATCGTGAAATACGCCAGTTGCACCGCGCTCGCGTCGCCTTTCGCCAGGGTGAGGAAGCGCGCCGTATCATGGCTATCGAGCAGATTCAATTGCGCGTAGGTGATCGCACCTGGATACCAGGCGAGGACGTCCTCGAGGCGCTGCGCGAATTGGCGCGCGTCATACGGTGTGAGGGCGCCATAGCCGTGGCCGCGAGTGAGCGCTCGTGTGTCGTCGTCTACCTCAACAAAGAAACTGGCACACGCATGCAGGAACTGGTAATTCATGACGGCGTCAAACTGATCGCCGACGAGCCAGCGGTCGGCGCGCTGCCAGATTTCGCCAACAATGTAGGCGTCGGAATTTTTCGCCTTGACGCGGCGGCGAAATTCACGCCAGAAGTCGTCGTCGTCAATGTCCCCCGGTACATCCAGCCGCCACCCGTCAATACCTTGCTCGACCCAGTATTCCGCGACGCGCAATAAAAATTCACGCACCTGGGGGTTCACATGATTGAACTTCGGGAGGGGTTTGAGATTCCACCACGCCTGGTAGCCCGCCGGGCCCAGTTCATCGTAGGCGTGCAAGGGAAACGTGCGCACGAGGAACCAGTCAAGATACGGCGAGGTCGCCCCATTTTCGAGGAGATGATTGAAGTAATAAAAACCCCGACTGGCGTGATTGAACACGCCGTCGAGCACGATGCGCAGGCCACGCTGGTGCGCCTCGTGGAGCAACACCTGAAACGCGGCATTGCCACCGAGCAGGGGGTCTACCTGATAATAGTCGTGCGTGTGGTAGCGGTGATTCGCTGTGGATTGAAAGATGGGGCAGAAGTAGAGCGCATCGATGCCAAGATCGGTAAGATAGTCGAGGTGGTCGACGACGCCCAGCAGGTCGCCGCCCTTGAAACCATGCGTGGTCGGTAGGGCATCCCAGGGCTCTATGTTCGGCGGCTTCTCGACGCGCGTGCTGGTGGCAAAACGATCTGGAAAGATCTGGTAAAACACCGCATCCTTCACCCATTCCGGGGTAATGACATTGCTCTCTGAGGATTGAGTCGCAATAATCTGCGCCTGTTCATCCACGACCCGTTCTCCTGTGGGCTCTGTGGCACATTTCTACAAATAGGGACGTTGAGGCTCGCATAGTAGCCTCACCAACATCAGCTACTTCTGCGGTGCCCCATAGCCGCCCCCCCCAGGAGTAGCGATGCGGAGACGGTCTCCCGCCTCAACCCGCGTGTTAAATTTCGAGGGCAACCGACGGCGCCGATTGTGGTGCAGCAACGTATTCTCACCACTCTGCGCCGGCTCACCGCCAGCGAGGCCGTAGGGTTGTAACTTGCGCCGATCAGAGAGCATGGTCACTTGCGCGTCGCCGAGGAATTCGATTTCACGGATGATGCCATCCCCTCCAGGGAACTGTCCCTTGCCACCCGAGCCATGGCGCATGGAATACTGCGTAACCCGAAAAGGAAAGGCGTGCTCCAGGGCCTCGATGGGCGTGTTCAGGGTGTTCGTCATATGCGAATGGGTGGCGTGCATGCCTGGGAGACCGGGTCGGCCGCCCGTGCCGCCAGCGATGGTCTCGTAGTAAGTATAATGCTCGCCACGCCGCGGGTCATAACCACCCACTGTGACGTTGTTCATGGTGCCACTGCAGGCCGCGGCGACTCGATCAGGCCGGGCTTGATGCAGGGCCCCCAGGACCACGTCAACGATGCGCTGTGAGGTCTCGACATTGCCACCGGCCACCGCGCTCGGGAAGGTGCAATTGACCACCCCACCGGCGTCGGCGATGATCTTGACCGGGGCCATGCAGCCATAGTTGAAGGGAAATTGCTCCTGGGCTAGGGTGCGAATGCAGTAGTACACCGCTGACATGGTGATGGCGAAGTTGGCGTTGACACTCCCCCGCACCTGCGGGTCAGAGCCGCGAAAGTCTATCTCGACTTCCTGCCCATGGACCCGGACAGTGACGCAGAGCTTCACTGGTACTTCGGTGATCCCGTCATCGTCCATATAATCCTCGAATTGGTATTCCCCATCGGGAATATCGGCAATGACGTGGCGCGTCATGCGCTCCGAATAACGCTGCAGTTCAGCGCTGTAGCGTAAGAGCTCCGGCAAGCCATACTTGCCGATGACTTCCCGTAAGCGGCGTTCCCCCGTGCGATTCGCGGCAATCTGCGCGGTCAGGTCGCCCTCCCGCTCACGTGGTGTCCGCACGTTGGCCAGAATCAATTGCAGGAGATCGTGGTGCACCCGGCCATCGACCATGATTTTGATGGGCGGAATACGAATACCTTCCTGAAAGACTTCGGTCGACAAAGGCATAGAGCCCGGGGTCATCCCGCCCACATCGGCATGATGGGCGCGGTTGGCAGTAAAGAAGGTCGGTCGGCTCACGCCTTCGACAAAGATCGGGGTGACGAGAGTGATATCAGGCAAGTGCGTACCGCCACCGTATGGATCATTCACCAGGACGCCATCACCTGGCTGCATGTCAACATGCTCGATGGCATGCAGAACGGACATGGGCATGGCGCCGAGGTGCACAGGAATATGCTCGGCCTGGGCAATCATGTGCCCCGCGCCATCAAACAGGGCACACGAAAAATCTTTGCGCTCTTTAATATTCGGCGAAAAAGCCGTGCGGCAGAGCGTCACACCCATTTCTTCAGCGATCCCGCTCAGCAAATTTTTAAACACTTCGAGGCGTATGGGGTCATAGTCCATGCTGGTCTCCTCACCTGCCACAATCGGCAATTATTGAGGGCGTAACACGAGGTTGTGCTGCTGATCAACCTGCACGACAAAGGCTGCTGGCACGACCGTCGTAGCACTGTATTCCGTAATCAGAGCCGGGCCAGCAACGCGATTCTCGGCAGACAAACGCTGGCGGTCATAGACTGGCGCCTGACGCCACTGTCCATCAATGTACATGGGGATGGTGTCCACCTGTGCCGCACCGGCATCCTCCCCCTGCTGCCGTTCTCTGGAGGCACGGTACGAGGTCCCAGACGGTCCGACCACGCGCAGACGCACATTCACAACCTGCGTGGGACGGGCGCTGTCCTCATAGCCATAACGCAGGTCATGGCGCCGGTGGAACTCGTCGACAAAGTTCGGGAGATACGGCACCACGAGTTCGAACGACTGGCCTACGTAACTCATATCCAGGAAGCGGCTGATCTGTACATCCTGGGGCGCCACACCCTCGTCCCGCATCGCCTGGCGTCCACGCTCCTCCAGTTCGCGAAACGCTACCGCGGCGCGCTCTGGGGTAAATGCTGTGGCTGGCACCAGGACGGTCTGGGCGTACTCCTGAACATAGTCGGTAATGAGCATCCCAAAGGCTGAGAGAATCCCAGGATTGGCTGGTACGAGCACGGTCGGAATGGACAAGCGGCGCGCCAGGTCAGCGGCGTGCATCCCCCCGGCGCCGCCGAAGGAGACCAGCGCGAATTCACGTGGGTCGTGACCACGCTCGACGGAGATAACCCGAATGGCACCTTCCATGTTGGCGTTCACCACTTCCAAAATGCCCTCACACGCCGCCTCCGGTGGCATATGGATCTGCTGGGCAAACGCCTCGACCGCATCCCTGGCACGGGCGACATCGAGCTGCATCTGCCCCCCTAGGAACCAGTCAGGGTGCAGACGCCCGAGGTACAGGTTGGCGTCGGTCACGGTGAGGCCAGTCCCCTTGCCATAGCACGCCGGCCCAGGATCAGCTCCTGCGCTCTGGGGGCCAACACGTAATGCTCCGCCGGGATCGAGGTAGGCCAGCGAACCGCCACCTGCGCCCACTGTATGGATATCGAGGACCGGGACTTTCACCGGGCAGCCAGCCACAATGGTTTCATTCGTCGTCCGCGGCTGTTCATCACACAACGAGACATCGGTAGATGTCCCACCCATATCAAAGGTAATGGCGCGCCTATAGCCCGCATCATGGGCCACACGAAACGCCCCGACGACCCCACCGGCTGGTCCCGAGAGGACAGTGTGCACCGCCTCCTGGTGGGCCCGTGCGGCTGACATCACCCCTCCATTGGAGCGCATCACACTCAGGCGGGCGCCCTGCAACTCGGTGGCCAGCGTCTCAAGGTAGCGCTGCATCACCGGGCGTAGATACGCATTGACGACGGTGGTGCTACAGCGTTCGTACTCGCGGAATTCTGGCAGAATCTGATGCGACGCGGACACTGGCAGCCCCAAACGTGCCGCCGCCCGGGTCAACATCTCCTCATGCATCGGATTGGCATAGGCGTGCAGCAGGCAGATGGCCAGGGATTGTGCCCCAGAGCGGCGCACGCGCGTCAGCACCGCCTCGATTGCCTGCTCCGTCAATGGAGTAAGCACCTCACCGTTGTATGCCAGACGTTCTGCCACACCGAACCGTAAGCGTGTCGGAACGAGCGGCGGCTGTTTGCGCACAAAAGGGTCATACAGGTGGGGTCGTGTCTGGCGACCAATTTCCAGGATATCTTCAAAGCCCTGGGTCGCAATTAAAGCTGTCCGAGCGCCCTTGCGCTCTAACGCCAGTCAGGTCAGGTCGGAGATGGTGTAACCCTTGCAGGACGGCCCGAGCCGGGTTGTCGGGGGTTGACAGCACTTTGTGAATCACCAGCGTGTCGCCATCCATCAGCATGAAGTCACTAAACGTGCCTCCCGTGTCGACCCCGATCTTTATGGCCATAGCTGGTGCTGCCTCCGGTGTGGTGTGGTCAATGGCGCATGAACATATTGGAGCGATTGTAACACAGGACGCGCTCGGCTAGAATCTCATCAAGACGGTATTTTGAGCTTGACAGGCTAATGCCTACGAAGGCTCTGGCCTCGTGCTGCGCCCCGGTGCTGCGCACGGCTACGGCGTAGGGCTCATTACCCCCGCCAGTTTGGCGGGGAGCTGTGTATAGCCAATGAGCCGTGCGCAGCCCCCCCGCCGGTTTGGCGGGGCGGGTTGACCTTTATTCTGCAGGAATCCGTGTTATGCGGTATGCATTGGCTGTCTTGTTGATGGTGCTCCTGAGTGTCCAGGCGTGGAGTGCCCCTAAAACAGAGCCGGAGCCCCCATCTCTGCTCGTCCAGGATGATCTAGGCGATATCCCTCCCCCACCCGGCACGGCGCCGTTGCGCCCTGTCTTCGATTATCTCCGGTTTTATGAGTCGCAGCCGGCGCGTGTGTTGCCCTACATCACGGAACATTTCCGCGGTGGGATGGAGCCACGCCTCTGGCTGGATCAGACCCGTGCCCTCCTGGCGGCCCAAGGCTATACGCGCCTGGCGTGGACAGTGCATCACCTGGAGATGACCGACACCGGGGCAACCGCGCACGTCACGACGCAGGCCCGCATCGATGGCCAGGAACTCCTCCAAAAGGAGATTTTTGTGCTGGTGCGCACGCCTGAGGGCGAGTGGCTCATCGATGACTGGCATCTTGAGTGAATGTTTCATTAAAGTACGCAAAAGTACGCAGCCCTTGCTTGCCTACAGCTGTCTGAGCAGTTTGTCATATTTGGCATGTGAACAATCCAACACCAGATCATTGCGTCTTCTTTGTTGATTCCCACGGCTCTCCAGCCAATACCGACACGCACAGAAAAGATTGGGCTTCTCCGGATGACCTGCTTAAAATCGAGACTCGGATGAGCGGGACCGCGGCATTGTCTATCAGACAAGAGCTCCGGCGAGCTCTCTTTCCTATGGCCAACCGACGCCCGGTGCGGGCGCCTCGACGGTTAGCACCTGGCCCGTTCGTGACCCGTCAACCATGTGCGCAGGACCACGCCACTCGGTCGCAATCAGGAACAGCGTTCTCCTGTCCGCGCCCCCGAGCATGCAAGCGAAGCAGCCGCGGTCAAGCTGGATCGCCTGCAGCACCTCACCACCCTCGCGAACGCGCACGCACCGCTTGTTGGGGACGTCCCCGTACCAGATGGCGGTCTCAGCGTCGAGGCAGATGCCGTCGGGGACGCCGCCTTGGAGGTCGGCCCACACCCGACGGTTCGACAGGCCGCCGTCGGCCCCGATGTCGAAGGCGGTGAGTCTGTTGCCGTAAGACTCGGCGAGGATCAGCGTCGAGTTGTCGGGGGTCACGACCACGCCGTTGGGGAATGCGATTCCGTCCGCTACCTGCCGAGCGGAGCCATCGGGGGTGACCAACGCGAGGATGCCGGGGGCGAACTCGCCGCCTGGAAACTCAAAGCCCTGGTTGCCGAGGTAGGTGTTGCCCCGACCGTCCACGACGATGTCGTTCCACTTGTGGTCAGCGAGGCCGGTCAGTTTGGCGTGGGTCACGAGCGAGCCGTCGGGCTCCCGGCGCAGGAGAAGGCCATCGCTCGCCGAGACGAGCAGCAGACGCCCATCTGGCAGCCAGTCGACACACAATGGAAATGACGGCCCGCGGACGATGACTTCGCTCTTGCCCTCGAGATCG
>WNGA01009737.1_pt1 | contig 12891 bp, 13 predicted proteins | sample 5400061 | NCBI WGS metagenome assembly WNGA01 (sample SAMN13153366, study PRJNA577476) | soil metagenome | isolation source: 100 cm soil or saprolite under grassland replicate 2 | place: USA:California | collected 2016-06-15
TGTTTGGTTTTCATGCCAAGCCGTATTTTGCGGCGCAGGAAGGGGCGGAAACGCCGCCGAAGGTGGAATTCAATTTCAGCCCGCAAAAGCCGGCTCCCGCCAGGCCGTAAAGACCCGTGCGACGGACTTCAACCGTTCGTTCCGGCAGGCAGACCAGGGGCGGCTTGCTTTGGCTCTTTTTTTTCGCGCTGTTCACCTCGGACGGCCTCGCGCGGGAGATCATTCCTCCGAAGCCAGCGAGTTACTTCAATGACTATGCCGGAGTTGTTTCCAGCCCCACGGCGCAGCAGTTGAACAAGACTTTGGAAGATTTTGAGAAGGCCACATCGAGCCAGATTGTTGTCGCCATCTTTCAAAAGATGCAGAGCGATTCGTCGGTGGAGGACTATGCTCATCGAGTTTTTGAAGCCTGGGGAGCAGGACAAAAGGACAAGAACAACGGCGCTGTCCTTTTCATCTTTGTCCAGGACCGGCGAATGCGAATCGAAGTCGGCTACGGCCTCGAAGGAGCCTTGCCGGACGCTTTGGCCAAGCGGATTGTCGAAGACGAGATCGCGCCCTTCTTCAAAAAGGGCGACTATGACAGAGGTCTGACCGCCGGCGTCACCGCGATCTTGCAGGCCACGCGCGGAGAATATCAAGGAACAGGCAGAACGGTCGCCCGGAACAGCGGGCGCGGCATCAACTTACTGGTTGTCCTCTTCTGGTTGATCGTAGTGATTTCGGTCTTGAGCCGAGTCGTCCGGGCGGGGCGTGGCACAGTGTACCATCGGCGCGGCTGGGGAAGCTATGGTGGCTGGTGGGGCGGAGGAGGTTGGGGTTCGGGGGGCGGAAGCTCGGGTGGAGGGGGTGGCGGTGGTGGCTTTTCCGGCGGCGGTTTTTCCGGTGGCGGCGGGTCGTCCGGCGGTGGTGGCGCGAGCGGAAGCTGGTGACGCAACATGACTCCGAAAGAATTTATCAGCCAATTGGACGAAGCCAGAATCGTCGAGGCAATCGCCGAGGCTGAGCGCAAAAGCTCCGGCGAAATTCGCGTTTATGTTTCGCACCGCAAGCGGACCGACCCGCTGGTATTTGCGCAAAAGCGGTTCCTCGAACTGGGCATGACCAAAACCCGTCATCGCAACGCGGTCCTGATCTACCTGGTCCCGCGCACGCGCCAGTTCGCGATTGTGGGCGACCTGGGCGTTCACGAAAAGTGCGGCGACGCATTCTGGCAACAGGTCAGCGCCCGGATGAGTGACCTGATGAAGCAAGGCAGATTCACCGAAGCCATCATCGAGGCAATTCAAAAGGTGGGCGAGACCTTGGCCGGGCATTTTCCGCGTGGTTCAGACGACCAGAACGAATTGCCGGATCAAATGGTCCGGGATTAAGGGTCCCCGGAATTTCCATTGGCTTCAGTCTTCGTTTGCGCTAACTTGGGCCTGCGCTGAATCAGCTATCATTGCAGGCAGGCGAAAAATGAGGGGCGGCGATGAGTGAACTTGCAGAAAAAGAATGCGTCCCGTGCAAAGGCGGAATTCCACCGCTTAAAGGACCGGCTCTGACCGATCTGCTGAAGAAGCTCGGCAATGGCTGGCAGGTGAAGGACGAGCATCACCTGGAAAAGGATTTTGCTTTCAACAATTTTCGCGAAGCGCTGGCTTTCACCAACAAGGTCGGCGAACTGGCCGAACAGCAGGGCCATCATCCCACCATCGTTCTCGCCTGGGGCAGGGTGACCGTTACGATTTGGACCCACAAAATCGACGGCCTTTACGAAAGCGACTTCATCCTCGCCGCAAAGGTCGACCGGGTGAAGTGGATGCTCCGGTTTTGACGGCATCGAGCAGCGGCGGCGCCGCCGGCTCACTCCTGCCCGCGATGGCGGCGGACGCAAGCAACAGGAGCGCGGCAAGGCAGGTCGTGCTGGCGGCGAGGAAAAACATGTTTTATGGCGCGGGTTCGATGAGTTGGAGCGCGTGGCCGTCCGGGTCGCGCACGATGAGCCCGCGAGCCGGATGCCGCGCCGGGTCCGGCAGCGGGACCGCGCGAGGCGAAACGAACGTCGCCTGTTGCTTGCGAAGTTCGCGGAGCAAATCGTCGAGGCGATCGGCGACCAGGTCCGTGTGCCAGAAAACGAGATCGTTCGCTTTCGCGTCGCAGGCGAGCGAACGTCCGCCGGGCGGCGTGAGGTATTCGAGAAACTCGATGCCCGGCCCGCGATCGGCGCGCAAGGCCGTGATGCGCAACCGGGCGCCGAAGACCTGGTTCAAATGTTCCTGTTCCACGCCGTAGTTCTCGGCCCCGCCGGCCACGCGCATTCCGAGCAGGTCGCGATAAAACGCCAGGCTCTGCTCGGTGTCCGACACGACGATGGCGGTGTGGTCGATGCCAAGGAACAGTTTGTCCGTTTCACGCTGCCATTTCGGATCGCCTTTGCCCGGCGGGAAGCAGATGATTTCGAGCACGTGATCTTCGGGATCGCGGAAGTAGAACGCCTTGATTCCGCCCGCGTCCCTGTTCCATTCCGGCAACGTCTGCGGGCCGGTCGAGACGTGCTTTACTTTCTGTTGGCGCAAATGCGCGTAAGCCTGTTCCATGTCGCGCACGACGATTGCGATGTGCTGGAACCAGTGGTCGTAACTGCGCGAGTCGGGCGGGATGGGATGGCCCTTGTTGGTGACATGTTCCGTGAGCGTGATCCGTTCGTCGCCCAACTTCAATTCCGCCACCCGCAGCCGCGCGCCGGGGAGACCGAGCAACTTGTCGGCGGCATCCCCGTTCACTTCGGACCTGGACACTTCGACAAAGGGAAGCACTTTCGTGAAGAAGGCGGTCTCACGGTCGAGGTCGCCGACGGTCAATCCGACGGCGTTGACTTCGCGGACGGCAGCCTGGGAAGACAACGACCCGGCCAGGAACAACAAGATGAGCGCAACCCGCGCGCCCAGGGCCCACAACGCGTTCTGTTCCCCGCAGGGGAAAAAACCGCGCGGCCCGTCCGTGCCATCGTCCACCGCCCCATCCACGGTTCTTGAAGGAGAGGCGTTGTGGTGAAACGAGGGGCTGTCCGCGGGTCGCCCCGGCGGCGCGCCAAAGATGCCGCGGCCGGCGGGTCGGGAAATGGCGGGCAGGGCCCGTTCGGATTCTCCCCGGTTTAACAAGGATGAAGGAGGGAATTGCGGCCGGCGGGGAGCGCATCTCGGTCGGGCCCTGACTGAATTGTTTTGAGTTTTCATTCAGCTTCAGATCATCGCTTGCGGTTGCCCGCAAGCGGTTCGTTGCTACCCTTGGTCGGCGGATCCCTTGTATCCTTACGAAGTTTTTTTGCATGGCCGGACGCGGTCTCGTGAAATAAAAGAGTTCATTTACCGGTTGCGGATCGGCCTCAGACCGAAATGCAAGACCAGCCAGATCGGCACGGCAAATACTCCGATGGCGAGCAGGCGATCCCACGTCCACAACAGGTAATGCGCCTGCATCGGATAAATCGCGATCATGAAATAATTGCTGAACCGTGTGTAGCCGAGGAACGAGCCGTATTTTGGATATTTGCGCCGGATGCCGCTGACGAGCGCCACCGCGCCCAGGCCCACGACGAGGAACGTCACCAGCAGATTGATCGGAAGCATGGCATCGAGTTCCAGTCGCGGCGCGCCCGCCGGTTGCGTCCGGAAGCAGGGATAAAGCCATTGCGCACCGGCCCAGAGAAAACTGAACCCGGTCTGAATCGCGGTGCGGAAGCTCGCCTTGGCCGACGTCATTTCGTTCAGCAACAGGCCGAAGTAAAGCGGCACGATGCCCCAGACCAGTTGCACGTGCTCGAACGGCGTGCGGATCATTTCAACGAACGTGGCCCAATAATCGATATTCACGCGCCTGCTTTTATCAAGTTGGCGCTCGGGGGCAACAGGATTTGATATCCAACCTCGAAATTTAAACGCGTCAAGCTTAGCGCGCTTCGACGGCCGAATCGGAATTGGCTGTTGGCTGCCCGTTTAGAGACGGGTTGCGCGGCGGTCGCAGCCGCCAGATTCCGGCCAGAATACTCCCGATCACCGAGTGAAACGTCGCCGAGATCGCGCAGGGCAAGGCGGTCAATGGATCGGTGAAATGGCGGCGGGCCAACACCGCTCCCAGGCCGGAGTTCTGCATCCCCACCTCGATCGAGATCGTGCGCGAAATAATCCGGTCGTAGCCCAGCAGGCGCGCAAACAGGTAACCAAGAAAAAATCCGCCGGCGTGCAACAGGAAGACCGCCAGCAACAACAGGCCGCCGGATTTTTTGACCTGCTCGGCGCTGCTGCCGACGATGCTGGCGCAGATCAACGCAATGGCGAGCACCGAGACCAGCGGCGCGGCGGGCAACACGGCTTTGACAAGTCGCGGCGTCAGATGGTGCAGCGCCAGGCCGATCACCAGCGGAGCCAGCACCACCTGAACCGTCGTCAGGAACAAACCCCAACCCGGCACCGGCACCCGCGTGCCGACCAGCCAGGTCGTCAACAGCGGCGTCATGAGAATCGCGCCGAACGTCGAGCAGGTGGTCATGAGGACCGACAAGGCGACATTGGCTTTCGCCAGGTAAGTCACCACGTTCGACGCGGTGCCGCCCGGACAGCAGCCGACCAGAATCACGCCAACGGCATACGGTGTCGGCAATTTCAGTCCGGACGCGATCGCCCAGCCGAGGAACGGCATGATGAGATATTGCGCCGCATAACCGGCCGCCACGGCGCGCGGCATTTTCATCACGCCTTTGAAATCATCCAGGCTGAGGGTGATGCCCATGCCGAGCATGATGACCGCCAGGCCCCAGGTGATCCATTCGCTGCCGAACCAGGTGAACAGCGACGGTTTAATCAGCGCCGCAACTCCTCCCAGCACGACCCAGATTGGAAAAAGATTTGTGAGCAGGTTGAGCAGGCGGGGCATTGTGGCGGCGATGATAGCGGATAAAACTTACCGCACCCAGCCATGATAACGTCCCATCCAATAAGGCAGGAGAAAATAAGCGCCGTCTTCTTCGGCATGACCGCCGCTGCCGCCGTCGGGACGATACGGATTGCCGTTCCACTTGCCGACCGGACGCTCATCAGGCGCGAGCACAGCGGTCAACTGCCGGTAATCGTGCCTGTCCTTGTCTTTCTGCAACTGCACGTCCAGGCGATGCGAGTTGCGGACGCCCCAGTCGATCATGTCCATCGGAATGCGCTCCAACGTTCGCCGGGATTCCTCGCGGATCGCCCGGCTCATTCGCCCGCCGCCGCCGGCCACGAAGATGTAATTCCAGAGCGGATTCATGTCCGAACGCACTTGGCTCCAGGTGTAACGGAGGCCGGCGAGATAAATTTTGCGGAGCTTCGAGTCTTTTTCGTAATTCAACAGCGGTTGGCAGGAAAGATACGCCAGTTCGTCGTCGGAGAAATTGATTTCGCCGCCGCCGGGCCAGCGCCGGTAAAAAGGCACGTGATCGGCGTAGCCGCGTTGAACCCGGTCGCGATAGGCCTCGGCATATTTGGGACTGCCGGTGATGTGGTGCGCCGTTTTCAAGAACGACAACAGCTCCAACGACCGGAGCGGCGCCTCGTATTTCCCTTCTTCCGTCCGGAAGAACCGTTCGGACCATTCGCCCCAGCGCGTCGGTTTGCCGGTCACATCAATCAAATCGTAATCGTTCCGGATGAGATAATCCGTGATGCGCCCGACGACTTTGCGGATGGCCCCTTTCTCCCCGTCGTCGGCCACCAGATCGAAATAAACCGCATAAGCGAAGTAATGCCCCACCAGTTCGTCCGAACTGGTGTCGCCCTTCCAGAGCCATTGGCCATCGGGGGTCGAGTGCCACACTCCGTCCCGGGGCGGCGGCTCGCGCGTGGAGACAAATGAGCGCGCGAGCAAACCGGGCACGCCGGTGATTTCCTCCAACCGCATCAGCGCGCGCAAAGCGCGTTGCGCCCGGGCGCGCGCCTCGGGATCGCGGGTGACCGCGTAGCGATACGCCTGCGCGCCGAGATACATCGCGGTCCAAAGCCCGTCGTTGTCGTTCGAGACCTTCTCGTTGGTGGACAGGTCGCCCGCGGTGCGCAGGCGTGAGCCGGCCACCAACCCGTGCCGCACGTGGCGTTGCTCGATGCGTTCGTCGAAATATCCCGCCTTACCCTCCAGCGTCATCGGCCGCCATTCAATGAGCGAAACGCCGTTTTCAGTGCGGACCCAGACCTTACGGCTTGCTCCGCTCTCCTCCAGGCAGATGTTGCGGACCCGGTCGTCGCTCAACCAGCGGCGGCCGCAGAAATATTGCCAGCGGTCCCACCGGAATCCGGCGCGCGGATCAAAGCGCGCCGCGCCCTGGTCGCTGCCCAGCCAGACGGCGCCCGATTTTTCCGAGGCGAGAACGCTCAAACCTGCGACGGGTCCGCGTTCGGGACTCCGCCAGGGCGTTCCGCGCGCTTCCGCGCGGACTTGCGCGGGCACTTCGGGAGCGTCGAGGGCGTGCTGACTGACCCATTTCTGCGTCTGCGCCAGGCTGGCGTCCGCCGACAACAGCAAGACAATGAGGAATGACGAATGACGAAATCCGAAGGAATGACGAAATCCGAATGACGAAACCGGCCACCGCGCGACTTGGAACATTTCGACATTCGGGCTTCGGGTTTCATTCGTCATTCGTCATCCGGGTTTGAGAGGGCCGATCTACCCTGGCCTGGGTCCACCGGCGCTTCTCGTCGCGTTGCGGCCGGCTTCGAGCATTTCGGCAATGCGTTCCACATCATACACGCAGCCGCCCCAGGTGCCGCCTCCGACCTGTTGCAGCGCCGCCCAGAGTTTTGTGTCGGCAGGCAGGGCCGAATCAGGCGCAAGGTCCGGAGACGGCCGGCGTCGCTCAAGCATTTGCGCGCCTTCTTCGGGCGTGAAACGGCGTTCGCCTTCGCCAACGAGATCAATGCTCCCTTCGAGGTTGTTGGGGTCGATCACGATCCGGATCCAGTCGCCATCGCGCACTTTTGCAATGGGGCCGCCCGCCAGCGCTTCCGGGCCGACGTGACCGATGCACGCGCCGGTCGAGACGCCGGAAAAACGCGCGTCGGTCACCAGGGCGACGTGTTTGCCAAAGGGCAGATGCTTGAGCGCGGAGGTGAGTTGATAGGTTTCCTCCATGCCGGTGCCCAGCGGGCCGCAGCCGATGAGGACCACCACGTCGCCGGCGTTGATTTTGCCTTTTTTGAGCGCGGCCATGGCGTCTTTTTCGTGCACGAACACGCGCGCCGGTCCTTCTTTGCGATAAACGCCGCCGGCATCGAGCACGCCCGGATCCAGCGCCGCGCTTTTCACGACCGAACCTTCCGGCGCGAGGTTGCCGTGTGGAAAAGTGAGGGTGTTGCCCAGGCCACGGGCGCGGGCCTTGTCCGGCGGCAGGATGACATCGTCGGGCTCGACGCCGTCCTGTTGGCGTAAAATGTCGCGGAAGCGCGCGCGGCGGCTGGACTTCTCCCACCCATCCAGGACTTCGCCCAACTGTTTTCCGCCGACCGTGAGCACGCCGGAGTCGAGCGCACCCAGCCGCCGCAAATGCAACATCACTTCCGGCACGCCACCGGCGAGAAAGACGCGCACGGTGGGATGATGGGTCGGGCCGTTCGGCAGCACGTCCACCAGGCGCGGGGTCCGGCGGTTGATGGCGATCCAGTCTTCGACCGTTGGCCGCGGCAGTCCGGCCGCGTGCGCAATGGCCGGGATGTGGAGCAACAAATTGGTGGAGCCGCCAAAGGCCGCGTGCACGGCCATGGCGTTGCGGACGCTCGCCGGCGAAAGAATGTCGCGCATGCCGATGCCGCGCGCATCGAGTTCGCACAGCGCCCGCGCTGAGCGCACCGCCACGTCCGTCCAGACCGGCTGGCCGGAGGGCGCGAGCGCCGAGTGAGCAAGCGACATCCCCAGGGCTTCGCCGACGACCTGCGACGTCGCCGCTGTGCCGAGAAACTGGCAGCCGCCACCAGGCGACGCGCAGGCGCGACAGCCCAGTTCCGCCGCTTCCTGCAAGGAAATCAGTCCGTGGGCAAAGCGCGCGCCGATCGTTTGAATTTTGCCGGCATCCTCGCCGTTCGCCGGGGGCAGCGTCACCCCGCCGGGCACCAGCACACAAGGGAGCTCACGCATGGCGGCGAGCGCCATCATCATCGCCGGCAAACCTTTGTCGCAGGTGGCCACACCGATGACGCCCGAGCGCGTGGGCAGCGAACGAATCAGGCGACGAAAAATCTGCGCGGCGTCGTTGCGATAGGGCAGGCTGTCGAACATGCCCACGGTGCCTTGCGTGCGGCCGTCGCAGGGATCGGAGCAAAACGCAGCGAAGGGGATCGTGCCGAGGGCGCGCAACTCCTGCGCCGCCGCCTGGACCAGCAGGCCGATCTCCCAGTGGCCGGTGTGATAACCGAGGGCGATCGGTTTGCCATCGGGCGCGCGCAGACCGCCTTGCGTGCTGAGGATGAGAAACTGTTTGCGGCCCAGTTCGCGCGGGTCCCAACCCATGCCGGCGTTCTGGGTGAGACCAAAAATATCGCCGCTGGGCCGGGTCAGCAGCATGTCCTCCGTCAAGGGCAAACTGCCCGTCGGTCCGCGGGCTTTGGTTTGGACCCGATAAATGTCGGGCGCGGCAACGCCTGGAATTTCGCCTTCGTTCATGAACGAATAGAATCACTTCGGCCAGGCGACACCAAGCAGGAATTGGCGGCGGCGCCCGGCGGGTTAATCGTTCAACCGGCGCATCTTTTGAACTTTCCGACCTCCTGGCGGTCTGTTAGTGGAATAGAACGCAAGCTATGCCGTTTCCTCTCGCCCATCCCGCGGCGGTGCTGCCCTTCCGGCGTTTGAAGCTCCTGAACTTCCCCGCGCTGGTCATCGGCGCCATCGTGCCGGACGTCGGCTACTGCTTCGTGAAATATGATCTGGAAGGCTTCACGCATTCCATCCGCGGCTGCTTTGAATTTTCCCTGCCGGTTGGATTGCTGCTGTTGCTGATTTATTATGCGGTCTGCGAGCCGCTGGTGAACCTTTTGCCCGCGCCTCATCGCCAGGCGCTGCGGCCCGCCTGTCGGCCGCCCCGCCAACCCTGGTTCGCGGCCCCGTTGTCGCTGTTGATCGGCGCGGTCACACACGTGATCTGGGACTCGTTCACGCACGAGACCGGCTGGTGCGTGGAACGATCTTCCTTCCTGCAACTGAAAGTCTTCATCGTGCAAGGATATGATTTTAGAATGTACCGCCTGCTCTGGCACATCAGCAGCCTGGCGGGCCTGCTTATCCTGGCTCGGGCTTATGGGCGGACGCTGAAGAGTCGGATCGACTCGGCGCCACTCGTCGAGGCGGAGGAACGACGGCGTTACGCGCTCTGGCTGGTTCTCCTGTCGCTGCCGCTGCTGGGAGCGGTCCCCACCGCGCTCCTGTACTACCACGACCCGAAGGAATCATCGCCGGTCAACGCCGTTTCGCAATTCCTCAGGCTCTCGGCCGCTCTGTATCTGGTCGTATTGACCCTCGTTCTGGTCGCCCTGGGAGCGACCCTGAAGATGAAGCGGCGATCCACCGCCTGAACGGGCGCCCGCCGTTCGATATCCGATTCAACACCGGGTCAGCGACCGGTATGGAAGCGCCGCCCTATTTCCACGAGTGGCTCCAACCACGCGCGTCCACGGTCAGCGTCGTGCCATTCAATTCCACCCGCGCCGCTTCGTCATTGAAGTTTTCCACCACCCAACTGCCGTCTCCAAACAGGTAGAGCGCGACTTTGTTGGGCGCGCGGAACGAAACCTTCAGCGGCTTGAGCAACGGCGCGCGCAGACTGTCGAGTTCATCGCGGGAAAGTTCGAGCAGCGACTTTGGGTCGCCCTTTACGATCAGCCGGTGGACGTTCGCGGCATCGAGCCTCGCTTTGCCTTCCAACTTCTGCGCCAGGCCATCGGTGAGAAGCACCGGCCGGCCCGAATCGATGAAACGTGAGAGCCGGCCGACGAAATCAGGCTCCTTCAAGGCATGCGCGGAGAAAAATGCCGCCGGCGCTTTGGCCGGGAATTCGTGACAGGGCGCCAGCGGAAGGCCGAGCATGCCGACGAAATCGAACACACGCCTTTCGTTTTCGGGATGGCTGTTCGGCGGTTTGTACGCCGCAATACCGATGATGTCGCGTCGCCGGACTTCGCGGGCGACATTCAACAATTCCGGAATATTCAACCGGAGCGTTTCGACGTCTTTCGGCCCGCTCGAACCCTGCAAGCCGCCGTAACAGAACAACATCGATTCGCGCGCGCCGGCGAGAACGGTCTGCCGGGCCTGCTCGAGGTAGGTTTTCTCGGTGGTGCCGAGCCAGTCGAACCAGCCGCCGCCGCATTTGCCGCCGCCGATGCCGCCGAGCCAGCGCATAATGAAGTACGCCTCGTATTGGACCGTGCCGCCCCAACGCGGGTCGAGGTAATCGCGCGTCTCGGTGCCGACCCAGATGCGGTCGAAATCCTCGGTCTCTCGCACCACATCATAGCCGCGCTCGTGGAACGCGTCATACCATTGCGGATACTTGATGATGAGGCGCGCCCGGGGATTGACCTTCTTCGCAGCAGCCAGCACGCGATCGCGCGACACGCGCGCCATGAGTTCGCGGCGATAATCCTCCCAACTGTCGCCGGCAACCGGATAGATCTTGTCGCCGACGTTGACTTTCCTGGCCTGGCGGGCGGCATCGCACTCCGCGCAGGAACAATCGGTAAACCAGAAGTCATCGATCATGATCTCATCGAACAGGCCGGCGGCGTATTCGAAGATGGACTGGAGCCTGGCTTGCGTGGGCAGGTCGGTGTAGCAGGCAATGATTTCCCAACGGCTGGATTTCTTTCCGACCTGAGTCGTGGTGACGCAACCCGAGACCTGGAATCCCTCGTCCTGGAAACGCTTTTTGGCCTGTTGAAGTGCCGCGCGTTCGGCCTGATAACCGTCGCGGAACACTTCAATGTACACCTTGGTCACCGCCGTCCGTTTGCACCAGTCAATCGTTTTGTCGATGCCCTCGTCGCTGGACAAATGATTCTTCACGTCGTGCGCGGTGAACAGCGTGGAGAAGCGATGGACGCTGGCTTGACTTTGGGCTGATTCCCAGAGGTTTGAAGGGGTGGCGGCGTTGAGTTGGATGCCGAGAAGCAAGACCAGGCAACTCGCGTGGATCAAGCTCGATAGTGGCGGGCGGTTCGATGTCATATACCTGGCATAGTTGTCAGTACCTCCGCCGATTGAAGCGGAAGATTCGGGCATTTACAAGAAACGCAGAAAGGGACATCAGCAATCATTTCGGCGATTTCCGAAACTCCGTGACCAGCGCCTCCAACGGGGATGGGGTGAGGGGGTCGCTCGTAGGTGCAGGGGCGCAATGCGCGCACAAAGTTCGGGGAGTTCTCTCCCTGAGGGAGAGGGCCAGGGTGGGGCCAGGGTGAGGGGGAAGCAACCGTCCAAACACGACGCTGTGTAGCATATCCAAAGTGTTGGTCGGAAGGGGTTGGTTCACGTGAAGATGATCTGCGCCCCGGCGGAGAGTTCGTAGAATTCTCCCACCGTCAGCACCTTGTCCACTTGCGGGCAGAAATCGTCCTGGGTCAGGTGGAACATCTCGACGGTCGCTTTGCAGGCATAGAGACGGCCGCCGGCGTCATGAATCATCTCGACGAATTCCGGCACCGGCGGGATGTCCAGTTTCGCCATTTCCTTGTTCATCATAGCGGTGGCGAACGCCGACATCCCGGGAATCATGCCCAGGATGGTGGGGAGCGGGAAACCTTTCGCGTCCGGCACGCGCATTGCCGGATTCCCGACGGTGGCGATTCGGATGCTCCCCATGTATTTCTTAAGAACGGCGTACAGGCCGAAGAAGGTGAAGAAGAGGTTGGCTTCGATGCCCTCCATGCGCGCGCCATTGGCCATGATCAGGCCGGGATATACGCCGTCCAGCGATCCGCGCGAGACGATGATGGAAACCTTTTTGATTTTGTCGGGTTGGTCGGACATGATTGTCTCCTTTCTTCAAACGCAGCTTGCCGGTTTCGGGTAGCCGGCGATTTTCGCGGCCTTTTTGATGGGTCCGTCCGGGAACAGGGCGTAGAGATCCTTCGTCGGGATGCCGCCGACTTTATTCATGCGGCGCATGCCGGGCACGACGCCTTTCTCCTGGAAATCCTTATCGATGAATTCGAGCACCTTCCAGTGCGCGGGGCTCAACGCAATTCCCGCCTCCTGCGCCAGGGCTTCCGCGATGGCGCGGGTCCACTGCGCGTGATTGGTCAGGCAACCTTCTTCGTTTACGTCGATGGCGACGCCGGCGATTTGTTTCGGTGGCATGGTGTGTTTCTCCGTTTGAGTTAAGCGGCTGCTTCGACGGGCGAAGCGTCCGCGGGAATTTGTTTGCCGGCGCGGCTCATCCTGTGGCCGATGCCGGGCATGGGCCGTGCCTTGAGCAGCACATTCCAGTAAATCCATCGGAAGGCGAGCTTGCCCAGGTGGTTCACCCGCGACTCCTTCAACAACGAAAACGGTCCGAGGCCGGGGAGCGGATAGGTGCCCTGCACCGGCTGCACATCGTAATTGAAATCGAGCAGGAAGGCCTTGCGGTGCCCCGACTCGATGAAGCAGTTCGCGTGACCGTCGAAATCGGCTCCCAACGGCTCGCTGTTGATGTAGTGCAGAATGTTTTTGGCGAGCACCTCGGATTCGAAATGCGCCACCGAACCGGCCTTAGTACCAATGGCAATAAATACAATGACGTATTATAGTTGCCATTACGGTGGCGATTCGCCAAGCTTTCCTCGCTCATATGAGCGAGGCCATGCCGCGAATAAGCCCATACACTATCCAACTCAACCATGCAGAAAAGTC
>WNGA01017696.1_pt1 | contig 12891 bp, 9 predicted proteins | sample 5400061 | NCBI WGS metagenome assembly WNGA01 (sample SAMN13153366, study PRJNA577476) | soil metagenome | isolation source: 100 cm soil or saprolite under grassland replicate 2 | place: USA:California | collected 2016-06-15
ACAGAAACACCACGGTAGCGCCCTCGGCCCATTCGCCCAGAGCAAGCGCCCCGGCAACGGCAATGAGCATGAGAACGTTGATATCAACCGCGCGCGATCGGATGGCGTGCACCGCTCGCCGTCCCGTGAACACACCCGCCGACGCGACAGCCGCCAGATAAAGCGGCACGGATGCGCGCGCGCCGAGGCCGAGCAGCTGACACAGCAGTCCCCCGGCGAGCGCCACGCCTGCAATCGCGACGAGCCGGCTGCGCGCTTCGGGGCTCGCCGCCACGACCGGCTCCTCGTGTTCGAGCCATGCGCGCATGCCGGTTTCCGCCACGGCATCGACGATCGAATTGGTCGAGAGCAGCGCCGCGTCGTAAGTGACATGGAGGCGTTGAGACAGCACGTCGGCCGAAAGGGCCTCGATGCCGGTCAACGGACGCAGCCGGCGTTCGAGGATTCGCGCTTCCTCGCCGCAGCACAATCCGTCGACACGGAATATCGATTCCGCGTGTACCTCGCATCGCGTACATACCGGAGCGGCGGCCGTCGCGGCAGGTGCGGTCATCGGCTCCGCGCGACCGTTTGTCTGGAAGATCCGATTCTGAGATGGCGCGCGGCGCGGCTACCCACCCCGCGAGTCTCTTGCACGTGACGCAGTGCCTGCCGGAAGAGCGTGATGATGTGGCGGTCGTCGAGCGCGTAGAAGATCATGCGCCCCTCGCGTCTCGATCGGACGAGGCGCAGGTTGCGCAGCAGCCGCAACTGATGCGACACGGCGGACTCGGACAATCCAATCAGCGTCGCCAGATCGCACACGCATAACTCGCCCTGAGACAGCGCATCGAGCATGCGCACGCGCGTGGGATCTCCGAGCGTGCGGAACGTTTCCGCGAGCGTCGACGCGTCCTCGACGTCGACGAGACGGCCGCGAAGCGCGGTCAGCTGCGCAGGATGGATGTGGATGACGTCGCAGGTGTCGCGGTCGCGGCCGGACGCGACATCTGAGCGATTGCTCATATGTTCATGATAGAAGATTTTGGTCCGGATTGAAAGTTCAACTTCAAGAGAGGTGGGCCAGCGCCGACTTGACCTGCTCGTAGTCCGGCTCGTGCCGCGCGTCGTCCAGCACCTGCTTGTGCCGGACGATGCCGTCGCGGTCGATGACGAACACGGCACGTTTCGCGATGTCCTTCAGGCCGATCATGTCGGGATTGACGACGTCGTACTGACGGATGACGTCCTTGTTGTAATCGCTCAGGAGCGGAAAATTGAACCGCTGCTGATCGGCCCACGCCTTCAGTGCGAAAAACGTGTCGGTGCTCACACCCAATATCTGTCCATGGGACGCGTCGAGTGTGGCTATCGAATCGCGAAAGCTGCACATCTCGCTCGTGCACACGGCGCTGAACGCACCGGGAAAGAACGCCAGGACGGCCGGCCCGTTTTCGAGCGCCGCGCTGAGCGTGACGGGCTGACGGTCCTGGTTCATGAGGGTGAAATCGGGGGCCTTGGAACCCACGTCGATAGACATCAGGACAGACTACAACGAGCGCAGGGTCATTCGCGGAGCTTCAGCCGGCGAGTACCTCTACGGCAGCAGGACGAGACGATGAGCGCGCACGCCGTCGACGGCACTGCGCGTGAACGGCTGCGCGCGGTAATGCCCCGTCCGCCACATCTCGTTTTGGTCGAAATAATGCGGGCTCAGCGGATGTCCCGACTGTCCGGCCGGCAGCACCACGCGTGAATCGTCCCAGTGGCCGACGTCGAGCACCTGCCGCCACGACGGCAACTCCCACGCCCCAAACGGTGCCCGGCGATTGAAGCTGACGCGCATCACCGTGGTCCCATCGCCGGCGATTTCCGACGGCCGTGGATTGAGGAACCAGCTCAGTGGAAATCCACCGCCCGCCAGCGGATGAGAGAAGCGGGCGGCGTGCATACGTCCCCAGTTCCAGTTGCCTGACGCGCCGTAGTTCCGCTCGAGCGTTTCAACGGCGTCACGAGCGGCCAGGATCATGATCTCGTCTCGCGTCTCGCGTCGATCGATCGTACCGATGTCATCGAACCATTTCGATCGCGGGTCGTCGATGACCGTGTACAGGCCGGACGGGCGCTCCGCTCCCGCCCACTCGTAGAACTGGTTGAAAAGATCTTCGCCCATTTCGTCGAAGAACGTTCGCTGCCACAACGCGGCCTCGAACGCCTCATACAACGCCGTCACGGACCGCCCATCCACCTTGCGGTCCCAGACACCGAGTTGCTCGAGGGCGTTGGTCACCGACCGGTCCGCACCAGCCTTTTTTGCTGCCGCAATGGCGCCCGGCAGGCCGGCAAGGACACGATCGGCGGCGATGCTTTGCAGATCGTTCTGAAGCGACGTCGCCGCGTCGAGAGTGATCGCCTTATCCGATTCAAGCGCCTGATGAAGGCGCGTCGTGCGGAACGGCGCGGCCCAATCTCGCGTGATGAGCCCCGGCCAAGTGCGATCGACCTCGTTGTTCGACGAGGTGATGTATCCGTCCGGCGGATTGAAGGCGCGCGGCAGGGTCGACGGGTTCACGCGCGCCGTCCACTCGCCTTCGCCAATCGATCCGTCAATCGGCATCGTGCCGTTGCCGCTGGCGCGCAAGGGCAGCACCCCCGACATTGCGTAGCCGATGTTCCCGTCCACATCCGCATACACAAAGTTCTGTGATGGCGCGGTGAACCCTTCGACCGCGGTCAGAAACTCGGCCCATGAGCCCGCGCGGTCGAGTGACTCGAACGCTCCGGCCATTTCGCCGGCGATCTCCCACCGCAGCGCAAACGCACGCCGCTCTCCGCGCCGTTCGGTCACTGGGTTCAGCCAGTCGGGCGGCGTTTCCCAATCAAGACCCAAATCTGCGAAGACCGGTCCGTGCCGAGTGCGCCAGATCTCGAACGGCTCCGGCTGGCGTCCGCGCACGGGAATGTCGGCACGGGTGATCGCCACAGGCAACCACTGCCCCTGGTAGAGATAGCGACGGCGCGCGAGATCGAAACGTTCGATGTAAAGGTCCTGCACGTCCGCGCCCGTATTCGTCACGCCCCAGGCGATCCGCTCGTTGTGCCCAATGACCACGAATGGTGTTCCTGGAATCGAGACACCCGTTACGTCGAGACCGGCAGCCACCAGATGCACCTCGTACCAGACGACCGGAAATTCAATCTGCAGGTGCGGATCGTTTGCCAGGAGCGGCCGGCCTGTCGTCGTGCGTCTGGGCGACACGACAAAGTTGTTGGAGAGACCGCGCCGCGCCGCTGGATCGAGCCACTCGAGTCCGGCGGGCCATTCGGGCCGCGTCGCAAGCTGCGACAGCGCGTGTGCGGTCAGATCCGCTTGCGTTTCGATGAACGATGGCTGTGGGGTATTCGACGTATGGCTCAGGATTGTCGGACCGTTCCCAGGATAGGAGCCGGCCAATCGCTGCGCCTCGAACATCCCGAATCGTGCGGCGAGCGCGTGCCGCACCAGTTCTGACTGATGGTTCTCCGCCAGCCGCCACGCGAGCAAGCGCCCAACCGCCAGCGAATCCACAGGCGTCCAGGGCGCCGGATCGAAGCGCAGGAGCTGAAACTCGATCGGTTTGAATCGTCCTGTCGCGCGCGTGCGTTGTGCGTTGACACCGTCGGTGTAGTGCGTCAACGCGGTACGCACCGCAGGAGACGCGGCTTCCCATTCGGCCTCGGCACCCGCTTTCAGGCCGAGCGTCAGCAGCCGCCTGTCGACGGGCAGCGTCCGTTCTCCGAGCACTTCAGACAACCGGCCGTAGGCCGCGCGGCGGTACAGCTCCATCTGCCACAGACGTTCGCGCGCGTGCAGGACGCCCACGGTGGCCCAGGCGTCCTCCATGCCGGCCGCATAGACATGGGGCACCCCGTACTGGTCGAAGATCACTTCTGCCGGCGCGACAAGGCCAGATACATGCTCTTCGCCGTCCAAAACAGGGAGGGACTGTCGAGCCCACCAGACGGCGCCGGCAACGCCGGCCAGGACCGTAAGGGTGACCGCCAGAATGAGGATTCGCTTCACGGGCGGGTTAGCGCGGGCGCGGCTTGCCGGCTCTGGACGCTTCGAATAGGATGGGGGGCTGGCGTTCCCAAAAGACGCCGCATCTAACCCCTCAATTCACTTGAGTGGCGCATCGTCGGATCGGGGAAACTCCGCGAGTCTGGCGCGAACGTGCGGCCGTTGGGCATGTGCGAATGACCATTCGAGTGAAGTCTGGGGCTAGATTACCGGCCTTCGGCCGGTAATGAAAGTTACAAGTTCAAAGTTCATCCCTCGACAAGCTCGGGATCACCTGGAGCGAAGTCGTCCATCGACGCTGCTCGAGGCGACCCTGAGCCTGTCGAAGGGTCGAGGGGCCGAGGGGTCAAAGTTCAAAGTTGAAACCAAGAGTTCAAAGCTGGACGTCCAATGTCCGAGGTTGCCGTGTTCTTCACCTCGCGCTCTGCACTGCGCAGATGAACTGCAATTGGTGTTCCTATGATTGAAGTTCAGAATCTCACCAAACGCTACGGGCCGGTGACAGCCGTCGACAACGTGAGCTTTCGCGTCGAACCCGGCGAGATTCTCGGCTTTCTCGGTCCAAACGGCGCCGGCAAAACGACGACGATGCGCGTCATCACCGGGTACATACCGGCGACCGAGGGCCGCGTCATCGTAGCCGGGCATGACGTGTTCGAGCAGCCAATCGACGCGAAGCGCCGTACCGGCTATCTGCCGGAAACGCCGCCGCTGTACCCCGACATGACCGTGCGCGAGTACCTGATGTTCGTCGCGCGCATCAAGGGTGTGCCGAGACGCGAAACGGTATCGCGCGTCCAGGATGTCATGAAGCGTACGCGCGTCACCGACATGGCAAGTCGCCACTGCGCGAAGTTGTCGAAAGGATATCGACAGCGCGTCGGTCTCGCGCAGGCCATTCTCCACAATCCCGATGTGCTCGTCCTCGACGAACCGACCGCCGGCCTCGACCCGAAACAAATCATCGAGACGCGGCAACTCATTCGCGAGCTCGGTGGCTCACACACCATCATCCTGAGCACACATATCCTGCCGGAAGTTTCACAGACCTGCCAACGCGTCGTCATCATCAACAACGGGAAAGTCGTCGCGGTCGATACGCCGGAGAATCTCACCGCGCGTCTGCGTGGCGCCGAGACGATGTATCTGCAGGTGGCGGGACCGGAAAGTGACGTGAGCGCCGCGCTCGGCACCATCGCCGGCGTTACCCGAGTGTCGGCGACAGACGGCCCTGACGGCGTTCTCAATATCGAGGTGGACTCCGAGCACGGGCACGATGTGCGCCGCGAGTTGGCCGCCACGGTTGTGAATCGCGGGTGGGGCCTGCTGGAGCTCAGGCCAATCCGTATGAGCCTCGAAGACATCTTCCTGAGGTTGACCACCGAAGAACCGGCGAGCGGCGGCGGCACTGCCGACGAGGCACGCAGCGGCAGACCCGCCGAACCGGTTTCGCAAGCCGCGGAGCAAAATCATGCGTAACGTCCTCGTGATAGCGGGCAAGGAAATCCGCTCGTATTTCAACTCGCCGATTGCATACGTGGTGATCGGGTTTTTCGCGCTGCTCTACGGGTACTTTTTCTACGTGCTGCTGACGTACTTCGAGCGGCAAAGCATGCAGATGACGATGCAGATGGGCGGCGGCAGCATGAACATCAACCAGATGCTCATCGGCCCCGTGTTCAGCAACGCCGAAGTCATCCTCCTCTTCATCTTGCCGATGGTGACGATGCGGACGTATTCGGAGGAGAAGCGATCGGGCACGATCGAGCTGCTCCTCACCTCGCCGCTGACCGACTGGCAAATCATCCTGGGCAAGTTTCTCGGGGCGATGACGCTCTTTGCGGCGATGCTGGCCGTCACGCTCATTCACGTCGGGCTGCTGTTCATCTACGGCCAGCCGGAGTGGAAGCCGGTGGTGACCGCATATCTCGGCATGCTGCTGATGGGCGGCTGCTTCATCTCACTCGGGCTCTTCATCTCGAGCGTGACGAAGAACCAGATAGTCGCCGGAATGGTGACCTTTGCCGCGTTTCTCCTGTTCTGGGTGATCAACTGGATGGGCAGCTTCGTCGGCACGACGGCGCAAGCCGTGCTGGCGCACCTGTCGATCATCGATCACTTCGAGGATTTCTCGAAGGGCATCATCGATACGAAGCACCTCGTGTACTACGTGAGCTTCATCGCATTTGGGTTGTTTCTCACGGCGAAGTCCGTGGACAGCGAACGGTGGCGAGGCTGATGGTCAACCGAATTGTCAGCATAATCGGCTGGATCGGCACGGGGCTCGTCTTCGGCGCCGTGGCGGTCCGCTTCGGCAAGCCTGAGTGGGGTCAGTATGCAACGTGGGCCGCGTGGGCGGGCCTTGCCTGTGTGCTGATCTACATGGCCGGACAATGGCGCGACGTTGTCTCGTTCTACGGCCGGCGGCAGGCGCGATACGGCACCATTTCAATCGTGGGCATCCTCGTCGCCCTGGGCATCGTGATCGCGATCAACTACCTCGCCGTGCGGCAGAGCAAGCGGTGGGATCTGACGGCGAACCAGGTTTACAGCCTGTCGGATCAGACGACCAAAATGCTGCAAACGCTCGATGCGCCGGTGAAGATGACGGTGTTCGACCGGAGCACCGACTTGGACCGGTATCGCGATCGGCTCGACGAATATCGCTACCACTCGAACAAGGTCTCGGTCGATTACGTCGACGCCGACCGTAATCCCGCGCGTGCGAAGGCCGCGCAAATCCAGCAATACGGAACGATCGTCATCGAATACAAAGACAAGGTGGAACGCGTCACGAACAGCGACGAGCAGACCATCACCAACGGCATCATCAAAGCGATGACCGGCGCCCAGCGGAAGGTGTATTTCACGCAAGGCCACGGCGAAAAGGACACGTCCAATTCGGACCGGGCCGGTTATAGCTCCGTCGTGCAGGTGTTGACGCACGACAACTACGGAGTCGAGCCGCTGGTGCTGGCGCAGAAACGCGAGGTTCCTGCTGATGCGACCGCGGTGATTGTCGCCGGACCGCGCACCGACTTTCTGCAACCGGAAATCGATGCGCTCAAGAAGTACGTCGTCAAAGGCGGCAAGGTGATGTTCCTTCTCGATCCGCCCGAGGGCGCCGACGGCAACAGTTTGCCGCTGCTGACGGGCTATCTGAAAGAGTGGGGCATCGAAGTCGGGAACGACATCGTTCTCGATGCCAGCGGCATTGGACAACTGCTCGGCACCGATGCGTCGGTGCCGGTTGCCGCTCCGCCGTACCCATCGCATCCGATTACGGAGCGATTCAATTTGATGACGGCGTACCCGCTGGCGCGATCGGTGCGGCCAATCGAGGGAGGATCCGAGGGCCATACAGCGCAGCCATTCGTGCAAACGAGCGCGCAGAGCTGGGCCGAAACGGATCTCAAAAGCCTCACCACTGGAGGCGGACAAGTCGAGTTCAACGCCGACAAGGGCGACAAACAAGGACCCGTGCCGCTCGGCGCCGCCGTATCGGCACCGGCGACGGACGCGCCGACGCCGCCGGCGACGAACTCGAGCAGCAACGGACCCACGCCGCCGCCGAAACCCGAATCGCGTGTAGTCGCAATTGGCGACTCCGACTTCGCGGCGAATTACGCACTCGGCATTCAGGGCAATCGCGACATGTTCATGAACGCGGTGAACTGGATCGCGCAGCAGGAAAACCTGATCGCCATCCGGGCGCGCGAGCCCGAGGATCGTCGGATCACGCTCACGGCGGATCAGCATCGGTTGATTCTGCTGGTGTCGCTCCTCATCGTTCCCGGCCTGATAGGAGCGACGGGCGTTTACACCTGGCTGCGGAGGCGCCGGGCGTGAGAGGGCTGAAGTCGACGCTTCTGCTCGTCGCGATTCTCGCGGGGCTTGGAGGCTACATCTACTTCGTCGAGGCGAAGCGTCCGGCCGGGGGATTCGGCGCTTCCGGCAGTTCCGAGACGAAGGAAAAGGTCTTCGCCGTCGAGGCCGACAAGATTGAGGAGATCCGCGTTACGGCCGACAAGCAGCCGACGGTTCTCAAGAAGGTCAACGGCAACTGGCGCATCGAGGAGCCTGCTCCCGCCGACGCTGATCAGAGCGAAGCGTCAGGGCTCGCCACGAATCTTGCTGGGCTCGATCTGACGCGAGTGGTGGAGGAAAGCCCGACGGATCTGTCGCAGTACGGCCTCGCCGATCCGCGCGTGAAGGTGGCGTTCAAAGCGCAGGGCGGCGCGGCCGGCGAGATCGCCATTGGTGAAAAGACGGCCACGGGAAGCGATTTGTACGCGGCCAAGTCTGGCGACAAACGCGTGTTTCTCATCGCGTCGTATGTGGAAAGCACGTTCAAGAAGAAGCCGTTCGATCTTCGAGACAAACGCATCCTCAACGTCAAGCGCGACGATATCGACCTGCTCGATATCACGGGAGCAACGGACCTGCAGCTGGCCCGGAGCGGGACCGACTGGAACGTCAAGCGGCCGATGCAGGCGCGCGGCGACTACAGCGCGGTCGAGGGTCTGCTCACAAGACTCTCGTCGGCATCGATGACGAAGATGGTCGAACAGGCGCCGAGCGGCGGCGCGCTCGCACCCGACGTGCTCGCAAAGTACGGGCTCGACAAGCCGTCAAGAATTTGTTCGAATTCCGATCGTTCAGCGTCTCGCGGCTGCGCATCGTCCGCGGAAGCGACACGTACGAGTTTCAGAAGGTCGCGGCCAGCGGCGCCAATCAATCGGACAAATGGCAGCGCGTCGGCAGTGGAGGCGCGGCAACCGACGTGGACGCCGTGAAGATGGACGATCTCGTTTCGAAGCTTTCCAACCTGCGGATCGAATCCTTCGTGGCGAGCGCGCCGGCACAATCGGAGCTCGTCGTGTCGGCGAGTCACGACCAAGGCAAATTCGAACGCGTACGGTTCGGCAAGAGCGGCAGCGATACGATCGCGACCCGCGACGGCGAGCCCGGCGCCGGAAAAGTCGACGCGAATAATTACGGTGAGGTGCTGAAGGCGCTCGACGCAGTCGTGAAGCCCGCGACGTAGCGAGGCGCGTGGAGGGCGCGGCTTTAGCCGCGCCGCTGCGGCGGGACTGAAGTCCCGCCCTCCGCACCGGCTAAGATCTCCTCGTGCGCTCTCGTCTCACGGTCACTCTCCTCCTCGCGCTCGTCCTCCACGCCTGCACGTCGCACGGCTCACTTCCGCCACCCGCTGCCGCAACACACCAACTCAGCGCGTCTGACGCGCTCCGGCAGGATCTTCGGCAACTGTTCGACACTCCCGTATTCGAACACGCACAGTGGGGCGTGGACGTGCGTCTCCTCGCCACGAACGAGCCTCTCTTCAGCCTCAACCCCCGGCGATTTCTGCTGCCTGCATCGAACCAGAAGCTTCTCACCACAGCGGTTGCCGCCGAGCGCCTTGGATGGGACTTTCGCTTCGTCACGCGAGTGGTCTCGACCGGCACCGTTGCTCCGGATGGAACGCTTACGGGCGATCTCATCGTGATCGGCACTGGCGATCCCTCAATCAACCCTCGTCATCCCGAACGGTGGCATGTCTTCGACGATTGGGCCGCCACGCTTCAGACGCTCGGCATCCGCAGCATCGGTGGCCACATCATTGGCGACGACAACGCGATCGAAGAGCCGGGATTGGGTGAGGGGTGGTCGTGGGACAACCTCCAGTACGGGTACGGCACTGCGGTGGGCGCGCTGCAATACAACGAAAATCAAGTCGAATTAATCATCGCGCCCGGTCTCGAGGCGGGAAAACCTGCGGCGATCAGCTCGTCACCGGCAGGTCACGGGCTGCTGATTCATAACCTGGTCGCGACGGCCGAAGCCGGCGCGACGAGCGATCTCGACATCGCACGACTGCCTGCGTCGAACGTGATCGAGATTCGTGGACGGATCGCCGCCGACGCCAAGCCGACGACCATCACCGCCTCGGTCGAGAACCCCACCTTGTTTTACTTGCACGCGCTGAAGGACGCGCTCGAGCGCCATGGCATTGCTGTCACCAGCAGCGCGATCGATGTCGACGATCTCCGCTCGCCGCTCGATCTGACGCATCCAACCGAGCTCATCGTCGACCGATCGCCGCCGCTGTCGGAGATCATCGATGTCTGTTTGAAATGGAGCCGCAACGAATACGCGGAGACGCTGCTGCGGGCCCTCGCGCCTCCCGATCACCCTGCCTCCGCGCCAGGCGGCCTGGACGCGATTCGATCTCAGCTCGACGCCTGGGGCATCGCTCCTGAGTTGTATCTGGCACGCGACGGCTCAGGCCTGTCGCGGCAGGATTACGTGTCTGCAGAGGCGTTCACCCGGTTGCTGTCGCATATTGCCAACGATGCAAAGCTGTTCGACCCGTTTCGCTCGGCTCTGCCGGTCGCCGGCGTAAGCGGCACGTTGGCCGATCGGATGAAAGCCACGGCGGCTGAGAATCACGTCTGGGCCAAGACCGGAACGCTATTGAACGTTCGGACCCTGTCCGGATATGCGATCACGAACGGCGGCGAGACGGTTGTGTTTTCGATGCTCGCGAACAACTTTCGCGTGCCGGCAACGGAGATCGACGCGGCAATGGACAAGGCGCTCGCGCGAATTGTGGAGTTCAAACGATAAAGCGTGGCGCACCGAAACAGCGAGGCGCAGACACGCGAGCTACAATGAGCGCCACCAGTACACTTGGATCTCCCTTGGCTCTTGCTTCCGGCGCTCGCCTCGGCCCCTACGAAATCGTCAGCCCGCTCGGTGCCGGCGGTATGGGCGAAGTGTATCGGGCACAGGACACGCGTCTCGAACGGGTGGTGGCCATCAAAGTTCTACCGGACGGTGTCACCGCGTCTCCGCAAACTCTCGAGCGTTTCCAGCGGGAAGCGCGGGCGGCCTCATCGCTCAACCACCCCAATATCTGCACCATTTACGATGTCGGCACCGATCCACCGTTCATCGCGATGGAGCTGCTCGAAGGCCGGCGCGGCCTGATGGAGGTCCCGGCCCTCGTTGACATCGCGTTCGCCGTTGCCGATGCCCTGGATGCGGCGCACAGCAAGGGCATCGTGCATCGCGACATCAAACCCGCGAACATCTTCCTCACTCCGCGCGGCGCGAAGATCCTCGACTTCGGCTTGGCCAAAGCCACCCTACCGCAGGCAGCGACTCCGTCGATGCAACCGACGACGGCCTTGTTGACGGACCTTGGGAGCACGGTCGGCACCGTTGCTTACATGTCACCCGAGCAGCTGCGCGGTGAAGACGTCGACTCGCGTACCGACCTCTTCTCGTTCGGGTTGGTGCTCTACGAGATGGCGACGGGAAGACCGGCATTCGGCGGCGCAACGAGCGCGGCGCTCGCGGCTGCGATTCTCCACGAAGAGCCGCGGGCGCCACGTCAACTCCGAGCTGAATTGCCTGAACGACTGGAAGGGGTGATTCTCAAGGCCATCGAAAAAGATCGCGAGCTGCGCTACCAGCACGCGTCGGACATTCGCAACGACCTCCAACGGCTGAAACGCGATACTGATTCGGCGCTACGCGCAGTCCGCGACAAACCTCGTTTTGCTCCTGGCATCAACCGCCGCTGGAAGGTGATGGTTCCTGCCATCGGGGCCGTGCTGGCGTTGCTCGTCGTCGGAGGCTACTTCTTTGCTCGCGGCCCAACCACGCTCACCGACAAGGACACGATTGTCCTCGCGGATTTCGATAACAAGACCGGTGATCCGGTGTTTGACGACACGCTGCGCCAGGGACTGTCCGTGGAGCTTCAACAGTCTCCGCTCCTAAGCCTAATTTCGGACAGGCAGGTCCAGAAACAGCTGGCTCTGATGGGACAGCCGAAAGAGGCGCGGCTCACTTCGGAAGTGGCTCAGCAAATCTGCGAGCGAACCGCAAGTGCGGCTGTTCTGGAGGGCTCGATCGCGAGCGTTGGAAGCCAATATGTGTTGGGCTTGCGCGCAAAGAACTGCAACACCGGAACCACTCTGGACCAGGAGCAGGCGGTAGCGGCGAGGAGAGAAGACGTCCTGAACGCTCTGAGTCAGATCGCCCGCAGATTCAGAACCCGGACGGGCGAATCGCTGGCCACGGTGGAAAAGTCTACCCCGCTCGCCGAGGCGACGACATCTTCACTCGAAGCCCTGAAAGCTTACAGCACCGGAATGAAGGTAGTCGTCTCCTCCGGGAATGCCGCGGCCATACCTTTTTACCGGCGCGCTGTCGAAATCGATCCGAAGTTCGCGATGGCGTACGCCAATTTGGGACTCTCGTCCAGTGCTGATGGAGACTCCGTCTTGTCGGCCGACAGCACGAGAAAAGCGTGGCAACTGCGGGATCGTGTCAGCGATCGAGAGAAGTTTTTTATCGAGTTCACCTACGACCGGCAAGTGACCGGAAACCTCGAAAAGGCGTACAAAACCCTCGAGTTGTGGCTGCAGACGTATCCTCGCGGGCAGCAACCCAGTGCGCAGGGTTTGCTCGGGGGCCTTGCCACGCATGGGACCGGCCGCTTCGAAAGAGTGATCGAGACATCCCAAAGAGAGATCGCGGAAAATCCCGACATCGTATTTGGTTACGCGAACCTTGCGTCCGCGAATTATTTCCTGGACCGCTTTGAAGAAGCCCAGACTGTCATTCAACGAGCTTCCGAGCGCAAGCTGGGTGAAGGTAGTCTTCTGGTGATTCTCTACAACATCGCGTTGCTAAAGGACGACAGGGAGCAGATGGACCGGGTCGTAGGTCTGGCCAGGGGAAAGCCCAAGGCGGAACACGCGATGACTCACCAGCAGGCTCTCGCGCTGGCTCGTTCCGGCCGGCTGGAGGCGGCCCGCCGATCGTCGAATCGAGCC
>WNGA01018171.1_pt1 | contig 12890 bp, 12 predicted proteins | sample 5400061 | NCBI WGS metagenome assembly WNGA01 (sample SAMN13153366, study PRJNA577476) | soil metagenome | isolation source: 100 cm soil or saprolite under grassland replicate 2 | place: USA:California | collected 2016-06-15
CGAGCACGGGGACGACGTCGAGACCCTGATGCGCCACGCGGACGTCTCGATGTACGTCAGCAAGAACACGCACGCTCCGATGGTCTACGCGGCGGCATACGACCACCACTCGCTCGCCCGCCTGGCCCTGGTCGGCGATCTCCGGCACGCGATCGACAGCGACGAGCTGGTCGTCCACTACCAGCCACAGGCCGACAGCACTACCGGTGAGGTCCGCAAGGTCGAAGCCCTGGTGCGCTGGCAGCATCCGGAGCACGGCCTGCTCGGACCTGACCAGTTCATCCCCCTTGCTGAGCGAACCGGGCTGATCAGAGCGCTCACCACCTACGTCCTGGACGCCGCGCTTGGCCAGTGCCGCGCGTGGCGGGACGAAGGCCGGGTGCTCGCCGTAGCCGTCAACATCACCGGCCGCGAACTCATGGACCTGCGCTTCCCCGACGAGGTCGCGGAGCTGCTCACGAAGTGGCAGGTGGAGCCTGTGCTGCTGGAGCTGGAGGTCACGGAGTCGACGGTCATGACCGACGCGCCGCGGGCCGGCAACGTCCTCGCCCGGCTCAGCGGGCTCGGCATCCGGCTCGCGGTCGACGACTTCGGCAGCGGCCAGTCATCCCTCGGCTACCTGAAGCGGCTGCCGTTCAACGTCCTGAAGATCGACAAGTCCTTCGTCCAGAACATGGCAGAAGACCTCGGCGACGAAGCGATCGTACGATCGGCCATCGACCTCGGGCACGGCCTCGGCCTCGAGATCGTCGCCGAGGGGGTCGAGACCGAGGAGGCACGGCGCCGCCTCCAGGAGCTCGGCTGCGACACCCTGCAGGGCTACCACCTCGGCCGTCCACAGCTCGCCCGCGCCTTCCACGAAGTCCTCCCGCAGAACCCAGAGCACGACCAGCAACTGCGGTGAACCGTGCTCCACCGTGTCATCAGGTGAGCTGAGCCGGCCAAGGCATGGGTTCCAATGCCTGTCGGGTGCGGAAACTCGCGCATGGCCGGTGAGCTGCCCGTTCGCAGGATGCACGCTCGGTACGGTGCGCCTCCGCCATCCCACTGCGGAGAACCTCCACCTGCCCTCGAAGCTCGCCTACCTCACGCTGTGCCGCTCCATCCAGCTGCTCGCGCTCCTGGCCCGCGGGGACCCCGCCAAGGACTTGGAACCCATGGTGCTGCGCCACCAGCTCAACGTCCTACGCCGCCAGGTCCCACGACCCAGGCTCAGCCCGCCGACCGCGCCCTCCTGGCGGCAATCAGCCGGGTGCTACCGCGATCCCGCTGGTCCTGCTCCTGGTCAAGCCGGAGACGTTGCCGCGCTGGCACCGCCGCCTGGTCGCCGCATCGTGGACCTACCCGCGTCGCGGGCAGGGCGACCGCGGCTCGGCGAGGACCTGCAGGCGCTGATCGTCCGCCTCGCGCAAGACAATCCGCGCTGGGGCTACCAGCGCATCCGAGGCGAGCTGCTCCGGCTGGGCATCCAGGTCTCGGCCACCGCCATCCGCACCACCTTGCGCCGCCACCGGCTTGGTCCCGCGCCGCGACGGGGGGGCATGACGTGGCGGGCGTTCCCGCGCCAACAGGCTACGGGGATCATTGCCTGTGACTTCTTCACCTCGACACCGTCTGGCTCCGACGACCGTACGTGCTGTGCTTCATCGAGCTGGACACCCGCCGCGTCCACCTGGCCGGCGTGACCGCCACCCCGACGGGCAGCTGGGTCACCCAGCAGGCCCGCAACCTCCTGCTCGCGCTGGAGGAGCAGCGACGACGCGTGCGCTTCCTGCTGCGTGACCGCGACGCGAAGTTCTGCCGCAGCTTCGACGACGTCTTCCGCGCCGAGGGCGCCGAGGTCGTCCTGACACCGGTGCAGGCACCCACGGCGGACGCCTTCGCAGGGCGGTGGGTCGGCACCGTCCCGGCCGAGTGCCTGGACTGGCTGCTGATCGTGGGACGGGACCACCTCGAGCGGGCCCTGCGCGCCTACGCCGAGCACGACAACCGGCACCGCCCGCACCGAACGCTGGCCTGGACGCACCAGATCCCCCCAGCGTGACCGCGGTCGGCAAGGACCACCCTGGCAGACTGCATCGACGGGACCTGCTCGGCGGCCTGGTTCACGAGTACCGGCGAGCTGCATGAACGCATTTACGCACCCCACAAGGCAACGTGCACCTGTGTGGCCACCGTTTTCAACCCTTGAGGGATCCGCAGCGGTTCCCGGTGTGCCCCAGGTGCAAGGAGCTGGCGGGGATGCTGAGGATCGGGGGTTAAGCAGGGGGGAGTACGCAGCGTTCCACTCCGCTCGTAGCCAGTCGTCACGGCAGGCATTTCGACTGGCGCGCGAGCACGTCGAGCGCCGGGCTGACCGCGAGCGCTGCGCCAGACCGCACAGGCCTCCCGATCGGCACGCCGGCCAGTCGGCCCTGATCGCCGAGGGCGACCTGGTCACGAACGGCTCACCGCGGCACCTACCGCGTCGATTCGTCCGGCGGCTGCGTGAGCGCTGCGTCATCGGTCAACTGCTCGATCTGTTGCGTGAGGAACCGCCGGTCCGCCTCGGTCGCTGCGAGGTGGGCGGCGCGTTCGAAGGCGGCGTGCGCGGCGTCTCGTTGGCCAAGGCGGCGCAGCATCGTGCCACGGGCTGCGTGCAGCAGGTGATAGTTGTCGAGGTCCGGCGCGATCGCGTCGAGCGTGGTCAGCGCGGCGGCGGGACCCTCGACCTCGGCGATGGCGATGGCGCGGTTGAGGGCGACGACGGGCGTGGGCATGACCAAGAGCAGGTGGTCGTAGAGCGCGACGATCTGGGGCCAGTCGGTCGCCTCGAACGAGTCGGCGGCGCAGTGTACCGCCTGGATCGCGGCCTGGAGCTGGATAGGCCCTGGTCGGCTGCGGCGGATGCAGGCGCGCACGATCGCGTGTCCCTCCTCGATCATCGCGCGGTCCCATCTGGTCCGGTCCTGCTCGCGCAGGAGCACGAGGTCACCCGCGGCGGTGCGGGCCGGCGCCCGGGACTCGCTGAGCAGCAGCAGCGCCAGCAGCCCTGCCGCTTCGGGCTCGTCGGGCATCAGCTCGACCAGCGCACGGGCGAGCTGGATCGCCTCGCTCCGCAACGAGGCCCGTTGCGGACCGTCGAGCCCGGTGTTGTAGATGAGGTACTGGACCGACAGGACCGAGCGGAGTCGCTCAGGGAGGTCGGCTTCGCTAGGCACCCGGTAGGGGATCTTGGCAGCCTTGATCTTGTACTTGGCCCGGACGAGCCGCTTGGCCATCGCCGCCTCGCTGACCAGGAACGAGCGGGCCACCTCCTCCACGCTCAGGCCGCCGAGCAGTCGCAGGGTCAACGCCACGGCGTGCTCGGTCCGCAACGCCGGATGGCAGCAGGTGAAGATCAGTCGGAGCTGGTCGTCCCGCACCGGTCCGTCCTCTCCCCACTCCTGCATGCCCGGGCCGTGCGATGCAACTGCGACCGCGCCGAGCTGGTCGCGGAGTGCCCGGCCACGGGCCGAACGGCGAAGGTCGTCGATGGCACGGTTTCGGGCGGTGGTGACGATCCACCCCGCCGGGTTGGGTGGGATGCCGTCGCGCCGCCACCGGTCGCTTGCCACGACGAACGCCTCCTGGACGGCGTCTTCGGCAAGCGTGATGTCGCCAAAGACGCGGACCAGCGTCGCCACCGCCTGGCCGTACGCCTCACGGAACACGCGCGCAACAGCGGCCGTTTCCACCTGGGCGGCGACGCCACCGGTCATGCCTGGACGCGTCCGGTCGCTCGGAATGGGCGGACCTCGATAGGATGGTTGACCGCGTCCACGACCTTGCCGGCCCAGGCCAGCGCCGCGTCGAGGTCGTCGGCGTTGATGACGTAGAACCCGGCGATGTGCTCCTTCGCCTCGACGAACGGCCCGTCGGTCATGACCAGACCGCCGTCACCCATGCGGAGGACGGTCGCCGCCTCAGGGTCATGCAGGGCGCCACCGAAGACGAACGTGCCGCTGGCCTCCATCTCGGCCTCGAGGGCAACGACCCGCTGCATGAACGCCTCCATCTCCCCGGGCGTCCTCGGCGCTCCGGGGACCTCACCCTCCACGGCGTAGGTGGACAACAGGTACTGACCCATGGGTTCTCCTCACGCCGGTGCGGGGCCATCCCCCGCGCTCACCCTGCCTACGAACGGGATCGGCCCACGAGGACACCCCGGGCAAGGATAGTCCTGAGCGGTCCGAGCCCAGAAAGTGGCGCCGGCCGAAGCTCCGCGCACGGACTGGCTGCTGTAGCTTGTGCGCGACCCTGACGCGAGCGTCCGGCGGGATGCCCTTCACGCGCTCAGGGACGGGCCACCGCGGGACCGGCGAGCGCAGTTGCTCGAGGTCTTGGCGTCCCTGCGCAACGACCCGGATCGGAAGGTACGCCGCCAGGTCTGGCGCGTCCTGGCCGCCTACCGGCGCAGCGGCCGGGTCAACGTCCTCTGACCCAGCGCCGACGCCGGAGGCGGAGGGCGTCGGCGTGGCGGGCGGGTATGCAGCAACGCGCACCTATGCGGCCATCGCTGGACGACGAGTTGCAGCAGCTGATCGTTCGCCTCGCGAAGGAGAATTCCCGCTGGGGATATCGGCGCGTCCAAGACGAGCTGCTGCGGCTTGGCGTCCGGGTCTCGACGACCGCGATCGGCACGACGTTGCGGCGGAACGGGCTTGATCCCGCGCCGCGACGGGCGAGCATGAGTTGGCGGGCGTTCTTGCGCCGCCAGGCTGCCGGGATCGTCGCGTACGACTTCTTCACTGTCGACACCGTATGGCTGCGACGGCTGTACGTGCTGTCCTTCATCGAGCTGGACACCCGCCGGGTCCACTTGGTTGGGGTGACCGCCAACCCGACGGGTGCGCGGGTCACCCAGCAGGCCCGCAACCTGCTGCTGGTGCTTGCAGAGCAGCTCGGGCGAGTACGCTTCGTGCTGCGCGACCGGTATGCCAAGTTCTGCCGCGGCTTCGATGCGGTATTCCGCGCCGAGGGCGCCGAGATCGCCCTGACGCCGGTGCAGGCGCCTACGGCGAACGCCTACGCGGAGCGCTGGACTGGCACGGTCCGCACCGAGTGCCTAGATTGGCTCCTGATTGTCGGCGAGATCATCTGGAACAGGTGCTGCGGGTCTACATCGAGCACTACAACCAGCACCGTCCGCACCGAGCGCTGGGCTTGCCAGCGCCCGATCGGTCCTCAGATCTGACGCTCGTACCTCAGGATCAACAGGCCCGTGTCCGCCGACGCGACCTCCTGGGCGGTCTGGTTCACGAGTACCGGCGAGCTGCATGAGCGCATTTCCCGGGTTCCGCAGCTCCGTCGGCGCATGGTCCACGAATCTAGGGGTTGACCTGCGGAAAGGCTTGATCGCACGCGCAGACGGCGTGTACCTAGGCGCGAGTGTTCGCACTGGTCAGGAGGCTGGGGCTGCCGGTGTGAGCCGCCAGAGGCGTGGGGGCTCGGCCAGCTGGAGCTTGGCCAGGATGGCGCGCTGGGTGGTGGTGAGCTCGGTGCGCTGCCGGAAGGTCCCGGCGGGGCCGGCGAAGGTCCCGAGCTTGACCCGCTCCAGCTCGCGGCGCAGCGTCGGCCAGGTGCCGTCGCAGGTGGTCTCGATGGTGCGGGTCAGCAGCAGCGCCAGCCAGCACAGCAGCACGTGGGCGCGGATGCGCTGTTCCTTGCGGTGGTAGACCGGGCGCAGGTCGAGCACCTGCTTCATGTCCCGCCAGCCGCGTTCGACCTGCAGGAGCTGCTTGTAGCCCAGCGCGACGTCCTCGGCCGACAGGTGGGGGTCAGGGGTGCGCAGCAGGTACTTGCCGTCCAGGCCTTGCTCGGCCTTGACGGCCCGCTGGTCGGTGCGCAGCAGCCCGCCCGGCGTGACCCGCAGGAAGCGGTTGAGGCCGGGCTTGGCGGAGATGACCCCGCGCAGCTCGGCGCGCTTGGTCGCGCTCAGCTGGTCGGTGCCGGCGATCGCCTTGGCGAGCTGGGCGAGCAGCCGCTCGCGGACGGCGGCGTCGCGGTCGGCCTGCTCGGGGTTGTGGCAGATGACGAACCGCTCGTGCTCGGCGATGCGGACCTCCTTGACGCGCAGGTTGTCGGCCACCTGCTGGTAGCGGCCCTGGCGCGACAGGGCCGCGGCCGCCTCGGCCGAGCCGGAGCGCAGCTTCTCGCCGATGACGTAGTGGTGATCGCCCTTGCGGAGGTAGCGGCGGTTCTCCTCCGAGGCGAAGCCCCGGTCGGCCACCCAGATGACGCGGGTCAGGGTCCAGTCGCGCAGGTCCGCCTTGACCTGGCGGACCAGGGCCTGGTCGCCGGTGTTGCCGGGCCAGCACCAGACCCTGACCGGGATGCCGGTGCGGGTGACCGCCATCCCGACCACGACCTGCGGCAGGTCGTCGCGGTGGTCCTTGGACTTGCCATAGGTGCGAAACCCGGCCGGCTTGGCGCCGTCACCATCACCCGCGGCGGGGTCACTGGGCTTGGGCAGGACATGGCCGCGCTGGTCCCGGGCGATGGGCTCGTCGGGCTCGTCCAGCTCGAAGTAGGTCGAGGTGGTGTCGAAGAACAGCAGGTCGACCTCGAGGTCCAGCAGCGTGGCGACCTGGCCGAACACCTCGCGTTCCAGCTCACGGTGGATCTCCAGCAGCCAGTCCATCGCCCGGTAGCAGGCGTCGTCGCTGGTGCGCTCCAGCCCCTCGATGGCCACGTCGTCGTTGACCCAGCCGGCGGCGGCCAGCTTCGAGGAGGGCGCCAGCGCGCGGTTGGCGACCAGCGCGAACAGCACCCGCTCGGCGGTAGGGTCCAGCCGCCGGCCCTTGAGCAGCCGCCGCATCGTCTGGTCGATGCCAAGGCGGCGCCACAGGCCGTCCAGCGTCCAGGCCCCGCCCAGTGGTCGCGACTCGACGAACGCCAGCCCCTCGCTGGCGGTGGCGGCCAGCGCCTGGTCGGGGTCCAGGAACCGGGAGACCGAGGCGACCAGGCGCTGCAGCGCAGCGCGGTTGTTGGCGTCCTCACGGCCGAAGTTGTAGAGCACCTGCACCCTGGACCGTTTGGCGGCCGGGTCCCAGGTGTTGTGGGCCAACTGCAGGTAGCGCACTACCGAGCCGTCGGTGTTGCGCCGTGGGGTCGTCCGCAAGTACATGGACTAGACATTTCCATATCTTCCGAGGCAGATCAACTTGTTCTCGGATAGGCGTGTATCTATGCCGATTCCGAATTCTCATCAGGCCGCAGGCCGCCTACCTGCGGCTTCAGGCCCATCCGTAGCCCAGAACCCCGATTAGCTGCGGAACGCGGGCCACAAGCTGCCGCGGTGGCTGATGACCGCCTCAGCCAAGCCCGGTGGGGCGCCGCACGATCGCCGCAGGCTGGCGGCCTGCCTCAGGTGAGCGGGGGAGCCGTCGATACACAGGATGACGCTCCGCGAGAACGGCAAACCCGGGGAAACCCGGGGACGCAACGCCACGGGCCTACCTCACCAGCCGCCACCAGCGGCCGGTGACAGGGCAGCCGGGCTGCCGAACGGAAGGCGCAAGCCTTCCCGGGCTACGGCTTGAGGAGGCACGATGCAGGCTGCAGGTGCGACGCCGGCCGCTGCCGGCTCCACCGCCGGCAAGCTCCTCGACCCGTGGGGCTGGAACCGCGACGCGATGACCGTCGCCTAGCCATGGAGGTGGCGGCGGGCCGGCCCCGCCTGTCGTGGGCACAGTGGGTCATAGTGGTAGTGCTGAGCGTCCTGATCGTGGCCGTCCAGGTCATGGTCGTGCAGGCCTACCGCGACCAGGGCAGCACCATCCGGTCGCTGGACACCGCGACGGAGGTCTTGACCGACCTGAACAACGCGCAGCGCGAGGTCTTCAGGTTGGCGCTGGCGGTCGACCGGCTGCAGCTCCCCGACGGGCTGGACGAGGTGGAACTGCGCCGCGGCTTCCTCGGCCGGCAGCTGGACGCCACGCTGGGCGCGACCGCCGGCGATCCCGTGCTGCGGGAGGACCTCGCCGAGATCGGCGGCCAGCTGGCCGCCTTGGACGCCGAACTCGCCCGGCTCCCAGCCCAGCCGACGCCTGCCCGGCTCGCCCTGGCCCGCGCGAAGCTGCGGCGTCGCGGCGACGCGGTGGAGGCGCTGCTGAAGTCTGCCTACGGCCACGGCGAGACCCAGTTCGTCGGCGCGATCCAGCAGACCCTGCAGGCCCGCAGGAGCTTCCAGCGGCTGCTGGTCGGGACCAGCGGGCTCACCCTGGCGGCGGCGCTGCTGCTGGCGCTGTCGCTGCGGCGGCGCGCCAGCCGCGCGTTCGCCACTGCCTACGCCCGGGTGGTGGCCGAGGTCGACGAGCGCCGGGTGGCCGAACGGGCGCTGCGCGACAGCGAGCGGGCACTGCGCGAGAGCGAGCGGGCGCTGCGCCGGAGCGAGCAGCGCTTCCGCGCCCTGGTCCACCAGGCCTCCGACGTGTTCACCGTGGTCGACGCCGACGGGCTGATCCGCTACCAGAGCCCGGCGGTCGAGCGCGTGCTCGGCTACCCGACGGGCTGATCCGCTACCAGAGCCCGGCGGTCGAGCGCGTGCTCGGCTACCTGGCCGACGAGCTGCCCGGCACCGGGATGGACACCCTGCTGCACCCTGACGACCAGGAGAGGTTCCGCGAGCTGCTCGGCAAGTCGGTCGCGCGGCCGTCGGCGTCGGTGGTGGGCGAGCTGCGCCTGCGCCCCCACGCCGACCCGCAGGCCCCCCGACGGTTCGAGGTGACCATCACCAACCTGCTCGGCGACCCGACCGTGGGCGGCCTGGTGCTGAACTACCGCGACGTCACCGAGCGTGCGCTGTACCAGGAGCAGCTCACCCAGCAGGCCTTCCAGGACCCCCTCACGGGCCTGCCCAACCGGGCCCGGCTGTTCGAGCGGCTGGACCTCGCCCTCGCGCAGCGAGACTCGTCGGTCGGCCTGCTGTTCCTGGACCTCGACGGGTTCAAGCAGGTCAACGACACCCTCGGGCACGACGCCGGCGACGAACTGCTCCGGCAGGCCGGCGCGCGGTTCGCCGGCTGCCTGCGCGACGGCGACACCCTGGCCCGGCTCGGCGGGGACGAGTTCATCGTCCTGCTCCCCGGCGCCGTCGCCGACGACGCGGCGCTGGCCGCCCGGCGGCTGGAAGCCTGCCTGGCCGACCCGTTCGTGCTCGCCGCGGGCACCGCGACGGTCGGCGTCAGCGTCGGCGTGGCCGCCCGGCCGGGCGGCCAGGCCACCCCCGAGGACCTGCTGCGGGCGGCCGACGCGGCCATGTACCGGACGAAGGCGGCCACGCGCACCACCGCCACGCGCTAGGCCAGCCACAGCCGTCGAGTACCGGCCGCAGCTCGGTCCCAACGGCAGCTCACGGGCCAAGTACGAGGTTTGTGCACCCACCACGTGCGGGATCTGCCTGCTGGCACCGTCTGGGCCGCGACGCACACCGCTGTGGTGCACGTGCGCCACCGACCCGACGACCGCCGCGGCCCGGACGTTGTGAACGGCTGGAGCGGGTGCCACGAGGCGATCGCCCACCAGCGGCTGGCCGCCGAGGCCGACCACAGCCCCGACCGTCCATGCGGTGCTCAGCACCAGCCCCAGGGCAGCCCGACCGGCTGCCCGGCACCGACGAGGCTGCCCCTGCGGAGGAGCCTGGATGGACCAAGGCCGGTCAAGCCCGCCGCCCGCCGTGGCCGGCAAGGAATCCGCGGCCGGTGGGATGATCGAGCCACAGGTGCCGGCGCGGCTACGCTGGCTGGCTAGACTCGTGGCTGCCACGCCAGGGGACCGGGTCGTCGACCTCGGCTGCGGGACCGGGACGGCCCTCGAGATGGTCGCCGCGACCCTGCCAGCACCCGCCGGCGCCCTGGATGCCAGCGCGGCCGCGCTGCGCGAGGCCGCAGGACGGCTCTCCGCCAGGGCCGCGTTGCTCGTCCATGCCAACCTGGCCGGCCGGCTGCCGCTTGCCGCCGCGAGCGTGGACCGGGTGCTGTGCCACAACGTCCTCGAATGCCTGCCCAACCCCGACGCGCTCCTCGCCGAGGCCGTGCGGATCCTGCGGCCGGGCGGGCGGCTGGTGCTCAGCCACTCCGACTTCGACACGCTGGTCTTCGCCTCCGAGGACCTCGAGCTGACCCGCCGCCTCGCGCGGGCCTACTGCGACACCCAGCAGGACTGGATGGACGCCGTCGACGGCACCATCGGCCGCCGGCTGGTCGACATCGTCCTGCGCGCCCGGCTGCAGGTGCTCGACGTGCAAGCCCGCGTCAACCTCAGCCGCTCGTTCCAGCCCGGCGAGCTCGGCCACGGGTACGCCTACAACCTGGCCGGCGTGCGCGCGGCAGCGGCCAGGCCGACCCCGCCGAGCTGGACCGGTGGCTGGAGGGGCTGCGCCGGCTCGATGCGCGCGGCGCGTTCCTGTTCAGCCTCAACGACTACGCCGTCGTTGCCGCCCGCCCGAACCGGGCCGGCAGCTGACCGACCGCTCGCCACTCGGAACCAGCGCGGCGAAGCCCTTGCGGCTGCCCAGCTTGCGCCAGGCTCGCCGTTGGGCAACCCTTCGCAGGTTCAGCTTGTCCCAGCGTGCGGTTCGGAACAGGATCTCCCCGAAAGCCGCGGCCGCAGCGGCCGCCAACGCCAGCGTGATCCGACCCTCGCGCGCGATCCGCGCGTTCGTGGCCGCCGAGGCGCTCGCCGCCGTCGGCTACTTCGGCCCGCCGCCGACGGCGGCCAAGGCGGCCTGCTACGCGGTGCTCGGCGCCGCGCCGGTCGTTGCCCTGGTCGCAGGGGTCCGGCGGTACCGCCCAGCCCAGCCGCTGGCGTGGCACCTGCTGGCCGCCGGCCAGGGGTTGTTCATCCTGGGCGACACGGTCAACAACCTCGACGCGTGGGTGCTGCGGGGCGCGACCCCGTCGTCGCTCGTGGACCCGCTGTACCTGGCGGTCTACCCGCTGCAGGCCGCCGGCCTGCTGCTGCTCATCCGATCCGCGCCCGGACCCCGGGCCGCGACCGCGCCAGCCTGATCGACGCGGTCATCGTCGCCACCGGCGTCGGGCTGCTGTCCTGGGTGTTCCTGATCGTCCCCTACGTGCGGGAACCGGGCCTGACCCTCGCCGGGCGGCTGGTCGCGATCGCCTACCCCGTAGGGTTCAGAAACCTGGCCGGGTGTGCTGAGCAGCAAGGACGGGGTCAAGCGATAATCCGCCGATGGCTCTTTCCTTCCTTTACCTCATGACATGCCGACTCCTCCGGATGCTGCTCGGGAGCTTGCGGGGCGACCACGCCAAGGACATCGAGATCGCCGTGCTCCGCCACCAGCTCGACGTGCTTCGTCGACACGTCAAGCGACCCGAGTTCTGCCCCGCCGACCGTGCGCTGCTGGCAGTGCTGAACCGAGCGCTTCCTCGTCGGCGCTGGTCGATTTTCCTGGTGACGCCGGGCACGATCCTGCGGTGGCACCGCCAGCTGGTCACCCGCAAGTGGACCCAGCCCCACTGTCGAGGCGGTCGTCCAGCGCTGGCCGAGCATCTGGTCGCACTGATCCTACGACTGGCCCGGGAGAACGCTCGCTGGGGCTACCGGCGCATCCAGGGTGAACTCAAGAAGCTCGGTGTGTCGGTGTCGGCGACCACCATCCGTACGGTGCTGCTGGGCAACGGGCTTCGGCCCGCACCCCGCCGGGCGTCGGTCAGCTGGCGAGCGTTCCTTCGGGCGCAGGCCACCGGCATCATCGCCACCGACTTCTTCACCGTGGAGACCGTGCGCCTCAAGACCCTCTACGTCTTGTTCTTCATCGAGCTGCACACGCGGCAGCTTCGGCTTGCTGGCGTCACCGACCACCCGAACGGACCTTGGGTGGTCCAGCGGGCACGGGAGCTTGCGATGGAGCGGCCGGAGGGCACGACCGCGCCTCGGTTCCTGATTCGCGACCGCGACAGCAAGTTCACCCGCGCCTTCGACGACGTGTTCGCCACCGACGGCACCCAGACCATCACGACCCCGATCCAGGCGCCCAACGCCAACGCGTTCGCCGAGCGCTGGGTGCGGACGGCCCGGCAGGAGTGCCTGGATTGGATGCTGATCTGGGATCGGCGTCACCTTGAACGGGTTCTCGGCGAGTACGTGCGGCACTACAACGACCAGCGACCGCACCGAAGCCTCGCGCTTCGCCCACCGAGGGGCCTCGACATCGGAGCGGCGCCTGGCCGGTCACGGGCGCCGTGGACAGCCGCCAGCGTTCGGCGGCGGGACCGCCTCGGCGGCTTGGTTCACGAGTACTACCAGGTCGCGGCATGAGGTCCGAATTTCTGAACCCAACGAGCCCAGCGGTTCTTCGAACGGGCGATTGGTACGACACAACGCCGTCAGGATCGCGCGGACGGCGTGGCGGGTGACCGGTACCGAGCGCTGGTCGCGGGGCAGCGACCACGCCAGGTCAAGCCGCATCGACCGTCCGCTCCTTCGCCGGTTCCACGGGCGTGCGACGCCGCCAGCCCGCCGCGGCCGTTGGTGGTGGACTTTCTCCTACCCAGGATCGGCGCGGGCGCAACCATGGCCGCGACCGTCGAGGGTCAGCCTGGGCGGCGCGGCGAGATCGACGGATGCTGGCAAGCCGCGTCGAGGGCTCCCGGCTGGCGGATCGCGGCGACGTAGACAGCCCGGCCTGGCCCTGATGGCCAGGGCCGCGGTAGGCGCTTCCGCGCGCGGGCGCCCTTGCGGCGCCCCTGTGGGACGGCGAACCGTTCTCGGTCGTTGGACTTGCGGACGTCTGGGAAGGTGGTGCCGGTGGTCGCGCCGCTTCGGCGGGGTCGGGTTCGTGGTCCGAGCCTGGTGCCGCTGCACCAGCCGCGCCGGCGGTGGCCGACCCGGTGCCGTCCCGTCGC
>WNGA01010353.1_pt1 | contig 12889 bp, 13 predicted proteins | sample 5400061 | NCBI WGS metagenome assembly WNGA01 (sample SAMN13153366, study PRJNA577476) | soil metagenome | isolation source: 100 cm soil or saprolite under grassland replicate 2 | place: USA:California | collected 2016-06-15
CTCCGTCGTCCGGCTGCGCAGCGACAAGGAGAGGTGATAGCGCTTGGAGTCGTCGAGGAATCGTTCGCGGACAATCTCCATCACGCCTCCCCCGAAGGCCTTCGAGGTTCGAGCACCACGCCGTCTGGTCCGCGGCCGACGGCGATCGTTGCTCCGGCCGTGATATCCCCAAACAGCAGCAGCTCCGAGAGCGGCTTCTTGATCGTGCGCTCGATGAGACGCGCCATCGGACGCGCGCCAAACGCGCGGTCGAAGCCCTTCTCGGCCAGCCAGGCGCGCGCGTCCGGCGTCAGCTCGATGGTGATTCCGCGATCAACGACAAGCGCTCGAAGCTCGTCCACGTGCTTGTCCACGACGCGCGCAATCTCCCCGGCGCCGAGGGATTTGAAATAAACAGTGGCATCGAGACGATTGCGGAACTCCGGCGCAAACACGCGCTCGATGACGCCGGTGGACTTGCCGCCGCCCTGGCCGGGATCTCCGAAGCCCATTCTTCGTCCCGAAAGATCGCGCGCGCCGGCGTTCGTCGTCATGATGAGGATCACGTGGCGGAAATCCGCCTTGCGACCGTGTGTATCGGTGAGCGTGGCGTGATCCATCACCTGCAGCAGAATCGCGAAGAGGTCGGGATGCGCCTTCTCGACTTCGTCGAGCAGCAGCACGGAATGCGGCGACTTCCGCACGGCGTCGATGAGCAGTCCGCCCTCCTCGTATCCCACGTATCCAGGCGGAGCGCCAATGAGCCGCGACACGGTGTGCTTCTCCATGTACTCCGACATGTCGAAGCGCAGGAACTCGACTTTCATCACCCGTGCGAGCTGCCGCGCAAGCTCCGTTTTGCCGACGCCCGTCGGGCCTGTGAAGAGGAAGCTGCCGATCGTCTTGTCAGGTGAGCGCAGGCCCGAGCGCGTCAATTTGATCGCTGACGCGACCTCTTCGATGGCGCTGTCCTGTCCGAAGATGACCGCCTTCAGCTCCGTTTCGAGATTCTGCAGCGCAAGCTTGTCGTCATTGGACACCGCCTGAACAGGCACGCGCGCCATCTTTGCGACGATGTGCTCGATCTCGCTGACGCCGATCACGCTGACACGCTGCTCCGCAGGCCGCAGCTTCTGAGCCGCGCCTGCTTCGTCGATCACGTCGATGGCTTTGTCCGGCAGATGCAGGTCTTTGAGATGGCGCACCGACAAGCGCACCGCAGCCAGAACGGCATCGTCCGAGTACGTGACCCCGTGATGCTCCGCGTAGTGGCTCTTCAACCCCTGAAGGATCGCAACCGTTTCAGCTTCGGTTGGCTCGAGCACTTCGATCTTCTGGAACCGGCGCGAGAGCGCGCGATCCTTGTCGAACGACTGTTTGACGTCGGCGAAGGTCGTCGATCCGATGCATCGGAGTGTGCCGGAGGCCAGCGCAGGCTTCAGCAGGTTGCCGGCATCCATGGTTCCACCGGAGGCAGACCCGGCGCCGATGAGCGTGTGGATCTCGTCGATGAAAAGGATGGCGTTGTCTTCTTTCGACAGCCGCTCCAGCACCTGCTTCACGCGTTCTTCGAAATCTCCGCGATAACGGGTTCCCGCAATGAGCGCGCCCAGGTCCAACGCGAACACGCGCGAGCCTTGCAGCGGCTCTGGCACTTCCTGGCGTTGAATACGGAGCGCGAGCCCTTCGGCGAGCGCGGTCTTGCCGACGCCAGGCTCGCCAACCAGCAGCGGATTGTTCTTTCGGCGGCGGCAGAGAACCTGCACCATGCGCTCGAGCTCGGCTTCGCGGCCGATGAGCGGATCGATTTCGCCCTTGGCAGCACGCGCAACCAGATCCGTGGCAAACGCTTCCAGCGGATCGCTCGGCGACGGCTCCTCTCCGGGTTCCATTCTGCGCGGGGCGCGCGGCTCCGTCTGCGATCCGTGGGAGATGATTCGCAGCAACGTCAGCCGATCGACGCCTTGCTTCCGCAGGAAATACGACGCGTGGCTGTCGTCTTCCTGCAGCAGGAAGACGAGCAGCGACCCGCTGTCCACCTGCTGCGCGCTCGACGAGGCGGCATGCACCACGGCGCGCTCGACGACGCGATCGAAGCCGATGGTGGATTCCGGTTTGACGGCCTTTTTGCCGGGCACCGGCGAGAACGCGCGATCGAGAACTTCGTCGAGATCGCGTCCAAGCTGCGTGAAATCAACGCTGCAGGTGGTGAGGAGCTGCCGCGCCTGGGGATCCTCGATGAGCGCGTAGAGCAGATGCTCGAGTCCCACGAGATCGTGGCGGCGGTCGGCGGCAAGCCGAAACGCGCGGCGGATGCTCTCCAGCGTTTCGGCAGCAAACGGCACAGGTGTTCGGCTCATGCACGCTGCTCCTCAGGTTCCGGCTCCATCGTGACTAGAAGGGGAAACTCGTTCTGCTCGGCAAGGCGCCTCGTCGCGGTGACTTTCGTTTCGGCGACATCCCTGGTGTAAATGCCGGCGAGGCCGAGTCCCGATAAATGGACATGCATCATGATCGCAAACGCTTCCGCCCGCGGCTTATGAAAGATCGCTTCGAGGACCGAGACGACGAACTCCTGTGTGGTGTAGTCGTCGTTGTGCAGGAGCACGCGCCACATCGGCGGTGGCGTCAGCCGCTGATCTGTTCGGTTTTCGGTGAGGACAGACTCACGCTCCGCGGGCACGCTTCAATTGTACTCGTCCGCAGTCGCCAGTCGATGGTCGTCGGCGAGGAGTGCGCGATCGATGATTGGCGCAGCGCAGATCGTTCGGGCCAACAAACCCGGTTCCGCACGCCGGAAAAACGACGCTCGGCGTATCGTCTCCTAGCCAAACGCGCGGGGACCCCCATCCCCACGCGGTGATACTCGCCTGCGCGTCGTTTTTCGGTGTTCTGAAGCGGCGCGCTTCACAGGGTTTTTGGCCCGAACGATCTGCACTGCGTGATCATCGATCAACCGCGCACTTCGCTCAGCACCGAGCCGGGATGATCGAATTCGCATTTCTCCGGCCGCGAGAGCATGAGCCGCACGCCGTCGCAGTTGAAGAACGACAGATCGCCGAAGCGAAAGAGAAATGGCAGCTTCAGCGTGTCGCGGTAGAACGCCGTCGCGCGATCGACGTCTTTGGCGGTCATCGAGATTTGTCCGATCGGTCCCAGCATGTGTGCTCCACATCGCGAGCCGCGAACCTAGGGCCCCGCAGGGTACGCACTCTATCGCCGCACGGAGAGCGCGGCTTCAGCCGCGCTTCACGGCGGGACTAAACCCGGATTCTTCACGCGTCGCGCTGCGCGTGCGTTGAAACGCGCCGAGAAACCCACGTCGCGGCCAGGAAAAATTGCGTTTCCAGCCGTGGCGGTTGCCATCAGCATGACAACTCGCCAGGCTGCTGTCCCGTAGCGGGTTGTACATTCTGGGCAGATCGACCAGATCTTCCAGAGCGGCTTCCAACGCATTTTTCGGCTATTCGAAGCTGGCCGCTCCGAGGCTTTTCGGCTCGTTTCATCGCCCGCGTGCGCCCTTTTGTGACTAATTCAGGTAAAGTCCCGCCCTCCCACGCATTTGACTCAGGCCACTCCGAACTCTTCAGTTTCCAGTTGCCAATTGTCAGTTCAAAGTTCAGTTACAAGTTCTTGTAGTTACCAGTTCGGTTGGAACGGTCGAACTAACCGAACGCCGCCACTGACAACTATTTGAACTGGCCACGCGGACAGCAGCGCACGCACAATCTCCATGGTTCAATCCGCGGTCGCTTCAGCCGCGATCTGATCGAATTTCGCCAGCAGGTCAGGCGCGTTCCTTTCAAGGTAGTCACGCACGGGCCCCGGCTCATTGATCCGCAGCAGTTCGACCACGTCGGCCGCGTCGCGACGGCGTGGCGACTTGAGTTTTAGATAGACGAGCGCCTCGAGAGGTGCTATCGGCAGAAGATCACTCCCCATCAGGCCGGTCAGAATATCGTCGAGGTGCTTTTCGTGCGGAAGAATGCCGACGTGGTCGATAGGAATGCCCCCCGCGCCAATTGGCACGCCGGGTAACAGTGTGACAATCCCCGCCTCATGCCGCTCGAACGCCTCGTCTCCCACGAGGAAGCCGACATCCTTGCTGGCGCGCGGGTACCCCCAAGCGCCGACAGCGAGAGCGCCGATGAGCGCATGACGCACGCCCGTGCGTGCGAGCTGCGACGATGCGGACCTCATCGCGGAGAGAATCTCCGGAGCCACCACGCCATTCAACAGCGCGAGATCGGGAACTGTGCTGGCCACACGATATGTCCTCGGCGAGAATAGCATCGCGTTCTCTGCTGCATGTCCCGACAAAAGCCGCGGGCCCGTACAATCTTGCCGCGAGCCTGCGGTTGTACGCAACAGGCTGTGCTGTTCTAACCCCAGGTTCCCGCAAGATCGCCATCAAGCTGCCAGCGACCCGACCGTCCGGGATCCTTCACCAGCCGCTCCACCGTCTTCACAAACTGCCGCCGCGGAATCTCGCGCGCGCCGAGCGACGCGAGATGCGACGTGCGCATCTGACAGTCGATCAACGGAAAGCGCCACCGTTCGAGTTGTGCGGTCAGATACGCGAGCGCGATCTTCGACGCGTCGGTGCGGCGCGAGAACATCGACTCGGCGAAAAACATCCGCCCGAGCGCCACGCCGTACACGCCTCCGATCAGGGTCCTGTCGATCCACACTTCGATCGAGTGCGCGTCGCCTGCGTGATGCCAGCGCTCGTAGGCGCGCATCATCGCGGGCACCAGCCAGGTGCCGTTCTGATCGCGGCGAGGACCTGCGCACTCGCGAAGCACGTCGCGAAATGCGCAGTCTGCTGTTACATGGTAGTCCGCCTTTCGCAGCCGGCGTCCGAGCGACCGCGAAACGTGAAAGTGACTCGGCTCGAGCACCATGCGCGGATCCGGAGACCACCACAGCACCGGATCGCCGTCGCCAAACCACGGAAAGATGCCGCGCGAATACGCGTCGCGAAGGCGCTCGAGCGTGAGGCCTCCGCCAGCAGCGAGGAGACCGTTCGGATCATCGAGCGCGCGATCGACAGGCGGAAAGGGATCGATGGAGCCGAGCAGCGGGATCATGCGGATACGGGCCGGAAAAGCCCTGCTACAATTGGAGTTTGCCCATCCTGTGGTGAGTGTAGCTCAGTGGTAGAGCTCCGGACTGTGGCTCCGGCTGTCGCGGGTTCGAATCCCGTCACTCACCCCAAAACATGTAGCGATGTGGCGATTTGGTGATTTGGTGATGTAGTTGATCGCCACATGTCGCGGCCGCACTTTCTAACGTCCGCCCTCGAACAGTCCACCAGTCAACTCGCGCTTTACGTCGACGGATGCGAGACGCCGATTGCGGCGACTGTCGATCTCGCCATCGACTCTGAATCACGCCGCCGCGGCCTGCTCGGACGCACCGAATATCCACGCGACTCGGCCATGATCATCGCACCCTGCAATGCAATCCACACGTTTTTCATGAAAATGGCGATCGACGTGGTCTTCGCCGACCGCGATGGACGTGTGCTGAAGATCCGCCGCGCTGTTCCACCATGGCGCGCGAGCGCGGCGCTGCGGGCGTTTGCCGTCGTCGAGTTCGCCGCCGGATCGGTCGATATGCTTCGTTTGAAGCTGATGGATCGCTTGAGTGTGCGTTGAGACGCGCCGGGGGCCTAACCGGCCTTCGCCAAGATCACCCACTGAGCGGCGCAAACCAAAGATTGTGGTGATCGACGCGCAAATATTTGCCGACCAGCACATATCCGTGCTGCGCGAAATAATCGAGAATCTTCTGTCGCACGACGAGGTGCGCTTCTATGCAGACAAGGGCAGGCTTGAAGCGCTCGATCGAAAAGCCGGCGAGCGCCGCCGGCTCGGCGAGCTCGATATCGATGTTGAGGAAGTCGAACTGCGAAATCGAGCTGCGGTCCAACACATCGTCAAGAGAGGTGGTCCGGACACCAACAGCTTCCGCACTGCCGCCCGCGCTTTCGGCCAAGTCGCGCGACACTGACGCGAGAACGTCGGCCCGACCGACATAAAGCACGGCCTCACGATTGGACGCATCTGATACAAAGAGCGGGACGAACGTCGTTCTTGGGCGGTGTTTCGCATAGTCAGCTGCAAACTTCGTCTGCGGCTCGATCGCCAGTCCTGACCAGCCGCGCTCGACATCGAGGTAATAGGTGTTGCTGAAACGTTTGTAATCATTCGCACCGATGTCGACGAAGACTCCGTTACGTTTGTCCCGAAAAAAATCACGGAGAATCCATTCCTCAGCGTGCTCGGAATTCCGCTCGGGCCCGTACCGCTCGTCGAACAGACGGAGCTCTCCGTTATCTGGGCTGATGTACAGCTGCAGTTGTCGAACCGCTGCCACGCGGGCAACGCCGAATACGAGCACCAGAGTGCCGCTCAGAATGATCGTGGCAGCCACGATGTCGACCTCGACGCGCCGCCGCATGCTTTTCATACCTCGCTATTGTACAGATGAGACGTGTACTTGTGACCGGCTGATCTCGCGTCTTACCGGTCTCCGCCATGGGCGGACGGCGCGCCGCTGGGCGCGAAGTAGCCGCCCTGCGTGTCCACCACAATCCCCGTCCGCGACGAGCGCACTTCCACGTTACGCCAGCCGCCATCGCGTTTCGTGTTCGTTGACGTGTACTTGATGATGTATCGGCGCCGAAGATTCTCGAGGATGCGCTTGTACTCGCCTGGAAGCGAGGAGACATCTTCGGGGAAATACGACTCGCCGCCCGAGCTTTGAGCCAGCCGCTCCAGCGCTTCGCGATCGACCTTCGATCCCATCCCAATCGTGAAGATCGTCGCGCCCGACGGCCGCAGCAGCTCCAGCACATCGTCGAACGAATGCGTGCTGCCAGGCGCGGTGCCTGGATTGTTCTCGTCGCGCCCGTCGGTGAGGATGACGACGACGCGCCGGCCTTCCACCGTGCGTAGACGTCCGAGCGCCAGCACCAGCGCGTCGTAGAGCGCGGTGCCGCCCTGAGCGCGATACTGATCGATTGCCGCCTGGCTCCAATCACGAAGCGTCGACAAGTCCTGCTCGAACTTCGCCTCGTCCGCGAAATGCAGCACCGCCAGCTTGTCTCGTGCCGGAAGCGCGTCGACAAAGGTCTTCGCGGCCGTCACCACGCTCTCCGCGTCGCGCCGCATGCTGCCGCTGTTGTCGAGAGCGAGGACGATGGACACCGGCGCCACCGCTTCTTCGAACACTTCGATCTTCTGCTGCACCCCGTCTTCGACAACCTCGAGATCGCTCGCGGCGACGTCGACGAATTGGCGATTCGTGTCGCGAATCGTCAGCTCGATCTGCGGACGGATCGGCGGTGGCGCGGGCGCGCGATAGCCAGGCCGCACCGTCACGATGTGGTCGGGGTTCGTGGTGGTAAGCGACACGCTTCGCCACGTCCCGTCCATCACCTGGTTCTCGGGCGTGTAGGCGATGAGATACCGCTCCTGCACGTCTTCCGCGACGAGCTTGCTCAACTCCTCGAACTGGAACTCGCGCAAGGGAAAAAAGGCTTTGCCCCCAGTGTCGTGCGCGATGCGGTTCAGCAGGTCGCGGCCCTGGAGCGAGATTCCGGCAATGCCGCCGATGGCCACCACATAAACGGTAGCGTGCGTTTCTTTGATGGCGCCGAGCGCGGCGTCCAACTTGAGCGTGCTGTTCTCGTCGTAGCCATCGGTAATGAGCACGATGATTCGGCGGCCGCCGGTGTCGCGCAGTTGCTGCGCGGCATCGGCCAGACAATCGAGAATGGCCGTGCCGCCCTTCGCATGGATCGCATCGATCGCGCCGGCGATGGTCTGCCGATCCAGCGTTGGCCCGGTCACCGCGCCGACCTTGGTCGAGAACGGCGCCACGACGACGCGGTCCTGACGACGCAGAAAGACCGGGAGCTGGTGGGCGGCGGCTCGCACGAATTCCATGCGATGTCCCATGCTCTGACTGCTGTCGACCAGCAGCAGGTACGTCGACGGCAGCGTATCGCGGTTCACTGAATCGAGCGCCTGCGGCACGCCGTCTTCCCACACATGAAAATCGCCAGCGGCGAGATTGTTCGCCGGCAGTCCCGCCGGATTGACCACGCCGGCTTCGAGCATCACGCTGAGCACGCTGGATTCTTGCGTCACCTCGAGCGGCTCGAGCTGCACGGTGTCTTTCGCCGTGTTTCCGAGCGAGTCGGCCACCTGCACCAGGATCGTGCGGGGCGCGAACGGGTTGTCGTCGACCCATTCCACCGCGTACGGGGCGCCGTCGGCGTCTTCGCCAATGAGAGCGCCGTCGACGAAGAACTGGACCGGACTGAGGTGTTCCGACGAATCGGCGACAACGCGCGCAACGATGCGCATTGGGCCGGTCAGGCCCGTGCGGCCGAGCGGCGCGGTGATTTGAATCGACAGCGCGGGATTCGGGGGCGGCTGCGCGGCCGACGCGCGCGAGGTGGCGGTGCTGCTCACCAGCAACACCGTAACTGCAACGATCACCGTCATTTGGCGCCGGTCATGGGCGCCGGGCCAGGTTCGCGGCGCCGCCAGATGGGGCAGAAAATTCATTGAGACTGCAATTGTTCGAGGCTCGCGATTTGATGCGAGCTCGTCATTATAGGAATTATCGGACGCCTCGGCCGTACCGCGAAGGTGCCGTCCCGGCACTCCCCTTTCGTGCGACGTCTTGCCGGGGGCTCATGCGCTACGATCATGTCCGAACTGGTCCATGGGTGCCGACGCGATCCGCCTGAGTCACATTCTGTCACGCGACGTGGAGATCTCGTGGTTTGAGACCGTCGCGATCGTGCATGGCCTCTGCCGCACGATCATCGACACTGGAGACGCCGCGAGCGAATTCCCCACTCCCGAATCAGTCGTGATTTGCGAAGACGGAACGCTGGACATCATCGGCCACGAGAAGTGCGCGCGCCCTGCAGTCGCGGCGGGGCAGCTGTTGGGCACGCTGCTCGAAGCCGACGCTCCTCCGTCGCTTACCGCAATTGCCCGACAAGCCGCCGAGGGCAGCGCCGGTCTGGCCACTCTGGGCGTTCTGGCGGAGACGCTCTCGTACTTCGAACGCCCCGGGTCGGAGCGCCTGGTGGCGGAAGTACGCACGCGAGTGGCGCGCGCATCGGATCGCAGCGAACCGCGCGTGATGCCGGCCCCGGAACCGCCGCCCCTGCCGCGCGAAACGCGTCCGGCGTCAACGACGAAGTCCGCGCGATTTCAGCTTTCACGCCGCACGCTGATTGCGGGCGCCGCAGCAGTCGTCATTGTCGTTGCAGCGGCAGGCGTGTTTTTCGCGTCGACACCGGCCGGGGCTTCGGAGTGGAGCGCAGAGGTTGCACGCGTATCACAGTCGCTCGTCCAGGCGATCGCGGGCACGGCAAGTGCCTGGAGCGGAAAACTCTTTGGCGGTCCGTCGTCGGTCGCTGCGGAAGCGACGACCGCAGCCGAAAAACCCGCCACCGATGACAAGCGAGCCACTGGGAAGACTGAGAATCGACCGGCACCTCCGGCTGATATCGTGCTGCCGACCACCGCGCCCCAGAAAAAAGTTCGCGGCTCTCCAAATATGAGGGCGGTGCCGCTCAAGCCCGCCGCGCCGCCCGGTTCAGCCCCGTCCGGCGTCTCCGCCGACGAAGATCTCGCAGACTACGTCGAATCTGACGCAGGCGAATTGCCAAACTACTATGCGATCTACTCGCGTGAGAATGTCGCTGTCTCGCCGCCGACGCCGATCAACCGCTTTGTCGCACAGGAGTCCACGGCGACGCGACAGACGATACTCGAGTTGATTATCGGCATCGATGGATCCGTAGAAAGCGCGCGGCTCGTTGGTTATCCCATCACGCTTCCCGATGTGATGTTCATGCATGCGGCAAAGGCGTGGAAGTTCACGCCCGCGAGCCTCGACGGACGGCCGGTTCGATACCGCTATCAGTTGCAGGTCCCCTGAAGGCAAATGACCTATAGGCTATACCCGTCCTATAACCACGATGGCACATTCAGGCGATAGCGAGCGCCTTTGAACACGTCTACAATTCATCAGCTTGCTGATTACGCTCTTTGCAAGACATGTCCACTGATCCACTCCTCGTGCAGATGGCATCTGACCAACCGATTCGGCCAGTCGATGCAACTCGGAATGTACCCCGTGCGGCGCGGCATGCCATTGAAACGCTTTTGAGATTCAGGCGGTCGGGGACTGCGGAATGGCAGGACGGGATGACCCGCAATATCAGCGGGTCAGGTATTCTGTTTGCCGCGGATGCGCTGTCCGCGGTCGATGAACCAATCGAGTTCACGTTCGCGCTGCCCGGCCGTGGCGCGGCCCACGTCATCGGTGTCGGCAGGATCGTCCGCGTGGTGCCGGCCGCGGATTCTACGTCGCCCTATCTGGCGGCCGCCTGCATCGAGAGCTATCGTCTGGAACCTCGCTCGACAGCCGCCACGCTCTAACTTCGCCCGGATGTTTTTGTCCGCGAGCTTCGTCGCGGCATGCCTTCCACTCCGGCCATTCACGACGACATGCTTTCCGACCAGACGCTGATCCGCCTGCTGCGGTCGGAACGGCTCGTGCGACGCGACGGCGGCGCAATTCGGCTCGTTGTCGCCGGTCTGGTCTTCGCGATTCTTGCCGCCCTGACGATGTATTACGCCGTCCTGGTACGCACGATGGCGTCCGATACGTTCCGGTTCAACGATTTCGGCAAGTTCTACTACTCGGCGCGAATGTTTCTCGACGGCGAGGACATGTACGGGCCGAGCCCAGCGACCACGATGCCAGTGGGCGGCAGCGCCGTGCGTCCGTTTCTCAACATGAACCCGCCCCATTTCCATCTGCTCCTGCTGCCGCTTGCCATGTTGCCGCTGCAGACGGCAGCGATCATCTGGGCTTTCGCAAGCGCCCTTGCACTGGCCTATTCGCTGCGCGTTGTCTTCAGCGAGCTTGGCGTCCGCTCGACGCCCGTACAAGGCATTTGGCTTCTTCTGGCGATCTTTGCATTCAGCGCGACGGCGACGACGCTGCTGACGGGACAAGTTTCGTTGCTTCTCCTGCCGCTCGTCACACATGCCTGGCGCGCCGCACGGCGGGACCGATGGGCCATGGCGGGCGCCCTCCTTGGCGTCCTGATAAGCATCAAGCCGTTTCTGCTGATCTTTCTTCCGTGGTTCGTTCTGACGCGGCGCTGGCGCGCGGCAGCCGCCGCAGCGCTCGCCATTGCGGCCGCCTTTGTCGTTGGCGTTGCCGTCTTCGGAATGGCTGCGCATGCCGCGTGGGTCCGCGCGCTCGACGCGACGAACTGGACCTGGGCGGCCATGAATGGATCGACCATGGGACTGATCTCGCGAGCGTTTGCGCAGAGTCCGTATTACGCGCCGCTGTCGCACCTTCCGAGTGTGGTGACACCGCTGTGGCTCGCGTCTGCTTTGGTGATCGCAGCCATCAGTGTGCTTGCGGCTTCATTCGATCGGTCGAGCGAGTCGGTCGATCGGGCGTTTTTCCTGCTGCTGATGGGTTCGTTTCTCGCTTCTCCCCTTGGCTGGGTGTATTACCTCTGGCTGCCAGTCCCGGCCGCTGCTGCGCTGGTACTGAATGCGCGGCGGCGCCGAGCGCAAACGAATGCTCGTGTGCGCGGGCGCAACCTTCTGCTGTGGCTTGCCGTACCGGGACTCGTGTGGCCGCTCCCACTCATTCTCGTGGGGCAGCCAAATCCGCTGGCGACGGTGACGATCGGATCGATTTACTTCTGGACGACGTTCTTCTTGTGGTGCGCGGCGTTTGTCGACGGATGGGCGGAGCGATGCTACCAGCCGGCGTACACAATCAGGGACTTCGTCAGGCCCAGCACCCGCTCGCGGTAAAGCTGTGCGTCCGGGAAAAGTGCTTGCAAGTCGCGGCGAGAGAGCAGCGTGATGCTTTCCACCGCGGCGCGCGCGGCGCCGTAACTCTCCGCTTTCTCGAACCAGCCAAGAGACCGGCGCGTCAGCAGCCATGCGCGTAGGGACATCGGCCACCACTGAAAGCCTGGCATCAGAAAGTGCGGTTCCAGTGGAAACGATCGATTAGGGGTTTGTACGAAATACCGACGGCTGACGCGGCGGATCTCCTGCGCCATTCACGTCTGCTGCACGAATCCCCCGACGTGTTCGATGACCGAATTGGAGAAGGCGACGTCAAACGTGTGATCGTCGAACGGCAACGCGAGGGCGTCGCCACAGATGTTCGTGACCCACGCGCAGTTCGAGCCGCCGTGCACCTCGCGATTCAGCACGACGACGGTCCAGGAGGGCGTCGCGGAGCCGGCCTGCATGAGGCGCCAGTACTCCGTCGTGCCGCCGATGTCGAGAATGCGGGCGCCGGGCGGAGCGTCATCACGTTGAGTTCGCCGCGCAAGCCGTGAGAGTTTCACGACGGCCTGGTCAGTGCTGGCAATCAGGGTGCCCCGCCCAATCCGGTGCATTCAGCGCGCTCAAAGTCGCGACTGGAGTGCCGGACGGATCGGGGACTGCCAGACGTTTGTTCACAAACAGCACCTGGACCGCCCACGCGGGAAGCGGTGCTGTTTCCGGTGTACACGCCTGGTTGTTGAAGTGCACGTTTGCGAGGTAGAAAGTCTGTTTGAGTTTTCGAATCAACTGCAGGAACCGGCCGCCGGATCGATCGATTTGGTGCCGATCGTTCACGAAGTGCAGCTCCATTGCCAGTTGATCGATCCCCTGGAGCACATCGTCTGAAGTCGCCAGAAGCGACGGCCACTCGGCCCCTTCGACGTCGATCTTCACGATCATCTTTTTTCCGGTGTCGCCGTTGCGGTTTATCTGGGTGGCGAGCGTGTCGAAGACACGGGATCCACTCACCTCCCGGCGGTCGGCAATGCACTCGTCGT
>WNGA01024101.1_pt1 | contig 12887 bp, 10 predicted proteins | sample 5400061 | NCBI WGS metagenome assembly WNGA01 (sample SAMN13153366, study PRJNA577476) | soil metagenome | isolation source: 100 cm soil or saprolite under grassland replicate 2 | place: USA:California | collected 2016-06-15
CCGGTCGCCGGCAACGGTGTCGTCGATCGGGTGGAGCCGGTAGAACTCGACCTTCAGCTTGTCGCCGTCCAGGGTGAGCACCAGTTCGCCAAGATTCTGTCCTTCCAATCCGGTCTGGACCACCGGTGTGCGGTCGTTCACGATGATCGCCTCTTGCAGCGCGGTGTGGCTGTGGCCGCCGATCACCACGTCGATGCCGGGCACGGCCCTGGCCAGGCGCACGTCGTCGCCGTCGCTATAACGCCCGTCCTTGCCTTTCTCCAGGCCGCCGTGGCTGAGACAGATGACCACATCCACCTTCTCCGTCTCGCGGAGGACCCTCACCATCTCCCTGGCAGTCTCGATGGCGTCGGAGAACGTCACAGCACCCGCGCCAGTGGTGTAGAACTGCGCCTCTTTGCCAAGCAAGCCGAAGAGGCCGAAGCGTATGCCGCCGCGCTCGATCACGAGGTGGCGGCGGATCACCCCAACCTTGGCCAGGCGCTGGAGTTCGGCCAGCGTCACGTCGCTGCCCGTGAAGCTGGTATTCGAGGCGAGCACCGCCGGAACCCGGCCAGCTTTGCTGGCCATGCCGATGGACTTGCCCAGGCCGTCAGGCCCGAGATCGAAATCATGGTTGCCGAAGGTGGTAGCGTCGTAACCCATCCGGGACATGATGAGCAGCTCGCCGCCGGTCTCGCGGCTGGCGGCGCCGAACGCGGTTCCCATGCTGTAGTCGCCCGCGTCGAGCACCAGGACCGGACCTTGGCCTTTGCGCGCCTCCTTGCGCTTCGCAATCAACCCGGCCAGGCGCGAGTACCCACCCCGGGTCTGGTCGTCGTTGAGCGCAAGCGGGGTGTAATCCGAGGCCGGGCCCATCCCGATGAAGGCCGAGTGCATGTCGTTGGTGTGCAGTATCGTAAAGGTCTTCTTCATCGTCTTCTCCTGTGCTGATGCGGGCAGTGCTCTAGCCAGGATCGTCGCGCCGGCTGCCGCTGAACCCGCCAGGAACGTGCGACGGGACAATCTCTTGTGTGACTTCATGGTCTGCGAACCTCCCTTCACGCCAGAGGCCCCCGTCGCACGATGCAACGGAAGCCGATGTGGCTCATGCTCGTGTCGATCATCTGAGGCTGGCGCGCCGCGGGACGGTAGCGGAAGCAGTAGTTCGGGGCACAGAGGTGAGAGCCGCCCTTGACCACCTTGCGCGGGATGCGGAACTGCGGCTGGTGCGGGTTGTAGCTCTTGGCCTCCGAGACGATGCGCGGGTTGACGGCCGGGCCGCAGCAGGGCTTGACGACCTCGTCGGCGCGGGAGGGGACGTACCAGTCGCTGGTCCACTCCCAGACGTTGCCCGCCATGTCGTGGAGCCCGTAGCCGTTCGGCGGGAACGAGCCCACCGGAGAGGTCCCCTCGTGGCCGTCGGTGAGGAGGTTCTGCCAGGGAAACTCGCCCTGCCAGCTATTGGTCATCGCCTTGCCGCCCGGGAACTCCTGGTCGCCCCAGGTGAAGGTCGCACCGTCGAGGCCCCCGCGCGCGGCGAACTCCCACTCGGCCTCGGTTGGCAGGTCCTTGCCCGCCCAGCGCGCGTAAGCCTCGGCGTCCTCGTAGGCGACGTGGACCACGGGATGCCGGCCGAGGCCCTGGAGCGAACTGCCCGGCCCGCGCGGGTGGCGCCAGCTCGCCCCGGGCAACCAGGTCCACCAGTTGGTGTAGTCGCGCAGGTCCACCGGGCCTGCCGTCTTGCGAAAGACCATCGAGCCGGGCACGAGGTTCTCGGCCGGCGCCCCCGGGAAGTCCGCGGGGTTTGGCGCGCGCTCCGCCAGAGTCACGTAGCCGGTCGCCTCCACGAAGCGCTTGAACTGGAGGTTGGTGACCGTGTCCCGGTCCATCCAGAACCCGTCCACGGTGACCTCGTGGACGGGACGCTCTTCCGGGTAGAAATCCTCCGACCCCATGCGGAACGTCCCGCCCGGGATCCAGACCATGCCGGGACGGGGCGCCTCGCAGGCCGGCTGGGCAAGATCGGACTTCATTTCCGGCTTGATCGTGTCTCGTCCACTCATCGCTCCGTCTCCCCTGCGGTTCCCGGTCTTCTCAGGCGCGCCCATGACATCCATGCCCTACTCCGACCCCATGCGAAACGTCCCGCCCGGGATCCACAGCATCCCGGGACGGGGCGCCGCCTCGCCTGCCGCGTGGATCGAAGATGGCCGATCGGCCTTCGGCCGTGTCACCGGCTGCCGATACCTTCCTGGAGCTTCTCCAGGACCTGGTCGACGGTGAAGCTCGCCGCCTTCTGGCGCGGCGGGAACTCCTTGAACGTCGCCAGGAACCGGCCCACGAGCTGTTGCGCCGGCACCAGCAGGAAGGCGTGATCGAACACCCAGTCCCAGTACGTATTCGACGTGATCGTGGCCCGCTCGAGCGGGTCCGTCCGCAGGTTGAAGATATGCGGAAGCCGCAGCCGCACGAACGGCTCGGCCCAGATCTGACACGTGCCCACCTCGCGTTGCTCCGCGAACACCAACTTCCAGTTGTCGTACCTCATGGCGAACAGATCCCCGTCATCCGAGAAGTAGAAGAACTCCTCGCGCGGGCCCTTGTCGGTCTGCCCGGTCAGGAAGGGAAGCTGGTTGTAGCCGTCCAGGTGAACCTTGAACGTCTTCGCGCCGGCCTTGTGGCCCTTCAGCAGCTTGTCCTTGATCTCCGGCTCGCCCGCGGCCGCCAGGATGGTGGGCAGCCAGTCCATGTGGCTGATCATCTGATTGGAGACGGACCCGGCCTTGATCTTGCCAGGCCAGCGCACCATCCCCGGAACGCGGAAGGCGCCCTCCCAGTTGGTGTTCTTCTCGCTGCGGAATGGTGTCATGCCGGCATCGGGCCAGCTGTTCATGTGCGGCCCGTTGTCGGTGCTGTAGAAGACGAGCGTGTCCTCGGCGATGCCGAGCCTATCGAGCTGGGCGAGCATCTCGCCGACGTTCTTGTCGTGGTCGATCATGGCGTCGTGGTACTCCGACTGCCATCGTCCCGACTGACCCATGCTCTCGGGCTTGGCATGGGTGCGGAAGTGCATGTGCGTCGTGTTGTACCAGACGAAGAACGGCGTGCCGGCCCCGTGCGCGCGGTCGATGAAGTCTCTCGCCGCCGTTCCGGTCTCGTCGTCGATCGTCTCCATGCGCTTCTTGGTCAGCGGCCCGGTGTTCTCGATCTTCTGCCCACCCTTGCCGTCGGCCCAGCAGTGGAGCACGCCGCGCGGGCCGAAGTTCTTCCTGAAGTTGGGGAAGTCCTTCTCCGGTGGGTAGTCCCGGAGCTCCGGCTCTTCTTCCGCGTTCAGGTGGTAGAGGTTGCCGAAGAACTCGTCGAACCCGTGCATCGTCGGCAGGTGTTCATCTCTGTCGCCCAGGTGGTTCTTGCCGAACTGGGCGGTGGCGTAGCCGAGCGGCTTGAGCAACTCGGCGATGGTGGGATCCTCCGCGCGCATCCCCGCGGTGGCGCCTGGCAAGCCGACCTTGCTCAATCCCGAGCGGAAGACGCTTTGCCCCATGATGAAAGCCGCTCGCCCTGCCGTGCAGCTCTGCTCGGCATAGCAGTCGGTGAACAGCATCCCTTCGTTGGCGATGCGGTCGATGTTGGGCGTCTGGTAGCCCATCATGCCCCGGCTGTAGGCGCTGAGGTTCCAGTACCCGATGTCGTCGCCCCAGATGATCAGGATGTTGGGCTGCTTGGCTGCCATGCGTTTTCTCCTGTTGAGTTGTTAGCTGCTCGACCGGCGGATCTTCGAGCCCCCCGGAGGCCAAGGGGCACCAGGTCGCGGCCACGACTAGAGCAAGGAGGGCGCCAAGGCGCTCCGGCCCGTAGGGTGCCTGCGAAGTACCCGGAATCGAGGATCAATCGAGGTCATCCGCGCCCGGCCGGCGCGCGCCGAGTCGCTGGGTGCCGCCGTGGCTGGCGGCGGCCCGTCGCATGTGGTGGCATACCCGCTCATCACGGTCGCTCTGACGGAGCGAAGGAAGGCCCCCACGACTGGTACGCCCCCTGGGCGCTCCCGAGCGTGGGGAACACAGCGCCGGCGCCGAGCCGTTCGAGCGCGCCCACGTCGATGGTGTTCCTCTTCGTGTGTCCCTGATTGCATTTGCCCTCCCCCATGGCTCGTCCGCTCGACTTTGCGTCGGCCGCAGTTCGATGCCGTGAATCCTCTGGCAGGCTGAGACCGCGTGGCCTCCCTCAGCGTCCACTCTGAGAGTCATCGGCTGGTGAAGCCCCTGGCCAGGCGCTCGAGCCCCTCTCGCATGTCGATCGTGTCGAACCAGACCTCAGGCCGCTGGGTGGCCAGCTCCATCACGGCCACAAGCGTTCGGCGGTCCTCCGAACCCAGGTAGCGCTCGAGATCGTCCGAACTCGCCCACTCCTGGACCAGGGACAGCACATCAGGCTCCTCGATGTCCTGGTAGACGTGGCAGGCGAGGCAGCCGCTCCTGACCCGGGTGGGTTCCAGCAGGCCCCGGAGCATACGCTGGACCTCGGCGCGCCGAGCCGGAAGGACGTGGACGCGAAGACCCCACGCGATCATGAGGGTGTGAAGAGGCATGATCCGTACCGCGACCAGGGCCAGCCGATTCACGAGCCGCGGCTGATGCACAACCCCGCGACGTGGTGGCGTTCTTGACTGGGGGCGTCGCGGATGGGCCGCCGGGATCGTCGACAGCTACCCTCCAACATGCCGGGGTTCCCCCCGATATGTCGGGGGGTAACGGAGGACGCGAACGCTTACCGCTTGATGCCGAGCTTGCGCTTGCGGGATTCCAGGGTCGAGGGCTTCAGGCCCAGGCGCTGGGCCGCGCCGCCCTCACCCCGGATACGCCAGCGGACCTCGTCGAGCACCGCGACGATGTGACGGCGCTCGATCACCTCCAGTGTCATCGCCGCCGCCTGCAGATCCACGGAGGCCGGGAGCTCGACGCGCAGGGTGGGACCGGGGCTCAGGATCGTCGCGCGCTCGATGATGTTTCGAACACGGAGCTGATCCAGACGTAAGGGGGTTCCTCGTCGGGCGATGGCGGCACGAGTTTCATCACGGGGGGCAGGGTATGACGGGCAGGGGCGCGGGCCCCGGCCGGGTGAAGCGCACCTGCCCTCCGAGTCCTGGGGAATGTGCTGACTTCGCCCGCAAGCACCCGATCGCCACCACCCGGACCCGGGAGGACTACGCTCTGCCCGTCTGCAATCCTCAGGCCTCCTGCTCGGGGAGATCGAGATCCTCGGGCGTAATCCACTCGACGCGCCCATCCTTCCACGCCGCTACGGGGTTGCCGGCCCGCTTGTGGCGCTCCAGCGCCGCTCGCACGGCCCGCCGGAGAGCCGCTTCGATCAGCCGCGAGTCCGCCAGTATGCGGTCGATATCGGCGCGAACCGGCCGGCCGCTCACCGGTAACGCTCCACCAGCGACTGCCATGTCGGCGAATCGAGGATCTCCGTCGTCGTCGCGCTGCCGCCACCGGCGAGAAGCCGGGGGCCCGCCACCCCAGCATTGTCGAAGAACCACCAGCGGTCCGCCAGGGCGCGGTACCGTCCAAAGAAGTTCTGCAAGCCTCGCGCGAATCGCCGTCTGACCACGTCCGGATCGACGTCGTGTCCGCCCAGTCGCACCCGCTCGGCCACGCGGGCGATGGCCATCTCAGGACTGGACAGCCAGAGGAAGATGATGTCGACCACATAGCCTTCCTCCTTCAACTCGGTCAACCATGGCACGTAGCTTCGCGTGGCCAGGGTGGTCTCGAAGGCGAAGTCGCGCCGCTGGTCCGCGAGGTGACGCAGTCGGGCCCGCATCACCCGCCCGGCCTGGAAGGCGACAGAGGCGGTATCGAATGCCGACAGCCCCTGCGCGATGAGATCAGCGTTGACGTACTCCGCCACTCCGAGCAGATCCCGGACCAGCCCCGGCGCGGCGGTGGACTTGCCCGCTCCATTCGGCCCGGAAACAAGGATCGCGTGGGGCCGCGGTCGCATGATCGCGTAGCATACCGCAAGACGCCCCACCGACCGCCGGACGGGTGCGGGCGATTCCGGCTCCCGTACTCCTGTTCACGGAGCGGGTAGGCGGCGTGAGGACGCGAACGCTTACCGCTTGATGCCGAGCTTGCGCATGCGGGATTCCAGGGTGGAGGGCTTGAGGCCCAGGCGCTGGGCCGCGCCGCCCTCGCCCCGGATCCGCCAGCGGACCTCGTCGAGCACCGCGACGATGTGCCGGCGCTCGATCGCCTCCAGTGTCATCCCCGCCGCCTGCAGATCCACGGAGGCCGGAAGCTCGACGCGCAGGGTGGGACCGGGGCTCAGGATCGTCGCGCGCTCGATGATGTTTCGAAGCTCTCGCACGTTGCCGGGCCAGCCGTAGCGTTGCAGAGCGTCCATGGTCCGCCTCGGGATCTGCTCGATGGTCTTGCCCTGCGCCGACGCGAACTCGCGCACGAAGGCCCACGTCAGCAGCGGGATGTCCTCCTGACGGGCCCGCAGAGGCGGCACGGTGACCGGGAAGACGTTCAGCCGATAGTAGAGGTCCTCCCGGAACTTCGCGTCGCGGACCATGGCGGTCAGATCCCGGTTGGTGGCGGCGATGACCCGAACATCCACCCGGATCGTCCGCGAGCTGCCCAGGCGCTCGAACTCCCCCCGCTCCAGCACGCGCAGCAGCTTCGCCTGCAGCTCGAGCGGTAGATCCCCGATCTCGTCCAGGAAGATCGTGGACCCGTCGGCGACCTCGAACCGGCCCGTCTGCCTGGCCAGCGCGCCCGTGTACGCGCCCCGCTCGCGCCCGAACAGCTCCGCCTCGATCAGCGTGGGCGGCAGGGCGGCACAGTTTACCTGCACCATCGTGCGGCCCCGGCGTGTGCTCAACCCATGGATGGTCTGGGCCAGCAACTGCTTGCCCGTCCCCGTCTCGCCAAGGAGGAGCACCGTCGCGTCGGTTTGGGCCACCTGCGCGGCCTGCACCAGCGACCGCTTGATAGCCGTGCCCGCCGTCGCGTCGATCTCCTTCCGGAGATACAGGTTCTCCTCTTCCAACCGCTCCTTCAGCCCTCGGACCTCGGCCAGCGCTTGCTCGAGGCGGACCGCGTGGTTCCGGCGCGCCAGCGCATTGGAAAACACCTCGCCCAGCAGGCGGAGCCGGGGGATGAGCTCGGCCGGCCACAGCCGTTCGCGCCGGAAGCAGCCGATGGCAAGCGCCGCCAGGGGCCGGCCGGACACCTTCAGCGGGATCGTCAGGTTGGATCGAAGGCCGGTGGCGGCGCAGTACGCCTTCTCAGGCCCTGCCTCGTCGGGGAGATCCTCGGGAAGCCGGGAATAGACGATCGTCTCGCCCCGGAGCAGCCTCCCTGCGTACCAGGGCGTGTCGTCGGTCACCCGCTTGCTCCCGTCGAGGACAATCCCCTCTCTCGCCCACTGGTGAGTGAAGATCAACTCCTTGCCATCCTCGGAAAACTCCATGAGGGTGGAGCGGTCGACGTCCAGCGCCTCCGCGATCTGCCGAAGGCCCTGCTCGATCTCCTGGTCGACTTCGGCCGGCGGCAGGTTGACGAACCGCGCGGAGAGGTCGGCCAGGAGGCGCTCGAACCGGATGCCCTCGTTCGTGACAGGCTGGCCCGGCGTGCGGGAGGTGCTCATCGAGATGCCGGGGCGGCGTCGAGCCGGCGAATGTTCCCGACCAACTGCCGCGGCGCGGGCTGGCCGGGAGTGAAATCCACGAACTTCTCGGCGTAGGACAGCGCCTGTTTCGATTGCTTCGATGGCATCAGTGCGGCCGGCGTTGCCGGCGGCGCTGTGGAGGCGGCCGGGCCGTCAATGCGGCTGCGTCGCTTCCTCTTGGTCATCGGCTCAGGGCGTCAACCCCATGAACGGCCGTTATAGCGACGGGATTTAGGCGCGGCGCAAGCGGTCGAGATCGTCGTGAACGGCCCTGACCCGACTCCAGGAGCGGAACGCGGTCGTCAGGGCCGGGTCCGGGAGCCGGTCGGCCACCGCCCGGATGGTGTCGGCGGCGAGCCGGGCCATCTCGTACGCCCGCTCCACCCCGTCACGGGCCGTCCGGTCACGCTCGCCGCGGGCGGCCAGAGCCCGGGACAGCGCGTGGGCGCATTGCCAGATAAGCGTCGGGTAACCGATGCGCCGCGCGATCTCGAGCCCTTCGGTGAGATCAGCCTCCGCCTCCGCCCACTGGCCGGCCGCCATGGCGATCTCCCCGCGGAGCGCGTGGCCCTTGGCGATGTACTTGGCGGAGTCGGTGGCCCGCGCCCCCGCGAGCGCGCGCTCGATCTGCGGCAGGGCGTCGCCGGGCCGCCCGAGGGCGATCAGGGTCTCCGCGAGATACACCGACACGTGCATCCCCCACCGCCACCGATGGGCCCCGAATCCGGCCTCGGCCCGGCGCTGCGTGTCCTCGAGAAGCGCCAAGGCCCTGGTCGGGTCGCCCAGATGAAGATAGTCGAAGCCGACATTGATCAACGAGCTGATCTCGACATTGCCGTTCTTGATCGCTTTCCCGATCTCCGAGCCCTCGCGGTCGTGCTCGACCGCGACCGTGAAGTCGCCCAGCTCCTGATGCAGCCAGCCGATGGTATTGGCGATGCGGGCGACGATGAACTTGTTGTCCCGGTCCCTCGCCTTCGCCAGCCCCTCCGCCATGATGGTCAGCGCTTCCGCGTGCTCGCCCCGGGCGATGTATGTCTTGGCTCCCGCCGAGATGGCGAACAATTCGTAAATGCCATCCCCGGCCGCTCGGGCGTCCTCCTCGACCCGCCGGAAGACCGGCAGGGTAGCGGTGAAGTGACCCTGCCACTCGCGCTGCATGGCCAGCATGAACCGGGCCTGATAGGCGATGACCGCGAAGCCGTTCGGCTCGGCGATCTGAAGGGATTCCGAGATCATCAGCTCGGCCTCGGAGAGCCGGCCGTGCGTCTGCTCCAGGGCCCCGAGGAGATAGAGGCTCTTGGCCAGCACCTCCTGGTCACCGATCTGCCGCGCGATGCTCGCCGCCTCGCTGGCAAACCGTTCGGCTTCCTCGATGTGGTCCGCGGACAGGGGGAGGAAGTGGGCGAAGGCCAGATGAGCGAGGGCCGCTCCCTCCTGCCGCCGCTCCCCGGAGGCGCGCGCCAGCTCGACCATGCGCTCGGCTTCGGCGATGGCCTCCGGATATCGCGTGATGCCGAGGTAGACCTGGCTCCGTTGCTCGTGGATGGTGATGATCCGCTTCACGGGTACCGGCGGCCGGACATGGGCGGCGGCTTCGAGGGCGCGGGCATAGTAGTCGAGGGCCCCCTGATTCGCATAGGCGTGCTTGGCCCGGTCGCCCGACCTCTCGAGATACTCGAGGGCCTTGTCCCACTCCTCCCCCTGCCAGAAGTGATGGGCCAACTCCTCGTAGTGGTCGGCGAGCCGGTCGGGATAGAGCTCCTCGATGGCGTGGCCCACCGCCCGGTGCAACTCCTTCCGGCGCTGGACGAGGAGGCTCTGGTAGGCGACGTCCTGGATGACGGCGTGCTTGAAGATGTACGCGGGCTCGGGCAGGAGCCCCTGCTCGTAGATGATCTCGAGCGCCTTGAGCTCGCCGAGGAGGCCCTCCAGCTTGCCCCGGACGTCGGCGATCCGATCGAGGAGACGCACCAGGAACTGGCGGCCGATGACGGAGGCGAGCTGCACCGTGCGCTTGCCGTCCTCGCCCAGCCGGTCGAGCCGCGCCATGATGATGCCCTGCATGGTGTCGGGCACCCCCATCTCGGCGATCCCCTTCACCATGTGGTAGCCGCCGTTCTCCCGGCGGAGGACGCCCAGATCGAGCAGGGTCTTGGTCACTTCCTCGACGTAGAGCGGCACGCCTTCGGCCTTGTCCATGAGCGCGGCCAGGAGATCTCGCGGCAACGCCTCGGTCCCGAGCACGCGGCCGGCCATGGCCGCGACCTCCGTCTCCGACAGCGATTGGAGATTCAGCGTGGTGTGAAAGCTCCGCGTGCCGAATGGCGGCGTGTACCCGATCCGGTTCGTCAGGACGAGCATGATCGGCATGGCGGCCAGAGAGTCCATCACGGAGCCGATGTACTCCTCCGAGCTGCTGTCGATCCAGTGCAGATCCTCGAAGACGAGCACGATGGGCCGAAGTCGCGCGCCGCGGAGCGACATCATGCGGACGGCTTCGAAGATCTTCTTGCGCCGGGTCAGCGCGTCCATCGCGGCGACGGCGGGGTCGCCCGGATCCACCGACAGGAGGGACCGCACATAGGGGATCTGCCCGTCGAGCTCGCCCATCCGCCGCATCCCGTGCTCGACCTTGGCGATGATCTCGGGCTCGCCGTCGAACTCCTCGATGCCGAAGTTCTTGCGGAGCTGGTCGATCAGCGGGAGGAACGGGATCGACTGGCCGAAGGACACGCACTGCCCCTCCAGCCAGGTCACGTCCTCGCCCCGGTCGGCCAGGCTCCGGTGGAACTCGAGCAGCAGCCGTGACTTGCCGATCCCGGCGTCCCCGGCGAGGAACACGACCTGCCCGCGCCCGGTCTTCACCTGAGCGAACAGATCCGTCAGGACGCCGAGCTCGCGCGAGCGGCCGACGAGGGGGGTGAGGCCCCGCTCCACGGCGACGTCGAGGCGCGAGCGCCGGCCTCGCGTTCGCAGGATCTCGAAGGCGCGCACGGGCGCGTGTCCCTTCACGGGGATCTCCCCGAGGTCCAGGGTCTCGAAGAAGCCGGCCACCGCCTTGTGCGTGGGCTCGCTCACTCGCACGCTGCCCGGTCGCGCGTTCTGCTGCATCCGCGCCGCCAGGTTGGTGGTGTCACCGACCGCGGTGTAGTCCATCCGCAGGTCATCGCCGATGCGGCCGACGACGACGGGGCCCGTATTGAGCCCGATGCGCATGCGGATCGCCGGCCCGCCCGTGGCTTCGAGCTCCCGGCTGTAGTCCCCGAGCGCGCGCTGGATGCCGAGGGCGGCGTGCACCGCCCGCCGCGGCGCATCCTCGTGGGCGATCGGCGCGCCGAAGAGCGCCATCACGCCGTCGCCGGTGTACTGGTTGATCGTCCCCTCGAAGCGATGCACCTCGGCCGTGATCAGCTCGAAGCACCGCTCGATGATCCGGTGCACCTCCTCGGGGTCGAGGCGCTCGGCGAGCGTGGTGAACCCCGCGAGGTCGGCGAACAGCACGGTCACCTGCCGCCGCTCGCCCTCGAGCGCGGAGCGGGACTTGAGGATCTTCTCGGCGAGATGCTTGGGTGTGTACGATACCAGCCGCGTTCCGAGATCGGGCGTCGCGGATGGAGCGCTTGCGGACACCGGGCCGGCCGCCGGTGTCGCCGCCGCTCCGGGTTGGGCCACCCGGTGCCCGCACTCCAGGCAGAACTTCGCCCCGGCCGGCACCTCGGTACCGCACTGCGGGCAGGACGGGGCGAGCCGAGCCCCACACTCGAGGCAGAACTTCGCCCGCTCCGGGTTGTCGTGGCGGCAGGCCGCGCAGATCATTCAGCGCACCAGCCGCCGGCCCTCCGCGCGCGCCTGCTCCAGCGCCTCGCGGACGGCCAGTCCCTTCTCGCGCGCGATCCGCCTCACCTCGTCGAACTCGGGCGTCACCGTCACCACCCGCCCCTCGAGACGCGACACCTTGTACGTGAGCGCGCCCAGCGACGTCGGGAGCGTGATCATCTCGCGGGGGAGCCGCTGCCGCTGATACGTCGTCCAGCGCACGCCGATGGTGGTCGACTCCGCGAAGCAAGCGTCGGTGAGCGCGCGGACGGCGCCCGGCTCGCAGAGGGCGGTCACCACGACGCCGGGCCGGCTCTTCTTCATGAGCACCGGCGTGAGGTACACGTCGAGGGCACCCGCCTCGAAGAGGCGTTCCATCAAGGGCTCGTAGAGCTGGGGGGACATGTCGTCGACCGTCGTCTCGACCTGGAGGATGGTTTCCCTCCCTGCCTCGTCCGCCGTCTCGCCGACGAAGACGCGCAGCACATTGGGCGTCTCGAGCTCCATCGTCCCCGCGCCGTAGCCGACCGAGGTCAGCGTCATGGCGGGCATCGGGCCGGCGGCCGCGGCGAGCGTGGTCAGGATCGCGGCGCCGGTCGGCGTGACCAGCTCCCGCTTCACGCCGGTATCCACCACCGCGAAGCCTTTCAGCAGCTCGGCGGTCCCCGGGGCGGGCACGGGGACGAGCCCGTGCGGCCCGCGGACCATCCCGCCGCCGATCGGCAGGGGCGAGCAATGGACGGCGTCGACGCTCAGCCGGTGGATCGCGATACAGGACCCCGTGATGTCGACGATCGCGTCCACCGCCCCCACGTCGTGGAACTGCACGCGCTCGGGCGGCATCCCGTGGACCCGCCCCTCCGCCTCGGCCAGCCGCGTGAAGATGCGCGCGGCGGTCTCCTTGATCGCGGCGGCGAGATCGCTGGCGTCGATGATGCGGAGGATGGCGGGCAGATCGCGATGCGGAGGGCGGTGGTGATCCGGGGACCCCGCGGGGTCAACGTGGACGTCGACCTTGGTGGCCCGGAAGGCGCCCTTCATCACCTCGCGGCGCTCCAGCGTGTAACCGGGGAGGCGGAGCCTGGCGAGCTCCTCGCGCAGCGCCTCGAAGGGGAGCCCGGCGTCGACGAGCGCGCCGAGGATCATGTCGCCCGCCGCGCCGCTCGGGCAGTCGAAATAGGCGATCCTCACCCGATTCGCACTCTCTTGGATTAGCAGCCCGTCGGAGAAACGCTCTGGCTAGAGCGATGAGAAGGGTCCAGCTGCAAGGCGGCGCCCGAGGGCTGCACGCGAGGCGTACTCTCTGTACGTTCCACTCGGAGGGGGGCTTCGCCCCCCTTCCGAAACCTCCCCCCAGGCATCGTTGCGCCGGCAAAGCCGGCGCTCGGAAGTGGAACACTCCCACG
>WNGA01014145.1_pt1 | contig 12886 bp, 20 predicted proteins | sample 5400061 | NCBI WGS metagenome assembly WNGA01 (sample SAMN13153366, study PRJNA577476) | soil metagenome | isolation source: 100 cm soil or saprolite under grassland replicate 2 | place: USA:California | collected 2016-06-15
ATTGTGGCCGCGGCGCGACATCGCGCCGTGGAAATGGCGCAGCGACGCGAGGCGCCTCCAATGAAGCGCCCTTCTACCCTGTTGCAGAGGCGCCGCTTGGCTAAAGGGTGGAGCGGCAAATCCTAACGGGCGGCGCGCCGATTACACCCTACCACATCGACTCAAGCCCCGCTCCAGCCCGACCGTGGCGCCAGCGTGATCGCTCGCTCGTGGGATGGGCCTGGCCTGCCTTACGCGACTCGGATGCGCGTTGGGGAGCCTGCCAGTGTTTTTTGAGCTTGTGAGACGCGCCGCGCGCCGAGCGGCGGGGTTCTCTCCCGCGTGCTAGGGCCTCAGGTATTCTGCCGGGCGAGGATGGCTGGCGAATAGTACGCGCGCCCTTCGCTTATGATTGGACTGGACGACGGAATATCCACCATTCCTGCGGAACGCCATAGCCCCGCCAGTGGGTTGCACCGTAACCCACAAACTCCCATCCGTAGTCGTCCATGCGATTCAGCCACTCCTGCATCTGCTGGCTGTCCATGACGGGGGATTTTGCGCCGAGCGGGAGATTGGGCTCGGTGACACGATATTCCCACTTGCGGGCCATCACTTGCTCGCCGGCTCTCATGAGCGCGGCCCCAGCCCCTTACAGTAAGCACAGTCAGTTCCGCGCGGGGCCTACTCTCTGGAAATTCCCGTTGTCTTTCGGTTGGTGTCAGGAGGGTTCACTCAGGTTCATTGTCATTCAGGAGGTTGGTGGGCCCGAATCTGAGTGGAGTCCTCAATGTACCAGGCTCGACCCCGGTGCTGCCTTACGTCCGCAAACCGCACACAGCTTCGATTGCTTGGATGCTGCAAGGCCGCCCCGCATCCACTCCAGCGCATGCCTGAGAAGCATCTCGCGCGCCAAGGGGTCTTCGGTTCGCTCTGCGGCTTGCAGACAGTCCTTGGCGTGGTGCTCGCATAACTCAACTTGTGAAGACATCGGCCTCTCGTGTTTGCTTGCCTCCCGCTAAACCTGCGTGTCCACCTAATGCCAACCGGGTGCAAGTGGCGCAGTCCCGGCTGGCTTTCATAGGTGTACCAATGCCCATTCGTCACGCGGAGTGGCGAGTGCGTTCAAATCAGGTCATTAAATTCTCGTCATACACGCGGCGGAGCGGGATGCGAGCGTTCCTTCGGGCGAAATGGCCGCGAGCTGGTTGGCTCGCCACCCGAGTGTGGTTGTTGAGCAACACCTTCTCGGAATCGCTTCTGAGCGGATCGTGCTCCAAGGAACTTGAGTTGCCCTTCAGAAAACTCGGCCTAGTGGCCGGAACGTGGACTGCTAACAAGCGTTGGATTGGCGGAGCAGGTTTATGAACGATACTCGAATGAGAGAACTGTACAGCAGTCCCAATGGAGATCGCTGGCATTTGTGCAAAGATGCATCGGGCAGAGTGTTCGTCCTGCATCAGGCGAACATCCCATCAGGCGGACAAACCTCCCAAATTGAACTGGGCCCCTTCCTCACAAGCGGATATGGCCCGGAGCAACAAGCCTTACTCCTTCAACTCATCTGGCCTCGGCGTGTATATGTGTTAGTTCTGAGAACATCCGGCGGCGACGTGGACGCTGTTATTTCACGCAACAAGGAGTTCATTTCGAACGTTCAGAAAGCTGTTGAGCAGGCGTTTGTCGTTCGCGCTAGGCAGCCGCCTGTAGGCGAGACCTAAGGACTAGTCGCCCGTGAGGCTGGCGACTAGGAGGCGGACGAAGGGGTAGTTCTGACTTCACAAGCCCCGCACGCGAAGTTCCTTCACTACAGCTTCGCACAAAATATCGGGATTGAGTTCGCCGGCTTGCGCAAGTTCGATAATTCTCTTAGCGATCAGCTCATTCGCAATATCGCCGCGGTCTGCGAGCCCAAGAGCTAGACGGGTCATTTCGAACGCCAGACCCATAATACGTCTGGTCTCGGGATCGAAGTTGGAATTGCCCAAAAATTGTGAGATGGGCATGGAAATCTGACCCGCTATCGGCAAGGGGACCTGCCATTGGCGGCTTGCGCGAGGCGGCCCCCGACGGCCACGGGGGGCGTTGCGCCGCCGGGGACCCGGACAGCTTCGGCTCCGAAGCCGTGAGCCGCCCATGGTATGTCGCCCGGTGCTCAAATGAGGTTCAGTTACGTACAGGCCCATAATGGCCCGAGGCGCCCGATGTAGCGCACTATCGGTCGGTCTGTTGCTCGCCAAAGAGTTGGTCCGTCTACAACCCGATGTGCTGTCAGCACACACGACGCCGGTGGCCGCGGCGTTTCAGCGGGAGAGTCGCACGATCCCGATCGTATTTATGAGCGCCTCCGATCCGATCGGCTCAGGTCTGGTCGCGAGCCTAGCGCGGCCTGGCGGTAATCTCACTGGTTTACTGTTGTACGAGGAAGGCATCACAGGAAAGTGGCTGGCGATGCTCAAGGAGATCGCGCCGGACTTGTCGCGTGCCGCGCTCATGGCCAATCCAAAGAGGAGCCCATACGATTACTTCATGCGATCGGCCAAGTCTGTGGCGCCGGCACTGGCAATCGAGTTGGTACCCACTCCGGTCGAGAATGCTGCCGATATCGAGCGTGTAATAGAGTCCTTCGCGCGTGAGCCGAACAGTGGTCTTGTCGTGCTGCCGGGTACCCCTAACGAGCACCGTGATCTTGTTATCGCACTCGCCGCTAGGCATCGCTTGCCTGCGGTCTATCCGTTCCGTTATTTCGTCGCGGCGGGCGGCCTGATGTCCTACGGCACTGACTTTATCGATCTGTCTCGACAGACGGCAGGCTATGTTGACCGCATTCTGCGCGGCGCCAATGCCGCCGAGCTTCCGGTGCAGGCGCCCACTAAGTACGAAACAGTCCTCAATCTAAAGACTGCTAAGGCGCTCGGCCTCGAGGTGCCGCCATCGCTGCTAGTGCGTGCCGACGAGGTGATCGAGTAAGGGCTGCCTTGCTGCGATTGCTCACAGCCGGTTTTGGCACTTCTCGGACCTCGGGAGATGTCCGGCTTGAGTCCGCAAAGTGGGCCAAAGCGGACATTGATCAGGTCGCTGTTACCAATCGCGATTTTATGAGTACACACTCTAGCTAGGCTAGGGCGCGTACTCATAAATCGACGACGCTGATCGATGTCCGCTTAGCCCCCACAAGCGGCGCAAAAGCGGACATTTCCTAACCGCCGCTTCGTGCCTTAGCGGACCAAGCGTGCGTCGCTCAGTGGAGTGAACGCAATGGCCAACAAGACGTCCATCAAGTCAACGAAGGCCGCAAAGAAAGCCGACGGCGACGCCCCCCGCATCGAACAGTCGTAAAGTGAGAAAGGCAACCTCGCCTCGATTCAGAACAATTGAACCGTTTTGTGCGATTTCAACGGCTTGGATTGTCTACCCGGCGCTAACGGCACCACGGGCGCACAACGGTTTTTCGCCGCGCTGTCTAACCGGACCGGGCTGGCCGACTCGGCGGCGGCGGCGTTAGCCTCGAAGCCGATTCCAATCATGGGGACGCGCTCATGGGCGAGCGCCCTATTGCTGAACGCTGATGAAACCTTTGACGAAGTCCCAACGCACATCGGCCGCAGCGAGCGCAGCGGAGTTGCCGGCCCGCTTGCTGGCTTCGATGTATTCGCCGACTCTCATGCCATCTTCGTACAGGGCGAACCGCTCCCTTGCTTTGCCGCGTTTGGGATTGGTCACGCCATGGGGCGGGTTGACGGTGATGACCCCGTGGTGCGGCAAAGGCGGCTGCGCCCGCCAGTTCTCCACCGTTTGACTTGGCTGCCTGTTGTTGGGCCGCTGCGGTGGCGTTGGCCTATCCGCAGGTTCGGGCGTCGCGCTAATCTCGGCGCGCGCCGCCTCTAAGTGGCTTTGCAACTCGGACACCATTTCAATCGCCCGGTCTATCTCGCGCAAAACATCGTAGTTCATTGCAGTCTCCGTTAATAACCAAGTGCAATGAACATCCGATTTTTGCATATGGCAATACCGACTCCTTTTGGTTGCCCGACCGATTCCCGCATGGGGGGTAGCGCGGCGTCGCGTTAATGGCATTACGCACCGCTCTGCGGCCGACTGCGAGCGGGCAAAAAATTTTCGTCGCGGGCCTGGCCGCGATAATGCTGGCGCTGCCACCCACTTGAGATTTGGCCCGCGATGCCGAGCCTCGATGTGGATGGAAGCGATTGCGCGCGGCCAACATCCTGCCGCCCGCGCCCGATTTTTTACAATTCCGGTTTTACGCAAAGCGGGAAGCCCGCTGCGGCACATTGCACCAATTTCTGTGATTACAACGGCGTAGGTTGTCTAGCCGGTCCCCAACGCACCACGAATGCATAAGGACTTTTCGCCGCGCTGTCTAACCGGGCACGGCATGGACGAGAGCCCTCAGTATGGGGCAGACCAAACGCGCTGGATTGCATCACACCGTGTTCTTGCGGCTCCGTCCTCTTGCGGGGCCGCTTTTCTTTTCAGGCGGCGACGACCGTGTGGAGTTGGCCGCCGCCGAGCGGGCGTTCCCTGCGCGGGTAAACAGGGTCCGACCAGTTCTCGAGAAACACTGATCGGCTTAGTGATCACGAAGAAAATTAGCGAAATCCCATGATTGCGCGTTCGGTAAGAGTAACAAGGTCCCAGTACACATTTTTTGCCGCGAAGTGTCCCCAATAGGCATTCCGGCGGCACATTGGAAATCAAAAGCTTTTTCAGGACAAGTGTCCCCAAGATCGCACTGTCTAGACCCTAACCGAGCATCAACGAGTCAAATTTGCTATGATGCAAAATACTACCCATTCAACCATGCGGTAGGGTGCAGTCTCCAGCAATGAGGGCGAGGCCGTGAGGCGACGCGAGTTCATCACGCTGCTCGGCGGCGCTGCGGCTGTGGCGCTTTGGCTGCCAAAAGCCTTCGCGCAGAGTCCGTCCAAGCGGCCACTGATTACCTGTTTGGTCGGTGGCTCGAAGACGGGCACCGACCGCTATTTCGGCGGATTTTTGCAGGGCATGCGCGAACTGGGCTATGCCGAAGGTCGTGATTATGGCTTCGAGGTCCGCTACGCCGACGGTGACATAAACCGCATCCCGTTACTGACGGAAGAACTGCTTCGGCTCAAGCCCGATGTTATGGTGACCGGCACGATGCTAGGAGTGATCGCCGCAAAGAAGTTGACCGATAGCACACCGATCGTCTCGGAGACTCTCACGGACCCGGTCGGTTTCGGCGTAGCAGCGAGTCATGCCCGGCCCGGAGGCAATGTGACTGGCATGTTGCTCACGGTGGAGGACTTGCCCACCAAACTGTTGGCGCTTGCGATCGAGACTGTTCCCGGCGCCAACAGGATCGGTTTGCTGGTCAACCCCAATAATCCAACCCAGCTGGTTTATCGGCGCAGTTTGGACGTGGCGGCCAAAGCGCTCGGGGTCGAGCTGGTTGCGTCGGAGGCTGCGTCGCACGAAGATTTGCAAGCAGCGTTAAAACGCTTGGCGCGTGAAAACACTAAGATCGTTATCGCGCTTCAGGACTCGATGTTCCTCAGTGAGCGCAAGCGCATTGCATTATTCGCGATGGCAGAGCGGTTGCCGACCGTGTTCGGTTTCCGCGAGAATGTCGAAGATGGCGGCCTGATGAGTTATGGGATTGATCTACGCGAGAGCTGGCGCCGCGCGGCTACCTTCGTGGACAAGATTTTAAAGGGTGCCAAGCCGGGCGACTTGCCGATCGAGTTCCCAACGAAATTGCAGCTGGTCATCAACTTGACGGCCGCGAAAGCACTCGGCCTTAACATCCCACCGATGCTGCTCGCCCGCGCCGACGAGGTGATTGAGTGAAAAGGCGCGAGTTCATCAGGCTGCTCGGCAGCGCAGCGGCAACGTGGCCGCTCGCGGCGCACGCGGCCGGGCCCCGCCCTCGCATCGCGCTCCTCGGGCTCAGTGCTCCGCAGGGCGAGATCGCCGCGTTTGTTGATGCCTTGCGTGCTCTTGGCTATGTCGAGGGCCAAACCGTGGACATCGACTACCGCTATGCCGAAGGCGACACCACCCGGTTGAAAGCGCTGGCCCAGGAGCTGATCGCCCTCAAACCGGACGTCGTTTTGGCTAGCGCGCCGAGCCCGGTCGTTGCGGTCAAAAGCATCGCACCGGATTTGCCGATCGTTTGCCCCCAAATCAGCGACTCGATCGTGCCGGGCCTCGTGACGAGCTACGCACGGCCGGGCGGCAGCGTCACGGGCGTCGCGACATACGTCGAGGGTCTGGCCGGAAAGCTGCTCGAACTGGCGCTTGAGGCGGTCCCCAGTTCGGCCCGTATCGGATTTCTTGCAAACCCGACGGGCGCATCCATGGTGCTCTTTAGGCAGCAGGTGGAAGCCGTCGCGCACACTCGCGGCGTCACCGTGCTGACCCAGCAAGCCCGCACGCCCGATGATATCGCCCCCGCGTTCGATGGCTTAGTCAAGCTGCGGGCCCAGGCCGTCATTGTACCGGCAAACGGTCTATTCTTGGCTCAGAACACACATATCGTCGCGCTTGCACTCGCTGCACGCTTGCCGACGATCTTCGCCTACACGCGAGATGTCGAGGCTGGGGGCCTTGCGAGTTACGGTGTCGATTCCGGCGAGAACAGTCGCCGTGCTGCCGTCTATGTCGACAAGATCCTCAGGGGTGCTAAGCCCGGCGATTTGCCGATCGAATTTCCAACCAAGCTCGTGCTGGGCATCAACCTCAAGACTGCCAAGGCTATCGGCCTCACGATCCCGCAAACGTTGCTCTCGCGCGCCGACGAGGTGATCGAATAGGGCCTGATCACCGTCCCCACTTGCTCACGCGCGGCATGCGGCCGTCGAGATCAGGCGGGTCGAACAGGCGATTGTCCTTGATGATAGTGCGCGCAATCCGATGTAGCTCGCCGTCGCCGATCTCGCGGCGGCCACGTAGCTCATAGGCCAGGATGCGCAACAGCGCGTCGCGACATGGAAGCGCGAGCGGCTGACATAAGCGCTTGATCGCGTCGAGTTGGCAGCGGCCGAGAGGGCGTTCCTGAGCTAGCAAATCAATGACGCCGAACAAAGCCTCTCCTGCCGACATCGCGATGGGTTTGTGCCGTGAACGAAGTAGAAAAATTGCTGGAAATTCGGAAATGGGTGGAAATTGCGAACGCGCTACGCCCCTCGTGCCAAAATCCCGATGTGCTTGACGCGCGGATTGCCGAGCAACGTGCCCGGTACCGGTCTTTATTTCAAGCCATTACGGATGCGATACGCAATGGCCCAGGTTAACGGCTGCGGGCAAGGCGGCCCGCGAGTTGGGTGTCAGAGAGTCGGAGCGCGAGCGGTTCCTCGGATGCTGATGGAGTCGACATGACGAGAGCCCTCGGTATGTGGAGACCCAACGCGTTTGGTTTCAACACACCGTGCGATCAAGGCCACATGCGTCGCGCCGAGCCGTTCTCAGCGATACTTGCCGCCACGGGCAAGCCGTCTCGGCCGCGGCGTTTCCTCCGCGCCGTCGAGATCGGGCGGGTCGAAGTACATCTTCTGCACGCGTCCTATTAATCAAATGGGCCCTTACCCGTTTTGCACGCCTTCTGGGCAGCTTTCCAGCCCTCTGACCAGCGCGTCTCCAACTCGTCGTTGTAGTATGGGTTGGCCCCAAACAGCTTGCCTTGTCGGTAGGCTTGATAGCCACAATTGAACGCATTCCAAGTATGATGTCGGCTTGCAGACTCGCCAGTTGGCAAGTCGTTGATGCCGCTACATAAGCCGAACATGATAGCGTTGCCGCCGCCCGGATTCAGATTCCCAGGGTTGTCCTGGGCAATGTCGCAGTGCCGATTATGCGGCATCTCGGCGTGACTCACATCGACCGACGCAAACAGGGCGGTGATTGTGAGACAGGTTACGACGAGTAGCGCAGGGACCATCAAATTCAATCGCAGCATTTTGGGCGGCCTCGCGTTTCACCGCAGACTTTTCAACTCTTCTAGCCGTTGCACAGTAGTGAGAAGGAGGCATCTCGCATATGAGGCGCGTGCAATGCCGCGCCCTTCTTCCGATCACCTTTTCTCGTCGGTGTGCGGCAGACCAAACGCGTTGGGTTTCAGCACATCGTGTTCGCGCGGCGAAGACGGCAGCGAGCTGGCGGCGGCGAGTGGGCGTTTCTCACTCACGTCGGTCAGCACGCGGAGGTGCTGCCCTTGTAGGGAAGTCGGTCGCGGCCTTCACCGGAAAAACGTCAACAACCTCAGTCGGTTGAAAAATCACGGCCTGCGGAGTGTCCAGCCAATGTCCAATTCAACTTCAACTGCATAGGACTGCATGGGACAGTATGGCGCTGCGCACGGCCGTGTCTATGCTGCGCTGTAGCTAGAGGAACAGTGGCCATATGGGCGAATGGCTCACGCGCGTCTTGATCTACGCCGAATCTGCATGGACTTGGCTGGCCCCTTTGCTAGCGGTGACCGTTGTGGTGCCCTTCGCCGCGCGGGTAATTCACAAGTTTTGGGTACGGCCGATCATCCAAGTACGGCTGGATGATCAAGCGGACTGCCACGGACGCACGCCTCTCGTCTCCCTACAAGATGGGAAGGTCGTGGCGCAGGTGATGTATCTGCGACTGCGAATCCAGAATCGTGGTCGAACCACCATCAAAGATTGTCTCGGAAATTGGGTCAGGATCAGGGTGTGGTCAGGAGGGAAGGTTTTTGATTTTGCCCACGAAGTGATTTCACGTGGTTGGGCGCACTATCCTGAGAGCAAGCAACGCAACATCCCGAGAGGAGAAGCGTACTATTTGGACGTTGCGACATTGCTACTGTCGGAGGACAAAAAGCACAACACACTTTGGTGGCCCGACCCCGTCCCGCCAACTAACATGATGGAGTTTCTCCACTCGTTGCCTCCCGGCAAGGCAACATACTTATTCGAGATTCGTGTCAATGCTGACAACGCGCGACCGCGCTCAGTTCCTGTACAGTTCGTTTTTGATCCGGCTCGCAGCAAACTGAGCTTTATTCCGTTCAATACGCGCTATCCGGGATGGCGCTGGCGGTGGTGGTGGCGGGCACGACGAGATCGTTAAATCAACCGGCGCGATGCAATCCGCAGGCGAGACGACGCGGCAGCGCAGCGCGAGCGGTTGACAGAGGCGCATCACTTCGGTCAGTTGATCATCGTTCAGTCGCAGCGCGAGCCGTTCCTCCATGTTGCCCCTCAGTGGATCGCTCTTTGTCCGGCGACGCGACCGGGCGCAGGTTTTCCACCACGCGCACGCCAAGCGGCGCAGCCGGCAGAGATTGACCAAGTACACCGATGCGCGCCTTGTCTGGGATAATATCCTTGGCCACGGGACACGCCGACATATCCGCCTCCTCGGCCCCAAGATTGGGCGGCCGCTGGCGTGAGCATGGTGACGACGAACGCGCGTGCGAGGAATGTTTTCATCATCGTGCGATTTCTCCTGTTGCGAGATGAAGGATCGGGGAAACCCGAAACCTGCAAATCATTTGCACGTTGCGGCTCAGGCGCTCGGTCCCGGAGTAGTGACGGGCTCGACATCGGCGGTGTCCCTCTCCTCAGCTTTGGAAACTTCGCTCGATGCGCGCCGCGTCCGCTCAGCTTCGCGACGCGCAAGCGCGCCCAAGGGGTCGAACTCGTAACGCGACAGGCCAGCAGCAAGCAGTCGCTGCACAATCTCGCCAGCCTCCCGGCGCCCGCTGAGGTCGTGCGGCATGCTGAGCGCGGCCTGCACATAGCGGTCGTCGCGCAGCCAGCACGGCGGCACCTGCCACGGCTCTAATTGCAGGTGACGCAGATCACGCGGGTGATCGTTGAACCTCCCACCAAATCGGAAGTCCTGTCCGCGCTGTCATCCTGGAAATTAGGACGGGTGTGGATAGGCGGTCGCGAGGGTGTTCTGCGTCTCCGCCCACTTCTGCGGAAAGGCTTCGCGGGTGAAGACGGTGAGGGCAGCCTCACACGCTTTGATCGCCCTCTCCAGGTTGTCGGCTTTGGTGCCGCGGATCCGGCTCCTATTGCGAAGGTCTGTCTTTCACGCCAGGCGCATTACCGATGTTTTTCTCGGATTATCGGCTGATGGCAAGGGAAGTGATCCTGGGTCTGACGGTGGCCCACTCATGGACCCGCGGCACCCTGGAGCTTCACCTTCGGCTGGGCGCAAACTCTTGGTGAGCTATCGTACTCCCATTTGATTACCAGATTGAGAAGCCACCCGAGGCTCGCACGAACGCGGCGAACTTAGCCACGAGGTTTTCGTCAATTACTGCTTCGTCGTGCCGCAGCTTCGACTGGAAACACGTTTCGAGGGCCGCCACGACCGGCGATTCCGTATTGCTGATTACAGCGGGATTGCAAAGTGCAAAAGCCACCTCGCCCGATCGAAGCTTTCAAGGCACCGACCTGCTCGAGGACGAGGCCTTGCGCCGGGCGAAGGATGGGTTCGATGAGCCGCCGCTTCTACGAGGGGCAGGTCTGCGGCTACGTGCGGCGCTACTCGGACACGCTACTCATTTTCCTGCTGAAAGCCCGCCGGCCCGGCAAGTATGGCGACAAGGTCACGGCCGAACACACGGGCCCTGGCGGCGGCCCCGTCACGCAGATCACGCGGGTGATCGTTGAACCTCCCACCAAATCGGAAGCCCTATCACCCTGTTAGGCGCTGGCCTCGCCGCCACTCCCCCATTGAAGTAGTTCACCGCGCGTAATGGCCAGCTCCTCGGAGCTTGGGGTCCGCGCTGTCATCCTGGAAATTAGGACGGGTGTGGATAGGCGGTCGCGAGGGTGTTCTGCGTCTCCGCCCACTTCTGCGGAAAGGCTTCGCGGGTGAAGACGGTGAGGGCAGCCTCCACGCTTTGATCGCCCTCTCCAGGTTGTCGGCTTTGGTGCCGCGGATCCGGCTCCTATTGCGAAGGTCTGTCTTTCACGCCAGGCGCATTACCGATGTTTTTCTCGGATTATCGGCTGATGGCAAGGGAAGTGATCCTGTCGGATTATCGGCTGATGGCAAGGGAAGTGATCCTGTCTTCGGTCAACCCTCGTCACGCCGCGTGTTTACTTCGGTCCGTCCTTCGATTGTCGATCTCAAGGCGGGCAGGCGATGGACGCCGCGCCGTCTTTCGTGCGGGAGCGCACGCACCGTGAACAGAGTCCACGGATTTTCCACGTCTCGAAGCGGCGTGTTTACGTGATGTTCTGCCGGCTATTGCCGGCAACTGCCGATAAGCCGTTGAAAAATGGTGGGCGCTGCAGGGATTGAACCTACGACCTCTCCCGTGTGAAGGGAACGCTCTCCCGCTGAGCTAAGCGCCCGGATAAGCCCAGCATTTAAAGAGGGCAGGCGCCGTGTCAAGCGAGGCCATACTGCCCGGGGCTTGTGTGGCAGTCACTTGTCCGCGCGCGCGCCACGCGGCGCACCTCGCTTTGCCTCCCGCTGCGGTGGGGAAGCACGCGCGGCGCGCGCCTGCAGCGCGCGGATGCGGTCGGCCAGCGTGCCTTTGGATTCGCCGGCGCGGGAGGCGATCGACGGTCCGTTTCCCGACGCCGCCGCCGGCCGCTCGGCGTTGAGGAGCGCTTCGATCGGCGAGCCCGGCCCCTCCAGGGCCGCGGTCAGCCGCACCACCTCCGCCGCGACCTCGTCGATGCGCTCGCGCAGCACGGCGCTTTCCATGCGCTCATATGCACCGGCATTTTCGGCATCGCGCTTCACCGTTGCGATCTCGCGCTGCAGCTTGTCGCGCTCGTCTTGCGACCGCTTGAGCTCGTTTTCGATCAAAGACTTCTCGGTCCTCAGCGTCTCGATCGCGACGCGGTGCCGGCCTTCCGCCTGCGCCAGCTGGGCGCCAAGCTCAGCCTCCATTCTTTGCGTGTTCACCGCTTCGGGGTCGAACTCGCCGACCTCGTTGGCGAGATTACCCGCGCGGGCGCGTTCCTCCGCGAGCTGCCGGCTCGATGCCTCCAGTTCCGCCGTCTTGTGGTTGAGGTGATCCCACAGCGCCTTGGTTTCTTTCTCGTAGCTTTCGATCTGGCCCTTCATGGCCTCGGTTTGCGCGCGCAGCGCCATGAACTCGGCGCGTTGGCCGCCCGCGGCGACAGAGGTATCATTGAAGCTCGCCGTAACCTGAGCCAAGTCGGACTGCGCGGTCGCGAGCGCGCGCTCAGCTGTCTCAAGTGCAGCCGTCTTGGCCGCGAGTTCGCTTTGCGTGTCCGCCAAGTCTTCGGAGAGCTGCCGTTCCTTGGCTTCGAGCGCAAGGAGCGTCGCCGTCTTCTCGCTGAGTTCGAACTTGATGCGGCCGATCGCTTCGCCTTTCTTGCCGAGTTCGGTGAGCTGGTTGGTGGTTTTCGCCTTCAACTGCTCGACGGTCATTTCGAGCCGGCTCATGGTCATGGCGAATTCGGCGCGCAATTGATCTTTTTCGGCCGCAATCTCCGCCATCGACAGCGGGTTGTCGGCTTCCAGTCGGCGCATGGTGAGGCGCACGGCGCGCGCACGAGCAAGCCCGCGACCAGGAACCCGATCCCGATATACATCATCGATTCGATCATGACGTCTCCTGCACCGGCCTGGATTGTTACCAGAATGCCTCGGCTGGATCACGCTCTAATCAGGGCCGGGGGCGCTCAAGGGCAGCCATCTTGCAACGGGACGGCATGCATGCGTCCTGCCCTTCGCGCGGACGTGCTGCGTGTGCGCTCGAATGATCGGCTCAGAACGGGTTCCAGGTCGCCGTCGGCGTGAATTTGAGATAGCCGACATTGGCGCCGAGCCGCATTCCGACGCCGGTGCGGATCGGAACCACGACGATATTGTTCATCGTCAGCGCCGTCATTCCCAAACCGCCGACGAAGTAGGCCGAACCGTCGATCCCGGCGAAGCG
>WNGA01062908.1_pt1 | contig 12886 bp, 10 predicted proteins | sample 5400061 | NCBI WGS metagenome assembly WNGA01 (sample SAMN13153366, study PRJNA577476) | soil metagenome | isolation source: 100 cm soil or saprolite under grassland replicate 2 | place: USA:California | collected 2016-06-15
GAATTCTTAAGCGGTGGCCCACCACCAGTCTGTGTCGGTTTTGGGAGTATGATCGGCGATAACCCAGCGCAGATGACCGAGGTTGTGCTGAAGGCGCTGCGCTTAGCCGGGCGGCGTGCTATTCTGGTCACGGGCTGGGGTGGCTTGAGCGACGCCGATATACCGGATGACATCTTCAAGATTGAGCGCGTGCCATATGATTGGCTGTTCCCGCAGACAGCGGCGGTTGTGCATCATGCTGGGGTTGGGACACTTGCGCTCGGCCTGCGCGCCGGTATCCCAACCGTGACGGTGCCTTTCACCCGCGATGAGCTGTACTGGGGCTGGCAGGTTGCTGGGATGGGAGTTGGCCCGGCGCCAATTCTGCGCACACAATTAACGGCCGAGCGATTGGCTACAGCGATGCGCTGTGCTACCAGCGATGCGGGCATGCGTGACCGCGTAACTGCGCTCGGCCGGCGCATTCAAGCGGAAGATGGTGTTGCGCGGGCGGTAGAGGCCTTTCATCAATATCTTTCCTAGTTATCCCATCGTCCGCTCCTCAAATAACTCTTTTGTGCCGTTGTGCGAGCGCTTTGCGCTCGCACAACGGCACAAAGAATGTATTCTTGCAGGGACTGCGTCCCTCCAAACCTCCCCATCTGTAAGTAGCACACAGCAGCCCCTGGCATGTTGCCAGGGGCTGTTACGTTTTGTTCAGCGCATAGGTTTGGCGGGCCGAATTATCGTGCCGGGCTAATGGGTGCGCTCCATGTGCATATCCAGGTAGCTCACGTCCACGCCATCGGGAATGTTGATCGGGACAGTCACGCCAGGGAACATCTCGTTATCCACTGAGAACTCGAAGCCAAGCGGCTCGGCCGGGTGCAGCAGCGCGACCTTGCTTACGGTGGTGAACGGGTGCGCGCCTTGTGCGACATCGACCTGGCCGGTGGTCTGCGAGAGCGTGATGCGGATACGGTGCCACTTTCCGGCGTCGAGCCATGCCGGCATAGGGGTAAGCTCAAGAATGTACGGCGGCGCGAAGGTGCCGAAATCTAGATCCTGCACAACCTCGGCGTAGTACTGCGGCGGGCCGAAGGCGCTGTTGCGCGAGACGCCGATAGATGTAATCGGCCGCGCCGGCTCGGGCGTGGTGGAGGGGAACGGCGCATTCCAGAGCATCAGGTTCTCGGTCAGCCCGTATGGCGCCGCGCTCTGATCGAAGCGCACGCGATATTCTATAACCACGTTCTTCGTTGGTGTAGCCTGCCAGCACTTGACGCGATCGGCGATCGGCACCCAGGTGTCGATCTCGGTCATACGGCTGGCGGTGTATTCCGAGCTGGCCGGGTTGCTGGCTAGATCCAGTGATAGGTTGTTGCGAAACGTCGCGCTGGCCTGATCGCCCACGATGTCGAAATTGAAGCCCTGCGCTTCGATGAAGTTTCGGCTGCCCCAGAACGGAATGAACTTGTGATCACGGCATTGGTTGGTATTGTGCGGGTGGCTGTTGTTGGCGGCCGGCGCAGCTTGCGTCGGCGCTACAGCTAGCATGCTCAGGATCAGTATGGCGAGCAGAAGCACCAGGCGAATTGAGCGCGATGTTGTCTTCATAGTCATCTTTCTAGTGTGTGTATCGGTGTGTGATTCGTAAGCGGGCTGGTGTGGTTGTTCTTTTTGTAATGAAGCAAAATCTTCCGATCAGGTAAAAATCCCGTTAAAAACCTCGTCTGTGGAAATAATACACCCCTTGCGAGCGCTGAACAATCAACCGATGTTCCTACTCACAGATAGTCCACTGCGATCTGTCGCAGGAATACAGGCGAGTCAAACGTGTAACCTTGTGAAAGAATGGACAAATACCAGGGGATTTTCGAATAAATAACTGTTCCACTTGGCTAACTAAAAAGGTTAATTCATCTCAGGAAGTATTCAGAAGCGCAGTCAGCTGGTGCAAATCGCGGATGTGCGAGGGTGCGCTCGCCGGCGCGGCGCCTGTTCGATCGAGCAGCCAGCCGCGCATACCGAGCAGCTGCGCGGCTTCGACGTTCTTAGCGAGATCGTCAACGAAGGCGCAAGCGGTGGGATGTAGGCCAAGCGCAGCGGCGGCAGCTAGATAGGCGCGCGCATCCGGCTTGGGGAATCCGGTGGTCGCGCTGGAAAGCAGCACCGAAAACCAGTTGGGATCGAGGCCTGCGTTCTGGAGCGTCAGGTGAATGCTGGGCAGCTCGAAGTTTGTGAGTATCGCCAGGCGCACCCCGCGCGAGCGCAGTGCGGCTAGGCAGGCAAGCGTATCGGGAAACGCGATGAAGCAGGTATGATAGAATGCGCCGATCTCATGAAGCGCCGCGATTGTGTCGACGGGAAGCTGGTATTGCGCGGCCAGCCGGCCCCAGAACACATGCCAGAACGCAGGCTCCTGGTCGATCGCGCGTGGCCACGGGCCTGGCCATGCCATCCAATGCCTTCCAACCGCGCCGGGCGGGAGCGTGGGAGCGACGGCGGCGATGCGGGCTTCGATCGCAGCGGCGGCGGCGGTATCGAAGCGCATGAGCGTGTTATCGCGATCGAAGATGACGGCCTGAATGTTCATGGATGGTGCTTTACGTTTTGTAGGTCCATTTTCAACCACAGGGAGAAAATGGACCTACAAGGGATACGAAATTGAGTGATCTGCATGCGTTCGAATTAGATTAAACTGGCACTATTTTCCCAGCGCGGCCTGTTGCTCGCCCTGATCAAGCGGAATAACCGCATCCTGATCGATCAATGCGGGCATACGGTCGTGGCCGGTGAGCGCGCGGTACTCAGGCGTGGGCGGCAGCGTCAGCATGTAGACGCGCTGCTGATCGCCGCGCTGCACTAGGAAGCCCTGGATGCCATGGTCGATCCCAAACCAGACCTTTTTCTCGACCCCTTGGAATGCCGGGATTACCACCGCTTTCGGCCGCAAGTAGTTCCACTTCCCCGCATCGAGACTCTCCATGCGCACCCAGCCCGTCTTGGGTAGCTTGAGCGCATCGTCGCGGTTGCCCCAGTCGAACAGGCGCAGATCGCCATCCACGATCGCCGGCAGCACCGGGCGCGGCTGCCAGAACACCGACTGAACCGTGCCGCTTGTGCGTGCTAGATCGAGCTGTTCGGTGGTGTAAATTTCAGATAGAGCCGCCTCTAGCTTCTCATCGTATTTGAAGCGAACGCCTCCGCACATGGTTGCCTCCTTCTTCTACTGGAGACAAGGAGACAAGGAGACAAGGAGATCTTGCTATCCTTCTTATCTCTTTCTTACCTCTTTGCGTCTCCGCGTTAAAATCCCCGTCACCCGTCACCCATCACTCATCACGCGTCGCTCGTCCACGAAGTAGCCCGCCAGCGCCTCACGCGGGCTGCGTGCGGTGGCCACATTCTCCAGGCCGATATCAAGGCTGACCAATATCATGGCAACTTCGGCCGAGATGCCGCTGAGCGTGACAGCGCAGCCAAGCAGGCGCAGCGCCTGGGCCGTACCGTATTCAGCAGCCCGCGTGCCACGGCGGTGTCGATCGTGCTGACGCCGGCAATATCGAGAATGACCATCTGGGCGCGCTGTGCGCTGGCCTCGGCTAGCAGCCGGCTGGTGAGCGCCTCGGCCCGCCGCGCATCCAGATGCCCGACGATCGGCGCGAACAGCACCCCCTCGGCCAGCGGCGAGGCGTGTGTCTCCAGCGTCGCGACCAGGTCGAGCAGCTGGCGCTGCTGGTCGAGCTGCGCTTCCTGCTGGGCATTGGCCGCCGCGAGTGCCTGGGCTTGCTGCTCGGCGCGGGCCAGCGCATCTTCGGCGCGGCGGGTCTGATCACGCGCATCGTGCAGCGCGGTGTCGGTGACGATGCGCGCCAGGAACATGCCGCCGACGAGCAAAAGAGCGATGATAATGAACGGCGGGCCGGCCGGAATATCTCCGCCGGAGCGCGCCGCGAACAGCACGGCGGTGGCGATGGCGCTGACCAGTACCCAGGCCGGGGTTCCTAAAATAAGTGCTGTGACTGGCGGAATCAACAGGCTCAAGACCGCATCCAAGCTGAATAGCGGCAGCGGCGGCACGAACGAGGACAGCAGGATGCTCAGAAGCATGATCGCAGGCGCGGCATAGCGCCAGCCGCGCAGGTAGGCGCCTAATAGGGCGGCGGTGAGGAACACACCTAGAATATTAGCGGCGATCGCAAACGGCGGACTGCCAGCGCCGACCTGGTAGATCGCGATGCCCACCAGGCCGATCAGAATCATGATCTGCATTCCCATCGCCACTTGCCGCTGTGTGATCCGCATGTCGTATCCCCTCATATCGGCCGCTCGTCGGATCTCTACACCGAACCGCGCCTATCATACGCCAACAAGCAGCGCACGTCTACCGGTATATGTGTGCGGAATAGCCGAGAAATCGAAACAGCTCAGGCCAATCTTATCCACTTTCTCCACAGTTTATCCCCAAAAATCGCTTACACATACACCGTCTTTCCACTAGGAGCAAGACGCATGGCTGTGCTATAATAGGCTGGCTGGCTGATGCTCAATTGAACTTGACGAGTCATTATGTCCAATTAATGCCTTCAGATGCCTTATGGCTGACATCCCTTTCTCGAACAAGCATGCTTTTGAGCATGACATGGGTATTCCACATAGGTAAGATCGTATTATAGTGTAAATATTTATTAGTGCTCGAACAACAGCGGGATTTATATGGTCGCTCATTATATATGTCTTTTAGCCTGCCCTTCGACCCTTCGACACGCTCAGGGCGGGCAGGCTCAGGATGTTCGGCAGCATGGTACTTCATGATTTTCTGTACTTCACCGTGGTCGTTTCGCCCGGCCGGGCGAAACGACCACGGTGAAGTACAACATCGAATTTCAAATCGGAGCTCTTATGAACGATTTCGTGCATCTACACGTCCATTCCGAGTATAGTCTACTGGATGGCTACGCCACCACCACGGACATCACCGAGCGCGCGGCCGAGCTGGGCATGGACAGCATCGCGCTGACCGATCATGGCGTGATGTATGGCGCGATGGAGTTCTACGCCGCCGCCAAGAAGGCCAAGGTCACCCCGATCATCGGCATGGAGGCCTATATGGCCCCCGGCACGAACAAAGATGCGATGGTGCGCGGTGGCAAGAACTACTATCACCTGCTGCTGCTGGCCAAGAATGAGATTGGCTACCGCAACCTGGTCAAGCTGACCACGCGCGCGCACCTCGACGGCATGGGCAAGGGCGTGTTTGCCCGCCCGCGGATCGACCGCGCGCTGCTGGAGCAGCACCACGAAGGGCTAGTGGTCACCTCCAGCTGCATCGCCGGCGAGGTTATCCAGCAGCTGACGCTTCAGCAGAAGGACAAGGCCCGCGAGATCGCCGCCTGGCACCGCGACCTGCTTGGCCCTGAGAACTATTACCTAGAGCTTCAGCTGCACGACAACACGCCCGAGCTGGAGGGCATCAACGAGGAGCTAGTGCGGATCGGCAAGGAGCTGGGCATTCCGCTAGTGGCGACCAACGACACCCATTTCGTGCGTCGCGAAGATCTGGAAACGCAGAAGCACGTCATGTCGATGGGCATGAACATGACCTTCAAGGAGTTTTGCGGCAAGGGCTATGTGATGGACGAAACCTATCACATTATGACCGGCGAGGAGATGTGGGAGCGCTTCAAGCGCTACGGCACGGCGCCGCTGGAGAACACGCGCCGGATCGCCGATATGTGCCATCTCAAGCTCGATTTTGGGCGCGTGGAGCTGCCGAGATTCGAGTTGCCGCCCGGGCACGATGCTGCATCGTACTTGCGCTTTGTGTCTGAAGAAGGACTCATGCAACGCTTCAATGGCAACCCGCCCGAGAAGTATGTCAAGCAGTTGGCCTATGAGCTCGACGTGATCAACCGCATGGGCTTCCCCGACTATATTCTAATTTTGTGGGATTACGTCAAATATGCGCGTGGGCGCGGCATCCCCTCCATTCCACGTGGCTCGGCCGGCGGCTCGCTGGTGATCTACTGCCTGGGCGTCACCGACGCTGATCCAGTCGCGAACAAGCTGCTATTCGAGCGCTTCCTGAACCCCGAGCGCCCGGAAATGCCGGATATCGATGTGGACTTTGCCGACAGCCGCCGTGGCGAAGTGCTGGACTACATCGCCAACAAGTACGGCCGCGATAACGTGGCGCAGATCATCACCTATGGCACGCTGGGCGCGAAAGCGGCGCTGCGCGATATGGCGCGCGTGCTGGAGATACCTCTCGGCGATGTTGATCGCGTCGCCAAGTTGATCCCGATGCTGCCGGTCGGCACGACGATTGCGAGTGCGATGGAGCGCGTGCCCGAGCTGAAACAAATTTACGACACCAACCCTGAACTGCACAACCTGATGAATTGGGCACAGAAAGTCGAAGGGCGCATGAAGAGCGTCGGGGACGAGAACACCGTGATGGCTGCGTTCGACGGCCCGACGCTGGCGAAAATGGGCCTGCTCAAGATGGACGTGCTGGGGCTGACGAACCTCTCGATTGTGGCCGATACGCTGAATTACATTGAGCGCACCACCGGCAAGCGCCTGGAGCTGATCGACATTCCGCTGGATGATAAACGGGTCTTTGACAGCTTAGGTCGCGGCGAAACCACCAATGTCTTCCAGCTTGAGTCGAGTGGCATGACTCGCTATATTACGCAGCTCAAGCCCAACCGTGTGCAAGACCTGTACGCGATGGTCGCGCTGTACCGGCCTGGCCCGATCGAGCAGATTCCGCTCTACATCCAAAACAAAAACAACCCGCGTGGGATCAAATACCTGCACCCTTTGCTGAAGCCGCTGCTCGAAGATACCTACGGCGTGATGATCTATCAAGAGCAGATCATGCAGCTGCTCCAGGTGATCGCCGGCTATCCGCTTGGCAATGCGTATGTTGTGCTCAAGGCGATCAGCAAGAAGAACAAGGAGTTAATGGCCACCGAGGAGCCGCGCTTCAAAGATGGCTGCCTCAAAAAGGGCTTGACCAAGGAGCAGGGCGACGAGCTGTGGAATTTGATTCTGCCCTTCGCCGGCTACTCATTCAACCTCTCGCACGCCACACTTTACGGCATTTTCAGCTACCAGACGGCGTATCTGAAGGTTCACTATCCGACCGAGTATATGGCGGCGGTGCTGTCGGCATCGGCCGGCCAGATCGAGGATGTAGCCAAGAGCGTGGCCGAGTGCGGGCGGCTGGGCGTGGCGGTGCTGCCTGCCGATGTCAACCGCAGCCAGATCGGCTTTACGATCGAGCCACTACCGGATGGCCAGCTGCGCGAGTTCCGCAATCGCCAGGGTGTGCGCTTCGGCCTTTCGGCGGTGCGAAATGTCGGCGAAGGGCCGCTGGGCGTGGTGTTCAAGGCGCGTGAGGAAGGCGGGCCGTTCAAAAGCCTGGAGGAGTTCTGCGAGCGGGTCGACCGGTCGGCGCTCAATAAGCGCGTGCTGGAGAGCCTGATTAAGTGCGGCGCGATGGACGGCATGCCCGGCACGCGCCGGCAGAAGCTCGCGATCCTTGAGCAGGCGCTGTCGGCTGGGATCGAAGCGCAGCGCGCCCGCGAGGCCGGCCAATCCAGCATGTTCGAGCTGTTCGGCGGCGGGGGCGCTGTCGCTGGTGGTGGCTCCAGTGTTCAATCGCTGCCGATGCCAATTATCAACGAGACGCCGCAGGACTACAAGGAGCAGCTGGCCTGGGAAAAAGAGCTGCTGGGCATGTATGTGTCGGATCACCCGATCGCCCGGGCACTGGAAGATATGGACATGAGCGGTGTAACAGCGCTGGGCCAGATCGGCGAAGAGCATGTAGGGCAGACGCTGACCTTCCTGGGGATGATCTCGCAGATTCGCCGTTTGACGACTAAGAAGGGTGACAGTATGCTGGTGGCGATGCTGGAAGATTTGGAGTCGTCGATCGAGCTGGTGGCGTTCCCGAAGAGCTATGAGAAATATCGCCAGCTGCTGCAGGACGATGCGCTGCTGCGCGTGAACGCCAAGGTCGATAAAAGCCGGCGCGACGATAGTCTCCAGCTCATGCTGGAAAATGCCGTGGCGATCGAGCCGGCGACCGGCAACCCGGCCGATAAAGCGGCACAGCCACAAGCGCTGGAGCCGCCGCCACAGATGGATCTGGAGGGACAGGTCGACGAGATCCTGGCTGCTTCCGGCGGCGGGGCGATGATCGCGCCAACCGACGATGCGCCGCACCCAGCCGAGATGATTGGCGAGCGCTCAACTAACACTATCGACTCAATGGATAACAGAATGGATCGAACAGGCATAATAAATAGCGCTGTTTCCTCCGACTCGTCTACGCCGGCTTCACAACCCAGTAAAGCAGCTGAAATGCCGGCCGACAGCCACTCGATTAGCATCATCAGGCCGCGCGTGAAGGTTAGCGCGAGCGGCAATGGCGGTGGGAGCAGCAACGGTAATGGCGGTGGGAGCAGTAACGGTAATGGCAACAGCAATGGCTACACAGTCGCCCCGCCGCCCGCGCCGGAATCGACCCAGGCGCTGCGGCTGTTCCTGCCGCGTACTGATGATTTCGATGCCGATGTGCGACTCATGCAGACGGTGGATCGCGTGTTGCGCCAGAGCAGCGGCGAGAATGCCGTGTTCATTCATATGCCCAACGCAGTTGGAACGGTGCTGCTGAAGCCGCGCCACAAGGTGCGCTGCGACGATATGCTGCTCGGCGCGCTGCGTGATGTGCTTGGCAGCGAGAGTGTGGTGCTAGAAGGATAAATCGCCACAAAACTCGTTCAACTTGTTGGCAAATCTGTGCAAAAAGTGTATACTCCGCCTGTGAAATGGTGGAAACGCCATCGACCCAAGCGCAGAGAGGTGCCCGCAATGAGTGCACAGATTAGTGAACTCGTCACGAGTAGCGCATCCGCACTCCGATCATCTAAAGCACCCCGAACAGATGCTGTCGATGATCTGGCGCTGATCGCGGCGATAGCCGCAGGTGACAGCAATGCGCTGGAGCAGCTCTACGATCGCTACAGAGCGGTGGTGTACCGCGTGGCGCGACGGATGCTGAAGGACCGCGAGCTGGCCGAAGACGTGGTGCAAGAGGTGTTCTGGCGGGTCTGGCGGCGCAGCGCCAGCTTTACGAATGATCGCCAGCTTTACGAATGATCGTGGGCGTGTGGCTCAGTGGCTGTTTGGGATTGCGCACAACCTGTGCATCGACGAGCTGCGACGGGTGCGCGCGCGGCCGGCCCCGGTCTATGAGGATATCGAACATCCGGTGATCCAGCAGCTGATCGATGAGCAGACCGATGTTCCGGCCGCAGCCTGGACGACCGAGCAGCGCCGGGTGATCACCGAAGCCATGCGCAAGCTGCCGGCAGCTCAGTGTCAGGCGATCGCGCTGGCCTACTTCGGCGGCATGTCGCACCAGGAGATCGCTACTAAGCTCAATCGGCCGCTCGGCACGATCAAGACACGGGTCCGGCTGGGGCTGCACAAGCTTGGCGGCCTGCTGGTGGCCCGCGGACTCCAGGCCAGCGACGCTTGGTAGCATGAAATGCAAAGGGTAAAACGTAAAACGTAACGTGAGTAGATGGCTTCACATTTTACGTTTTACGTTTTTCTCATCTGACCTATTCTTGAGAAGATTCCTCAGCTCCGCATCGGCCGGCGGGCGGGCGCCATAGCGCGCCACCACCCAGCTGCCGATATCATTCGCGAACTGTGCTGCTTTGGCGAGATCGCCATCGCGACGGTAGTGCGCCAGGAAGGCCGCGTCAAACGCATCGCCAGCCCGCCTGACCCTCATCGCGGTTGGGGAACAGAATATCGACCGGCAGATCGGCGGTGATGCGTGCGAACTTATCGTGCCCAAGCTCGCGGATCATCTGATAGGAGGCTGGGTCGAACGATACCGTCGCGCCGGCGGCCTTAGCGATCTGGGCGGCGCGTAGTGCGGCGGCGCGCGGCGGCGCGGTAAACAGCGACCAGGCGGTGATGTGGACATGCGCGCAGCTCTGGAGCACAGCCTCGGGCAGATCCTCCGGCAGCAGGTGAAAGTCGGCGCCCTGATTCGTGACCATGCTGCGCTGGCCGGCGCCGTCGATCATCACCAGGATCACGCCAGTGTCGTGCGCGCTGGTGCGGGTGACATGCACGCGCACGCCTTCGCGATCGAGATCGGCCACGACCAGATCGCCGAAGACATCCGCGCCGACCTTGCCGATAAAGCCGGCCGGCTCGCCGACCCGCGCGATCCATGCCGCGACATTGGCAGCCGAGCCGCCCGGCGCCAGCGCGATCCGGCCGGTGGTATCGCCACCCGGCAGCAGAATGGTATCGGGCTTGACCAGCACATCCCAGACCAGATCGCCGACAGCGATGATTGGGTGCTGCGCGTTGGTGTTCAATAGATTCCTCGAATAGCAAAAGCGGAAAACGTGCGGCGCAGTATACCATGCTATTCGTCGGTGTTTTACTGGGAGAGCAGCACCAGCACGCCCCACGCCAGCAGCACCACGCCGAGCGGCGCACTGAGCCGTCGGCCCCACGGTAGGTTCTTCTCAATAGCCATCACCACACCTAATACCAGCATCCAACCTAGACTTCCAACTCCAACCGCAAACATTAGCAGCATCAGCGACCAGCAGCAGCCGACGCAGAATAGCCCGTGATGAATTCCCAATGCAAACGCCTGCCGTGCCTCATCGCGGCCGTGCCAGTGGCCTAGAATGAAGTTCAGCGGCGAGCGGCACTTGTCCAGGCAGTAGTACTTCAGCGGTGTGAACTGGTAGACCCCAGCCAGGATCAAGGTCAGCGCCCCGAGCATCCAGGCGTTGCTCGCGAACCACGCGCTCTGACGGATCGCCTGGTGGAGCGCCCAATCACCGCCATAGACGAGGATGCCGAACAGGACCCAGACCTCAAGATATCCGGCGAGAAGCAAAGCCGCCAGCTGCGCATGGTCGGGCCGCTGCCGGGTAAACGCCTGGAACATCGTGATCAGCGGCAGGCTAGTCGGCAGCATCATCGCAACGACCATGACCGCCCAGCCGGCGATGAAGACCAGCGCAAGCGCGCCGTTTCCCCTGATGGCATCCAGGTTGTGATGGCTGAGGAAGCGGCCGTAGGGTGATTGGCCCCAGAGCCAGAGCGCCAGCCATGCCAGCACACTCAAGGCCACGATCAAGAGAGTCAGCGGCCGACGGGTATCTGATCGCACCCACATATGTCTACCCTCCCTTTTATGCCCGCGCATACTGTAATCTTTCGGACATCCGTGTGAGGTCGGTCGGGAGCTTGGGGAAGCCGCAGCCTCCCCAAACTCCTCCCTTTCGCCTTGCTTACGCGACAAAGCGGAAGGTGCCCTGGATAGCGTTATGGCCCTGAAGATTCAGGTCGATATCAAGCGCGGGAACGCTCAATGTGTAGGTGGAAGCCTGGCTGACATACGCCGGCGAGCCGGGGATGGTGGTGAACACGCTGTCGTGCAGCGTTGTCGGCTGGCCAGTCGCACCGATCAGCGGCGCCATTTCGGCCTTGCCAAACGCGCCGATCCTGATCCGTCCCTGGCCGCCTTCCACCTCAAACGTCACCGGCACGCGCTCTACAGCGACCACTTCGCCAACCAGTTGGGCCAGATCGGCGACCGGCCCACCCAGCTTGCCTGTCCACACGTTTAACAGCGCCTCCTGCTGTTCCGTCGTGGCCTCGTCGTCCACGATCGCGACCATGCGCCAGTTGCCCTTGAGGATGTTGCCGGGGATGTGGACGAGACCGGCGAAGGTCCGGCCTGAGACATCCACGCCGTCGATCACACCGCGATCAATATGCCAGGCGGCGATGGCGTCGCAACTGCCATTATCCGGATCTCCACCAACCCAGCACGGGCAAAGGATGTTGCAGTTGCAGACTTCCAACAGCCTTCCTTCCAGTTCGTATGTCATGGTGTTCCTCCCCTGTATTGGTGTGGCTTTCTAGTCTCAAACCTCATCAGCGCCGTTTTCTTTGCCCGCAACACCTCCCTTCCTCGGTATACACGCCGCTCGTTAGCCCTTGCCCCCGGCCAATCGGGTTGCCGCCGGGAGGCGTCGGAGCGCATACATTGCCCATACCCCGACGGCCGGGCCAATCGCCAGAAAGGTGAACGTCCACTCCCAGCCAACCCAGCGCTCGAGCGGTGGGATCAGGCGAATCGTGATGAGCGTCAGTAGAAACCCCAGGCTGGTCTGCATGGTCAAGGCTGTTCCAGTGTATTCGGGTCGGCAGAGTTCACTCATGGCCGCCGAGAACTGGGCCGAGTCGGCTACGACAGCGAATCCCCAGATCAGACAGATCGCAAGCAGTGCGCGTGGATCGCCGCCGTAGAGCAGGCCGACGCTGAGTGCACATAGCCCACTGATCACCAGCGAGGCAATTGCGATCGTCGTGCGGCCCAGGCGGTCCGCCAATTGTCCGGCTAGTAGGCTGCCAATCCCGCCTACCCCGATCACGGCGAAGGCGGCCAGGCTCGCCCACGCCGGCCCCACGCCGACGCGGGAGAAGCTTGCCAGAAGAAACACCGGTATCCATGCCCACATGGCGAACAGTTCCCACATGTGGCCGAGATAGCCCAGGTTGGCGAGCACCAGCTCCCGATCGCGCACAATCTCACCGACGTAGCGCCAGTTGAACCGCGGGGACGGTGTGCGATATGGCCCTTCAGCCACGAAGAGCGCCGCGATGAGACTCCCAAGCGCTCCCAGGGCCGCCGCCAGGTAGAGCACCGGCTTCCAGTCGCCGACCCCGTCGATGGCATTGAGCAGGTGCGGCGAAGCTGAGCCGAGAGTCAGCGCGCCAACCAGCAGCCCGATCCCCAGGCCGCGGTCTTCTTTCGTCCATGTCGCCATGATCTTCA
>WNGA01013605.1_pt1 | contig 12882 bp, 10 predicted proteins | sample 5400061 | NCBI WGS metagenome assembly WNGA01 (sample SAMN13153366, study PRJNA577476) | soil metagenome | isolation source: 100 cm soil or saprolite under grassland replicate 2 | place: USA:California | collected 2016-06-15
GTCTACCTACCGCTCGTCGCCGTTGCATTCGCCCTCGCCGTCGCCGCGTCGTTTGCGTTTGCAGGCGGAGAGCCGAGCCTACTCAGGGGCCACGTTCCCGGCTACGCAGCCTGGGTGGCGGCCACCGCGGTGTTGAATGTCGTCCTGGGTGTCTCGCTCGCGACGATCGTCAGCTCGCGCATCTCGATCGCCGTCCTGATCGCGTGGAACACAGCCGTCGCTCCGCTGCTTCTCCAACTGCGCGACCTGGGTGGTATCCGGGCGGCCGTCGGCAGCTCCGCGGCGCAGCACTTCGTGCCCGCCGGGCCGGCCACCGTGCAGGTCGCCATGTCGACCGCGACCGCCCTGCTCGTCCTGGCGCTCTGGACCGCGATCCCGCTCGTCCTGGCAGCACGGGCGACGACGCGGCGAGACGCGTGATGGCGCGCGTCGCGGGCTTCGCGACAGCGCTGGCGGTACTCGTCGTGCTCGTCGCGGGCTGCGGCATCGGCCCGGACACCGATGAAGGCAAGATCAGCCACGCCGCCGATACGTATCTCCGCTCGCTGGCCAAAGGAGACGTGCGCACAGCCTGCAAGCAGCTGACCGTGGAGGCGAAGGCCTCGCTCGACGGCGCATGCAGGCCGGCGCTGCGAAAGATCGCCGCCCGTGTCGGCGCCGATCGCCTCGATGCAGCCGCCGACGGCGGAGTCGACATCGAGGTCAACCGCGCGAGGGCCTCGGCCGTCGTGCGGGAGCTCGATGCCGGCTTGATGCTCGTCCGTACCGGCAAGAGGTGGCGAATCGACTCCGGCTATCGCCTCGACGGACGCTAAGCGTCGGGGAGTTTCAGTGAACAACGCTCCCCCGCCGACCACGAAGAACGACAGCTGCTAGAAGAGGGTGACGGTGCCGAGCTGAAGGAATCTCGGAGGACGACCGGGTCTCGTGGATCCGCCTCCGGCAGTCGGAGCGCCTTCTCCCAGCCCACCGCTCAGGTCTAGGGCCCAAGCGATGGCCTCGTCCATCGTCATTTGCCGACCTCGCTCTCGTTCACGAGCGAACGCTTCCTCGCCGAGAGCTTCGATCGTGGAGAGCAGTGTCTCGTCGTGCAGTGCTTGCTCGAACGCCTCGAGCTGGAGGCCGATGCTCTCCTGTATCTGTTGCGCGCAGCCGAGAAGCCTCGCGGCGTCATCGGCCCGATTCCGCGCAACGGCAAGCGCGGCGAGCACCTCGAGGCAGGTATTGATTCCCCCCTTGCTGCCCACCTCCTTGCAGAGAGCGAGGCTTTCCGCCAGCAGGTTTGCCGCCTCGTCGTATCGCCGCTTGTGGAGAGCCACGAAAGCAAGAGCCACGAGGGAGTACCAGAGGGGCTCTCGCTCTCCCAGCTCGCCGAACATCGCACGGCTTCTCCGGAACAACGACTCGGCCTGCTCGTAGTCGCGTCGGTTAAGAGCGACGTTGCCGAGATTCGCGATGTTTACCGCCTCGCCGTGGCTGTCGCCGATCGTCCGTGCGACCTCGATCGCCTCCTCCTGGAGGGCCGCTGCCCGATCGAGCTGTCCCTGGTTACTGAGGACATAGGCGAGCGTGCCAAGTGCGCTGCGTAGTCCGGCGAGGTCGCCATTGGTTCGGTAGAGCTCGAGGCTCCGCTCCGCATATGTACTCGCTGCGTCGAGATCGCCGAGCTGCCCGATCAGCCGGGCGGCCGCACCCAGGGCTTTCGCGAGAAGCTCGGGCGGCGGGCTGCCGGGAGCCTCCAGAGCGCGCTCGAGCCAGAGGCGACCCTCGACGAGATGTCCGCGGACAAACCAGAAGCGCCAGAGGGTAGAGGCGAGGCGGAGCGCGAGCTCGGATTCTCCCGACCGGAGCATCCATGCGAGAGCCGCACGTAGGTTGTCGTGCTCCAGCTCGAGCCGGGCCAGCTCGGCAGCATCCCCCGGGCCTGGCATCGCCCTCTCCGCACGCTCCGCGAGTCCGAGGAAGTACTCCGCATGGGCGTGGCCGCGGTCGGACTTGGCGGCGTCTGCCTGATCTAGCACGAACTCGCGCACGGTCTCGAGCAGCGAGTAACGGGATCCCTCGGGGCTTGGCCTCCGCCGGAGCAGGTTGTGGTCGACGAGCGAGGCGAGGCTCTCGACGGTCGTGCCGCAGACAGCCTCGGCTGCGTCGAGCGTGCAGCCGCCTGCGAAGACCGCCAGCCGGGTCACATCGCGCTGCTCCTGTTCTTCCAGGAGCTCGAAGCTCCACTCGAGCGTTGCCCTGAGCGTCTGCTGGCGGGCGGGCAGGTCGCGTGGACCGCCGGTCAGGAGCGGCAGGCGCGGCTCGAGCCGAGCGAGCAGCTCCGCAGGCGTAAGGGTTCGGATTCGGCTCGCGGCAAGCTCGATTGCGAGCGGGAGGCCGTCCAAGCGCCGACAGATGCGACGCATCGGGTCCTCGTCGGCCGGCCCAGGATTGAAGCGGGGCTCGGCCTCGCGCGCGCGCTCGATGAGGAGCGCGACGGCTGCCTCGTCCGCCAGCGGCTCGACTGGGTAGACGTGTTCTCCGGAGAGGTGGAGCACCGCCCGGCTTGTGACGAGAATGGTCAGGCGAGGGACGTTCGCAAGCAGCTCAACGTAAGTGGGCGCGGCGGCGCGCAGGTGCTCGGCGTTGTCGACAACGAGCAGTAGCTCGCGTGGGCGAAGCGCGTCTATGAGCGTCTCCAGCGGCTCCTGGTTGGGCACCTCATGGACGTCGAGCGCGCGGCAGATCGCCGCCACGACGAGCCGGGGATCGCGTATCGGTGCGAGCTCGGCGAACGCGGCGCCGTTGGCAAAGAGCGCGGCCGTCTCACGTGCCAGCTCGAGGGCGAGTCGCGTCTTGCCGCTTCCGCCGGCTCCAGTGAGGACGAGTAGGCGCATGTCAGTGCGGGTCAGCATCGTGCGCAGCTCCTCGAGCTCGCGTTCCCGGCCGAGGAGCGCGTTCGGCGGGGATGCCAGCGCAAACAGCGGCTGTGGGGCGCGCGTCGGGAGAGAGAGGCCGGGATCCTGCCGCAAGATGCGCCGCTGCAGCTCGCGCAGTTCCGTCCCCGGCTCCAGCCCTAGCTCCTTGTCGAGGCGCGTGCGCGCCTCGGCGTACAGGTCGAGCGCCTCCGTCTGGCGTTCGCAGCGGTACAGCGCGAGCATTGCTTGGCCCTGCAGGCGCTCGCGCTGCGGGTGGGCGGCCGCCAGGCTGCACAACTCGCCGAGCAGGTCGGCGTGGCGGCCGAGCTGGAGCTGCGCCGCGATTCGCTCCTCGAGTGCGACCAGTCGCAGTTCCTCGAGGCGCTCGATCTCGCCGTGCGCGAAGTCCTCGTACGTGAAGTCGGCGTACGCCTGGCCGCGCCAGAGCGCGAGCGCCCGGCCGAGCAGCGAGGCCGCGAGCTCGCTGTTCTCCTGCCTTAGCGCGGCGCGGCCCTCGGCGAGCAGGCGCTCGAAGCGTGTCGCGTCGAGCGACGCGGGATCGAGGTCGAGCGCGTAGCCGGAGCCGATGGTGACAATCCGCACTCCTGCAGGAAGTGCCCTGCGGAGCTGCGAGACGTACACCTGCACGAGTTTGCGGGCAGAGACTGGCGGCGTCTCGCCCCACACGGCGTCGATCAGCGCGTCGGCTGAGCATGTCTCGCCTCCGTGGATGACAAGCGCCGCCAGCAGGCGCCGCTGCTTGGAGGCGCCCAGAGAAACCGGCCCGTCGTCGCCGACGACCTCGAGCGCTCCCAGGACGCGAACTTCCACCGCAGTTGTCCCCGCAGCATTCTCGCGCGCACGTGCCCTCTTGTGAAGGCGCGGCTATACCGAGACTAAGGCGGTCTGGCCGATCGTGCGGTCGTGTCATACGCATTCGTCCAAGACGTCGCCGCCAGCTGGGAGCAGTACAAACGGGTCGCCGGCGTGCTGGCGGAGCCGGCTCCCGAGGGCCTCGTCCTCCACGTCGCCGGGCCCACCGACGAAGGCTTCCGGATCATCGCCGTCTGGGAGAGCCAGGACGCCTGGCAGCGGTTCCGCGGCGAGCGGCTCTTGCCAGCAGTCGCAGCCCTCGGCGGGCCCGCGCGTCCGGAGCCGACCTTCCGCGACCTGCAGGCGGCGCACGTCGTCGTCGGGGAGGGAAGCGCCACCTGGATACCGGCCGACTCGGTGCCAGCGCGCGAGGGAGAGCCCGTGGCGAAGCGCAGGCGAGGGCACCGCTCGGCGACTACGACAACCGTCGAGGTGCCGTACCGGCCTGACGACCAACAGAAAGCACACTCACAGGAGGAACGATGAGACACAAGCTCACACGCAGGGGCAGCATCGCGGCGCTCGCGCTGCTGGGGGTGCTGGCGGCCGTCGGAGTCGCCTACGCGGCGATCCCGAGCGCCGACGGCGTGATCCACAGCTGCTACAACGCGAGCTCCAACCCGTCGGGCCAGCTACGTGTCATCGACGCTGAGGCCGGCGCTAAGTGCGCGAAGAACGAAAGGGCACTCAATTTCAACCAGATCGGCCCGAAGGGGGACAAGGGAGACAAGGGAGACGCGGGTACGGACGGCGTTGACGGCATTGACGGCATTGACGGCATCAACGGGACGAACGGTACGAACGGTACGAACGGCACGGACGGCACGGACGGAGCACCGGGACCGGCCGGGATTTCCACGGCAACCTTCGCGACCGTCGGCCAGGTCTCTTTTACCGCTGATGACACGTTGACGAAGATTGCCTCCAAGACTTTGCCGGCGGGGAGTTGGGCGATTGTTGCTACGGCGACCATCCCTTCCGACCTTCCGTTCGACGGTGACATCATTCGCACGTCCTCATGCGAGCTACACAACCCCGCCGGGAATGTCATCGGAGGGACCGCGGATAGGAGGGTGACCCCCGATGGCGACCAGACTATTCAGTCGCTGTCGATGAGTGGAGGAGCGATCGTCGCTGCAGGCGGCGGAGAGGTGAGCCTGTGGTGTCGCTCGCAGGCCGCCAGCACGGTGGGAAGCGCCCAGATCATGATGCTGCAGGTCGGCGGATTCTCCTGACCACTTCCTGATTCACGAAGACGGGCGGCCCGCCTTCGGGCCGCCCGAGAATCCTGTCTCTCAGCCCGCAGAGCGAGCGGGGACGAGCGGAGGCCCGCGACGGCGAATGAACTTCACGCCGCGAGCTCGATCAACTTCGCCGGCTATCGGACCGCCGGCAGCGGCGTGGCCGAGCGGCCTTGCGAGCGGCGGCGCTCCTGCTTTCGTTCGCGCATTGCGTTCTCAGCTGCGGTGAAGAGTGACCCGGCCGGGGTGGAGCCGTTTGCAAGCGCGGCACCGACGGAGACGCCGAGATAGGAGCTAGCAAGCGCTGCAGGCACCGCTGCCCGGTCCAACGCCGCTTCGAGCAACTGGCAGCGTCGTTCCAGCGAGGGTTGGTCGCGTTCGCCGAGCAAGCAGACGAACTCGTCGCCGCCGCGCCCGTGCAGCCTGCCGACGATCTCTCCCTGCTTGAGAAGGCCGGCGATCGCCGCGGACACAGCACGGATCAGCTCATTTCCGGCCTCGTAGCCGAGGCTGTCGTTGACGGCCTTGAGGCCATCGAAGTCGACGCATGCGAGCGCGAACGGCTGCCCGCTCGCGAGCCGCTCGTCAAGCGCCCGCAGGAGCAATGCCCGGCCCGGCATGCCCGTGACCTCGTCCCGCTCGGCTCGCTCTCGCTCCGCCATCTGGTGCAGGGCGAGCGCAGCGAAGCTTGCAAACCGCTCTGCGTCCGCTGCCTCCCAGGCCTCGAACGGGCCAGCCCCGACACGATGCAGGCAGAGGACACCGAGCATCTCGTGCTGGCGCTGCAGGCCGACGCAGACCGTCCCCGAGCGTTCCAGCTCGAGCTTCTCACACAGCTTGACGAGACCGGGACGAAGCGGTGCCTCGCTGCTGTTGAGCAGCTGGCTGCCTTCGCTCGCAATCAACTCCACAAGCGCCCGTTCAACCGCGATCGCGGTCGCGCTCGGCCTGATCCCACAGACCCGCTCCGCGGTCGAATGTCCCCGCTCGTCGCTGACCCAGAGCACGGCCGCGTCAGCGCCGACGAGAGCGAGCACGCGCTCGCAGATCATCGTCACAAGCGGCTCACGCTCAAGCTCCGGGCCGCGGTCGATCAACTCGTACGCGTAAGCGACCAGCGCACCCATCCGCGAACGATGGTGCGTCTCTCTTTCGCTGTCGAGATCGAGTCTTCCCTGCTGCCCACGGCGGTCGCAGGTAATCCTGTTCACCTCCGCGGTCAGCTTGCGGATCAGCCGATCGAAGTCGGCATCGGACAGCGTTCCCTGATCCGGTGATCGCTTCATCTTGATCCTCTCCCTTTCGACTTGGCTAGGCGCCGGCGATCGTGGCCGCGGACGTCTTCACCAGAATGACTCAGCGGCGTGCGACGCCCGGTTGCCTCGCCGTGCGCGAACACCGCACCGCAGCCAGCCGGCGAGGGCGGCAGAGCTTGCTCGGGCACGGCCTCGACCGGAACCAACAGCCCATCACCCTCGCGAATCATCAGCACGACAACCTCCCTAGCCAGAGCGGGAAGCGCCCAAAAAGCCGGTGCTGTCAATCCCGCTTTCGAGGAAATTTCGGCACTCCAATACGGAAGCGCGATCCCCCTAAAGGGGGATCGCTAGGTCCGACACGTACTCGCGCCTAGGCCATCGCCGCTCGAGGAGTGAGACCTCAAGGGATCGCGGGGTCCACAAAGACCTCTCCCCCATCTACGCCGCTACGAGTCGCCGCAGCTCGTGCGGCGCCGGCCGCCGCGCCGCGCCGCGCCGAGTTATACTCGAACATATGTTCGACGCGGCTTCCGACGCCGGCGCCTGGCTGAAAGATCTGAATCCGGAGCAGCTTCGCGCCGCGACCGCCTCCGCCGACCGTCCGCTGCTGATCCTGGCCGGTGCCGGCAGCGGCAAGACGACGACGTTGTCGGCCCGTGTCGCCTGGCTGATCGCGGAAGGCGTCCGGCCCGAGCGGATTCTCTTGCTCACCTTCACCCGCCGCGCGGCCGCTGCGATGATCCCCGCACACGGGCGTTGCTCGAGCAGACCGATGCCGCCCCGCGCGCCGCGGTCGTCGCGGGCACGTTCCACGCCATCGGGTGGCGCCTGGTTCGCCTCCACGCTGAGCCGCTTGGCCTGCCGCCGCGCTTGAGCGTCATCGACGCTTCCGACAGCGCCGACCTGATCGACGTGGTGCGCCAGCAACTGGGCCTCGCCGACTCCGGCGGCCGCTTCCCGCGCAAGGGCACGCTCGCCGACATCTACTCCCGAACCGTCAACATGCAGTCTCCTCTGTCGGAGGTGTTGGCCGAGCACTTCCCCTGGTGCCTCCCCCACGTCGAGGAGATCGGCGGCATCTTCCGGGCCTACGGCGAACGCAAGCGCGCCGGCCACCTGCTCGACCTCGACGATCTCTTGCTCTACTGGCGCGCCCTCGCCGTCCACGAACAAGCCGGACCGAAGCTCGCCGCGATGTTCGACCACGTCCTCGTCGACGAGTACCAAGACGTCAACGGCCTGCAGGTCGACATCATCAAAGCATTCCGCGGGCGCAATTGCGGTCTCACGGTCGTCGGCGACGACTTCCAGGCGATCTACGGCTTCCGCGCCGCCAGCGCCGAGCACATCCTCGACTTCAGCGTGCCCTTCCCCGATGCCGAAGCGGTGACGCTCGAGCGCAACTACCGCTCCACGCAGCCGATCCTCGACATCGCCAACCTCGTCGCCGCGCAAGCCGAGCGCGCGCACGCGAAAACGTTGCGGAGCGAACGCGGCCGGGGCAGCCGGCCGCAGCTCGTACTCTGCCGAGACGAAGCCGAGGAGGCGCACGAAGTCGCCGACCGCGTGCTCGCCCACCACGAGCAAGGGACACGCCTGCGCGACCAGGCCGTCCTCATGCGCACCGGCCACCACTCCGATCTGCTCGAGCTCGAGCTCGGCCGCCGCCGCATCCCCTTTGTCAAGTACGGCGGCATCCGCTACCTCGAAGCCGCCCACGTCAAGGACTTCCTCGCCCTGATCCGACTGGTGATCAACCCCGCCGACGAGGCCGCCTGGTTCCGGATCCTGCAGCTCCTCGACCAGATCGGCCCACGCACCGCCAGACGCATCCTCGACACGCTCGATCCGGACGATCCCGCCGGCTGGCCGGAGCAATGGGCAAACCTCGATCTCCCCAATGGCGCACACACCGACGGCACCGCTCTGATCGAAGCCGCGACGCGCGCGCAGACGATGACCAAGCCCGGACCCCAGGCCGAGCTGCTGCAAGCCGCCCTGGCACCGCTCATCCGCCGCCGCTACCCGGACGCCGAGACGCGGCTGCTCGACCTGGGTCTACTCTGCGGCCAAGCCGGACGCGCTCAAACCCTCGAGCAGTTCGCGGCCGACCTCGTCCTTGACCCGCCGCAATCCAGTGCCGACCTGGCCGGTCCGCCGCACCTCGATGACGACTACCTCGTCCTCAGCACCATCCACTCCGCCAAAGGACTCGAATGGGACATCGTCCACCTGATCCATGCCTCCGACGGCAACCTGCCCTCCGACATGGCGTTAACGAGCCGCAACGGACTCGACGAGGAGCGACGGCTGCTCCATGTCGCCCTGACACGAGCACGACACTCGTTGCGGGTATACGCGCCGCTCCGCTATTTCCACCGCCCACAGGGCCACGACGACGCGAGCGGACTGGGCAAACTCTCACGGTTTCTGACCGACGAGGTCCAGGCCTGCTGCGACATGACCGCACCGACCGAGCCCGAGCCGACGCTTGTCGGTGCCGAGATCCACGACAACGTCGCGCTCGCCGTCGACCGGCTCTGGAACTGACCCGGTCAATAGGTCTCACAATCCGGCGCGAGACCTCACCATGCACACACAGGCGTGCGCAATTACTCTGGACCGGTCTCACCGGCTCCACTCGTCGGTGGGGCAAGGAGCCGGTGCCCGGCGCGATCCCACCGCCATGTGTTCTCGGGCGTGACGTGGCTGCCGCCGATCCAGCGATCGACGCCCAGGAGGTCGACGCGGTCGGACTCGCCGCGGAGAACTCGCTTGCCCTCCGCTGTCAACCGCAGCGGGAGTCGCGCGAAGACCTGTCCGTCGCTGAGTGGCGGGGGTGCGGGTAGCGGCTCGCCTCCATGCGTTTCGACGAGCCGGACGCGGCCACGGCCGAGTGCGGCGAGGGCTCGATAGAACCATGCGTCGCCGAGAAACGGCGCATCCTCGAGTCGCTGGGCGGCAACGAACGCCGACTGGGGCGTGCAAGCTTCGGCCGCGAGCGCCTCAAGCGCGCGCCGCTCGGTTCCGGAGAGGCCGTCCACCGGTGCAGGCAGCTCCTCGAGCAGTCGCCGCAGGGCCGGCCTGAGAAATGGCAACTGTGGCGATCCTCGTTCCGCGCACTCGGCGAGCGCCGTCGGCTCGGGCGCGCGGAACGCGTCCCAGGCGGTCGCTGCCGCGTTGAGTGCTTCCGGTGATGCTGGGCGCCGCGTCGGCCACAGCGTCTCCAACTCCTCGACACTCAGCTCACCCAGCCCGCGGAACGACGGCCTGCCCGGAAACGAGCCGACGACGATCAAGTCCGGTGATTCGCCGACCTCGCGCGCGAGCGCGAGCGCATCGAGCAGCTGCAACTGGTCGTAGAGGTCGTGCTCGAACCAGAGCGCCACCTGCAGCCCATCTTCCAGCGCCTCGGCGAACTGCCGGTCGCGCCGCTCGAGCGAGGCGAGGATCGCGCGCCGGCTGCCCCAGCCGCAGTCCGAGAGGAATGTCGCGCGCGCCCGCAGCAGCTCCGGACGCGAAACCGCCTGCACCGGTCCCTCGTGAAGAACATCCTGCCACGGCAGAACCGCACCACCGATCGAGGTCTGCCGCAGCGTGTTGCCGGCGCTCTCACCGTTCGTCACGTGCAGGACAGCCGGGCGCGCGCTCGACTCCCGCCCCCGCCGGGCGAGGTATGCGGCGCCACAGGTGCAGTGGTCGAGCGAGTCACAGGCGCAGCCGACGACGCGCGCGAGCTCTTCTCGCATCCGCCGCAGGCCGGCGATCCGCGAATCGATCTCGTCGATCTTCGCCGCCATCCGCACGCGCAGCTTCTCCGATGGCGATCCCGAACGGTGCGAGGCGCGCAGGTACTCCGTGATCTCCGCGAGCGTGAAGCCGACCTCCTGCGCCTCCTTGATCGCACGCAGGAGGCGAACCGTCTCTTCGTCGTACCGGCGATGACCGCTCGGCTCTCGCTCAGGCGTCGGCAACAAACCCCGCCGCTCGTAATACCGAACGGTCTCAACGTTGACTCCCGCACGCGCCGCGACCTCGCCGACTCTCACGCCGCGACTATAGACCCGTACCTAAGTACGGAAATCAAGCGCTTCTATCTCAGCACAGCGATCGCCGCTCGCGCTCGCCCCCGCTCCTCGGTCGCCGGCGAGACGAGAGACCTCCTGCTCGACCTGCGCGATGCGGGCGACGAGGTCACGCATCGTCTCGATCTGGCCCGCGAGCGCACGCTGCAGGCTCTCGGCGTCCGCGTGAAGGCGCTCCTGCCGGCCGAGGAGCTCGACGGTCAGTGCCTGAAGCCTCATGCCGCCCGTGCGGACGCCCTCTTGCGGAAGTACTCGCGCCACTCCTCCGGAAGCACGTCGAGGTCGGCTGCGCGTTGCAGGCCATCGACGTCGTCCTTGTCGCGGGCGTAGAGACGGGCGACCTCGGTTACCCGGAAACCGCGCGAGTCACGGTCGAGCTCGACGATCGGATCGCCCGCTTCGACCTCTCCTTCGCGGGCGACGGCGAGGTAGAAGCCGTGGAGCCCGCGCTCGAGGAACTCGGTCACGAACTCGTTGCGGCCCATCTTGATTCCGAGCTTGAAGCAGGGAAGCCGCGGCTGCGTCACGACGAGCTCGGCGGTTCCGACCAGGAAACGGTCGCCGACGCTGACGTCATCGTCGAGGAGGCCCTCGGTGGTCAGATTCTCGCCAAACGTGCCCGGGCCGAAGTCGAACTCCGGACGCTCTCGTGACCAGAGCGCGTAGAACTCGGATGGGTAGGCGTACACGGCCTTGTCTCGTCCGCCGTGGACGCGCAGATCCGCCTGGCGATCGCCGTCGAGGTTGAGCGCGCGGATCGGCACACGACCGGGGACCGGCCGTTTGTAGATCCCGGTCGTGACCGGCTTTCCCCTCCAGATCACCTCACGCGGAAGACCGACGTTGACGGAGAGCACCCTCATCGGGTGCTCCCCACCGGCTCGACCGCCTCAACGCCCGCACGACCCTCGACCTTCTCGTCGTGGAAGCGCTTGATGTGCCCGACGATCTCGTCCAGCGAGTCCTCGACGGCGAAGTGTCCGCTGTCGAGCATGTGCAGCTCGGCTTCCGGGAGATCGCGCACGTACGCCCGCCCGCCTTCGGGGGTGAAGAAGATGTCGTTCTCGCCCCACAGAATCAGCGTCTTCGGCCCGCGCTCGCGCAGGAACGCCTGCCACTGCGGATAAAGCTCGACGTTCGTGCGGTAGTCGTACAGGAGATCCAGCTGAACCTTGCGTGCACCGGGGCGCTCGAGGAAGTGGAGGTCCATGTTCCAGTTGTCGGGGCTGATCCGGTCCGGGTCGCGGTGCCCGTGCGTGTAGACGAGCTTTACGCCCTCGAGCTGGAGGAACGGCGCGAGGGGCGCCTCCGTCTCGGGGCTGCGATCGACCCAGAGCGCGTGCCGGATCCCGTCCCACGCGGCTGTGAAGCCCTCCTCGTAGGCGTTCGAGTTCTGGATCACCTGCCACTCGAGCCAGTCCGGGTGACGTCCGACGATGCGGTTGCCGACCGGTCCGCCGTAGTCCTGCATGTAGAGCCCGAAGGAATGGAAGCCCGTCTGTTCGAGCAGGCCCTCGACGATCTCCGACAGGCGGTCGAACGTGTACTCGAAGTCCTCCGGCATGTCGGTGTTGCCGAAGCCCGGGTAGTCGGGGGAGAGGACGTGGAAGCGGTCGGCGAGCGCCGGGATGAGGTTGCGGAACTGGTGCGAGGAGGCGGGAAAGCCGCCGAGCAGCAGCAGCTTGGGATTCGCCGGATCTCCGGCCTCGCGGTAGAAGATTGAGAGTCCGTCGACCTGGGCTGTCCGATGGGTGACCATGTCGCTCCTTCTGGATGTCGTGGTATTGCTGTCGGGCGATTTGCGTCCGGGCGAGCGCGGTCCTTACCCCGCACTCGTAAGAAGACCGGCGTGAACGACGCTGATGCGGGTGCATGACTAGGCTGACGTCGTCGTGGAATCGGAGCGGGTGCAGATCGCCTCAGACTCGGCGCCGAGCCGCCTCGACCTCGAATCGCGCAACTGGATCGACGGTCTACGCGCAACCGGACTCGAGCACGCCCGAGCACTGGAGCGATTGCACGATCTCCTGCTCCGAGCGGCCCACACGGAGGCGCGGCGCCGCCGGCACCTCTACCCGGAGATCGGCGGCGCCGAGCTCGACGACCTCTGCGGGCAGGCGGCCGACGACGCGGTGCTCGCGGTGACCCGAAAGCTCGACGGCTACCGCGGCGCCAGCCGCTTCACGACCTGGGCGTACGGTTTCGCGATCTTCGAGGTCTCGGTCAAGCTGCGAAGGCACGCCTGGCGTGGAGGCAGCATCCCCACCGCCGACGACGACGCCACCTGGGATCGGCTGGCCGGCGGCGCGACCGCGGCCCAGTCCCACGTCGAGTCCGCCGAGCTTCTGCGCGCCCTGCGCCGCGCAATCACAGAGGAGCTGACACCGCGTCAACGCGAGGTGTTCGTCGCCGTCGCGCTGAACGACGTGCAGATCGACGTTGTAGCGGGGCAGCTGCAGTCGACCCGCGGCGCGATCTACAAGGTGCTCCACGACGCACGACGGAAGCTCCGTCTGCGCCTCGA
>WNGA01009748.1_pt1 | contig 12880 bp, 14 predicted proteins | sample 5400061 | NCBI WGS metagenome assembly WNGA01 (sample SAMN13153366, study PRJNA577476) | soil metagenome | isolation source: 100 cm soil or saprolite under grassland replicate 2 | place: USA:California | collected 2016-06-15
CAGGCACCAGGTGGCCGACCAACGCGGCGGCGTCGAGAAGCTCCCGATCGGTGCGCTCCACACCCTGCATTCAGAGATTCTCTCATCTCTATACAAATCAGCACGGAAGACACGCGCTCTATTCAGCAGCCTCCTAGCCCCAGTTTCCGGGCTAGCGCGATCTTGATGTGGGTTTCCGTTGGTGGGTAAGGGTTTGTGGGGTGGGTCGGTGTATGACCTAACTGCGTGGTGCCCAGTGGTTGAGGTCGAAGATGTCGACCAACCGGTCCTGGGTGGGGGTGGTTTCGGTGAGCATGCGGCGGGCCTTGGGCCGCCCGCCGGTTGACGGGTAGATCATCACGGTTTCCTGGATGCCGGCGAGGTGGTCCAGCAGCGCCCGCACGGATAGGTCCAGTCCGGCCTGTTTGGTGTGGCGGCGCATCAGGTGGCGACCATGAGCGCGAACACGGAGGTTTGCACGTGGACGCGGATGTGGTGTTCGATCCAGTGGTGCATGGGGCTGAACGAGACGACGTGGGGGTCTTTGAGTTGGCGGAAGTCGAACTCGGCGTCGGATTGGGATCGGTAGCCGGCCACCACCTCGGCGACGGGCCACTGGTCGTGGTCGGTGACCAGGACGCGTTTGCCGAACACTTCGGTTTCCAGCCCCTTGCGGGCGGTGTGGTCGATGTGCCAGGTCAGCCGGTGCTCGGCCGGGGTGTCGCCGGTCAGGGTCCAGACCAGGATGCGGTTGACCCAGGTGTCTTTGACGATGCCGGTGACCTCGGCTTCGACCGCGCGGGGCCGCTAACCCTTGGGCGTCAGGCTCTTCCATCCTTACCTCCATACCGGTTTATCCCGGCGCTTTCCTCGAACCCGAACCCGCGGATTAAGAGCGTCCGAGCACCCACGGAGCACCCACCGGTCAGCCGCCGCCATGTCGGGGCGTCGCGCACCACACGCCCGGTGTCGTGTGTCGGTGGGCAACCGGGGTGCCGTTGGCACAGCCTGGGCGAGCGCCTGGGCGAGGTTCGGCCGGACACAATGCCGCCATGGCTGGTCATGTCCTGTATCTGGTGGGAGGCGCGCCGCGGGTCGGCAAGTCGTCGCTGGCGCAACGCCTGGTCAGATGGGGGGCGGGTAAGGTCGGTGTGCGCTGTTTGCGGTACTCCCGCCAGGTCAGCCAGACGATGAAGGCGTCGAAGATGGTCAGCGCGCTCAGCCCGAGGGTGGGGTGCAGGGCGATCCGGTAGAGCTGGTAGCCGATGAACACGATGAGGAAGGCGATCATCCAGGGGTAGGCCCACAGCTTGTTGCGCAGCAATGCGGCGACCAGGACGACCTTGACGATGCCGTGCACCAGCAGGTAGGCGGCGGCGAACCCGACGGCGGAGCCGGTCAGGCCGTGAGACAGGCGCAGCAGGTGGGTGGCGATGAGGTCGCCCGGGTCTTCGGACAGTTCGTGTTGGGTCAGCCCGCCCACGATCCGGTTGATGGTCGCCGGGGACACCGCCAGCAGCAGGGCGCCGCCGAGCAGTTCGAGGATCCCGTCGAGTCCTTTGAGGATGATGCCGATCTCGAAGGTCCGGTCGAGGAGGTCCTTGGCTTTGAACCAGCTCACGCGGGTACTCCCTTCCTGCCTGACGTGCCTGTCGCGCCGGGGCGGATTCGGCGGTCGTGCGGCGCGACGGGTTCACCGGTGTGCTGCCGCGGCGACCCCGGCGCGTTCGAACAGCCGCTCGCCCTGCTGCTGAACGGTCGCGGTGCCCAGGGTGAGCGCGGTCAGCAGGGTGGCGAGGGCGGCGATGGCCGGCCGGTGGCGTGGGGCTGGCGGGGTGAGCAGGGCCCGGACCCGGGCGGGGACGTCACCGCCGGTGCCGGCGGTGACGACCTGCGCCGCGGCGTGGTGGGCGTGGCGGGCCAGGGCGGCGCGGGCTACCGCGCGGGCGACGAGGTGCCGGTCGGCCAGCGCGTGGGCGGCGTCTTCGTCGGCCCAGCGTTCCGCGGTGTGCCGCATGGCCCGGCCGGCTCTTCGCGCCGCTGTGCGTCGTGGCTCTGCTGGTGTCGGGCGGCTGCGGTCGCGCCGATCAGCCCCGGGCCGGCGCGCCGCCGGCCGGTGCCGCGTCGCCTGCCGCACCGTCGGCCGCGACCACCACGGCGTCGGTGCCCGCTCGGCAGGTGGACCTGTCGAAGACCGACGCGTGCAAGCTGGCCACCGCCGACGAAGCCGCCGCGGCGCTGGGCGCTGCGGTCAAGGACGTCTATTCCTCCCGACCGCTGGAGGGCATCGGATGCGAGTACGACACCGCGTCGAAAGGGGTCTACCTGCTGCTGCAGGTACAACCGGACCCTGAACTGTACTTCAGCCGGGACGGAAAGCCGATCAGTGGTCTCGGCGACGCGGCGTTCGCGCACGAGACCATCCTGGGTGGCGGGGAGAAGGTCGAGGTACTCGTCGGTGATCTGGTCCTCACCCTCCAACGCATCGACCCGGCCGCACGCAACCCGAGCGATCTCGCCGCCATCGACGACCATCTAGCGCGGCTCGCCCACCTGGTCCTTCCCCGCCTCCCGAGCTGAGCGGCGCCGGGCATGCCCACCGCCCCACACCAGGCAGGGCAGGTCAGCCAGCGGCGTCCCGCCGGCGAGGGCGCCGGCCAGCTCGACGGCCACCGCCTGGTACCGGAGGTTGTGGTGCGCCTGGGCGTACTGCGTCATGGTGGCGAGCCACCGGGCGGCACCGGCGCGGTCGCCAGCGGCGATGGCGCGCACGACCTCCAGGACGTACCGGTCGAGCTGGACGCCGGGGGAAAGGGGTGCATCGGGCCGGTCGACCTCCTCTCGGGCTTCCCCGGTCCGGCCCATGATCAACAGTGCGATCGTGAGGTACGCCTGAAGCAGCACGCGCACGGCGGTACCGTCGAGGCCGGGCTGGGCGAGCCCGGCACGCAGCGTGGCGGCGGCCGCCTCGGGTTCGCTGGCCACCAGCTGTGCCTGGGCGAGGACGGCAAGGTGGTAGCTGCGCTCCCAGGTGTGGGTGCTCTGGCGGGACGAGCTCACGACCGCCTCGATCAGCTCGCGCGCCTCGCCGGTCCGGCCGAGTGCCAGCAGCACCTCCGCGCGTACGGTGTCGGCGTTCGCGATGTCCTGCGGGCTACCGAGCTGGGCCCGGATGGTGCGGGACCGGTCGATGGTCTTGAGCGCGACCGCGAGCTCCGCCCGGTTGAGTTGGACCTGCGTCAGCGCCTGCAGTACCCGCGCCACGCCGAAGCTGTCGCCGATCTGTTCGCAGCCGGCGAGCACCTCGGTGTAGAGCGCCTCGGCCGCCCCCATGTCGCCCTGTTCGAAGAGCACGTTGGCCAGCACGTAGCGGGCGCGGTTGACCAGCTCTGGACGGTCGGCGCGGACGGCGGCGTCAACGGCGTGGCCGAGCTGCTCGATCGCGGCGTGGAACTGGCGACGGATCCGCAGGACCTGGGCGAGCGTCGCGTGCGCCCGGGCGTGCACTTCGGCGACCGTGCGCGGCGCCGCGTCCACCGCATGCTCGCTCAGGTCGAGTGCCCTGGCGGCCTCAACAGTCGCCTCGTCGTAGCGCGCCAGCGCAACGAGCGCCTGGCTGCGGGTGACCGCGATATGCGCCCGCAGCAGATGCTCGGCCGGTTCGGCGGCCTCCGCGCAGAGCGCGACGGCCTCGGCCGGCCGGCCGCGCTGGCTCAGCAGCCGGGCCAGCCGCCAGAGCAGTGCGGGGCGGGCGGGCGGGCCGGCCGCGGACAGCGCCGCGCGGTAGGCGTCCTCCGCCTCGGCCGCCCGTACCGTATCGGCGAGCAGGTCGCCGCGCAGGCTCAGCAGGTGCGTTACCACCGGGTCCTGATCGGCCTGCGGCCAGCGGCTGAGCAGGCGCTCGACCTGGTCTGCGGCGGCGACTGCCTGGCCGCGGCGGACCAGGTCTGCGGCGTGCGCGGTGAGCAGTTCGGCGGCGCGGGCGAATTCCCCGGCCTGGCCGAAGTGGTGGGCGGCTTCCACGATGTCGCCGCGGGCCTGTTCCGACCACAGCGCGGCAACCCGGTGCAGCCGCCGGCGTCGCGGCAGGTCACCGACCATCCGGGCGTACACCTGGTCGCGTACCAGCGGGTGCACTGTCGCGGTCGCGGGGTGGTCGACGAACTGCCGGCGTTGGAGTTCATCGAGCGCGGCGGTCAGATCGTAGGGACCGTCAGCCGCCTGGCCCAGCTCGACGAGGCGCTCGTCGAGCAGATCCACCTCCTGGCGGAACACCGCCAGGAGCGACAGCACCCGCCAGGCCGGGTCGGCCAGGCCAGCCAGGGTGGTCTCCAGCAGGTACCCGGTCACCTGCGGCTCGTTCTCCAACCGCTCGACCAGCAGAGCCGGGTCACCGCGGTCGCGGAGCTGGCCGAGGGCCAGCCGCAGCAACATCGGGCTGCCACCGGTGCGGCCGATGAGGCGCTCGGCGAGCTTGGGCGCGAGCTCGACATCGCTGCCCGCGACCAGCGCTCGCGCCTCATGCTGTGCCAGGCCGGTCAAGCGCAGCAGCCCGACACCGGGCACCGTCAGGTCCTCGCGGGCGGTCAAGAGCATCGCGGTCGGTGCGATCGCGACCAGATGTGTCAGTACCGCCGCGGCGACCGCATCGGCCCGCAGCAGGTGGGCGTTGTCGAGGCAGAGCAGGGTGGGCTGGCGGCCCAGGGCCGCGGCGAGCAGCCCGAGCTGCTCATCCAGCGGCAGCGGGCCATCCCGGTCGCGGTGCGCGAGCAGGCGGCGGCCCTCGGCATGGCCGAGCTCGCGCACAAACCCGGCCAGGTGACGCACCAGCGCGTCGGCCGATGCGGTCACGCCGGGGGTAAGGGTGATCCAGCACACCGGGGCACCGGCGTCGTAGTCGCGCGCCAGCATCGCTGCCACCGTGGTCTTGCCCATGCCGGGCAGTCCGCAGATCGCCACCCGGCGCTCGCTGGCCAGGCGCCGCCGCAGCTCGCCCAGTACCCCGGCGCGCTCGACCAGGTGGGGCGGCAACGCGGGAATCCCCGGCGGGCCCGCCGCCCGGCTCCGCTTGCCGGCTAGGTCGAGCAGTTGCGCGGCGAGTCCGGGTTCGCGATCAAGGCCGAGTGCGGGTACGAACAGCGCGGCCAGCATGGCGACATCGGCCCGACGCTGGTCCTGCTCCAGGCGGGAGATGTGGCTTTCGGTATACCCGACCGCCAGCCCCAGCTCCCGCTGGGTCAGCCTGGCCCGGCGGCGCAGGAACTTGAGCATCTCGCCCACACTGACGAAATCGGCCACCGTACCGGCTCCTCCCACGAGCCCGGCTCCGCTGCGCTCAACCCTATGCCAGGCCCGCTACGGTCTGGGATGGCGCCGTCGATGCTGCCGGCTGCGATGGTCGCGGCATCGACCGGCCAACGCCAGGCGGGCGGTGGCGCCCAGCTGATCTACGGTGCGACGGTGTCCGACCCGGTTCGGGCGCTACTGACCACGTCGGACGGCGCCGTCGAGCTGCTCGCCCGCACAGACCGGGGCGGTGCTCGCCGTCGGGCAGTCCCGGTCAACCGGTGGAGTGCAAGTATTCGAACCCGGCGCTATTCGCTGATCATGAACTTCGCCTGACCACTGGCTGGGCGGCAGCGTTGGTAGAGGCTGCGTCCTGCCTCGGCAGGTAGGGAACCAGGAGAGCTGGCCGGCCAGCCCACATGACTACGGTAAGTAGCAGTGGATCATCGGCGCACTGACTGTTCGCGCACTGACATGCCGAGATGAGGACGTTCGGCGAGGCCATCGGGATGTTGCGCGCGGGACACTCGGCGTCGCCGGAGTGGCTGAGTCGTTCTCAGCCGAGCAGGAGCTCCGACAGTGATTGCGCGGCGAACGTGAGCGCGATCGCGCCTACCGCTACGCTCACGACCACGACAGTCGAGGGACGGCTGGCTTCTGCTGTCCGGCCGCACGCGCGCCAAGCCCATGCCGCGTAACGGGATGACGACCAGCACCGCGCCGACCAGTCCGGGCACGTAGCCGCGCAGGAGCACAGCCTGTCCCATATGGACGAGCCCGTGCCAGCCGAATACCAGTACGGCGGCCTGGAACATCGGCGAACGGCCACCGGTCCGCGCCCCGCGCCACGCCACGACGAGCACCACCACGCCGACCACGGCAGCCGCGACGGCGAACCGGCCCGTGGTCGTCGTGGCACTGTCGACCAGCCACCCGGGCCACCCCTCGGCCTGCAGCCGTGGTGCAGTCCGTCGCGACCAGCATGTGGCGGTGACTACCTCCTCGGTGTCGTGAACCACCCAGGCCGTGAACAACCCCCAGCAGACCACACGCGCATCGGTCACGCCGAGATCGTGACAGACATGGTCCATTGATCGCCGGACATCTCGAAACGTGTCCGATGTGCCGCGACGCGGGCGATCTCCTTCGCCGTCCCGGGGACCGTGTTGTGGCGGCCCTGCTAGATGCGAGCCGATCTGAGAGCGACTGGATGGACTGGCTGAGCGGCGACCTCAATCGATGGCGTCGAGTGCGACGTGTCGCTCGTAGTCGCTGACCGGGGGTAGAGGTAGCAGTCGACCGACTTCGTCGTTCTTGCGCCGGCTTCCCAACCCAGCGGTCAGGTGACGCAACGTGGGATGTCCGGACAGGACAGCCACGTGGGCGGGCTGCAGATGGCGCATGTCCACCAGTGCTAGTTGGGTCAGGGCGGGTGCGGTGCGCAGCGGGCTGAGATCGGTCAGGCCCTTCATGGTTTCCAGGTGTACCCGGGTCAGGCGGGTGCAGTTGGCCAGCGAGGGCAAGGCCGTCACCTGCTTGAGCGATTGCAGGAACAGGTACTCCAGTGTCGCGATGTCGGCGACCGGGCTCAGATCTGCCAGGCCCCGGATCATCCATAGTTCCAGGTACTGCAATGTCCCGACCTGGGGCAGCAGCGCGAGGTTGTTCGTCCCGCCGAGCTTGAGGTCCAGGGCCCGCAGCCGGGTCAGCGGCAGCAGCAGCGACAGGTCGGGCAGCGTGATGGACCGCATCGTCAGACTGGTAAGGCTGCGAAGCTGGCCGATTACATCGACGTCCTCGGTCTGCCCTTCCAGGTACAAGCGCCCCAACACGGTGAACCGCACCAACGGCGCCAGGGATAGCCGCTTCCTGGTCTGCCCCAGCCCCAGGTACACCAAATCGTTCGGAAGGTGGTTCAAGCCCTCCAAGCTAACCAGCCGGTCATAACTGTAGTCAGCCTGGAACCGGCGAAGGTTGGGAAAGAACCGCAGAAACCCCAGGTCCGTACCGGTGCCCTCGCCATACGACCGCAAGATCACTGCCGGGTACTGCTCCAGCCAATGCGCGAGCGCCCGGTAGTCCGCCCCCGTCAGCGGCCGGCTGAACTGCACCCACCGACAACGGGCATCCAGCGGGCGCAGCATCTCCCCGGTCAGCGGAGACCGGACACTGCGGACGACCGGATCGAACGACTCCGTCACACGGCCATGATGTCGCAACCTCAAGATCCACGCTGACAACGACCGGATCTAGCCGCGAGTCGAGCACCCCTCTCAGCGTCGTTGAGGACGGGCTGCGTCATGGCTGGCGGCGGTAGATTTCGATCTGGCTGTCTCCCAGGCTTGACCCGAAGCGCCCGGCATCGCGGTCCTTGCGTATCGCCCCGCACCGGCAGTTGTCGTACTCGTCAGGGTCAAGAGAAATAAGGTCGCTACACCGGATACACCGGGCAAAGAGTTCGGCGCGCATGTGCCAACCACCTCCGCCACCGGTCGCGGCTGGGCCGTTCCCCGCGGTACTGGTAGCCGTGATCCACACTCTCATCCCGCACGGCCCGAAGTTACTCTCATGCCGCCGACAGCGCGTCTACTCTCGGTGGAGTTGGTCAACGCGATGTCGCTGGCCGCGACGGGTTCGGTCGAGTGTCGAGGTCGGCGTGCCGAGCGTTCCAGTCTGGCAGGTGGCGCGATGCAGCCCTTACGGCATAGCTATACCAATGACACCCGAGGCGACGGACGCGTTGTCGTGAAGCGCTACGAGGGACCGGATGCCCCGGTGCGCCGCTCCCGTGAGCGGGCGATGCTGGCCAGGCTGCAGGGGCTGCTACCGGTGCCGGCGTTGCTCGGCGGCGCCGAGAGCGGCGAAACTCAGGATGGCGTTCGTCGACGGGGTGCACGGCCAGGAACTGATCGAGGCGGGCATGGCAGAGGCCGTGCTGCGGGCGTGCGGTCGAACGCTACGTCACATCCATCACCTTGACATCGCGGAGATCTTCCCAGACCAGTCGGATCCGCCCGGAGGCGTGGTCGTGCATGGCGACTACGGTCCGAACAACGTGCTGGTGGATCCGGGTACCCTCGCCATCACCGCGGTGCTCGACTGGGAGTGGGCGCATCCGGGTGACGCGGTGGAGGATCTGGCGTGGTGCGAGTGGATCATCCGAATGCACCACGGTACACATGTCGACCGGCTCGGTGATTTCTTCGAAGCCTACGGGCTGCAGCCGTCCTGGGAGCAGCGGAGGGCGGCGATGCTGGCACGGTGTCAGGAGCTTCTGGACCTGTGCCGGCGGTGGAGTGCCGATACGGCTCAGGTGTGGCAGCAGCGGCTGCACGTCACCTCGCGCTGGGCCGAGTAGACGCCGTCAAGGCAAGGCAGGCCGGTAGGCACTCACCAAGATCACGTGTACGGATCTGCCGCGATCAGGTTACCGTGGGCAGCGCGTGTTCCCGGCCCTCTGGCGACTCCGCCCAGGCATTGCCTGGCTAGGCTAGGTATACAAGCAGAACGGATGACCAGCGGGATCGAGGAGGACACACACGTCCTCCTGCGGCTGGTAATCGGCCAGCTCGGCGCCGACTTCGAGCGCATGGGCAACGGCCGCGTCGAGATCGACGACCTCGAAGTCGAGGTGCATCATCATCTGCTGCGCCCCGGCCGGCTGCCGGCCAGACCGGACGCACATAGTCCGCTGAGGTGTGAAACGCCAGATAGGCGACCCCGTCCGGCGGCCCCATGGTGCAGTGCTGGGCCGACTCTTTAGCGATCTCCCAGCCAAGTAGATCCGAGTAGAAGCGCGCCAACGCCGGCGCATCCGGTGCATCCAGGACCACGCCCCACCAGTCAGACCGCGACCAGCGGTCGGTCCCCCCGTCGAACGTCTCACGTCCCCTCACACCGCCAACCTGGCATAGCCGCCTGCGCTCCACAACGACCTTGGAGCCTCACCGACCTGCCGTGGCCTCCGCTCCGCCCTGATCTGCCGCGAGCCGAGCGCGCACGAGTGCGGTGACCAGTTCGGTGGCAATCAGGTCGTGGCGGTGGGTGTACCTGGCTCGGGGTTGATCGGCTTGGCCAGTCGGCCGAGATCCTGGCGACGGCAGCCCTGCCCACCGGCCGCCCGGGACCGTCAGACGGTTACGGCGATGCCGATCACCGGGGGCCGGCGTAGTCGCAGCACCCGGACGAGTCCGTTGCCGAGGCGAGACATGAGGTACTTGCGGGCCAGCAGCGCGCGCCCGGCAGCGGTGGCGGCCTCGTCGAGTAGGCGGGCGGTGCCGTCAGCGGTCGCAGCGCCGGCCGCGATCCGGCCCCGGACGTCGCAGACTGCGATGACAACCCGGCCGCTGTTGCGGATCCGTTTGACCTTCCCGGCTGCGGCATCGGAGACGATGAGTAACTCGTCGCCGTCCATCACGTGCCAGACGGGTGTGGCTACCGGGCTGCCGTCGCGGCGGAACGTGGTCAGGCTGACATACCGGCTGCGGGCGATCTCCGCGGGAATGGCCACCGGCCAATCGTAACGAGCGTCACGGTTGCCTACTGCGGGAACCCTAAGCAGGTTGCCCATAGTGATGTCCGTAACCAGCCATCGCGAGGCTGGCTGGCCAGCGCGAGACGCGCTGGGGTTACGGACAACACTTCTGAACAGGTGCTTAGCTCGGCTGGCCGCGGACGCCCCGCGTCGAATCTGTGTCGGCCGGGTCTGGCGGTCAGGACTGTCCGGATCTGCTACATTTCGCGCGCTCGGCGGCGTTGCTCGTTCATCGCGCCGGTGCCGCGCATGACGCCTCCTGCACCGGCCCACTCAACCCGGGCAGACCGCCGACCCGTGCCGCAGCGACGCGCACCCGGTCGCCGGTAGCATCCGAGCATGCAGCCGCGACGTCACCGGATGCGCCAGCGGCAACGCCATGACTCGGCACGAGAGTGGATCCGTTCGGGCGCTGCGGTCACGGTGAAGAGCTACGCCAAGCGGTACGGCGTCGACCGGTACACCGCCTACGACGACCTCACCGCCCTCGGGCTCGCGTTGCCCGACTCAGCGCGGCAATGGGCACAGCGTCCCCCAGCGACCCCACGCGGCAGCGGCAGGCGTGGCGACGACCAGGTCGACGACGAGTGGTGGATCATGCTGGACGGCAGGTTGTTCTTCGTGGCGGGCTACACCTCGGGTGGTGCGCCCTACGGCATGTTCGCCGACGAGATGTCACCACATGACGATTCGTTTGATGACTTCGGAACGTGATCAGCGACCCGAGGCACGATTCGCTATCCCCTCTGTGCGATGTCCGCTCCTGCTTGATATGCGCGCACCCGTCCGTCACCGACTACAGCTCGGGTGTCGGCCAAGCTCCTCGGCGAGTATGGCCATCGAGATAGTCGAGCAGCTTCGCCTCACTGCGAGCCAGCCGCTCACGCTCGGGTGTCGATGGTGATCGGCTGCCTGAGGATGGTGCGCCGCTTGTCGGGTGCGACGTTACGGAAGTCGCTGAGGTAGATCTCGTGGTGAGTGCCGGCCATGCGAAGCCTGTGGCCAGGGATGAACTCATGGTGCAGTTGCGCGAGCACGTTGGCCTCGTCGTCGAAGGAACCGATGTGCAGCGTCTGCACGCACCGCCCTTCGGACAGTGTCTGGAGGCGGACGTCGTCGAGACGCGTCGGTTGGTGCTTCGCCCCGGTTTGCTCGACGGCGGTCGTGAACATGGTCTGGTCGATCCAGTCCGGGACCATGAGCATCAGCGTCCAGTCCCACCGTGACTTGTCCCGGACGGTGGTGAAGGAGTCCATGTCCTCTGCCCACCACAGGCCTTCCAGGGGCGGGACGACGTAGTCGCGCCCGAGGTCTCGCTTGCTGGCGAACTTCAGCTTGTACGCCACTGGGTAGAGCGCCTCGATCGCCTCGGTGAAGGCGGGCGAGGTGTTGGGGTCGCCGTGGCCGTCGGTCATGAGGTACTGCATGTCGGGTACGTCGACTATCCGGAACCGGCCTCGTTGCGCTTGGTAGACGTCAAGGGTCTTCTTGAAGTCGGTCTTGTCATCAGTTTTGTTCGTCACCGGGCACCTGGACTCGGGTGGCGAGCCACTGCCTTTCTGCCTCCATGAGGCTCAGGGAGTAGGAGTACACCTCACGCGCCGCGAGCGGGAGGGGGGCTTGTGCCTGCTGCACCGCCTGGATGGCCTGGACCGCGGCGATCCGGGCTTCGATCTGCGCCAGCCGGGTGCGCAGCGCCTGCGCGTACTGCTGCGCCGAGAGCAGGGACAGGTTGGCGACGCCGACCAGCAGTGGGTGTGGGACCGGCCGTGCCTCGGCGACGAAGGCAAGCGCGTTACGTGCCGCAACCCCGCGGCCCTCGGTGGTGGCGTGGAAGACGCGGCGGGACTTCGCGGCGGCCGGAGCCTCCGGGACATGGAGCAGGCCGCGCTGCTCCAGCTTGGTGAGCAGGTAGTAAATCGAGGAGAACCCGACATCGGTCCACTGCCGTATGCCGCGCTGCTCGATCACCTGCTCCAGGTCGTAACCGTGCTGCGGCCGTTCGATGACCAAGCCCAACACGGTCAGCTCAGCGGGAGTCAACTCCACGAGCATACTTTAGTACTAGAATAGCGACTTGGCATCAGTGGTACACCCCACAGGATGTAACGGCGCCCACCCGCAAGATCCGACGCCCTCAAATGCCGCCCGACCGTGCACGACATCGACTGCTGCCAAGATCAGGTGTGCGCTCATGCCGCCGACCGAGCGCTACGGAGCGTCATTGGCGGTCGGACCAGCCGGCGCTCGGTTGTGCCGATGACAGTGTTCCGGGCATGTGGGAGAGATCGATCTCGGACGAGTCAGAGATCGGGCTGGGCACCGAGCGGATCCAAGACCAACGTCCTCTCCCGCGGATGCGGCGAAAGCCAACCCGTCACCTCATCGGCCGGCAGCAACGTCGGCCAGTCGATTTGTTCCGGAGAGTCGACGCTGGTCCCGATCAGGAGCGTGAACTGCCACTTCTCCTGCCCGCCCAGGCCGCAGTAGGCACGTCCTCGGATGCATGGTTCGTCAGCCTGCAGGTTGTACTCCTCCGGGATCAGGCCGTCGCACCCCATGAAACGAAGACGTCGGTCCTCGAAGCCTTCGAACTCCCGACATATTCGATGCTCAAGAGCGAGCCAGAAGCCACGTTCAGCATCATCCAAGGTTGCTCCCGCGGTTCGTTGCTGGTACTGAACGGCCAGCGCACCGCGTGGTCCGCTGAGCAGGGGCACTCGTAGGCCGACCGCCACGCAACGGTAGCTGACCAGGGACAAGGCGGCGCAGCAAACAGGCGACCGCCGCAAGGCAGCGTGTTTATCTGCCGCCGATCGCGCGCTACCCAGCGTCACCACGAGCGGACCAAGTCGGCGTCCGGTCGTGCCGATGAGCGTGCGTTCGCGGGGCACGATGGTGTGTCGTCGACAGCTCTGTTCCTGGGTCGGTTCGGCGTGGTCTAAGAGCCTGATGGCAAAGGGGGTAGCCGACTGACTTGATCACGTTCGTATCGATCAGGTCGCGGTGGGCATGGCGGCGTGAGATGTGGGCGGGCTCCTGGTAGGTGGGAGGTGTCTAGCAACCCAACACAACCAAGAG